>Ga0307434_1001548_pt1 | contig 12271 bp, 11 predicted proteins | sample SalMarWE160220MG_FD_202156 | JGI IMG/M metagenome (GOLD analysis project Ga0307434, IMG submission 202156) | Salt marsh sediment microbial communities from the Plum Island Ecosystem LTER, Massachusetts, United States - WE1603-220 | ecosystem: Environmental > Aquatic > Marine > Intertidal zone >... | reverse complement strand
GGCAAGTTTTTTGGCCTCGTTTATATCGTTGTTCGCTCTCAATAGATAATGCTTCGCAATATCAATCGTAATGTATTTTTTTCTTTTGCGAAATTTCTTGAGCCAACCAGTAGATGTCCAACCCTCACTTCTGCCTAATCCACCTCCGCTTTCAACTGCATCCATATATTCTGCCTGAGCTTCAAAAGGCAACCCCCTTAAAGCCCTGTTGACCTGAATATCAGGTAATTCATTTATCCACCAACGGTTAAATATTGGCTTCGCAAGGAATAACTGATACTTTTCACTTTCATCCTGATTCGGATGTCTTTTGTTTATCTCTATAAATTCAAGATACCATTTATCATAATCGTTTTGGGTTTTCAACCAGCCTATCGGGTCTTCGGCCTTATACATCGTTGCAAAAAAGGACTCTGCGCGTTTCGCAATCCTGTTATTAAAGAGGTTATCTTCATCAGTTATCATACCCAGAAGTTTTTCGTAATCATCGACACTTATGCCCTTGCCAACAGCATCGGAAAGCGTTTTCTCTGTAACGGATTCGGGTTTCAAGGCGATTTTTCTTCTCAAGTCAAAATACTTTTTGGGGTCGGTTATCTCGAAAGGATTTGTCTTTGAAGTAATCTCACCAACTCTATTCTTTAATGTTTCCTGCTCGTCCTCACTCAGTTCGCCGAAGCTCTCGATATAGTCGAATATATCACCCTCGAAACCTTCCGGCAGTTTATCCGTGTGTATAGCGTTGTATATCTGGCCTTTGGCTGCTTCTTTGGCGGCTTCCTGAGCCTCTTTTTGTTTGTCCTCTTTCCATTTCACCCTTTCCTCAATGTCGTTCAAAAGGCTGCGGGCGTCTTCTCTTTTGTATCCTGCCTCCAAGAGAATTTTCATATTGTCCGGATTGCGGAGTTCTTCTTCCGCTTTATCGTACCCTTCTTTGGCTGCTATATCAAATATACTGATTTCAATACTTGATTTTGTCTTTTCCTGAACAACTTTTCGTCTCAAGGAATCCATATCCGACAGGGCATCGTGTAATTTAGCGACACGGACTCCCATATCCATCAAAAGCGGGTTATCGAAATCTTCTATTGGCTCATACTCATCTTTCCAGCTACCGGCGGCATAGCTTTTGGCTTCTTCTTTATTGTTAAATCTTTTTATTTTTCCTGTTTCTTGTGCATATTTATCAGCTTCTTCCGTTGATAATTCTTTTAACTCACCGCCTTCCTGTATTATAGTGGGAAAAGCATAAAATCCTTTTTCATCTTCGCCCCAGGCCATTTTGTGAGACGATACCGTATTATCGGAATTTTCTATATAACCTGAACGCGGGAAATCTATATTGTCTTTACGTTTAAGACCGTAAACGCCCATCAAGTCCGTTTTTGTGTCCTCGTATGATTGCTCATCTATCGCATTGGCCCCCATCTCCTTCAAGGAGTTGACTGTTAAATTAATGTTGTCCCTTGCGTTGCGGGCATCAATACTGAAAGCCATACCCCGAACGGCCTGTTTCTGGCTTAATGATTCATCTTCTAACCATAATTCAAAGTCATCGGCCGCTCTCTTGTTTGTGAATTTAGCCTCGTTTCTTATCGCGGCGTTGATGGTTTCAAGACCAGGTATATAACTTTCTGTGTCGGCATTGCTCAAGAGGCTATTTGAATAATCGAAGTATTTTTTCTTCGTCAACAGTTTGGCCTTGTTGAGCTGGTCGTGATATTTGAGCTGTTCATCTTTTTCGAGATAAGCAAGTCCAAGATTCGTGAGAACATTACCCGCCCTCTCAATTTCGCCGTAGTATCGACTTGCGCTCGGTGCAGGTATCGCACCTTGTATCGCAGGAGCTACTTGTCTGTAATATCTGTATTCCATTTTATAAGTAAGTCGGCTGGCTTATCCAGTAATTTCCTATACTTGCCGCTGCCTGCATATTGGGACTTGAAGTTTTACCTTGTAGCATTAAAAGTCCTAACGGATTCATCAGATTGGTCAAAGCCCTTATTCTCGACGCTCTTCTTGCAACTCGTCCCTGGTAAGCATAAACAGCGCCGATGTTCCTAAGCCTATTGGCCTCTCCTTTGTAATTTCTCATTATCATACGGGCATCCGCCTCGTACTCTTTTGCGGTATCGGCAAGGCCAATAAGATTACTTCCCGTTATATTACCACCTTTAGCCGACATTTCGGCCACCATAGCGCCCTTTTTACGCTGACCTTCTTTTCTCTTTTCTCTCGATTCATATTGACCCGCTTCTTCGGCGGCCTTTGCCTGCATACCGTATTGAATCTGCGCAAACTTGCCTTCCCTTGCGGCCTCTTTGCCTTCCTCAAGAGTTCCGTAAAGAGATAATCCCATACCAGTACCGAGAAGCGCACCTGCTAACATTCTATCCTCGCATACATTAGAGCATCCGTACCGTCGGGGTGATATTTTTCGAGCTTGCCTTCATAATGAAAACCCAGAAGCTTCACAAATTCCACACCTTTTTTGAAATCACATTTTATAGTAGCCTGAAATCTTTTGACCCTATAAATAACTCCCTGCTCCTTCAAATATCTTCTCGCGGCCAAAATTTGCCTGACGGTTCTTTCTCTGCGGATAAGATTAAACCAGACCTCGCATACACCATCCCACAAGAAGGCAGCCCCGAAAGCACAGAGCGGGCCTTTGTCATCTTCCATAATCCAGGCCGGCCCCGTCTCTCTCTCAAGATACAATTTGTACCTGTCCTTCATCCAATCGGCCTCAAAATTTAAAGAGGCAATATCATCTATGGTCATTTTTCTTATCAATCTTCGCTAACCTCCAGTTTTATCGCTAAAGCCGTTAAGTTAAAAGGATAAGGTTCTTCCTGTATGAATTTCACGCTTGTTTCATCGTCCCATCCGCTATCAACGGACAATCTTATCTGTCCCGTATAAGGTAAATCGCTTCCCAGAGCAACAGTCGGCCACGAACTGAAAGGGATATCCCACATTGTCGGGTCTGTGAATTGGCCGACAATTCCGTATTGGCCGTACATAGTGTCCTTAAAGCAGGATATGAGCTGATAAATTTTCTTTTTATAGCCCAAAGAAACACCGGATTGCGTTGTTAATTCTATCGGAAAAGTCTGCAACGTCGAAGTAAAAGGCAGACCCACAACGGCATAAGTCACATTCGGGTCAACGGATATCTCACCGCCGTTTACATCTGCTGTTTGAAAAGAGTTGGCATCATAAAATATTTGTACCGTTTTACCTTCGAGATAACTTAATCCTTTAATTGTGTCTGTTTCCGCTCCATCATATTCGAGGGCGCAATCCAGAAACCAGCAATTATTGGGGTCATCATCCCAATTTTGCGGCTGAACCTGCTCAATATAGTAATTGTTATTGCCATCGATATATCTATTGACGCAAAGCCAGATTTCATCTTCCGTATTTGTAGGCAGGACTCCTACACTGACGAAATTACCATCAGTAATTTGCCTGTGCCAGCCAGCGATACTTTCAGTTCGATTATAGGTAAGTCCGGGAAGCTCTCCATCACCTCGAACGCACCAATAAGTCGAATCCGGCCTTGATTGTACAGCAGTTTCGACAATGCAGGGGTCGGTTATATGTTCGGCCCAGATTGTTAAATCCGGTGACAAAAAGCTCTCACTTGCTAAATCATAAACCATCTCCCTGACCTTGCGCCTTCCCCTGCCTATATAGATTATAGCGTCATCAACAAGAGAAGCCTGAATATCACAACTTGCCCCCTGATTTTGCACTTCCGAGGTTATCGTTTCCCATGTGAGCGTAGCATTTGTACCGGCGCTGTATATATTTATCGTACTTCCCGCCGTGCCTGCAATTATACCCTGCTTATCCTCAATCCAGAGAATAGGATTTTGTTTCGCGCTGCTGACCTCGTAAACTATTGCATCGTCATCATCACTTCCGGCAAGCATATTTTCGTAATCACCGCCCGATTTACTCGCCCAGAACCCATTCGGCATATAAGAAGTTCCAGCAAGACACAGCCTGTTTTGGTTAAAACATATACCTCTCGGCCAGCCTCTTTTATCGCTGAAAGCCCCTTCAGCCCATTTTTTTGTAGGCTCTGAGGCTGCAAGTTCGCTAAGAACAGTTGCTACAACTTCATTCGGGTCAACGTAAGTATCTATTCTGACATAGCCATCAATAAAATTCTCGTAAGCTATGAGTTTTACTTTGGCACTACCGCTTGTCCTGTCACTCATCGTCACCCTATATTCCCAACCCGAATCCGGCTCACTACCTGAATATTCGGTATTGACCGCATCTCCTGTACTCAACTTGGGATATACCGGAATCCACGTCTCACCGTCATCATCGCTTTTTTCAAGAGTAACAAGTGCTTCGTATGTACCATTTATCGTCAGTAAATAATCACCCTGTATCTGAAGCGAATCCGTAAAAGTTGGGTCATCATCAATAGATTCTGTAACATAAGTCGGGTCCTGCTTTTCTGTAATTTTCCACAATGCTCCTTCGTGTTCGGGATAAAAAATGTTTTCGCTTGCATATAAAGATATCGTGCCATTTACATCTGAGGCCGTAATTGTCGTATCTTCCGTATTGTCGTTAAGAAAAGGCCCCCAAATCCAGTTCACATCTTCTATTGTCCAGTCCGTATGGTCGTAACGTGATAATTTCTGCGGAGACACGTCAGGATGAAGTATATACATCACATCATTTTGCTGTGCGTATTTTAACTGCCTTAAATGTGAAAGGCTATAGGGTGAATTTACTTCATATACCTCAGTATCATAAAGGCTCAAAACTTCATCATCGCTCAATTCGGCGTCAAATATCGCTATATTATCAAGTTTATTCGACCATATATATTGCTGCTCAGAAGCACTCGATAGTTGAGAGCCTATTCTGACATCGGCATCAGTATTTTCCATTTTAACATAGCTTGCGTAATTGTGTGCTGTCGAATCCGCTTCTTCTCCGTCAATATATAATTTTATTCCGCTCGCTGCTGTCACTCCACCTGTACTATCATAAGTTGCAGCAATATAATTCCATCCTTCCGGCAATGAGTCATCAGTTGTTGCATATACCGAATCACCGACTAAATCCTCAGTACCCGAACCTGAAGCATATAATCCTTCAACTTCAGAAGCCGATAATTCTTTATTAAATATCATTACATTATCAATATTGCCATTGTAGAAATCGTCTAATACGCCCGAAGCATAACTGGCGCCTATGGCGACCTTTGATGATAAATTTTCCATCGCTATATAGCCGGCCTGTTTCTCTCCCATAGTAGGGCCTGCTGATACGCCGTCAAAATAAACATTCACTCCTTCATAAGTCTCGCTTCCGTCATATGTTATAACTACAAAATGCCATACATTGAGAGGAATATAAACAATGCGGTAAGCATTGATATATTTATCAACACTTTCATCGTAAAGATGCAGATTTAGATAATACACATTGAGAACGAAATTTTGACGTGATATAAACCATTCCCTTTTATTGGCAGTGTCCCATTTTGATAATAAGACATCGCCGTAAGTGTATGAATCAACTTTCATCCAGAAAGCAGCACTAAAGGCGACATCAGTTGAAGCATTGCCGAAACTATAACTCGCGTTATCATCTATTTCAACGGCGTATTGAGTATCGAAATCGAAAGCCCCATCAATTTTCCCTGTCGTGTGAAGAACCGATGTATTTGCTGTTGCAACCCCACTTTGAGTACCTTGCGTATCTACGACAGTCGTACTTGCGGCATTTTCGTTGAGTTTCCACTGCGAAACACAATTTACGCCCAATCCCAAACTGTTATCATATAATTCAAATCTTAAAGTCTCATCTGATAGAAGCTGCAATCGCCATTCCTTGCCGATACCCTCATCCCATTTAGAGATAACTGTTTGAATATCATCTGTGTTTTTGACATAAGCCCAGCCTATTATACTGAATGGCTTTGTGTTCTCCGCGAATGTAAAATTCGCATTATCATCTATTTCAACAGCATAGGTTCTGTCCAGAAAAAAACTGCCGTAACCACCAACGCCGGACTTGTGAAGTTCATCTGTATTTATTGTTGCAATTCCGTCGTAGTTTCCGCCCTGATCGACTACATCATTGTTATCTGCATCATCGTTTAACATCCAATAAGCCAGTAAATCACCCGAAATATCAGGCGGGCCGGTAAATACCTCAGGCGCAACAAGGGTTAGGATTTGACCACTTTCACCCGCATTCGGGTCTTTTCTGTAAAATCTTATGTATTCATCGCCAAACTCCATCATATAAGTATCAGTAGCGGCGTATTCAAAGGGAATCAGCCGTACCCTTTCATTGTTTCTTGTCTGCGCGATATATTTCGTGCCTGGCCTTCTAACGGCTGCTCCCTGTGGCTTTATAATGAAATTCTCAAGAGTCTCTAATCCCATCTGTCTTTTATCGAGGTCGAGACGATACTTCATTAAGGGACTTAACTCCCCGCTGTTAAAGGAGTTATAAACAGTATTGCCGTTGACTGCAGCGCATATAAAAAAGATTAAGATTATTTTGCGCATAACGACCTCAGTAATAATAGACTATACAATAGACCACCAAATATGGACTTGAACGGTCATAAATTCTGCACCAGGCTTTTCTTCCGCTCTCCCTATGGAATATAAAACTTGCCACATCATTCAATCCGTCATTATTCTGGGTCTGCGGCGCTTTTTTCCAGTCCGAAGTAATTGTTCCAAGCGTATCTACCCAGCAATAGTTCGGGTCAGCAGAGCCGCTGTTTAATTCGGCCAGAGTTACAGGATTATGACTTAGATGAGCATCGCCTACAGTTGCATCTCCGGCAGCAACCTTTTCAGCGCTGCATCCGTAATCAGCAACATAAAACTCGTAACTAAAGGTTTCATCGTTAGGTTCGTTCGGGTCATAGGCGTAAAATTTGACCTTCAGACCGTTCGCACGCTGAGATATTTCCGGCCAGGTGGCGGTATCGGCCCAGCAGGTAGTATTTATATCAAGAGCTGAATCGTTGGAATCCGCAGAAGATACCAACATTGCGGAATCGTTCACGGTCTCGAGATTAACTGCAAGGCAAATGCTTAGAAAAATCAACATTACCATTACGATAAAAAACTTTTTCATTTCTTAGCTCCTTAAATTGTTCCTAATTCCCGATTAGCGCCTTCAGCCCAATCGTTATTTCCCTGATTTTCGCTTTCGTGATAACATTCCTCTCCATTTTTCTCTTTGGCAATTAAATAAGCCTCTCTGTACTCTAAATCAACTTTAGACCTGATTTTCTGATTCTCCGTAATGTTAGGAGACAGGATATGTGCAATCCTTGCCGAAATCAGCCTGTGAAACCAGGGCGGCATTAAAGTAACATCACTTGCAGTTGTGCTTTCTGCCTCACCAATCCATTTGTTGTAGTGCAGCCAGGCGTCGGTTATATTCGTAAAGACCCTGTTATTTTCGGGCTGATGAGGATACTTAATCTTGTCGTAGTCCAGACCGCCTACACCCCGAAAATAGAGTTTGTCACTCGGTATAATGTAACCATAATCCCAGCTTCCGTAATCCAATAATTCAGAATCAAGCGGGTATCCGGTTTCGCAATCGACCGTATTAGTACCATCACCCAAAACCTCTCCATCTGTCCAGTCATCGCTCGGCTCAGTCACAAGATAAACCGTATCCGAAAGCCTCTCAACTACCGTGCAGGTTACAGAGCTGGTAACACCTGTTATTGTAGCGCCAACCTTAAAAGAAGCCGGTGAAGGTGCGGTATCTACGGCCAACTTGTGGATTTTCACAAGGTCTTCGAGCTTAACCCTTTTGCGGTTAAAGAACCAATCGTCGTCGAGAAGCTCCTTGACCACATTCTCGAATATGAGACTAACTTTATTAGCCGTCGGTGTTGATTCCGTTAGTAAAGTTATTGTGCTTTGACCTACAGCCAATAAAGCTATATTCGCTATAGCAGCCTTTTCCGTTGCATTACTCATAAATCACCTAAAAAAGTAGGGGCGAGCGAGCCCGCCCCATAGCGTATTACATTAACCGCCGTCAACGAATACGGTAATTGTCCCAGAGGTGCTTTCGGTAGCTCCGGCCTTATCGTCGCCATCGCTATCAGCAATCCAGTTGTCTATAAACGTCATATCATCCGCGACTCTAATAAGCAGTCCGGTAGCCACATCAGCAGCAAATACATTCCCATTACAAAGACCCGCCGTACTGTCAAGCAGTTCAATAGCGGGTTCAGCATTAAGACCACCATCTGCAACCAAAGAGCCGTTTACTATGATGTTGTTGAGTAAAAACAAGTTAGTGGAAGCAGTAGTGTCTCCGTTGATACAGGCAGTGCCGTAGTCCCCGCGTATAATGCAGTTGCTAATTGTAAGCTGGTCGGTATCAGCATCGAGCATTATTGCAGAAGCCGCTCCCGCCGCTTTAGCTGTAAATACACAGTGGTCTATCGTACACCCGATATTACCATTCACAAAGTTTATAGCCTCGACGAACTCATCCACAGCAGGGTCATCACCGGCATCGGTGAACTCACAATTCCTGATAGTGAAGTAATCAACGCCATCTTCAACCTCAATACCCATCAGAACACCGGTAACGCTTGAGATAAAGCGCATATTCATAATGGTTACATTGTCTGCGCCTATCGCAACTTCGGCGGATGTATGACCATAAGTAATAGTCGGCCTCAAACTGCCTGAGCCGCAACCGATAATCGTAACACCTATCACATCACAGTCCAGAGATTGGGCAAGAAACGTCTCTGCGTGACCCTGAGCGACGTAAATAACGTCACCTCTGCTGTTTTCGCAAAGATTAACAGCCTCATCGAGTGTATCCTTTGCGTTCAGCCAGCTTGAGCCGTCGCCTTCGTTAATGACGGCGGAATCGACGTAAAAGATATGGCCTGTACCAAGCGGCATACCGACCCTGCCTTCCATACCTTCAGCCCATTGCCTTAAAGTGTTGGACGGCAGGTTTGAGTATGTCTTCTGATTCCACCATTCGATATCGAAGGCTGTGATATTGGCGAATATGAATTTTGCCAATAAGAGAATAACCAAAACGGTTATAGTCGTTTTCCCGAAATTCAGGAATTTCTTTTTCATTTTTTATTCCTTTCAAATTATGGGGCAGCCGTCGGAGAACATTTCCAACGGCCACCCCGACAATCATTAGCTCGGCATTTTCTGGATGCCTTCATTCTCACCAACCGGATGGTCGCTGATTTCGATATCCGCGTAAATTGTGCCGACAAAAGATGTTGAAACTGCCTTTACCCAAACTCCGAGATACTTCTGAAGTATGTCCATCCTGAAGGGTATGCTGAACTGGGCGCCTGCCACTATCTTGGAAGGCAGAATTGAAATTGCACCGCAGGTTTCCGGCAGTGTAGCCAATGCAGCCGCCGAATCAGTTAGTACCGAAATCATCAGACCTTGCGTACCAACAATCGTAGCCTGGGCAGGCACAGTACCAAAAGTAACATTGACATAGCCAATACCCTGGTCGTCGGTGAAATTCGCCACCGTGCCGTCGAGCGTTTCCATATCATAAACCTTGTCGCTAACCTCGCCCGTACTTGTCGTATTTGCGAAGTCCTGATTATCGCTAAAAAGAAATTTTACTTCTCGTGCCATTGTAAATACTCCTTAAAAAATTATTGTTAAGCCACCAACGTCTCGGCGTCGCTGATAACATCCGTTACCCTTATCGGGATTCCCCTGAACTGCGGGACTGTACGACCAAAGACTTCCATTGTCGGCCACTGAATGTTGTTTTTATTCAAGGCGTAAATATCCATCTGAGTTCTCACTGTCGGGTTGACGTAAATCCTCGTTCTGGCCACGTTGAAACGACCGTTACCGAGCAGCTTTATCAAGGCCTCTACACCGCCATCCTGGAAGCTCTTTGAGCCGTCGATGTTCGGATTGATATTGCAAAGACGTGCGATTTTCCTGTTGTTACCGACGGCCAGACCGAACCAGGCGTAAAACATAGCGACGTAGTTGTAAAAAGTCGCCGTAGTATCATCGGGGTCGGCTTTAGCTTCTCTGCCGATATTCTCGGCCTTGACACCGTATTTTGTGTTTTTCTTAAAACCTGGCGGATAAATACCATAGCAGCCCTCATCGTTGATGGGATTCCACTCAACAACATAAACAGAAGTGCCTGTACTGGCATGGCCGAGGCTCTGGACGTTATTAAGCCCTGTTGGATTCAAGGCTCCCAGACGAGCTTTCAGGCCATTAATATGCTCGCTGCCGCTCGATACTGTTCCGTTGATAAACTCGTTAACTACGTCTTCACCGAGTTTCTGAAGATGTCCTTCGTCCTGCTGTTTCAAAAGCTCTTTACCTTTTTCTTCGCCGTATCGGTCGATTTCGCGGCAATCTATCTCCCGCCTTCGGGAAAGCATTGCAACGCCTTCCTGCACCTTCTGGCCGCTGCGCTTACTCGGTTTTGTACCCTGATAAAAGCCTACGGCCTGCGAAGAGGTCATTCCGACGTCACGAACAAACTCGTGTGCAAGAACCATATTGCACTCCTTCATAGGGACATCCATAAAGAAGTCGTCGATTTCGAGATTCATTACCCCTATCATATTGAAGATTTTGTCACCGCTGGCGAGTTTTGCGGTGTCAAGCAGGGTAAATTTAGCATTTGGATATACTGTTGCCATTTGATAACTCCTAAAAATAAATTAAGTTTTCATTTTCGGGAGTTATCCGATGAGACACGGCTTCCCTGACACTTTTACGGCTGTTTGAGCCGACCTGCACTTTACAGGTTAAGCATCAGTCCCCGTAAGGGGTTTCCTGACTATACTTTATAAGAATTGTGTTATCCCTTTACGGCTACAATTCTTCTGATTTTCCTACTTCTGCATAATCCGTAAACCATTCTTTTTTCTCCGCAGCTACACCTGCTCCGAGAACGGTTTTACCCTCGTTGATCAAGGGCGATATCTCGTGAAGAAGTTTCCTTATAGCTGGATGGTTCTGGATTCCAAAAGTTTCCATCAACTTCATAAATTCGGGGCCGGTTTTGGTCTTTGCGAGTGCATCGTCACCAGCCTTAATGTTCTCATCGTGTTTTTCCTTCCATTCTTCCTTCAGGGCTTCTTCTTCGGCCTTGAGGATTTCAAGACCTTTGTTTTCAAGCGCCTGAACCTGCGCATTGAGAGCAGGAACAACTCCATCCCATATCAGGGAAAGAATGTTTCCCGGAACACCGTGCTTATGCCCGATAGTCCTGACAATATCGGCTATCGCCTTATAACCTTCTCCATCCTCACCTTCGGGCAGCTTCAGTTCGTATTTATCCGGCGATTCCGGCACACCCACCGCCTTGCGATAGGCCGCGATTTCTTCAGGTGAAGATTTCTCCGTTGGTATTCTGACCGTGCCTTTCAGCTTTTCCTCCATCTCCTTGCCGAAAGAGCTTATCTTGCGCTGGGCGTTTGCGTAGTTATTAGTAAGCGTCTTCAAATCAGGAACATCGTCGAACATCTTCGTCGGCTGCTGTTTTGTATCGGGGTCGTTGTAGTAGTTATCGCCCAACATATCAGGCAGAGCTTGTTTGAAATCTTCGGTAAAATTGCCACTTTCATCTAACATTTTGTTCTCCTTAGTAATCTCTTAATCAGATTTCTCAATTTAGAACCTTCCATAGGGCCGTAAATCTTCAATAATAGCTCCTTTGCATAATTACATCGAGCAGTCTGTTCCGGTGTTTCACAAGGCCAAACGAAATACAATTCATCAAGCATATCCTCAAGGACAAGCTGGCCTAATTCGCTACTGAATATCGCCTTGTACCCGTTTCTTATTCTTTCTTCGTTTTCCATATATCGAATACGTTCCCTTTGTTCTCCTTGATTTCACCCTGTTGTCTTTCGATAGTATTACCCTGCCTGTCGGCTATAGTAACCATACCCATACTCAGGCCGGTAACAAGGCCGAGTGTTAACTTGTTGTTATAATCAAAGACTACCATATCATATTTATTTACTTTCATTTAGAACCCCTTTTTCTTGCCGATTTCTTTTTGCTCGTGTACATACCTTCACACTTGCCGACGGCCTGCTCCTGCGTTGCTCCTTCGTTCTTCATAACGTAAGGAATACACCGGCTAATATAATCATTACGGCTTTCATTTGGTTTTACCGCAGGCATTATCGCATCTTCAGCTTTCTCTCAAGCTTGCAAAGCCTTTCTTCGTGGTCGTTGATAGTACCAAC
>Ga0307434_1001546_pt1 | contig 12284 bp, 10 predicted proteins | sample SalMarWE160220MG_FD_202156 | JGI IMG/M metagenome (GOLD analysis project Ga0307434, IMG submission 202156) | Salt marsh sediment microbial communities from the Plum Island Ecosystem LTER, Massachusetts, United States - WE1603-220 | ecosystem: Environmental > Aquatic > Marine > Intertidal zone >... | reverse complement strand
TGAACGTGTTGTCGACAATCAGAGGCACCCCAGCCTGTTCAGCGACTTTTGCAATGGCTTCCATATCGACAATTATGCCACCGGGATTGGCAATCGACTCGATGAAAATAGCTTTGGTTCTGTCCGTCACCGATGCGGCAAAAGATTCGGGGTCGTCGGCATCGGCCCACACGACATGCCAATCGAATTTTTTGAATGCCTGACCAAACTGATTTATGGAGCCGCCATAAAGTTGTCTTGCCGCGATAAACTCATCACCTGGTTCAAACAGGGTGAACGCAACAATGGCTTGTGCTGCATGACCTGATGCGACCGCCAGAGCCGCGCTGCCACCCTCGAGAGCGGCAACCCGTTCCTCCAAAACGGCCTGCGTCGGGTTCATAATCCGGGTGTAGATATTGCCGAAGGACTGTAAGCCGAAAAGAGCTGCGGCATGCTCATGGTCATCAAAGACGTAGGATGTTGTCTGATAAATTGGCGTGGCGCGTGCGCCGGTCGCCGGATCCGGTGCAGCGCCAGCATGAATTGCCAGCGTATCGAATTTTGCAGCCTGTTCTTCGCTCAAGACTCGTCTCCATATCGGTTTCTGTTTTGTTCAGTGGGCAGGCGGCGTCTGGCCCCGCCCCGTCAGTGACATCCAGATTACAAATATCATAAAAACGGGAGCCGGGAAAAATGAAATCGATGATCAGATATTTTACACATCTTTTCGGGATTTGATAAGCCGATGCTGGTAACCCTTCGGCGCCAGTAAAGGGCGGGAACTGGTGAGCGTTCGGGTATTTACACCGGCCCAGCCTATCTCCCCGGACAGACGGCCATATTCAATCTTGGGGCAACGATTCATCACGACACGCAATCCCGCATCTTCAGCCATCCGGGCCGCTTCAATGTTCTTCACTCTGAGCTGCATCCACACGACCTGCGCACCGATACTGATTGCTTCTTTGGTAATTTCATAGGCGGCTTCGGAATTTCTGAATATATTTACCATGTCCACGGGATAGGGAATATCTTCCAAGGAAGCATAGACTTTCTGTTTGATAATTTCCGTTCCTGCCAAACGGTTATTGACAGGTGTGACTTTAAAACCTTTTTCGTGAAGATATCTCAAAACAAAGAAGCTTGGCCGAACGGTGTTTGCGCTGGCTCCAACCATTGCAACCGATTTTACGGACCCAAGGATATTGGAAATATAACTGTCACTGTATTGATCATGATTTATGTGATCTGTCATAATTTATAATAAAAACTCACTTGACACAGGGTACCCTAACTCAATTACGTTAGAAACGAGCAAAGGATGAAACGCAACTCTCAATTGTTAATCTACGACATGTTGACGCCCGTTCGAATGCTCAACTTCGCCTGAAACTGAGTTGCGGCCAAATTCCATTGCCGTAACGGTATTATATTACCGTTACGTTAAATTACTGATATTTAATCAGTAAAGCCGTATTTGTCGATTGACACAATAGCTTATTCCGACTAAAACACGCGGCGGCGATGGTTTAACCCATCTTAACGATTGGACAATTCAGATCTATCCAATAATTCTAATCAGAATTTAATTTTCTGTCTCTGTTTGGGACGTGAATGCTGGGATAATTTAATGAAAACCTATACAGCAAAAGCCGGTGAGGTCGATAAAAAGTGGATATTGATCGACGCTGAAGGACTGGTTGTGGGGCGCCTTGCGAGCATTATTGCGCAACGGCTGAGAGGAAAGCACAAGGCCAGTTTTACTCCGAATGTTGATTGCGGCGATAATGTTATCGTCATAAACGCCAACAAAATTATGTTCTCCGGTACAAAATATGAAAATAAGAAATATTACAGGCATACCGGATATCCCGGCGGTATCAAGTCCCAGACCGCCCGGAATATTCTCGAGGGGAAGACACCTGAGCGAGTTTTGGAGAAAGCCGTGGAGCGTATGCTGCCCGGCGGACCGCTGTCGCGCCAACAATTTTCGAATTTGAAAGTATATGCGGGCAGTGAACACCCACATGATGCCCAGAAGCCCGAGATCCTCGATATTTCGGCTCTCAATTCCAAGAACAAACGGAGCGCCTAGAAATCCATGGCTGAAGAAGAAGTTAAAACACTTAAGGACCTCGGAGAAATATCGGGTGGCGATGATGTCGCAACGGCACCAGATTATGAGCAGAAGCTTGATGATCACGGACGCGCTTATGCGACCGGAAAAAGAAAAGATGCAGTGGCACGGGTCTGGGTCAAGCCCGGTGCCGGGCGGATTGTCGTCAACGGCAAGCCCAAGGAAGAATATTTTGCCCGCCCTGTCCTGCAGATGATATTGCAGCAACCCATCGAGGCCGCAAACCGCAAGGATCAGTACGATGTCTTGGCGACGGTGAGTGGTGGTGGGCTATCAGGTCAGGCGGGTGCTGTCCGGCATGGAATTTCCAAGGCCTTGACCTATTATGAACCGGAACTCAGGGATATTTTGAAAAAAGGCGGTTTCCTGACCCGGGATTCCCGTGTTGTGGAACGCAAGAAATTTGGTCGCGCCAAAGCCCGCAAGAGCTTCCAGTTCTCTAAACGATAGATGCGGTTGAACATCGACAATCGGTTCAGGCAAAATCGACAGAAATCATTTGATGATTTCAAGCAGGGGGGTATCTGCTCCCCTATTTTTGTAATTGCTGTTTTGCATGAGTTAACGATTTGGGATAAATGCCGCGGATGAGTTATACAAAAAGTTCGGTGCCATTAGGATATTCGGGACAAGTCAGCTATTCCAAATTCACGTGAGCAGATTAATGCCTGATACAAAACAGATCAAAATCGCTGTTGTCGGTGCTTCCGGTTATACCGGAGCAGATTTGATAAGGCTTGCCGCAACCCATCCAAATATCGAGATCGGTTTGCTGGCTGCCAAGACCCATGCTGGCAGATCCATGAGGGATGTTTTTCCCCATTTGGGCCGTATCGAACTGCCGGATCTAGTTGACGTGGACGACCTGTCTTGGAATGAAATTGACGCTGTGTTCTGCGGTTTGCCTCATGGCACAGCCCAGGACATAATCGCCACCATACCCCCGGATCTCAGAATATTAGACATGTCCGCTGATTTTCGCCTGCGTGATCCCCAGGTCTATCAGCGATGGTATGGTCGACCGCATGAAGCACAAGAACTTCTGAGCAAAGCCGTCTACGGCCTGACCGAGCACTATAGGGACGACATAATGAATGCCGGCCTTGTTGCCTGCCCGGGGTGTTATCCAACTGCGACGCTGCTTGCTCTACTGCCGGTTGTTAAAGCCGGATTGGTGAATGAAGAAGATCTTATCATAGACGCAAAATCCGGTCTGTCCGGAGCTGGACGCGGTTTAAAGCAGAACACACTTTTTTCCGAGGCTGGCGAAGGGCTGTCACCTTATTCCGTCGCAACTCATCGGCATGCGCCAGAAATAGAGCAGGAAATCTCCAGAGCAGCCGGGCGAGCTGTCACTGTGAATTTCACACCTCATCTGGTTCCCATGAGCAGGGGCGAGCTGGTGACCTGTTATGTCAGACTTGCAGACGGCCGCGAGGCACCTGAACTGAGGCAAATTCTGACCGAATTCTATCAGCTCCATCCCTTTGTCGAGGTTCTAGATTCAGGACAATACCCGGCAACGCAACATGTGCGCGGTTCAAATTATTGCCTGATATCAGTGTTTGAGGATCGTATTCCCGGTCGGGCAATTATCATTACGGCACTGGATAACCTGGTCAAGGGATCTGCCGGCCAGGCATTGCAGAATTTCAATTTGATGATGGGACTTCCGGAGACAACGGGATTGGAACAGCAAAGCTTATTCCCGTAGAGCCATCGTTGCCGATCTCCAACACCTAAGGAAATTGGCCGATCCGATTAGCCCGCCATTTAAAACATTGATAGAAATTTGATCGGCTACCGGGATGCATTTAGTGTCAACGACGCTCCGCGACAATAGGGGGTCGTCAAGAGGTAACACGAACATAAGATCCCGGTGCATCCTCGATGACTTTCAAGCCTCCTTTATCAGGCCGTCTTGCATCAACCTTTTTACCGGAGCGCGAACCAAGCCATTTGGCCCAATCAGGCCACCAGGAACCTTTGTGTGATTTCGCGGAAGAGAACCAATCGCCATAATCATCCGCACTCTCGCTATTGGTCCAATACTGGTATTTCTGTTTATCGGGGGGATTGACCACACCAGCAATATGACCGGAGCCTGAAAGGACAAATCTTACCGAACCTCCAAACAGTTTGGACCCGATATATACGGACTCCGCAGGAGCAATATGATCCTCTTTGGTTGCCAGTTCATAAATCGGAATATTAACTTTGGAGAGATCAAGGGTCTTTCCCCCTATTGTCATGCGTCCTTCCGCAAGGTTATTCTGGTCATAGAATTCCCGGAGGTAAAAAGAGTGATTGGCCGCTGGCATGCGGGTTGAATCCTGATTCCAGTACAGAAGATCAAAGGGAAGCGGGCTTTTGCCAAGCAAGTAATTATTGATCACGTAAGGCCAGATGAGGTCCCGGGGTCTCAGGAAATTGAATACGGAAGCCATGCGGGAGCCATCGAGATAGCCATGCTCCTCCATCAGGTCTTCGACCTGTTTCAACTGCTGGTCGTCGATGAAAACCAGAAGGTCACCGGCTTTTGAGAAATCGACCTGGGCTGCGAGGTACGTCGCGGACCTAATCCGCTTGTCACCGCTTTCCGCCATCTGAGCCAGTGTCGTTGCAAGAAGGGTTCCCCCCACACAATATCCAAGAGCATTGATTTTCTTGACACCTGTAGCCTTGCAAACAGCATCGGTCGCAGCGGAAACGCCCTCATTCATATAATCTTCAAAGGTTTTTTCGGAGAGTTTTGAATCGGGATTGACCCAGGAAATGACAAAAACCGTAAATCCTTTTGAAACCGTCCATTTGATGAAAGATTTCTGAGGTACGAGATCAAGAATATAGAATTTGTTGATCCAAGGCGGAACAATCAGCAGAGGTGTTTCATAAACTTTTTCTGTCGTCGGAGTATACTGGATCAGCTGAATAATATCGTTCTGATAGACCACATTACCGGGGGTCACCGCAAGGTTCTCGCCGACACGGAAAGCATCAATGTCTGTCTGACTTATTCTAAATAAATCGTCCGAGCGTTTGATGTCCTCATGAAGATTACCCAATCCCTTGACCAGATTTTCGCCGTCCGAAGCCAATGTCTCGCGGATGACTTCGGGGTTGGTCAGGGCAAAATTTGACGGCGACAGAGCGCTTGAAATCTGCTCCAGATAAAACTCGGCCTTCTGACGCGTCTGTTCGTCAACCCCTTCTGAATTCTCTAGGATCTGTTCTGCCCAGCAGGCTGTCAAAAGATAGGCCTGTTTTATAAAATTAAAGTAGGGAATGTCATCCCAGTCCGGATCTTTAAACCGATTATCTCCTGGCTCCGGTTCGGCAACCGGAGAAACGGACTTGCCCAAAAATTGTTGAACCGACCGAGTCCACAATTCTCCATAATCTTTCAGAAGGTCCCCCTGAGCCTGTGATATCCGGGCCGGATCCTGTAGCCAGTTCTGCAATACGGTACCAAGCGTTTTCGCTGCTTGCGCCAGTTCATTGGCGCCGCTGTAGGGGCCGCTCTGACTGGATGGTTTCTGCATAAACGCGTTGACTACCTTGTTTCCTTCTTCGAATAATCGGACAATATTTCGACTGAATTCTTCAGGATTGTTGATTTGGTAGGAGGAATTTTCGTTGCTTTCGTCCACGGTCATTTTTTCATTCATTCGATCTGGTCCAGAAAGTCCACAAACAAAGGGTGTGAAGGGCCGAAATCAGGCCGCAATCTTACTTGCTAATGTGGTATTAACTTAATAAATCGCGCAAAGAATCTTTAATATTGCGAATCTATGCTATCAATAAACCGGTCAAACCTCTAGGGGCAAGCTAAAAGGCCTTAATATGTTAAGGTATAACTATAAAATGTTGCGAATTATCAGAAAATTTGTGGGCTTATTGGGGATAATGGTTTTCGGGTTGGTCGAATCCGGTTGCTCTTCCATTTCCAACATCAGTTATCCCAGCGTTTCGAATATAAAGCGGGTTGCTCAGGATGCGCTCACACCGGCGCAACAAAAAGAAGCTATCAACGATCTGACCCTGGAGCAGAAAACCCATCAATCAACTGCAATTCGTGATATTGAAAATAAAAAATGATGATCTTGTGCTGTCTGCGGTATTAATGTCACGACCGACAACGGCGTTGAGGGGCCATTAAGTATGAAAACAGCATGCAATTTTTCCGGAAATCTGCATTTGAAAGCTAAAAGTTTTATTGTGGTGTTTGTTTCTCGAAAGTATTAGAAGTCTCTGAATCATTATGATCTGTTAAGTCCGGACAACAATCAGGAGTCAGAGTGTTTGGGCCATGAACTGTCGTTAGGTGAGAGGATTTGGACAACGTGAAAGATGATTTTCACAGAATCAAGCGGTTACCGCCCTATGTCTTTGAAAGTGTCAATCAGCTGAAGGCTGAGGCCCGGAACAACGGGGCTGATATTATTGATTTCGGCATGGGAAATCCCGATATGCCCACGCCAGATCATATCATAGACAAACTCACGGAAACCGTCCGCAAACCAAGAACTAATCGCTATTCCATGTCGAGGGGACTTCCTGGTCTTCGCAAGGCTCAGGCGAAATATTATGCCAGACGATTTGGCGTTGTACTGAATCCGGAAACACAGGTGATTGCAACTCTGGGGTCCAAGGAAGGATTTGCTAACATGGCCCAGGCCATAACGGCATCCGGCGACGTGGTGCTGGTTCCCGACCCTACCTACCCCATCCATCAGTTCGGTTTTATCATCTCCGGCGGCGTGGTCCGTCACATGCCGGTTATTTCGACTCATGATTTTATGGTCCGTCTGGACCGGGCTATGCGTCACAGCATACCCAAACCCATTGCACTGGTCCTGAACTTTCCATCCAATCCGACAGCACATGTGGTTGATCTGAATTTTTATGGCGAAGTGGTGCGTTATGCCCGTCAGCATGATCTGATTGTCCTGTCAGACTTGGCTTACGCGGAAATTTATTTCGACGACAATCCTCCTCCTTCCATATTGCAGATACCTGGCGCCATTGATGTTGCCGTCGAGTTTACGTCGCTAAGTAAAACCTATGCCATGCCAGGATGGCGTATGGGATTCGCGGTTGGAAATGACAGGCTGATTGCGGCCTTGGCCCGAGTAAAGTCTTATCTGGACTACGGGGCTTTCACACCGATTCAGGTGGCGGCCGCCACTGCATTGAATGGTCCCCAGGACTGCGTCGAGGAGATACGCTCCATTTACAAGTCCCGCCGTGATTGCCTTGTCGAAGCATTTTCTCGGGCGGGCTGGGAAATACCAGTCCCGCCCGCAACTATGTTTGCCTGGGCTCCGATTCCGGAAATGTTTCATCATTTGGGGTCACTGGAGTTTTCCAAGATTCTGTTGGAAAAAGCCGATGTTGCTGTTTCCCCCGGTATTGGTTTCGGTGAATATGGTGAGGGCTATGTTCGTATAGGGCTGGTCGAGAATGAGCAGCGCATCAGGCAGGCGGCAAGGAATGTGAGAAAATTCCTGTCTCAGGCTCCGGAGTCCATGCATAACATCATCCAGATTGCAGAATAAACTTTCATTGCAGTATGAATAATCAAAGAACTTAAGATCGGGGCATATGAGTGAACCCATAAAATTAGGAATAGCTGGACTCGGTACCGTTGGATCCGGTCTCCTCAAGCTAATCGAAAAAAATGCCAAAAAGATTGATAACTCGCTGGGGCGTGAAATTGTAATTAAAGGTATTTCAGCACGCCAACGGGACAAAGACCGCGGTGTCGATACATCATCGATGACTTGGTTTGATGACCCTCGCGAACTTGCTGCCAGTTCCAAGATAGAGATTTTTGTTGAACTGATTGGCGGTGAAAACGGAATTGCCAAGGACGCCGTGGAGACCGCCATCCGATCGGGAAAGCATGTTGTAACGGCCAACAAAGCCCTTTTGGCACATCATGGCCTGGCGCTCGCGTCGCTTGCCGAGGAAAACAACGTTGCATTAAATTTTGAAGGAGCCGTGGCCGGGGGCATTCCCATCGTGAAAGCCATTCGTGAGAGTATGATGGGAGTGGAAATTTCGCGTGTTTACGGTATCCTCAACGGAACCTGTAATTATATTCTCACAAAGATGGAGCGCGAAGGGCGAAAATACGAAGATGTATTAAAGGAAGCTCAGGAAGCCGGTTATGCCGAAGCTGACCCGACATTCGATGTAGGCGGACATGATTCAGCTCATAAACTGGCTCTGTTGACCAGCCTGGCATTTGGAACACAGACCTCTTTTGAATCGATATATCTGGAGGGAATTGAAACCATCACACCGGCCGATCTTGAGGCAGCGGCAGATCTGGGCTATCGGATAAAACTTTTGGCGGTCAGTTTAAAAACGGAAAGTGGAATTGAGCAGCGCGTTCATCCGGCGATGGTGCCAATCAATGCGGCAATTGCCGACGTTGATGGTGTAACCAATTGTGTTGCGGTTGACGGCGAATTTATCGGTGATGTGATGCTTATAGGGCTGGGAGCCGGCGCCGGGCCAACGGCAACATCTGTGATGAGTGACATAGTGGATATCGCCCGGGGTGTCGTATATCCGCCGTTCGTACATCCGACCGGGGATCTCATTCCTTACGAGCGGGCCAAGATGAGGGCGCATGAGGGTAGATATTATCTGAGACTGGCGGTTCATGACCGTCCAGGTGCGTTTGCAGCAATTGCGCAACGCATGGCAGAGCAGAATATATCCCTTGAAAGTGTGGTGCAGCGCCGGCTGCAGTCGGTGACCGACGAAGATTCCCATTCCTCTGTCACGGTCCCCCCGATGCCGGTAATCATGGTGACGCATGAGACCAATGAATCTGCTATAAGGCGGGCGCTCGAAGCCATCGAAATTGACGGGCACGTTGTTGGCCAGGCGCAGATGATAAGAATTGAGAATCTGTGAAAAGGAATTGGGAGCGGAGACTCAGACCTGAATATTAACTAAGCTGATAAATTCAGCTGATTCAGAACCTATCGTGAAAACCAACATGCAAACAATACAGCATTGTTCTTAGGGAGACGAGCATGCCACAAGAGAAGGGGCACCCCTCACTCAGTCGAGTGTTGACGCTAGAAATAGCGCGAGTTACCGAAGCTGCCGCAATATCAGCCGCGCGGTTGAGAGGCCGGGGCGATGAACAGGCAGCCGACCAGGCCGCCGTGGATGCAATGCGCCGTGAACTCAACAAATTAGCTATTTCCGGCACCGTAGTTATCGGTGAGGGGGAACGCGATGAAGCGCCGATGCTGTTTATCGGCGAAACAGTCGGGCTCGGTGAAGGCCCCGAAGTTGATATTGCCGTAGACCCTCTGGAAGGCACAACCATAGCGGCAAAATCTCTACCGGATTCTCTTGCCGTACTGGCGCTTGCGGAGAGAGGCAGCCTGTTAAACTCACCAGATATCTATATGGACAAAATAGCAATCGGTCCGGGATTTGAACCTGATCTGGTAGATCTCGATGCCAGCCCGTCGGACAATCTGAACAGGCTAGCTGAAGCCAAGGGCGTTCCGGTAGCTGAAATAACGGCATGCGTTCTGGATCGACCACGCCATTCCAAAATGATAGAAGGTATCCGGAAAGCTGGAGCGGCAATTCGCCTGATAGGCGATGGGGATATCGCCGGAGTTATTCACACAACGAATTCCACGGAAACCGGTATCGACATTTATATGGGAATTGGCGGCGCCCCTGAGGGGGTGCTGGCTGCTGCCGCACTCAGATGTATCGGCGGGCAAATGCAGGGTCGCCTGCATCCTCTGAAGGATCTCGATCGTGAGCGCGCGCTGAAAATGGGTATAGAGGATATAGACCGGAAATATACAATGGAAGAACTGGCCAAAGGGGATGTGCTTTTCTCGGCAACCGGCGTGACCGACGGCTCGATGCTCTCCGGGGTCAAGTGGCGACAGGGTTCAATTGAAACGGAAACGGTGGTTATGCGTTCTGCCACCAAGACGGTGCGCTGGATCAGAACCGAGCACCGGTCTGTCGATAAACTTGTTTGAGCCATGGTGGTCTTACTGCCGCCAACGAATCACTCTAACATGTCAATCTTCTGGTGCTTGTGACTTGACGGACAGTGGGGATATCATGCGGGGAAACAAACTCAACAATGGCAGCACCTGTTTTTAAAGAAAATTTTGCCGGACAGGATGTTCCTTTTTTAAATGTGCGTAATTCTGTCCGGGGTTTTGTTTGGCGTGACCGTCTTGTAGACAGGGCTATGGCTAATACGGCATTGGCCATTTCTCAACGCCACGGGCTTCCGGAAGTTTTGGGACGGGTCCTGGCAGCACGCGATGTCGGACTCGATGGCGTTGAACTGGCATTGAACCCCACATTGAAGGAACTGATGCCGGAACCCAATTCTCTGAGAGATATGGAACCGGCCGCCGAACGCATCGCAGCGGCGATTATCAACAAAGAGAGTGTCGCAATATTCGGGGATTATGACGTTGACGGTGCCAGTTCTTCGGCGCTCCTCGGCAGACTGTTATCCGAACATGGACTTGACGCGCGAATTTATATTCCAGACCGGATATTCGAGGGATATGGTCCCAATCCGACTGCGATAGAAACCTTGTTGGATGAGGGGGCGGATTTAATCATCACGGTCGATTGCGGCACAACCAGTTTTGAAGCGTTTGAACCGGCCAGGAAACGGGGCAAGGATATAATTGTAGTGGATCATCATCAGGCGGATGAATGGTTGCCGGACGTATTTGCCCTGATAAATCCAAACCGCCATGATGATCTTAGTGGTATGGAAAACCTGGCCGCTGCCGGTGTGGTCTATCTCCTTCTGGTGGCTATCGTCCGCAATCTCAAAAACCGGGGGTATTATTCACAATCCCGGCGGCCACCTGATCTACTCGCCATGTTGGACATTGTCGCGCTCGCCACTGTGTGCGATGTGGTTCCGCTCAAGGGCTTAAATCGGGCCTATGTCACAAAGGGCCTGCAGGTGATGCATCACCGCCGGAATGTGGGTTTAAGGGCTCTGGGCGATATTGCCGGCCTGAAAGCCGCCCCGACACCTTATCATCTGGGCTTTATGCTTGGACCGCGAATAAATGCCGGTGGACGTATCGGCGATGCCGGCCTGGGCGCACGTCTGCTTGCTTCAACCGATGAGTTTGAGGCCAATGAAATTGCCACAGTTCTGGACCGTCTGAATGGTGAACGTAAGGATATGGAGAACCGGATTCTGGACGAAGCCCTCGGTCAGGCCGAGTACGAGCTGGAAGGTGATCCGGATTGTCCGATCGTCGTTGTGGGATCTCAGGACTGGCACAAAGGGCTTGTCGGACTGGTTTCAAGCCGGATCACGGAAAAATTTGTGCGGCCTTCACTGGTCATTTCCTGGGATGAAGGGGAGCTTGGCACCGGTTCGGCGCGATCCCTCGCCGGAATTGATTTGGGCGCCGTTATTCGAGCCGCCGTCCAGGCCGGACATCTCGTTAAGGGAGGCGGGCATATGATGGCGGCGGGAATGACTGTTCATCGGGACAAACTGGCGGACTTGAAAGCTTTTTTCTCCCAGGCCCTTCGGGACGCGGTGACAGACGCGCGATCCGAAGCGGCACTTTTCATTGACGGGTCACTGACACCGCGCACGGTAACGCCAGAATTCATTGATCTGCTTGAGCGCGCAGGCCCGTTTGGAGCCGGTAATCCAAGTCCCAGATTTGCCCTCCCGTCCCAGACGATCAACTTTTCTAAAATCGTGGGTGAGACCCATATCAAGTGCCGTTTGACATCCGGCGACGGGAGCTCGCTGGACGCTATCGCATTCCGGGCGGTAGATACTGATCTCGGAGATTTACTGCTCAAAAATCAGGGACGGCCCGTTCATGTGGCCGGACATCTTCAAAAAGACAGTTGGGGAGGACGTGAAAGGGTACAGATGATTATCGGTGATGCCGCGAAAATTGCCACTAGATAATGGACAATCAACAATAAATTGCGCTGTGGAGGCTTGTCATTTAAGGCATTCCTATCTATATCATTTGGCCGTCGGGCTAAAGCCCCCTTCGTCTATCGGTTAGGACGCCAGGTTTTCAACCTGGAAAGAGGAGTTCGATTCTCCTAGGGGGTGCCACGTCAATTTTACCTCCTTAAAACAAGTTTTTAA
>Ga0307434_1001544_pt1 | contig 12307 bp, 8 predicted proteins | sample SalMarWE160220MG_FD_202156 | JGI IMG/M metagenome (GOLD analysis project Ga0307434, IMG submission 202156) | Salt marsh sediment microbial communities from the Plum Island Ecosystem LTER, Massachusetts, United States - WE1603-220 | ecosystem: Environmental > Aquatic > Marine > Intertidal zone >... | reverse complement strand
AGTCGAACATTCATTTTCCCAAGGCTGATCCCACGGCGTACATCAAGAGTTGGAAGGGCGTCCGCTGCGTCGTGATGCAGGGGGGCCAGGGCGAGATCAAACACTGGGCGTTCAACGATCCACCGAAGCGTCAGGCACCGTATACCGATGATCCCCCGCCCCCGAGCGAGTACCGCAAGCTCACGACCCGGGTGGTCGATCTGCATCCGCTCACCCTCGTCCAGAACGCCCGGACCTCGGGGGGCGGGAACGTCGCGGGTGTGCCCGATAAGGCGATCTCTGTCGGGCCGGTGGAGACCTGGCAAGCCGAGCGGGTGTCGATCTGGCACGCCGGTACCCACGACAGCCCCTTCGGGCAGCGGCTGACCACCTACATGATCTCCAAAGAGATCGCGGACACCTCGGTGCCCATGTCGCTGCTCGCTCAGCATCCGAACGTGCAGTTCAACTTCTACCGCCCCGGCATCGGTACGTGCGAGGCGGAGATGCACTAAGATAGCTCTCAGTTCTCAGCTTTCAGCGGTCAGCGAAGTCATCAAGGACTGAACGGTGACGCTCATGGGACTGCCAACGGATGTCCACATTACCGAAGCAAGAGCATCGTTCTCGGACTTCGCTCTTCGCACGCCGCTGGTGCTGAGCACCGGGAAGATTACGGGCATTTGCCAGGCGACGGCGACGGTTCGGGTCGAGGATGGCCGGGGCCGGTCGGCGCGGGGGTATGGTGCGATCTTCCTGGGGGATCTGTGGGCCTGGCCCTCAGAGCAGGTGGCTTCGCCCCAGCGCGTTGAGGCGATGAAGACCCTGTGCGAGGCGATGGCCAAGGGCCTGCCGGCGGCGGGGGACGAGTACGCTCACCCGCTTGAACATGGTATCCGCCTGTTCGAGACCTACCTTGAGCCGTTCTCGGCAAGGGTGGCGTCGGCCCTGTCGTTGCCCGAAGCGATACCGCATCTGGCAGCGGCGGTTTGCCTGTCGCCGTTCGACGCGGCCCTTCATGACGCGTTCGGGCGCTTGCACGGGATCAATGCCTATGCAGCCCTCGATCATCAGTTCCTTCCGGCGACGCTGGATCGCTGGTTGGGTGCATCGGGGCAAGGGCGACACGTCAGCGAGTTCTTCCGGGCCTCGCCCGAGAAGCGAGTTGCCGGCTGGCACCTGGTGTCGAAGGGTGATCCCCTGACCTTCGCCCAGGAGACGGACGCGGTGGAGGACGGCCTGCCCAACAGCCTCCAGGGCTGGATCGAGCGTGAAGGCGTGTTCTGTCTGAAAGTCAAGGTCTCCGGCACGGATGTACGGGCCGACGTGGCCAGGACGGTGGATGTGCACCGTGTAGCAAGCGAGGTGCACCACCGGCGTAAAACGGGCCGGAACATCGTGCTCGAGGTGGACAGCAACGAGGCCTGCCCGTCGGCGGAGATCGTCGTCGAATACCTGCATCGGCTGCGGGAGGCGTCACCGGCGGCGTTTGACGCATTGCTGTTCGTGGAACAACCGACGCCGCGGGACCTGCGGAGCGGGATGATCGACCTGCGGGCGGTGTCGGCCCTCAAGCCGGTGCTGATCGACGAAGCTCTGCAGTCGCTGGAGTCGCTGGGCGTAGCGGCGGAGCTCGGCTGGAGCGGGGCGGCGCTCAAGACGTGCAAGGGGCACAGCTTCACGCTGCTGTGTATCGCCTGGTGCGAGCTTCGGGGTTGGCCCTATGCGATTGTCGATCTGACCAATCCCGGTGTGGCGGCGGTTCATGCGGCGGTGCTGGCGGCCCGCTGCCGGCCGATGATGGGTCTGGAGCTGAACTGCCGGCAGTTCGTACCCGCAGCCAACGCTTCTCTCTCTCGCCACATGCCGGGCCTGGCCCGCATGAGGGACGGGTGGTTCGATCTGTCGGGGGCGGGACCGGTCGGCCTGGGCTATCCTCCAGCGATGGCAGCCAGCCCGGCCCCTGGCTGCGACCAGCAACCGTTCTAGCCGCAGAGGTCACCGAGGAGACAGAGCAGAGACGCGTGAAGGGCTTCGCCTCCTTGCCCGGTCCAGAAAAAAGCCGGAAAGTGGTTGCATCGCAGAACCGGCGTGGTATAGTGCTTCCTCCTGGACAAGTGAATAAGAGTACGATTGCAGGTTTCCGCGCGGGCGGAATGAAGAGGGAAGGTGGTGCGAATCCACCGCGGACCCGCCGCTGTAATCGGATGTACCGGCCACCAAGGCCATTGTTCGTGAATCGTGGGTGCTGCCCGCACCTGCGGACCGAATGAGAAGGCGTGGCCGGGAAGCGAGATCGACCGCGGCGTCCCGTTGCTGCCTGTGACAGCTTCGTGGGCCCAGCCGAGTCGATGTCGCCATCCGTAAGCCAGAAGACCTGCCTGCAAGCGTGATGTGTTTCGTAAGGTGCCCCGGGCATTGGGTGCTGCGAAGTCTGCCCGGGATCCAACGTATGCCGCGTGCGCGCGGCGGCGGTGTGGGTCCCGTCTTGTTTGGCGGCAACGTCATCCCAGTGCTCTGTCCCGCGGGCACTGGGATTTTTTTGTGGCCCGAGGTCGGCCGCGGAACGGAGAAAAGCATGAATTTCAGAAGTGTGTCTGTCTTGATCGCTGTTCTGGCGATGTCCTGCATGGCTCATGCCACACCCTACAACCTGAACGGAACATGGGTCGAGGTTGACTATTGGGCCGGCAGCGGCCCCAGCGAAACGATCGTGGTTATTGACTGGAACGATACGAATGGCCCATACATCACCGAGTCCCATGCTTGGGGCTATCGGTGGTCGGGAACGAAGTACGTCTCGGATGCCGTCACTGCGATCTGCGACGCCGGTGCTTTGATCGTCACGACAAGCTATGGCGGAGCCTTTGTGGACGATGCGTTCTATCACGATGCGTCGATCGACACTGACGACCACACTTCCGCCGGATACAGCGGCTGGTGGTGGCTGGGCAGTAGCGCTGATGGCGGCCAAACCTGGGACGGGAACGCCGGTACGATCACCTCGGAAGTGCTGGTACACAACCAGATCGAGGGATGCAATATGGATTCGGGGGCCTGGACAAGCGCGACTCTGACGATACCGGTTCCCGAGCCGGCGGCGGCGTTGTTGTTGGCCCTTGGAGGTCTGCTCAGTTTGCGCGGCTTGCGGCAATGAATCGCCGCACTGCTTAATCGGTTCCCCGTGTGTCTTGTCGGGAAGTGTTTTAATGTTCAGAGCACATCTTGCCATCAGAGCAGCAGTAAGGCTTTCCTGCGGGCTGGCGTGCGGCTACGACTACGACTCGGCCGACTTCGCTACCCAGGTCGTCGAGTACGTTCAAGGCGGAGACGTGAAGGAGGATTACCTCGCGCTGGGTCACTGGTTCAACGATCCCGCCGCCGCCCTGGGACCACCCACCGTGGATACCACCGGTGACGGACAGAGCACCGGTCCCCCGACGCAACCGGTGCCGGTGGTACCGGTGTATGCCGCTTTTCGATACTTCGAGCTGGTCTCCGTCGGTGAAGGCGGCCATCTCATCGTCGCGTTTGACCATCCCGTGGAAAACGATCCCCGGGACCCCTGCGGGATCGACCTGATCATCTTCGGCAACACGTTACAGGATATCGGGCCGGAGGAATTCTGGGAAAACGGGGACCCGAATGACACGGTGGTTCGGACCGACGACGTGTGGGACGAGCCCAGTCCCGTTTCCGTCAGTCAGGATGGCGCGGCCTGGCACTCTTTCACCTATGGGCCTTACGCGGATGCGTTCGCGCCGACACTGGGCAGGATTTACGATGAAGACAACCCGGACCCGTCCCTGGGAGCCTGGAATCAGTGGTGGGGCGAGCCGACGCTGCCACTTCTGCCCCTGGACCCGAGGCGGACCGCGTCCGGCGTGGTCAGGAGACTGGAACCGTCAGACTTCGTGGGCCTGACGGTGGCTGAGTATGCACGAGAATACGGTTACTCGGCCGGCGGGACCGGGTTTGACCTGGCCGACGTGGGACTGGATTGGATTCTGTATGTCAAGATCGAAAACCCCGTCGGGAGCGGGCAGACGCCGGAGATCGACGCGCTGGCCGACGTCGATCCGGACGTCGCGCCCCCGGACTTCGACTGCGACACCGACGTGGACCGGGACGACCTGGACCATCTTGAGGCCTGCGCTACGGGCCCTGCCCTGGGGCCGCCCGCCAGCGGGTGCGAACGTGCGGACCTCGACGACGATGGCGATGTTGACCAAGCGGACTTCGGCCTGCTTCAACGCTGTCTGAATGAGCCGGATGTCCCTGCCAATCCCAAATGCAGGCAGTAACCGATGCGGTGGGGATTTCCCCGAACCGGTGTTGTCCAGATGACACGCGAAGGATCAAAACACGTCCGATCCCGCAATGGTGGGTTCACTCTTGTTGAAGTGCTTGTTGTCGTCGCCATCGTCGCGTTGCTGCTGGCGATTCTGCTGCCGTCGCTAAGCAGGGCGAGGCAGGTCACGCGAGGTGCCGTTTGTCTGAGCAACCTGCGGCAATTCAGCCTGGCCGCCCACGCCTATGCCCACGGACACCAGGGCCGGTACCCGATCGCCTACTACTCCGTGTTTCAGCCGACGTCCGTTTTCATCTCCTACGCGTGGGACTTCACAACCATCAAGGATTGGAGCGCCGGGCTGACGGTCGTGAAAGCGGGGTTGCTGTGGCAGGGCGGCAAGACGATCGAACAGGTGCACCAGTGTCCCTGCTATCAAGGTAGCGACAACTGGGCTGACATTGCCCACACCGGCTACAACTACAATACCAGCTACATCGGTACCTGCTACCGGTCCAGCGACCCTGCGAAGTGCGTTGCCCCGGTCAAAGCGGTTGACGTCCGCCGGCCAGCCGTCTGTGCCCTATTCGGGGACGGCGAGTACGTAGGCGGGGCAAACAAGTTCATGCGGTCCCCGTGGAAGTACCCGGCACGCCAAGGCTACCGCGGGCACCCGGCGCGGGACGTTGACGAGTTCCCCGATGGCAAAGCGCGGTACGCCGGCACGCAGGGATATCGACATCTGGGCAAAACGAACGTGGCGTTCTGCGACGGGCACGCCCGAAGCTGGCTGGAGCGTCACACGGAGACTTACGATTCTGCGAGAACACACATCGCCCCCGGCACCGGATTCCTCTCCCCCGACAACAGCCTGTATGACCTCGAGTAATCGCCCCGGGTTCCGACATGGTCATCGACGTCACCAACACCCTGTCGAAGCCTCGATTGAGGAGGTCTTCACCTAACTTCTTTTCTCCGTGGCCTTTGTGTCTCCGTGGCGAATCCATTCATGAGCGATTCGGCGTATTCGCCCGGTCGGTGCCCAGCGTCACTCGATGGGGACTTCGCAGAACCTGTAGAATCTCAATTCGGGCTCGAAAACAATTTCCGATAATGTGTCCAAAGCACCACGATCTGGAGGACTTTCTTGCCAGAACTAACAGGCTGACGGGCAGATTTCTGGAATCTGGGTTGGATGGGCCTTGCAACAGCGTGGGGTCCGGGGGTATCATTACTTACAGAGGTTAGAGCACCGGCTTTGAGGTGAGGACCCGAGGGGAGTGAGGGCAGACAGGGTTAAGCCGGACGCTGTCTGACCGGATGTGGTGGGAGAGAGGGTTGCGCTTCAATCGCGCCAATCGGTTTGCTGTTCTTATTGTGCGCTGCAGCGAAGTGGGGACCGCCGGGCTTGTCCGCGGTCTGCAGGCGCACGGTTTCCACGTTGCGCGTACCAGTTCCTTTGCCCACGCCGTTTGCGAGGCAGCCGCTCAAGAGTACCCGCTTGTTCTTTTCGACCTTGGCGAGTTCGCTAGCCGGCCACGGGTCGGTGCAGTGGCGCGTCCGAGTCAAGCCGGCGATTCGGCGCCGGGGGCCAATGAGGGGCTTGAAGGTCTCCGCGAGATCCGCCGGGCGTCGCCGGCTTCGCAGGTCGTAGTCCTGGTGGCTGACGGGCTTGACCTGACGACCTGCTGCCGGGCCGTTGCGTATGGGGCGGCGAGCTTCGTTGAATGGATGGCGGGCCAGCCGGTCGATCGGATCGTGGACGGGTTGGTGCAGGCCTATGGCCGGTACGAGGACGCCGTTCGCCAGGGCCGCGACCTCCACTCCCACGCGATCTTCGACGAGACGGGCGTCGCGGGCAAAAGCCAGATCATGGCCAAGCTGCTCTTTCAGGCCAAGCGGGCGGCGATCATCTCGGATGCCCCGATCCTCGTCGCTGGCGAGTCCGGCACCGGCAAGCAGCTCCTGGCTGAAGCCATCCACCGCATGGACCCCAAACGAAAGAACAAACCCTTCCTGACGATCAACTGCGCCGCGATCACCGGTACGTTGGCGGAGAGCGCCTTGTTCGGTCACCGGAAAGGGGCGTTCACCGGGGCAACGGAGGATCGGCAGGGATACTTCCGGGCGGCCGACGGCGGAAGCGTGCTGCTCGACGAGATCAACGAACTCGCCAAGCCGCTCCAGCCCAAGCTGCTTCGCGTACTGCAGGAAGGACGGGTGCTGCCCGTCGGCGACGACGTGGAGAGGAAGGTGGACGTGCGGGTGATCGCAGCTTGCAACCGACCGCTGCCGGTGCTTGTGGAGAGGGGCGAATTCAGGCTGGACCTTTACCAGCGGCTGAACGTGATTTCGTTGTACATGCCCCCGCTGCGCGATCGCCCGGAGGACGTGCCCCTGCTGGTCCAGTTCTTCCTCCGCCGCTACGCCAGCTACTATCCCCACACGATCGAATCGGTCGATGAGCGGGTCTACGAGGTGCTGGCCCGTTCGGTCGGCTCGGGGAACGTGCGCGAACTGGAGAACGCAGTTCGGCAAATCCTCGCTTTCAAGACGGCCGGCACCCGCATCGAGCTGAGCGACATTCCGCCGGGCTTCATCGAGAAACAGGTCACCAGCCGGACCGAAGCGGCAGTCCACGAATCGCTTGCCTCAGTGGTGGTCGCGATGCTCCGCAGCGGCACAATGACCCTGAGCGAGATGCTGGAAGAGTTCGAAGGCATGGTCCTTCGCGAGGCCCTCGACCGGTCCAGAGGCACGCACGCCGATCTGGCTCGACGCCTGGGATTGAGTCGGCGCACGTTCTATAACAAGCTCCGCAAGCACGATTTTCCGATCTCGCGGTGATACGCACCGGGCATCAAGTGCGCGTCAGCACCATTTGCACGGTCTGCTCCTCCTCCTCGAACTCGAGCGTCACGCTGTCGTTCCCCTCGAACGTGCAGGTGCCGGTGCGCGCCTCGTCGTCGATGGACATCGTGATCTGCCCGTTGTTGAGCGAGTAGCTCCCCGTTTCCGTGTGCGCCTCGGGCATGGGTCCGCCGGAGCGCGTCATGGTCAAGGTTCCGCCTTCGTCGAAGGTGAAGGTCATCTCGAACTGGTCCATCCCGGGCATGCTCTGGCCGTTCATGGCCAACTCCGTCACCCGCCAGGTGCCGATGATCGTGGGGGCCTGGGGCCCAGGCTCGACCGGCTCGGGCTCGGGCTTGGTCGGCTCCGGAGCCGGCTTCTCAACTGGCTTGGCCGGCTCGGGTTCGGGCTCGGGTTCGGGCTCCGGTTCCGGCTGTTCAACCACCGGTTTAGAGGTGTCGGCGACCACTTCGGGTTTGGCTTCTTCGGTCACCACGGGTTTGGGCAGCGGTTTGAACTCCGGGATATCCGGCGGCGACGAGCGGGCGCAGGCCAGCAACCAGCAGCCCAACGCAAGCCAGACCATCCCCGCCCAACGGCCGCCGGCACGTCTGCGTGCAAGAATCGGTGGCATACACGTCCTCCGCAATCGCCCGAGGAGACCCCAGCCCCGGGGTCATCTCGGCTTGAAGACCACCTCGACAATCGAAAAGCGCCGCGCGCTGTCCTTTCCCAGCAGCAGGAGTCGTCGCGCGGCCGGCACGTAGCGACAGGGAATCCACTGCCCGTTGAACAACCCGGGGCTCATGCCGGTGGCTGTGTTCACGACGAACACCCACTCGCTCGTCGCCAGGGCGATCGCCTCACTGGTCAGCCAACACGCAGCGATGCTCCCCTGTCGATGCCGGGCAACGCGGCGGTCGCCAACGTGACAGGCGGTGATACGCTCTTGTTGGGGGTCGTAGGCAAGAAAGCTCCGGCGGTCGGGCGACAGCGGCGAGGTAATGCCCGCCCAGGTTTCCAGCAGACGGGGGCGCTCGGACATGCCGCATTGCATCGCCAGATCCGTGCTGCCTTCGAGGCTGCACCAGGCCCAATTCAATTGACCCGCCTCCGCCCGGGCGCACAGCACCTTGCCAGGCGGGTCTGAGAGAACCGGGAGCACGCAGTCCATACCCTCGGGGGTCAGCGCCGCCGGCTCGGGCTCGCCGAGGGCCTGGCGGAAAACGCGAAACGGTCCGTGCGCGTCATCCCCGCTGCAGAACAGCAGCGTTTGATCATCGCCGTCGAACCGCGGGAGGCAATTGACGGCGTCAGGCACGCCCAGAAGGTGCTCCTGGCCCGTGGCGGGATCAACATGCACGATGAAACTCGCAGGCGGCTCATTGACCACGTAAGCGATGCTGCGCCCGGAATCCGACCAGACGGGGGAATGGGCCCACCGATACTGCGAGAGCCGGCGTCCCGGTGCGGTTCCGCTCACGGGTCGGATCCAGATCGCCAGCGTTCCTTCCGGCGGCGTGTCCTGCGGGTCCGGCGAGCCCAGCAGCGTCATGACCGGGACGTAATCGCGATCGGTCCGCAGGTAGAGTATCTGGCTCCCGTCCGGGGAGATGGTCGGGATCTGCAGGTTGACGTTCTCGACCGAGCCCAGCTTCCGGGGCAACTCGAAGTTGCCGAAGAGAGCCGTGTGCCGCTCGTTGCTGGAACGTATCGCCTCGCCGGGCGAGGGGTGGTCGGGCGTCCGGCAGGCCGCCAGCAGAAGCCCGGCGCCGCCGATCAGAATCGCTACCGCCTGTCGGCTCTGGAAGACCCCAAATGGAGGTAAACGATCACGAGCCAGTTCAGCAGGCCCCGGGCCGCGCGGGCTGAAGCCCGCCGCTCGCTCCTGGCGGCCGATCGCGAACCGCCGCCCGGTGACCCCGGAGCCCGGGAATCTGGTGCCGCCAACAGGCATCGCTGCTCAACCTCCCTGGCTCACCGTTTCCGGCACCGCGGAACTGACCTGGTCAGTCAATTCGGGCGATGGTCCCTGGAGCTCGCCGATGCCCGGTGTATCCCAGTACTGCTCCATGCGCTCCAGGGGCTCGCTTTCAATCCCGTCGCGGGGCAGATCACCTTCTCCCTTGGGCCCGATGATGTAGGGAGTAAGGAAAACCATCAATTCGGTATTGACGTCGGCGGTCTCCCGGTGCTTGAACAGCTCGCCCAGCAGCGGGATGTCCCCGAGGCCCGGCACGCGGCGGATGATTTCCCGTTCGACCTCCCGCAGAATCCCGCTGATCAGGAACGTCTTGCCGTGCTCGAGCGTGATCTGGGTGGTGGTCTCGCGGCGGTCTACGACCGCCCCGCCGAACAGCGTCCGGCCCGGAACGACGCTGGACACCCGGAGCTTGACGGTCAGGTTGATGGTCTTTTCTTCGGTGATGTGCGGCCTGACCCGCAGGGTGATGCCCACCGGGAAGTAGTCGAAGCTGTCGTTCCGCGTCCCTTCCGCCGACGTCTGCACCTGATCGATGAACGGGATATCCTGCCCGTCAAAGAACTCCCCCTCGACGTTGTCGGCGGTGAGGATCTTCGGCTCGCTCTTGATCTTGAGGTCCGTCACCTTGCCCAGCAGGCTGATCAGGTTGTTGACGTCTGCGTTCAACGTGAAGGTGTGAGTATTGGCGTGCATGTCCTCGAACTGGTAGTTGAACAGCCCGCGGAGGGCGTTTTCGGTGATGAGCGGATCACCGGAAATGAAAAGCGTCGGATCGGTGGAGAACCTGAAGCCCAGGCTCATGGAGTCATCCAGGGTAATCTCGCAGATCGTGGCCTTGATGAGGACCTGATAGCCGGGCCGGTCCAGCTCCTGGATGAGTTCCTCGAGGGCGTCGGCGTACTCGTCCGGAACCGCGACCAGGAGAATGTTCCGCTCGATGTTCGGAACGATCCGCAGCTTGCCGACCAGGTTGCTGGGCTGCCTGGCTTTGACCTCCCGGGAAGGAGCGGGCTGGTGCCACCAGAAGTTCATCACGGACTGGGCCTGGTCCTGCTCTTGCGGCTGGGACGGACGTTGCTGGGTTTGACCCTCCTGGGAGTAGGGCGACCGATCGCTGGAGAACTGCTCAAACCCCTTGAGTCGGCCTCGACGCAGGATGGACGTCGGCGTGCCGGGAGCGTTCAACAGGGCGTTGAGCTGCTCGGCCACGGTCTCGGCGTCGGCGAACTTGAGCTGGATCGTCCGGGGCACCCCGGCCTCCTGGGGGCTGTCGATCTCGGCGATCATCCTTTTGATGATCTCGTAGTTCTCCTCGTTCTTGCTGATGACGATCAGCTTGCCCGTCTCCGGGTAGGCCTCGAAGCTGAACTGCCCGAAGAGCCGCCCGACCGGGGTCGTGGTTTCCTCCTCTTCTTCCCACCACCAGCCCCAGCGGCTGCTCGCCTCCTTCTTGCTGAACAGGTTCTCCAACAGCTCTTTGGTTTTCTGGGGGTCGGCGTATTTGAGCGTGATGATGAGCGGGGCCGCCTCGTCCCCGGCGAGCGGCTGGTCCCATTCCTCAATCTGCTCGGCGATCCGTTCCATCGCCACCGGCGAGGCCTGGACGGTGATACTGTTGCGACGCGAATTGGCCGTCACCATGACCTGGTCCCGCTTGGACTGCCCGCCCATGAAGTAGCGGTAATAAGAGTATCCCCGGTAGCCGGTGTCTCCGAACAACTCTTTGATGTTGCTGGCAACCTGCCCGGCATCGGCGTACTTGAGGAGAAACGTTCGCTGGATGAGTTGGCCGGTGTCCGCCACGTCGAGTTCTACGAGCCACTTCTTGATGATCCCCCGGTTCTGCTCGGAGCCAACGATCATGAGCCGGCGTGACGAGATGAACGGAAAGAGCCGCAGGGCGCTGCGCAGCGACTCGTCCGGGATCTTGCCGAGCATCTCGCCCAGTTGCTGGGACAGCTCTCCCGCGTCGCCGTATTTGACCTCGATGATCTCCCACTGGGTGCTGGGCGGCTTGGGCTGATCGAGCGTCCGGAGCCACAGCTCGATCTGGGCCAGGACGTCGGTCGGGGCAGCGACCACGATCTGCGACCGGCGGGGCTCGGGAATGAGCAGGACCGGGGTTTTCTCCGCCTTGATCGCCACGGTGTCCGCCACGGAGGGTTTCCCGGCCTCGGGCTTGCCGCCCGGGGGTCTGCCCGGGCCGGGCTGGGGCCCCGATTTCTTGCTGGGGGCCGGACCCTCCGACGACGAGACCGCCTTGACATCCACGCCCAGATAACCGGCGATCAGCTTCTGAAGCATCGGGATGATCTCGAAAACGTCCACGTGCTCGATCGGGAAAACCCGAAGCTCGCCCCCGCTGACGTCCGGCTGGTCCAGCTCCTCGATGATCCGCGACACCGTGATCAGCCGTTCGATCGAGGCCACCACCATGAGCTTCTTCGTCGTCGCGTCGGCGGTGATGTGCCCGTATTCCCTGGGCATGAGCGGCTTGAGCACGTCGATCAGCTTCGTCGGGTCGTAGTGCTTGACCTCGAAGAACTTGCGCACGATCTGGTTGGTCGGGGTGATGGTGGCTACGTCCACGTCGGCGGCTATGGTCTCGATGTGTCGTCGGATCATCTCGCCAATGGGTATCAGATGGACGGTATGTTCCCGCTCCTCGATCCCGACGCCGTGCTCGTGCAGCACCGTCCTCAGGACGTACATCGCCTCCTCGACCGGGAGCGGCTTGGGATTGACCACCGTGATCTTGATTTTCTTGGCCTCCGGGTCCAGGACAACCGGCTTGTCCATCTGATCGGTCAGGAACTTTGCGATCTGGTCCATCGGCGCATCTTTGAAGGAAAGCGGCACCGTCTTGGGTTTGGCCGGCTTGGTAGTAGCAGCCGGCTGGGTAGTTGCCGCCGGTTGAGTGGTCGGCGCTGTTGCCGCCGGTTGATCGCCCGAGATGGGCCTGGTCTGAGACGCTGCCTGATCGTCCTGGGCGATTGCCCCGGCTGCGGCAACGCACCCGATCGCCAACGTCAAGCACGTGGCCCGTCGGCACCGCCAAGTGTTGAAGCCCATAGCTTTCCTCCTTGGAGCCCCTTACGGTTCCTCTTCAATTCTGATGACAGCTTCCGTCTGGTCCTGGCCTTGAGTAATTGCCCTGCGCTTAAAGCGTTCCCCTCTCGCGGGTCGCCTGATCGAAGCTGTCA
>Ga0307434_1001543_pt1 | contig 12315 bp, 10 predicted proteins | sample SalMarWE160220MG_FD_202156 | JGI IMG/M metagenome (GOLD analysis project Ga0307434, IMG submission 202156) | Salt marsh sediment microbial communities from the Plum Island Ecosystem LTER, Massachusetts, United States - WE1603-220 | ecosystem: Environmental > Aquatic > Marine > Intertidal zone >... | reverse complement strand
TCTCACTCACAGGCGCCAGGGAACACAACCTCAAGAACCTTACCCTCTCTATCCCGCGCCAGAAACTCGTTGCGTTCACCGGGGTGTCCGGATCCGGAAAATCCACGCTCGCCTTTGATATCCTCTTTGCAGAAGGGCAGCGCAGATACCTGGAGAGCTTCGCACCCTATGCACGGCACTACGTGAAGGTCCTTGAGAAGCCGGAGATCGATGTGCTCTCCGGGCTCCCTCCCACTGTTGCCATCCGGCAGCGGATACACCACGGGAGCCCGAAAAGCACGGTCGCGACCTTGACGGAAATCTACCACTTCCTGAGGCTCCTGTTCAGCAAGCTCGGCTCCCGGCAATGCCCGGTGTGCGGCAGGCAGCTAATGGCCCAATCGAAAGAATCGATCCTGGATAAGGTCCGGGATAGATACCGGGATAGGAAGGGGACCGTTCTGGTCTCTCTGGTTTCCGCCCGGAAAGGCTTTTACAGGGATCTGTTGGCCCGGGCCCTTGCCAGGGGCTACAGGGAGGCCAGGATTGACGGCAGGATGCGAGGCCTCAAAGAGGGGATGTCTCTGAGCAGGTACCGGGATCATAACATCGAGCTCGTCATGGGGGCTATTCCATGCCCTGATCCGGAAGGCCTGGTGGCCCGGGCCCTCTCAGAGGGAAATGGAACCTTCCTCGTTGTTGACGATCACGGCAAGGAGGAGGTCTTCTCGGTAAAAAAGGTGTGCCCGTTTTGCGGCATCGCTGCAAAGGAACTCGATCCCAGGCTCTTCTCCTTTAACAGCCCGTACGGAGCTTGTCCGGCATGCGAAGGCATGGGGTATAGGAACAACCTCATCGGGGACGGCATATCACCGTGCGATGTGTGCGGAGGGAGCAGGTTAAAGCCCGAGGCTTTGGCTGTCAAGGTGAAGGGCTACTCCATCTGGGACCTGGTTCAATATCCAGCCTATGGCCTGCTGGAGATACTCAAGGGTCTCTCCTTTACCGGCCAGGAGGCCTTGATCGCAGATCCGATTATCGATGAGATACTCACGCGGCTTTCCTTTATGAGCCTGCTCGGCCTATCCTACCTCTCCCTCTCCCGGAACGGCGACACCCTCTCAGGAGGAGAGGCGCAGAGGATCAGGCTGGCGGCTCAGCTCGGATCAAACCTCACCGGTGCATGCTACATATTGGACGAGCCCACCATCGGGTTGCATCCCCGGGATACTAGGATGCTCCTCGATGCACTCAAGCGGCTCAAAGAGGGCAGCAACTCCGTTCTCGTTGTAGAGCACGACGAGGAAACGATCAGGGAGGCGGACTATATCATCGATCTCGGACCCGGAGCCGGTACAGGGGGAGGGGAGGTGGTGGCCTGCGGGACCGTAGAGGAGATAAAGAAGGCAGCTCAATCGGCAACCGGGCGCATGCTCACCAGGCATAGCCGTGAAATTGCCTCGAGACTCAGGCCTTACCATGACTCTCCCTGTATCAGGGTCAGGGGTGCGATGGAGCACAATCTCAAGCAGATCGATGTCGGGTTTCCCCTGGGCGCCTTGATCTGCATCACCGGGGTTTCAGGATCGGGAAAGTCGTCCCTGCTCAGGGATGTGCTCTTTCGTGGACTGCACAGGCGCTTGGCAGGCAAAGAGGACGGGCATGGCTCGTATAGCGCCATAGAGGGATGGGAGCCGATACAGAGAATCCTCGAGGTAGATCACAGCCCCATCGGGCTCACTACCAGATCGGTGCCTATCTCCTACATCGGCGCCCTCGCCCCTATCCGAACCCTGTTCTCCATGACGCCGGCAGCCAGGGCACGAGGATACAGGCCGTGCAGGTTCTCGTTCAACGTGGCAGGCGGCAGGTGTGAGGCCTGTCAAGGGCACGGCTCTATTAAGGCGGAGATGGCCTTTCTGCCCGATGTGTACATTGCCTGTGAGGTATGCGAAGGCAGGAGGTTCAACCGGGAAACCCTGGAGATCACATACAGGGGCAAAAGCATCGCCCAGGTCCTGGGTCTCACCTTTGAGGAGGCGGTGAAATTTTTCTCGGCAGTGCCCAGAATCAGGCATGCGCTCAGTGTGGTATGCGACATCGGCCTCGGTTACCTTACCTTGGGGCAGCCGAGCCCAACCCTCTCCGGCGGCGAGGCCCAGAGGATCAAGATTGCAAAAGAACTGGCAAAGCCCGCAAAGGGCCATACCTTCTATATCCTTGACGAACCCACTACAGGGCTCCACCTCGCTGATGTATCGACCTTGATCCGGGTATTGCAGGCCCTGGTGGACAGAGGGAACACCGTGGCAGTGATCGAGCACAACATGGAGTTCATAAAGGAGGCCGACTATATTATCGATCTCGGGCCTGAGGGCGGGGACAAGGGCGGCTACGTGGTGGCAGCCGGCTCACCCGTTGAGATGCTCGCAAACGGCAACAAGTCTTACACTGCGGAGTATTTACGAAGATACGTGAACAATGAATAGTAGACAGAATTTTATGTATCTATTTTCACCACAGAGGCACGGAGAACACAGAGATAGAGTATTTTTCATTTGCCGGGAGACGGCGGCAAATGAAAAGAATCAGTCCGCTAGCAGCGGACAATTATAATTTGTGATCGGTGAGCTTATGGACATAAATCAACTAACCGGAAAGGTCATAGGTGCAGCCATTGACGTTCATAAGAGCCTTGGACCTGGCTTGCTGGAATCTATTTATGAAGAATGTCTCTGTATTGAGCCTGGATTAAGAAAAATACCGTTCGAAAGGCAAAGGGAACTGCCTATAGAATATAAAGGTGTTACATTGGATTGTAAATATCGCTTAGATATAGTAGTTGATGAACGTCTCATTGTGGAGCTAAAAACCTGCGAGAGCCTCCAGCCCATTCATCAGGCGAAATTACTCACATACTTAAGATTGACGGGCATCAAATATGGACTACTCATCAACTTTAATGTGCCCGCCCTGAAGGAAGGCATAAAACGATTAGCGCTCTAGCTGTAACGATTAAGGTTTCCAACTATAAGGATAATCCGCCTTGCGGATGAGTTTTCTTACCCGATCGGGTAAGAAAAAAGTATACTCTCTGTGTCTCAGTGCCTCTGTGGTGAACCTAACGTGCTTAGACTTGCAAGATGAGAAAGAAGAGGCTTATCTCATTCGATCTTGATGGCACCCTGATTGATACCGCCTACACCACCCTCGTGTGGGAGACAGGCATCCCCCTGCTTTACGCAGAGAAGCACTCTATTGATCTGCCCTCGGCCGCCTCCATCGTGAAGGCCGAATATGAGAAGATCGGCGATTCCTCTTTGCAATGGTATGATATCTCTTACTGGTTTCGCTTATTCAAGCTTCCAGGGAGATGGCAGGATCTGATGGAGGAGCACAGGCACACAATCCGGCCATTCCCCGAGGTAAAGGAGGTATTAGAGAGGCTTGTTCAGGACTATGATCTGATCATTCTATCCAATGCGGCACGGGAGTTTGTCGAGATTGAGATACAGGAGGCACATATCGACCGCCATTTTGCCGGGGTCTTTTCAGCCACCTCGGATCTTCGTGAGGTAAAAAAGGCGCCTCAGGCGTATCAAAAGATCTTTGAGATTATGGGAGTAGCACCCTCTGACGGTATTCATGTGGGAGACCACTACGAGTTTGATTACCTGGTCCCCAAGGCTCTGGGCTTACAGGCCTACTATCTTGATCGAGACACAAAAAGGCCCAAGGATGACTTTGTGGTAGGCGATCTGAGGGAGTTTGCGAACCGTATCGAACCTTCCGGAGCGCTCATTGAGACCAGCTGATAACCCTAGCCAAACTTCGCCTCAAACCAAAGAATATCGAACAACAAGTATTTCACCGCTGAGGTGCAAAGGACGCAAAGATGATTGATCTTTTTTCTTTGCCGTTGAGACGCCGACAAAGAAAAATATTCATGCCCTTCGGGCACGGCCTGCTATATAAAAAATGCCCACTCGGAGCGTGAGGTCTTCCCCTTTTCTGTCCTCCCTGTCCTGTGGAATGCTTGCCCTGTGAAATTTGTGCCTTCATGCGGAACCCCCTAAAAAGGATTCAACAGGGCGAGCCCATTCCACTGGGATCAACAGAAAAGGGGGGGAACATATTCCTCTGCGATCTCCGTGTCTCGAGTTCCCGCAGGCATCTGCGGGGACGGGCGGTGCGATATAAGCTTGCCCACGGAACATCAAAGCTTGGCACAAAACTTTAGATTTTAGCTTATATAGACGGCTAGTTGCCGATGGATTGCTACATCTCCCATGATACGAATCCTTGCATCATGGAGCTTCCGGCTCCTGCTCCTCTTCTCGCAACTGGAATGAACGGGCGGCATCAGCCAGGGCTTCGATCTGCCGGCGGTGAACGGCCAGGAGCTCCTTGTCTGCCTCCTTCCAGTCGCTGAGCTTCTTTTCGATCTCACCCCAGGACCTCGAGGCCTCGAGGCTGGCCGTTTGCATCCTCTTCAGTCTCCTCGAGATCTCCCCTATCATCTCGTTGATGATTCCCACCTCCGTGTGCAGGTAATCCTTTTTCCTTATTCTCACCTGAAAACTCAGGTCTCCCTCCCGGATCCGCTCAAAGGCCTTATGAAACCGGTATAACGGGCCTGCGACGCGGTGAAAGAAGAGGATTGAGTGAATCCCGAAAGCGCACATAAGCACAAGAGAGGCCGGCCAAATCCGTGAATGAAACACCAGGATCCTGTCCGCAGCGGCTGCCCGATCCTGCGCGCTCAGGTTCTCATCCTCAAACTGTATAATCTCCGGAACGAACAGGTAAACGGATAAAAAGGCAATGGTAATAAAAAAGTAGATTATGATCGTGGCCAAAAACCTGTACTGGAGCGATTTGTTCACGATATACGAACGCCTGCGCTTGCCTGGTATGCGTTTCATGATCACCCTTGTTTTACGGTTCTGATCGAATACAGAGCGGCCCGGCCTTACCCTCCCTTATATGCTGGCAAACACCTCTATCAAGCTTGGATATGCCTGCGAATTATCTCCTCATGTGCTGCTTAAGGATATTTCAGGCCCTCTTCGCTCTTGTTTTTGATTTACGGCAAAGAAACATAGGACAAAGTGTATCACATTCTCAATATCGGCCTAATAGGATCATTTCTTAACATGCTGCACATATTGCCAGATTAATTCACTGCTGTACAAAATAATCTCATATTTCGGGTTCAACTATATCAGCAACGATCACTCTTACGGCCTACATTTGATGGTCTCGTAAACCCTCATGACCGGTTCTTGGTCACCCCCACCCATGAAAATAGTGCCCTCTCCACCCTGCAGGGGGAGGGGGCAAGGGTGAGAGGGGTGTATTTTCACGGCAGGGCTGATAGGTTGATCAGAGAGAATATGATTGTTCTTTAAGGGATCAGATCTTCGATACCATGGGTGTATTCGTTCTCCCTCGTGCGGGCAGCCATGGTGATCCGGAAGAAGGTGAAGCTTCACAGGCCCATTGCGGGGCTCGGCCAATGAAAACAGAAAACAACATTCGGCCGAGAGCATGGCGATACCATGATCCCGGGAATTGTAAAGCCCTTGGTATGCCGCTCGGAACTATGGTTAAAAGGCAAGTGCTAAAAGGAGGTTTGATTAAAAAGGGAGATACATTGACTCGACAGGCTAGCACATCGTAGTATGATTTTTCATCCCTTTCTTCTTGGGATTCCGAAGAGTATGGTCATACCTACGGTTTCCTATGAGGCGGAGATGTTCAGTGAATGTTTCTGGCAACCTTCTTTGGACAAGACTCACATTCGCTGTATTCCATCAACATCTTATCAATACTCGGCGAGTCTGCTTTCACCCATTTAATAGTAACCTGATTCTTGAACCGGATCGAACCGCCATCAGACGGGTCGTAGTAAAAGGTGAACTCGTACCTTTCGCCTTCATAGCCCTGGTAATAGACGGTGCAAAGGTACTTTTCCCCTATGGGGGTGGTGATTTGGATTTTTGATACCCTGTAAATCAGAAAGCTATCCACATCAGCCGCATTGGCAAATGATATCTCATCCTTTCTGATCTCAAAAAAACACCCCTCATACTTCGGTTCTGACGTCTTCCACACCCCCGTCATCTCAGGGAGAATGGATTCAGGCACCTTGGAATCACATCCCAGCAGTACCGCGCAGATTGCCACTGCTGCTATGATAAGTCTGTATCTCATCTTTTTGAACTCCGCTATACTTGTAATTCTTCTAAAGATAATTGTGGGAATTTTTACGAATTCATCAACCTTGATGGTTTCGTAAAAAGTCGAAATCGGTGTCATTGCGAGCGAAGCGAAGCAATCTAAGTCAATGTAAGTAATTGAATTTACGAGATTGCTTCGTCACTCCGTTCCTCGCAATGACAGGTAGAAAGACTTCTTACGAGTTCATCAACCTTGCTCTTAAAAAAATGAGGCCTTTCGATCCATCGTGGATACCCTGTCTAATATTGCCAGGCGAGTCCTATGAATCTCCCGTCGTTCGCCCGGATAATATCATCATGGCTGGCTTCTGCTGTGAGCGGCGATACCGTCTTTCCGTCCTTTCCCATGCTGTAGAGGTCATACTCCGTGTTCAAGGGCACCTGAAACCGGTCCTTGCGCATCTTGCCCTTGCCCTTAACATTGGCGAAGTTGAGATACCGATAGGGGCTTTTCCACGGATCCAGGAGATTGCCCCGCCCGATATCGTCGAGCGTATCAGGCAGCTCGTGCCTGTCAAGCTGGTAGGCCGCGATCTCCATCTGCATGATCCTGAGCTCAGCAATGGCCCTGGCGACCTTTGCCTTCTCTATATACCCCTGATACGCGGGGATCGCAACGCTGGTGAGGGTCCCGAGCACAGCAATCACCGCCATGAGCTCGATCAAGGTAAAGCCCCCTAGGAGCTTTTTGGACATAAAAGGCCTGCTTTTTCTAAGACACCATTCTACAGCCTTTCGCCCCTTATGTTTAAGATCCAATCTCACCTCCAGGCCTTTCCTTTCCAGCGACGAATGCACATCCCTCTGCTTACGGCATTCGCCTCTGATGCCCACGAGTGAGGAACCGATATTTCAGTAGTGTGTATAATGCTTCATGCTCTTACTATGCCGGCAGATGTTTCAAATACCTCCTGATACAAGGCAAAAAACCCGGTTCACCTGACGCCGGCAACGGCGGTATGGACCAGCTCGCAACGATTTCGCAAGAATGACGCCATGGTTAAGAACTTACTTGCTGCGCTGCCGATCTTGACCCTGAAGAGGCCCATCACCGCCCTTTTCATCCTTTTTCCTGTCATGGAGTCTGAAATCTCGACCGCACTTTTCTGGGCCAACCGCATAATGCCGGCGTCCGTAAAGGTAATCTCAGCTCTTGCCTTGCTCTTGGTGCGGATGATATCGCCTCTGTATGCCTCGCTGCCGATATGTGCCGGTCTGGCGATCTGCCCGGGTGAGGCGATCTCTACCCTGCCCTCAACGCAGGTGATCCTTCCTACCGGCTCGGCCTGTGCCGGCGCAGGCAGGAGAATAAGCAGGAGCAAAATACCGATGAAGGATACCACGATTCTCATCTTGACCCTTCCTTGTTGTGATGCCTGCCCTGTGGAGGGTGAAGCCTTGCTCCTTTACCATTATGAAACCTTGAACCCGAATTCTGAATGGGGCAATACAGCACACGGTCATCTAGCCTAACTTTTTGCCAAATACCGCCTTCAACCAGGGATTCCAGGACAGGCAATACCTCCTTTAAAGGCATCTGGACCCACCACTTGGCTATCCCCTCTGCTGTATCAGTGGCCATCGGGTTTTCTTGGGCATACGAGACAAGCTTTTCAATGAGCTCGGATTGCGGCATCTTCTTTTCCATTTCTTACTAACAGATTCGAGGTCGAACCTCTGGCCTCCTCGTGTTCTTTGTAGCTAATAAGAAGCAAGGAAGATGCCAAGCATACTACTGATCGCTCATATGAAGGAAAGGCGGGTTATCCCTTTAGAATAGCAACTCTTTTTAGGATCAGGTATATGGCCGGAGAAGGGAATCATGGTGAAAACATCAATGAGCAGCCAACATTTTTGTAAGGAGTCTACCTTTTTTTCGCCTCTCATTATCCTTTGCCGAGGCCGTATTTGCCCATCTTGTAAGAAAGCACCCTTTCGCTTATGCCCAATGCCTTTGCTGCACGAGCCTTGACCCACTCATGTTGATTGAGTGCCTTTTGGATCATTTGCCTTTCAACCGAGGCCACAACCTGGGGCAGAGATCCTTGATAGTCCTCCGAATCGGGAGTTGTTTCAGAGGGAAGTTTACTCAATTCCAGTTGAAGATCCGCGAGTTTTATCATGTTGCCCTCGCACATTGCCACCGCGCTTTCGATCGCATTTTCCAATTGCCTCACGTTGCCCGGCCAGGGATGGCTTTGGATTACATGCATGGCCTCCAGGGAAAGGGTCTTGATGTTCTTTTTATTGACCCGCGTATAATGTTGGAGGAAATGCTTTACGAGAGCAGGAATATCTTCGGGATGATTTCTGAGGGGCGGCATGGTAATATTGATAACACTTAACCGGTAAAAAAGATCCTCCCGGAACAGGCATTTTCTCACCAGATCTTTCAAGTCCTTGTTGACGGCGGCAATCAGCCTGAAATCCGAGTGGAGAGTCTGCTGGCCGCCGACCCGCTCGAAGCGTTTTTCCTGAAGCACCCTTAAGAGCTTGACTTGAGTGCTCAAGGGAACATCACCCACCTCATCCAGGAAAAGAGTCCCCTGGTCAGCCAGTTCAAACCTCCCCTTGTGATCCCTGTAGGCATCGGTAAATGCCCCTTTAACATGTCCGAACAACTCACTTTCCAGCGTTCCCCCTGAAAAGGCGGAACAAATCATAGGAACAAATGGCCCCTTCTTAGAGAGCCCGTTGTAATGGATCGCCCTGGCTGCCAATTCCTTTCCTGTACCCGTCTCACCCGAGATCAAGACATTGGCCGTGGTTTGTGAGGCCTTGTGGATATTTCTGTATGCCTCCTGCATGGAAGGGCTTTGCCCGATCAGATTGTCAAAACTGTATTTAGCCCGAACCGCCTCGCGAAGCTCGGATAACTCTCTGGTCATGTGCCCCATATTCAAGGCCTTTTGGGCCGCCAGGACGATTTCCTCCGGATCAAAAGGCTTGGTCAGGTATTCAACCGTTCCTAACTTGATGGCCTCCATGGTGCTGTCGATGCTGCCGTGGGCGGTCATCAGGATAAAGGGAGTGTCTCGTCCTTCCTCCCTGAGAGTCTTCAGCAGGAGCAGGCCATCCATATTGGGCATCACGTAATCGGAAATGATCAGCTCCACCGGGTTATGGTCTACGGCATCTTTGGCCTCCATGCCGTCATTGCAGACCGTCACCTCAAATCCGTGCTTTTCCAGGGTGAATCGCATCAATTTTTGGAATTTGGGGTCGTCCTCGACAACCAGGATTTTTGGATTCCCTGCCATTTACCCATCCTTGCATTCGGTGAAAAAATTCTTAGGCACGATACAAAAGCAAGCCAGAACCTGCTGATCTACCTGTCTATTCATAGACGAGCTCAATTCGCTCCAAGTAGGATGAAAGCGTGTCCAGATTTATCCGGATCGCCTCCTGGGCCATGGCCTTTGCCGCCTCTTCAAGGCGCCTGCCTATGTCGGTTATCTCCTCAAGACCGCAACTCCCGCCGGTCCCCTTCATGTTGTGACCCAGTTTACGAATCGTCTCATAGTCATTCCTTTCCAGGGCTTCCCGCATAGACTCTATCTCTGTCTTCCAATCCTCAAGAAACCCGGGTAAGAGATCCTCCAGGTCGGAATCCACATGGACGATGATCTTTTCAGCCCCTTGATTTTCATCGGTCTCTGGCATGTGCCCCTCCTTCGGTCGAGGCCGCTCCGAGATTCTCCACGGCTCACGACGCTTCTCCGGATTTGGCGGCTCTCCTCTAAGGCTTACGCTTGAAAGATACTTCGGCTTTTACCGCTTATCCGGACCAATTCGCCGGAGCGGCCGACACGCCATTTGCGGGCCGAAGCCGCGCCACGTGCCCCTTTCGTGCATGCTGATTGATTGCTGCTAACAGATCCGCCTTTCGTATCGGTTTGGCCAGATGGGCGTTGCATCCGGCTTCAAGGCTCTTTAGACTATGCTCCACGAGTGCGTGGGCTGTCAGGGCGATGATCGGCGTTGCCTTGACCCCATTGTCCGCTTCCCATTGCCTGATCTCAGCGGTTGCCGTGTACCCATCCTTAACCGGCATCTCGATATCCATGAGCACAAGATCGTATTCACCGGCCTTGAACTTTTCCACGGCTATTTGACCGTTTTCGGCTGTATCTAATTGGCACGGGGCCTTTTTCAGGAAGGCCTGTATCACCAGCCGGTTCTTCACATTGTCCTCCACCAGCAAGATATGCAGGGGACTCAAGCCTTGTAAAGCATCGGCCTTTATGCCCTGGGGCCGTTCTTCTGCTGCGGCTTCTTCTCGTCCGAGGGCGGACAGAACCGCTTCCTTCAGATCAGACCACTTGACCGGTTTGAACAGATAATCTGTTACCCCAAGCTCTTTGCCTTGCTCCTCTCTCAATCTGCGGTCATCCGAGTAGAGCATCATAAGGATGGGCACGGACAGTCCGGGATCTTCCTTCATAGACTCTGCCACCTGAAATCCATCCAGGCCCGGCATCCGGGAGTCAAGCAATACAAGGGCGTAGGGATCTCCCGCATCCCCGGCCCGTCTTATCTCAGCTAACCCCCGCTCGCCGTCCTCCCTCTCCCTCACAACAGCGCCCCACCGGGAAAGCATCTCCGATAGAACCATACGGTTTGTGGCATTATCATCGATGATCAGGGTTCTTACACCGCTTATATCCGCCTCGGGAGCCGCAATATGCACCGCTCCAGGCTGGACCTCGAACTTGGCAGTAAAGAAAAAGGCGCTTCCCTGTCCGAGCACACTTTCAACCCACATGCACCCATCCATGTGTTCCACCAGCCGGCGCGCGATGGCCAAACCAAGTCCTGTGCCGCCGTACTTTCTCGTAGCGGAGGAGTCGACTTGCGTAAACCGGTCAAATATAATTTCGCTCTTGTCCTGAGGTATGCCGATCCCGGTATCGGTCACGGAAAACAGCAATTCCACAGTCTTAACCCCCTCCTCGTGCAAACCTGAATTCATACCTTCGGCTCTTGCCGTGTGGTTTGCCACCCGAAGAAATACCTCTCCCTTTTCAGTGAATTTAATGGCATTTACGGTCAGGTTACCGAGAATTTGGCCCAGACGGTTCGGATCTCCAACGAGATGCACCTTCACATCGGGCTCGATCCACTTTACTAACTCCAGGTTTTTCTGGTGTGCGTGAAAGGACTGGTTTTCACACACATTGTCGAAGACACTGATGAGACTAAAGGGGAGCTTCTTCATCTCCATATCCCCGGTCTCCACCCTGGAGATGTCGAGGATGTCATTGATTATGCGAAGCAGGTCTTCGCCCGAACTGCGGATTGACTCGATAAATTTTCTTTGCTCATGAGTCAGGGAAGTTTCCCAGAGCAGGTCTGCCATCCCGATGATGGCGGTCATGGGGGTGCGTATCTCGTGGCTCGTGCTGGCCAAAAACTCGCTCTTGGCTCGGTTCGCGGCCTCGGCCTTTATCTTTGCCTCTTCCATCTCAAGCCGAAGAAATTCAGAATGCTCCAATGCCTCCTTCAACTGCTGTGAGTAGCGCTCCAACTCTTTGGTTCTCTCCTTAACTTTTCCTTCCAATTCTTCCTTGCTCAAGAGGCCGATTTTTTCTTGTTCTAAAAATCCTTGCGGCATGTTCCTGAGAATCTCGTACAAGATTGGAATATCACCATATTGCTTTTTGACGGATAGATAGCTGCGACGGAATGCTTCCTCAGCCAGCGATGGAGAAGTTATTTTACTGTAAGCCGAGATAATCCCTGCACCGATGTCGCAGAATATCCTGGCCACCATTGCTGCTCTACCGTCTCTCGCTAGTCTCTCAAGGTTCTGTATCACGGGCCCGAAATCTACACTCTCATCCTTTTTGAACGTACATTTTTCAAACAATAGTGGATTATATTCAAAATACTCATATAAGATACCGCTGATTATTCCTTCTCCCATAGCAGGCTTAACATTCATTACCAGCAGATTCACTAAAGCTGAACACACTCTTGCGGCTGCTATGTCCTCTCTTAAGAAGGGGACTTCAATTTCTTCTACTACCTCCGCACGTCTTCTGAGATTCCGATAAAATATCCATCCGCCGAACGCTAGGCTTGAAAAACTCAG
>Ga0307434_1001542_pt1 | contig 12321 bp, 8 predicted proteins | sample SalMarWE160220MG_FD_202156 | JGI IMG/M metagenome (GOLD analysis project Ga0307434, IMG submission 202156) | Salt marsh sediment microbial communities from the Plum Island Ecosystem LTER, Massachusetts, United States - WE1603-220 | ecosystem: Environmental > Aquatic > Marine > Intertidal zone >... | reverse complement strand
TAATCTAATGAAACTCGCCAGCACAGCATTTCTTGATTCTGGCGATCATGATGGCCCGCATATCAAGCTCAGCGATCTCCGCGCCAAATGTCAGGGTCTCATAGTCTTGACCGGTGGTTATGAAGGCCCGATTGACCGTGCTTGCCGAAATAACAATATTCAGGCTGCACAGCAATATCTGCGGATGCTCAAAGATATTTTTTCGGATCATTTGTATATCGAAGTTCAGCGTCATGGTCACGGAGACGAAAAGGATACGGAGAACTGGCTTCTGAAGCAGGCTTATAATTTGGAACTGCCTATTGTTGCGACCAATGAAGTTTATTTTCCCAGCCGCGGCGACTATGAGGCCCATGACGCTCTGATCTGTATTGCGGAAGGGAGCTACGTCGGAGAAGACAACAGGCGCCGACTGACTGCGGAGTACTATTTCAAATCCCGTCAGGAAATGACAACCCTATTCGCGGATCTGCCCGAGGCTCTTGAAAATACGGTAGAAATTGCTCGGCGCTGTGCCTATCGGCCAATAACCCGGGATCCGATACTGCCACAGTTTGTAACGGCGGGTTTGGCATCGATTGAAGAAGTGGAGCGGGCCGAAGCCGAGGAACTGAGGTTGCAGGCGAATAACGGCCTGAAAGAGAGATTGCAGGCCTATGGGACTGTCGAAGGCAAATCGGCCAAAGACTATGAAATGCGGCTTGAATTTGAGCTTGGTGTCATCACGCGAATGAAATTTCCAGGCTACTTTCTGATAGTTTCCGATTTCATCAAGTGGTCCAAGAAACATCGAATTCCCGTCGGCCCCGGTCGCGGATCGGGGGCGGGCTCACTTGTTGCCTGGGCACTCACCATTACTGATCTTGATCCCATGCGGTTCGGACTTCTGTTTGAGCGGTTTCTGAATCCCGAACGTGTGTCGATGCCGGATTTTGATATTGATTTTTGTCAGGACCGACGCGACGAGGTCATCAGATACGTCCGGGATAAATACGGTAACGACCGCGTTGCTCAGATCATAACTTTCGGTAAGCTTCAGGCCAGAGCAGTGCTGAGAGATGTGGGTCGTGTACTGCAGATGCCTTATGGTCAGGTCGACAGACTATGCAAGCTGGTACCTAATAACCCGGCCAATCCGGTAACACTCGCGCAGGCAATCTTGGAAGAACCGAGATTGCAGGAGGCTCGCGAGGAGGAGCAGATTGTTGATCAGCTTCTTACAACAGGTCAAAAGCTGGAAGGGCTGTACCGGCATGCATCGACACATGCGGCTGGTGTTGTTATTGCAGACCGCGCCCTGAGCGATCTCGTCCCGCTTTATCGTGATCCAAGATCTGATTCTCCGGCGACCCAGTTCAATATGAAATGGGTTGAAGCTGCGGGTCTTGTGAAATTTGACTTTCTCGGCTTGAAAACCCTCACAGTCATCGAACAGGCTGTGCAGTTTATAAGAAAAAACGGCACCGAACTTGATCCTTCTCGTCTCCCGCTGAATGATGAAGCGACGTACAGGCTGATGGCCAGGGGCGATACGGTCGGTGTGTTCCAGTTGGAGGGAACAGGTATGCGCGAAAGCCTGCGCAAGCTCAAACCCGACAGGTTTGAGGATATCATAGCTATGGTTGCCCTTTACCGGCCCGGCCCCATGGATAATATTGAAACTTATATAAATCGAAAATATGAACGGGAAGAAGTCGATTATCTGCATCCTCTGATCGAGCCAATACTTAAAGAAACCTATGGCGTGATCATCTATCAGGAACAGGTGATGCAGGTGGCCCAGCAGCTTTCGGGTTACTCGCTCGGTGAAGCAGACCTTCTGCGCCGGGCAATGGGTAAAAAGATTAAAGCTGAAATGGACAAGCAGAAAACCCGCTTTATCGAAGGTGCAATGGATAATGGCGTTGAGGAGCGGCAGGCGGCTTATATCTTTGAGCTGGTGGAAAAGTTTGCAGGTTATGGCTTCAACAAATCTCACGCCGCTGCGTATGCCTTGCTGGCCTATCAGACGGCCTACCTGAAGGCTAATTTTTCAGTGGAGTTCTTAGCTGCGTCTATGACACTTGATATGGGCAACACCGATAAGCTGAATGTTTTTACTGAGGATGCCAGACGGGCCGGTATCACTCTGTTTCCGCCCTGTGTCAATAATTCCGACGTCCACTTCGCACCCGAGAATAAAGGTATCCGTTATTCATTGGCTGCATTAAAAAATGTTGGCCGGCAGTGTGTCGAGTCCCTTTGTCAGGAACGCCGCAATAGAGGAAAATTTGAGAGCCTGGACGACTTTGTTGAACGGATTAATCCCAAGGACATGAACAAAAGGGCTATGGAAATGTTGGCTGCTGCCGGAGCATTTGATGGCCTCCATTCGAACCGTTCCGAAGTATACCATAATATCGATCTGTTGCTGGGTACTGCGAACCGGTCCAATGATGATAGGTCGATCGGGCAGAATGACCTTTTTGCTTCGGACGATCTGACCCCGGGTATTCGGCTCAAGCCGGCCGATCCCTGGCTTCCCATGGATCAGCTTACGAAAGAATTTGATTCTATAGGCTTTTTTCTGTCTGGTCATCCGCTGGATGAATATGCCAGTGTGATTTCGCGTCTCGGCAGTTCCAAATGGATTGATTTTGAGCGGGAAGCGCGGGAAGGACATGCCGGAGGTTTGGTCGCTGCGACCGTAACCTACCGCCAGGAGCGTAAGTCGAAATCCGGAAATTCCTTTGCATTTGCTGGCTTCTCCGATCAGACGGGGCAATTTGAAGCTGTCATATTCTCGGAAACTTTGTCAGCATGTCGTGATCTTTTAGAACCTGGCATGCCTCTGCTGTTGCGGCTGGAAGCTGAATTTGAAGGCGAGAGCCTTAAGACCCGGGTGCTTACGATTGAGGCCTTGGATGACGCAGCGAAGCGGGTCCAGCAGGGATTGCAGGTTGTGATAGAAAATCCACATTCCCTGGCCAATATCCGCAATAAAATCATGCGGCCGGGATTGGGTAAACTGCAAATAATACTGCAGTTGGAGGAACTAAACCGGCAGGTGCAAATTACGCTCCCCGGTCAATTTGACGTCTCCCCGCGCCAGGCCAGCCTGTTGCGTTCTTTCGACGGTGTGTTGGAAGTTCGCGAAACGTAGATATTTCTCTCCGTCTGAATCTGCCTAGGGCCAAAAAATGCACCGATCCGGAGGAATTCACTTGTATTTGATGCCCTCCAAGCTTATAACGCGCTCATCTCACACGCAGCCGTTTGGCGTTGGACATTCTGGCAGTCGCCCCTGGAATTACGGGCCGGAGGCTTAGATCCACGGCACCGGTGGCGCTTTTTGTGCGACTTTAACATGACCCTTTAACCATTATGCTCCGCGCAATATGCGATTGTGAGTGATATCCATCTTGATAATCCAATTTTGGGGTCCTGATAATTAGTTTCATAAAAAGTGTCTTTGAGCTGCGAAGGTCGAACCGGAAAAAAGGAGCGCGGGCCTATGGCACTGCCGACATTCAACATGCGTCAGCTTTTGGAAGCTGGCGTTCACTTTGGTCATCAAACCCATCGCTGGAATCCCAAAATGGGGAACTTCATTTTCGGTTCCAGGAGTAACATACACATTATTGATCTGGCACAAACTGTACCGTTGCTGCATCAGGCTCTGGTTTCTGTCAGTGACGTGGTCGCCCGTGGCGGTCGCGTTTTATTTGTGGGAACTAAAAGACAGGCCAGCGACGTGGTGGCGGATACAGCGCGCCAGTGCGCACAATATTATGTCAATCACCGTTGGCTTGGAGGGACGCTTACCAATTGGAAGACTATTTCCAATTCCATACGCAGACTAAGAGCACTTGAAGAATTACTGGAAGGTGAAGCGCTGGGTTTGACCAAAAAAGAGCTGCTGAAACTGACCCTGGAGCGAGACAAACTCGAAAGGTCTCTTGGCGGTATCAAGGATATGGGCGGCGTTCCGGACATACTTTTTGTTGTCGATACGAATAAGGAAAGCATTGCCGTCGCCGAAGCAAGAAAGCTGAAGATTCCCGTTATTGGCATTATTGACAGCAATTCAGACCCGGACTCAGTCACTTACCCTGTACCGGGAAATGATGATGCCGGTCGTGCCATTACCCTTTATTGCGACCTTATTGCCCGTGCGGCGATTGATGGAATTGAACGAGCACAGGGTGAAGCCGGCATTGACATCGGAGAATCAGAGGCCGTTGTTGGGGAAAGCCTTGGCCGTGACGATAGACAGGAACAAAAGCCTCAAACCAATGGGAAGGATTCGTCGGGATTTATCAATGGTTCAACTGAAGATGAGTTTCAGGCTAAAGTTGTGAGTGAACAGCCTGTGGCTTCTGGTGAACATGCGACCGCCGATGCAGAGGCTGCATCTGGCACGGACGGGTCGGAGTCTGGTGACTCAAACCGGCAGACAGGTTTCAAGGGTTTGCCCGAGGCGAAAGGTGAACCGGACGATCTAAAGAAAATATCAGGTGTCGGTCCGGTCCTCGAAGGCAAGTTAAATGAGCTTGGAATTTTCCACTACTGGCAGGTTGCCGAACTTTCTGCTGAAGAGATTGCAAGTATTGACGAAGCTTTGAGCTTCAAAGGGCGCATTGAGCGGGATGATTGGGTGGCACAGGCTAAAAATCTTGAAGATGAGAAATCCTGAACTGGATTTAACGGGTTTTTCACGGACCTTTTGTCGGTCATCTATAATTTTTTTACTTAAGTGATGACTTAGAGAATAGAGTTAGAGAATAGAGATTGTGAGAAATGGCGACAATTACAGCATCAATGGTTAAGGAACTGCGGGAAAAAACCGGTGCAGGTATGATGGATTGTAAATCTGCATTAACGGAGACGGATGGCGATAGCGATGCCGCCGTCGATTGGCTGCGGACAAAAGGTCTCGCAAAAGCGGCTAAAAAGGCAGGCCGGGTAGCGGCAGAAGGCCTGGTTGGTCTCGTCACCTCCGGCACGTCGGGCGCTGTTGTCGAAGTTAATTCTGAAACTGATTTTGTTGCCCGAAATGACACTTTTCAGGAGATTGTCAGAAATATTGCCAGCGTTGCGAGAGGTGCTGAAGGTGATATTGATAAACTGGCAACTCTGGAATATCCCGGTGTCGGCAAGTCAGTCAGTCAACATCTCACCGAAATGATTGGCACAATTGGTGAAAATATGACCCTGAGGCGTGTTGCCGGCCTGACAGTCAGCGAAGGTGTGGTCGGAAGTTATGTCCACAATGCCGCCGCACCTGGTGTTGGTAAGATCGGAGTGCTGGTCGGGCTGGAATCGTCGGGCGATCAGGAAGCACTTTCTGCATTTGCCAAACAAATTGCAATGCACATAGCGGCTTCGCGTCCGCTGGCCGTGACATCCGATTCACTTGATCCCGAGATTGTCGATCGCGAACGCGCGGTTTTAACAGAGCAGGCGAGAGAGTCCGGAAAACCGGAAGAGATTATAACAAAAATGGTAGATGGGCGAATTCGGAAGTTTTTTGAAGAAGTCGTGCTGCTTTCACAGGCTTTTGTGATTGACACCGACAACACCGTAGAGCAGGCGCTTAAAGCCGCTGAAAAGGATGTCGGCGCTCCGATTGTCATTACCCAGTTTATTCGCTTTGAACTTGGCGAGGGAATTGAAAAAAAAGAAGAGGACTTTGCTGCCGAGGTAGCCGCAGCAGCGTCGAGTTAAAATCCAGAATTCAAAGCTCAGGATGAAATTTCGTTTTCGGGAAACCTTGGGGCTTATGGCTGATATACGACAGCCGGGACTCAGAAACTTTTACAGGTCGTAAAAAAGGTGAGCATGGAAAGCCTTAGATATAAACGAATACTGCTGAAGCTTTCTGGTGAGGCACTGATGGGAAGCAGTGCCTACGGGATAGATGTTCCTACCGTCGAGAGGATCGCCAGGGATATAAAACAGGCCGTGTCATTGGGCGTGGAGATTGCTTGTGTGGTGGGTGGAGGCAATATATTCCGCGGCCTTTCTGCGGCGACGGAAGGTATGGATCGTGCAAGTGCTGATTACATGGGAATGCTGGCGACTGTCATGAATGCGTTGGCGCTGGAAAATGCATTGGAGAAAGTTGGCGTATCCGCGCGAACTCTTTCGGCAATTCCCATGGATACGGTGTGTGAGCCCTATGTCCGGCCAAGAGCGCTGCATCATCTGAACCTCGGTCACGTGGTTATTTTTGCAGCTGGCACCGGTAATCCATTTTTTACAACGGATACTGCCGCAGCTTTAAGGGCCATTGAAATGAATTGCGACGTACTTGCAAAAGCAACGCAGGTTGACGGCGTTTATTCATCAGATCCTAACAAGAATTCAGATGCAATTCGTTTCGATCAGTTGAGTTATCGGGACGTTTTGGCAAAAGATCTCAAATTTATGGACGGTGCAGCAATCGCTCTTGCCCGGGACAACAATTTGCCTGTCATCATATTTTCAATAAAAGAAAGCGATAATTTTTCAAAAGTTGTTCTGGGAACTGCTGTGTCTACGATCGTTCAGTAGCGCTTACTCTGAATTTGATTATTTCAATGGATAATAAAACATTATGTTAGCCTGTACCTGAGGGCCGTTTAGCGATAAATTCCAATTTGGTGGTCCGCTACGTGCCGGTAGAAATGATTTTCGGCAAAATGGAGGAATAGCAATATGGAGCGGGCGGATTATCCGTGAATTTCAACCGGGATGGAGGTTAGAATGTCCGGCAAAGAGTTTGATTTAGCTGACATTGAACGTCGCATGAAAGGAGCGGTCTCTGTTTTAAAAAAGGAATTTTCCGGCTTAAGGACGGGACGCGCATCTGCCAGTCTGCTTGATCCCATAAATGTTGAGGCCTACGGGGCGCCAATGCCGCTCAACCAGCTCGCGACTGTTTCAGTTCCTGAGCCAAGGGTGATTTCGGTTCAGGTATGGGATAAATCACAGGTGCAGGCTGTAGACAGGGCAATCCGGGAGTCGGACCTAGGCTTGAATCCAATTGTAGATGGTCAGTTGCTTCGTTTGCCGATCCCTGAACTCAATGAAGAACGACGTGTCGAAATTTCCAAGATAGCGGCTAAATATGCAGAACAGGCGCGGGTAGCAGTTCGGAATGTTCGGAGAGATGGTCTGGAGCAGCTAAAAAAGTCCGAAAAAGATGGTTTGATTGGTCAGGACGAGCAGCATACCAAAGGAGAGAGTGTTCAGGAACTGACCGATGCAATGATTAAAGAAATAGATCTGGCTTTGTCTGTGAAAGAAGAAGAAATTATGCAGGTTTGAGGAACCGGAGAGTCCTTTTGACGACCGGGTTGTTGAACTATACTCAAACTGCTGGAGGTCAAAGATGGCGCCGGTATTCTGAATTCATATTCGTGTATTGGTTCTCATGTGTAATGCGAAAGTTGATCGAAATCGCCCTTTAATGATTTGTTGCAGTAAGGTGTATCAGAGTCCTGGAGCGGACTTCGATTCACCTTCCAAGGAAAGGATATATTAACGCAGGTGTAAGAATCGACTGTTAACAGTGCTCCGCAATTGCCTAAATGTAAGTTGATTAACACACACTTTGGATTATATCTGTTGATCTTAAAGAGGGCAGGGATTAATTCCGTTGAAGCTTAAGAAACAGAATACTGCAGATCTTACACTCACCCGGTCATTGCCCAGACATGTGGCCATCATTATGGACGGCAATGGAAGGTGGGCGACAAAGCGGGGGCTACCACGTATCGTCGGTCACCGGCAGGGGGTGGAAAGCGTTCGTCAAACTATTGAGGCGGCGGTTAGAATCGGAATTCCGTGTCTTACGGTTTTCAGTTTTTCCTCCGAAAACTGGGCCAGACCTCAGGAAGAGATCGATGAACTTATGGGGCTTCTTCGCCGCTTTATTCAGCGGGATCTCGCCGAACTTCATAGCCAGAATATTAAGATCAAGATTATCGGCACCGGCGATCGAATTGATAGTGAAATTGCCAGTCTCATCCGCGAAGCTGAAGAACTTACGCGGTTTAATGATGGTCTTCAGCTTGTTGTTGCCTTTAACTACGGTGCCCGGGATGAAATAGCCCGCGCCGTCGGTAAGATTGCAACCAAGGTCCAGAAAGGTTATTTAAACCCAGATGATATTACTCAGGATATCATAAGCGAAAATTTGGATACCGCCGGAATTCCTGATCCCGATCTTTTAATAAGAACTAGCGGAGAAGCGAGACTTAGTAATTTCCTGCTTTGGCAATGCGCTTATACGGAATTCATATTCACCGACGTTTATTGGCCTGATTTCGGATCGGATGCCTTTGAAGAGGCAATCAGGGAATATCAAAAACGCGACCGGAGATATGGTGGTCTTGGCAAGAACTCGGCAGGATGACAATAAGGTGATCGGTGCCCGGACCCATTCTGCAGAACTGAGGCGGAGACTGAATCCCTAAATGTCCGAGATAAATAAAAGGTTGATATCGGCTATCCTAATGGCCGGCACTGTTCTCGGATTGACCTTTATAGGGGGATGGGCCTATGTGGCACTTGTTACTGTTATAGCGCTGATTATGGCCTGGGAATGGGGATGTATCGTCCGGAAAGAGAGCTGGGATGCAATAGCTGGCCTCCATGGATTGCTTGCGGTCCTGTCGATTTTGTTTTTTGAATTGGATTATTCAGTGGCGTTAATGGCGTTGGTGGGCACGGTGAGTGCGGGTTTATTAATAACGGCAATCATCGCGCGCCATGACGAAAACAGGCTGTGGTCTTTGCTGGGCTTGATATATGTGATTTTACCGGCCATATCTCTGGTCTATTTGCGCCGCTACGGGGACCATGGTTTGACTGTAATAATTTTCCTACTTTGCATTGTATGGGTAACAGATAGCATGGCTTATTTCACCGGGAAGACTTTTGGCGGTCCAAAATTGTGGCGGGCCGTCTCCCCCAAAAAAACCTGGGCTGGAGTTATCGGTGGACTGACGGGATCATTCATTGTAGCCCTATTGTATGCCCGGTTTTTGGATGTATCGGCGGGGAGGCTTGCTTTCATTGCTGTTCTTCTGGCTGTGGCGGCAATTTTTGGTGATCTTTTTGAATCTGCGCTCAAACGCCGTTTTTCGGTTAAAGATTCCAGTTCGCTAATTCCAGGCCACGGTGGCGTACTTGACCGCGTTGACGGGCTGGTATTTGCAAGTTTTTTGGCAGCGATGATTGCCTTAATAATCAGTCCGCAAAATCCGGCCGGGGCAATAATTTCAACTCGCATCGGTTTGTAGACTCGCTCATGATTGACAGAAACATTTATTCGGATATTGGTCAGGTAAAACAAGTCATGAGTGACGCCGTTCCATCTATCGCCCGCACCCGGCCGGCTGAAACCAAAAAAATATCAGTTCTCGGTGCGACGGGAAGTGTGGGATTGAATACCCTGGATCTCATCGCAAGAAATTCTGACTCTTTTGAAGTTGTATCCCTGACGGCAAACACGAACGTTAACGGCCTTGCCGAGCAGGCAACTAAACATCGTGCCAAATTGGCGGTTATTCGTGATGAACGGAAATATCAGGAATTGAAATCAGCTCTTTCGGGCAGTGGAATCGAAGTCGCAGCCGGTGAACAAGCCGTCATTGACGCCGCAATCAGGCCAGTGGATTGGACAATGGCGGCAATCGTTGGGGCTGCTGGATTGATGCCGACTTTTGCCGCGGTAAGGCAGGGCCATTCCGTAGCCCTGGCGAACAAGGAATGTCTGGTTTCGGCAGGAACGGTTTTTATGCATGAAGTAAAATCGTCGTGCGCTGAACTATTGCCAGTCGATTCTGAGCATTCCGCTGTTTTTCAGGCGCTAAGTGAAGTTAGTCACGAATGCATAGAGAAAATCACTCTGACCGCATCTGGTGGACCGTTTCGCAAATGGACCAAAGAACAAATTGATCGGGCAACTCCAACCGATGCTCTTAATCACCCGGTCTGGTCAATGGGTAAAAAGATATCTGTCGATTCCGCAACTATGATGAATAAGGGCCTTGAGCTCATAGAGGCCTTCCATTTATTTCCCGTGGATAGTCACCAGCTTGATATTCTGGTTCATCCGCAATCGGTCATTCACTGCCTTGTTTCATTTGTCGACGGGGCTGTAATGGCCCAGTTGAGCGAGCCGGATATGCGGATCCCTATTGCATACAGTCTGGCATGGCCTGGAAGGATGGAGACCCCATCGGCGAAACTGGATCTGGCAATCCTCGGAACGTTACAGTTCGAAGCACCAGATGAAGACAGGTTTCCTTGTCTGCGTCTGGCTCGTGAAGTTCTGGAGGCTGACTGCACCCGGGGCGCCATACTGAATGCCGCCAATGAAGTGGCCGTAGAGGCGTTCTTGAAGAATGCCTTAGAGTTTTCAGCCATTCCGGAGGTCGTTGAATCTGTCTTGGAAAAAGCCGAATCCCATTTTACAACATTACGATTAAGCAACCTGGAAGATGTGCTGTCGATTGATCAGGAATCGCGAAGGTTGACACACGAGCTGTTAAGTGCGCTCTTATGAATTTTTTGAGGTTTGAAAATTTTAATTATTACCTTATTGGAGTTAATAATGATTAGATATTCAGCCGACAAACCGTGATCGGTAATCCTCTATTAATACCGTGATCAACAATCATTCGGATCTGGAGTTCGAACCATATGGAATTAATATCTCAACTCTTTGGCTATTTGAACTGGGTCTGGCCTTTTCTGTTCATATTGACTGTTATCGTATTTGTTCACGAACTCGGCCATTTTATAGTTGCCCGCTGGTGCGGAGTAAAAGTTACCGCTTTTTCAATCGGATTTGGACCCGAAATTGTCGGTTTTGAAGACAAGAAAGGGACCAGATGGAAACTGTCCTGGGTGCCACTCGGTGGATACGTAAAATTTTTGGATGACGAAAATGCAGCCAGTGTTCCTGACCGGGCACAGTTTGAATCCATGAGCGAAGAGGAGCGCCGCGGCAGTTTCCAGGGAAAATCGGTTGGCCAGCGCGCTGCGGTCGTTGTTGCCGGACCATTGGCAAATTTTTTACTGGCGATCGTTGTCTTTGCAGCGATTTTTGCGACTGTTGGACAAAGAAGTACAACAGCACGCATTGACATGTTCACGCCGGACAGTGCTGCCCAGGCAGCAGGATTCCAGATCGGCGATGTCATAATCGATATTAACGGTCAGAACATCGATAATTTTTCCACGATGCAGCAGATTGTTAGTTCAAGCCCGGGTGAAACTCTTAACATCACGGTAATGCGGAATGGTACGAAAATCAGGCTTTCAGTTGTTCCTCAGCGACATGAGATCACGGATAGATTCGGTAACAAACTGAACATCGGCCTGTTGGGAATACGGCGAAACACCAAAGCCGAGGATTGGACCTACGAAACCTACGATCCGTTAACGGCAATCTGGATGGGAGTTGATAGAACCTGGTTTGTTATAGTTAGTACGTTGGATTATTTGAAAAAAATAATTATGGGCACGGAATCCGCGAATCAACTGGGCGGTCCGATACGAATTGCCCAGGTTTCAGGGCAAGTCGCGACGGATGGGCTTTTGCCTTTAATCAACCTGACCGCGATACTATCGATTAGCATTGGTCTGCTGAATTTGTTCCCGGTGCCGATGCTTGATGGTGGTCATCTTTTGTTCTATGCTATTGAATTTATTAGAGGAAAGCCTCTCAATGAACGTGCCCAGGAGTTTGGCTTTAGAATAGGTCTGGCGCTGGTGCTGATGTTAATGATATTCGCGACCTGGAACGACCTTGTTCACCTTATGTCCCTTGGCGGGTAATATTATTTTTTATAAAGTTAAGGACTGTGTCTCAAGAGCCCTTTTCAGATCATTGAAGAATCAGTAAAAACAACAAAAAACTGCCATAATAAACTTGCCTTCTTGACAGGGATTAGCAAACGTTGGGACTGGCGTTATAGGGGCACCAAATAACAATGTTAACAATGGTGAGCACTGTCAGAAGTGTAAGCGCTATTCGGAAAGCGGGTGCGCCAAGGAAGCTTAAATGCGCTTTTTTGCTGCTATTTGCTATCATCATGGCCCAATTCTCTGGGGGACTGATATTATTCGAGTCGGCACTGGCGCAGTCCGGCGGTACTGTCACGGATATCCGGGTCGAGGGGAATCGCCGTGTGGAGCCGGAAACGGTGCGCACTTATATGCAGATTGCACCAGGCGACAGTTACAATGAAGCGCGTGTAAACGACTCTTTAAAGGCGCTGTTCGCTACCGGTCTGTTTTCGGACGTAAAAATTCGAAAGGACGGCGGAACGGTCGTCGTCACCA
>Ga0307434_1001541_pt1 | contig 12325 bp, 10 predicted proteins | sample SalMarWE160220MG_FD_202156 | JGI IMG/M metagenome (GOLD analysis project Ga0307434, IMG submission 202156) | Salt marsh sediment microbial communities from the Plum Island Ecosystem LTER, Massachusetts, United States - WE1603-220 | ecosystem: Environmental > Aquatic > Marine > Intertidal zone >... | reverse complement strand
TTGTGCCGCGGATCATGCGGCTCATTTTCTACGATCGTCTGCCGCGCAAGGACGTGAAGTTCAACCGCCGCAACATCTTCGCCCGGGACGGCGGCCGCTGCCAGTATTGCGGAAAGAAGTTCCCGTCCAGCGAATTGAGCCTCGACCACGTGCTGCCCCGAAGCCAGGGTGGCAAAACGACGTGGGACAACGTCGTCTGTTGCTGCCTGGCGTGCAACGTCCGCAAAGGCGGCCGGACACCCCAGCAGTCCCATATGAAGCTGATCGTCAAGCCGCACAAACCCCGCCGTTGCCCGGTGATCAACGTGAAGCTGTCGAACGTGCGCTACCGGTCCTGGAAGCAATTCCTCGATCACGCCTACTGGAGTGTCGAGCTCAAGTGACTCCTTGGCGAATGGCCCCCCGCTCAGCGCAGGGCGAGGAACGCCGCAAACCGCCCCGCATCAGGCCCGTCGCGCCGGTGGCTCCAGAACCGTTCGTCGCAGATGCTGCAGATAGAAGCGGTCTCGATGCGCTCCGGTCGGACCCCGGCCCCCACGAGCTGCTGGTGATTGGCAGTCCACAGATCGAATAGGAGGCGCCCGCCCTTCTCGACGAAGCATGCCTGGGGATCATCGAGGCGGGTTCGGGCGATTCGCCAGACCTGCCGGCTCACCTCGTAGCAGCAGGGTCCCGCGGACGGCGTCACCGCCGCGAGCAGCCGGGCCGGGTCGCTGCCGAACGCCCGTTGCATCTGGCGGACCAAGTTCTCCGCCGCCCGGGCGAGGGTCCCGTGCCAGCTCGCGTGCACCGCGCCGACCGCCGGACGGTCCGGATCATAGGCACACACCAGCGGGCAATCAGCCGACAGCAGGATAATGGGCACCGCCCGGCGATCGGTTATCAATCCATCGACAAGCCGAACGGCTGATTCCCGCCCGTCGCGCCCGCAGCCGATGTCCGCATCCTCGAGTGGCAACACCTCGCTGCCGAGAATCTGCTCGGGCGACGTCAATCGCTCGAAGGGAAACCCGAGCACCTGGCAGACGCGCCGCCGCCAGTGGATCGCGTCCGCCCGCCCGATGCCTCGATCTGGTGCGTAGTTCTGCGGCCGGGTTGTAATCGCGTGCGCCACCCCGGGCTCAGACGACAACCGCTCGAAGTGAAGCAGCGCCAGATCACCGTACGACTTGGAGATCACCTCTAACCGATCCCGGCACCCCGAATCCTGAACGCTCTGTTATGCCCCCATCTTCAGCAGGATCTTGATATAGCGAGGATCAGCCGCCATCTCGAAAGCTTCCACGCCCTTGCTCAACGGGAGTTGGCGAGAGATCATCGATTCCACGTCGATTTGCCGGCGGGCCAGGGCATTGATCGCCTCGGGAAACGGCCCGCAACGACTGCCCAGCAGCGTAACCTCATTGATCACGATCGGGGCCAGGTTCAACGGGGCTGAACGCGCGTAAGTGCTCTTGAGGACCAGCGTCCCTCTTGGCCGGACGAGCCGCGCGGCGATATCAAAACCCTCCGGCGAGCCGCTGCACGCCACCACCAGATCGCGGTTCCCGCGCGGGACCAGTTCCGACGCGTGGACCGTCTGAATCCCCTTTTTCTCACAGAAGTTCAGCGTCAACTCGTTCCGCCCGACCACCTCGAGCTTACACCCGGTCGTGCGCAGCACCTGAGCCACGAGCAACCCCAATCGCCCCGAGCCCACAACCGCCACCTGCATCCGTTTTTCGATCGGGCACTGCTTGATCACCTGGTAGGCAGCGGCGAGCGGCTCGACGAAAACCGCCTGCTCATCGCTGACCGCATCCGGAAGCTCGTGAAGGTTGCGCTCGGGAACCGCCACCAGGTCCGCGAACGCGCCGTCCCGCCCGTCAATGCCGATCACCGTCCGCCGGCGGCAGTGGTTCGCCAGCCCGTGCTGGCACATGTCGCAACTGCCGCAGACGCAACTGATTTCCGCTACCACGCGTTTAGCCCGCCACCGCCGCGGCCCCTTCACGACCGTCCCGACGAACTCATGGCCCGGCACGCCGGCAAAGCCCATATAGCCCCGCGTGATCTCCAGATCGGTCGCGCAGATACCGGCAAGCTTGACCGCGATGAGCACCTCGCCCGGGCCCGGCGACGGGTCGGCGTACCGCCTATCGAGGCGAAGCTCCTCGTTGAAGTAGAGGGCGTTCACCGCAAGGAACGTTCCTGTAAGCAGTACCACCACCTAAGGCGGAACGCCTTCTCCTGGTCCGCAACCAAAGAGGAACCTTGTGGAGGGACATGCGCGCAAAGCGCGCTCATGTCTCGCCGTAAGGTTCTAAGGACCAGCCAGTATCGACCGTCGCCCCCCTACCGTCAATCCACCGGCCGCTGGATTCGCGCGTCCTGGGCCGCTATAGTCATCGGCAACTCCGCGAAGTCGGACCCGCAACGCCCAAGGGCGAAAGGCTGGAGCCGCGGCGGATTTGACCGGCGCGGCGCGCGTGGCGGTGGCAAAGGACACGCGGTGATTCAGTCACAGTTAGAACTATCATGAATGAAACGAATCGCGTTGATCAGGCCCTCGCGGATCTCGCCGCCGCCGGCAAGAAGGGCCTTCTTCCATACGTCACGGCGGGATTGCCCGATCTGGCAACCACCGAGCGGGTGCTAGACGCGCTAGCAGCCCTGGGCGTGACCGCCGTGGAGTTGGGCTTCCCTTATTCGGACCCGATCGCCGACGGACCCACGATCCAGGCCTCCTACACCCGGGCCCTGGACGCTGGCGTTCGCGCCCGGGACATCCTGACCATGGTGTCGCGGTTCCGCAAACGCTCTCAATTGCCGCTGCTCGCCATGCTCTCCTACTCCATCGTCCACCGGATCGGGCTGACGACATTCATCGCCCTGGCCCGCGATGCCGGTATCGACGGCTTGATCCTGCCCGACCTGTCGCTCGAAGAAGCCCCCCAAATCTCCCAGCTCATAGCCGAGGCCGGCCTGCGGATGCCCATGCTCGTCTCCCCGGCCTCCACCCCCGAGCGCCGCCGGAAAATCGCCGCCACCTGCACCGGGTTCGTCTATTACATGTCCGTCACCGGCATCACCGGCGAACGCGATCAGCTCCCGCCCGAACTCGTCGCCAACGTGCGTCAACTGCGCCAGGCGTCGGGCAAACCGGTGGTCGTCGGGTTCGGGATCAGCACCGCCGGGCACGTCCGACTTGTCTGCTCAGTAGCGGACGGCGCGATCATCGGCAGCGCACTCGTCCGCCGCATGATGGAAGCCCAGGATGCCAACGGCACAACCGATGCCATTGTCAGCGCAGCTACCGACGCCGTTCGCGAATGGATGACCGGTTTGCCGTGATATGAGCCGCAGGCTTCGTACAAGTTTACTGTGGGCAACGGCTCCGAGCCGGAGGTCGGTCAACACGTACGAAGTCCGCGGCTCCTCGCGGGAGAACTACGCCGTTGGCGTGGCGCGGATCTACTGCCGCGGATGAAACTTCTGGTGGATCGCCTTGAGCCGCGAGGTGTCCACGTGCGTATAGACCTGCGTAGTGCTCACGTCGGCGTGGCCCAGGAGTTCCTGCACTACGCGCAGATCGGCCCCGCCGGCCAGCAGGTGCGTCGCGAAGCAGTGCCTCAGGGTGTGCGGCGACAACCTGCCGCTGATACCCATTCGCCGGGCATACTTGACCACCAGCCGCCAGCCGTTCGTCCGATCCAGTGGGCGCCCGGTGCGTGACACGAACAGCCGATCCGTCGAGAACCCGTCCACCAACTGCGGCCTGAGTTGCTCCAGATAACTCCGTGTTGCCTCGACCGCTCGCGAGCCAATCGGAACCACCCGCTCCCGGCGCCCCTTCCCCATGCAGCGCAGATAGCCAATGTCCAGATGGACGTCATTGGCCCGGAGCCCCACCAACTCGCTCACCCGCAGACCGGTAGCGTAGAAGAGCTCCAGGATAGCCCGATCACGCAGGGCAAGCGGATCGTCTTCGTCCGGCATGCCCAGGAGTGTGTCCACGTCGCGCGGGTTGAGGGTCTGAGGCAGGCGTTGCCATTTCTTAGGTGTATCGATCAGGGCGGCCACGTCCCGTTCGATGTAACCGTTGCGGTAGCAGAATCGGCAGAAAAGCTTGACCGGGACCAGGCGCCGGCTGATGGAACTGACCGCCAGCCGCTCCTCCTCCCGCAGAGCGACCAAGAATGCCTGGATGTCTGTTGGTGATATCCGTCGAAAGTCGATGCGCCGCTCCTCGCAGAAGCGAGCCAGCGACCGCAAGTCGTTTCGATACGCGGCCAACGTATTCTCGGCCAGCCCCGCCTCTGCCCAAAGCTGGTTGAGGAACCTCTCTGCCAAAGCCTGCAGGCAGGAATCGGCTCCGGTCCGGAGCTGCGGCTCAGGCCGATTGCTCGACGGGCAGTCTGGTTTCGCTGCGGTGCTCAGCTCGTCGGATCTGATGGTAGACGGCACACGACTCATAATCGCCAACACAGAGACGGAATGCCTCCTGGATATTCGTCAGGGTGAAGGACTCCGCGCAGCGCACATCCCGACGGTCCAGGTAGGGGCACAACAGGCGCGGCTGATTCACTAATGATTCCTCGCTCGACGTTGCACGAACGGGCGCTTGGCCGGTGCCCGCCACCCGGATTATCGGGCGAACACCCGGTTCGGCTTGAGCCGATCCGGACATCGCCGCAGACCACGCTGACGGTGCTTGCATCGGCATCACCGCCGGCTTATTATCGGTCTTGCGAGCGTCTTTCAACTTTATCCGTCGCACTTAACTGGAGCCGCCAAATGATCTTGTCACTGCCGGCCAGGACCGTGTTGGCCACTGCCCTTATGGGCTTGATCTGCACCAGTTGCGCCACGAGAGCGGCGCACCTCACTTATGAGGACCTCCTTGCCCACATGACGGACCTCGACCGTCTGCCGGTCATTGAGCCCGGCGTGTATTGCAGACAATTCAGCAGCTACGATCGCAACAGCAAGTACGACCCCGCCACCGGCACCTACATCAACTGGGACGCCAACGGTGATCGCGGGCAGTACCTCCGCGTGGACCCCGAGACCAACGAAGGGGTCATGGCCGAGATGGAAGGCCCCGGCTGCATCTTCCGCATCTGGTCCGCCAATCCCCAGGGCGTCATCCGGTTCTATCTCGACGGGGACACCACGCCGACGTACGAATGGGACTTCATGAAGCTTACCACCGGTGAAATCGAGCCCTTCATCAAACCCCTCGTCTGGAAACGCGACCCGAACAACCGCAACTCCGCATCGAATATCTATCTGCCCATCCCCTTCGCCAGGAGTTGCAAGGTTACCAGCGTCGTAATCGAGGAGAACGGGTCCACGAAGACTCCCGGCCACTACTACATCATTGACTACCGTGTCTTCCCCAGGGGCTGGAAGGTCGAATCATTCAAACTACCGCTCAGCGAATCGCAGCGGGAGGCTGTGCGGCAAACCGCCCAGAAGTGGGCTGACTGCGGTACGGTGGATCTGCATCCACTCGACCGCTTTGCCATCAACAGGCTCGCAGTCCCTCCCGGCGAAAGCAGGGTGGCAGCCGAGATCGCCGGCCCCGCCGTCATTCGCCAATTCCGGGCCAAGCTCAACTCAACCGAGAAGTGGGCCACCCGCAAGGTACTGCTCAAGGTCTACTGGGACGGGCAGCAATCACCGGCGGTTTGCTGTCCGATAGGCGACTTCTTCGGCGAGCCCAACGACGTCAATTACAAGTCGTATCCGATGGGCATAACCGATTACAGCAACTACTGCTTCTTCCCGATGCCCTTCCACGAGTCGGCCCAGGTCGTCATCGCCAACGAGGGCAGCCAGCCTGCCCCGGTTGAGACGACCATCGCCTACCGCCAGGAGGACGTGCCCGACACCTGGGGCCTGTTCCACGCCAAGTGGCGGACCGAGGTCGCTTCCTCCAGCTTCGATTACCCGCTCATCGACGCCAGGGGCACCGGCAAGCTGGTCGGCATCTGCCTGTTCCCCGACAACATCCACGGCGGATGGTGGGGCGAGGGCGACGAGAAGGTCTACGTGGACGGCGAGAAGTTCCCCTCGTGGTTCGGGACCGGGTCGGAGGACTACTTCGGCGACGCCTGGGGGATCCGGTGTTTCCACAACCCCTCCCACGGCTTCCCGCAAAGCAACGTCGAGCGCCTGCAGGGCTGCTACCGCTGGCACCTTGGCGACAACATCCCCTTTTACAAGAGCTTCAGGATGACCATCGAGAATTACAAGGGGTTGCCCGGGGTCAAGACCCGCAACGATTACAGCTCCGTCGCCTACTGGTACCAGTTACCCGGCGGCAGCGACTTCTTTGAAGAAACGCCGGTGGCGGATCGGATCCCGCGCGGCTACGTCGCGGGCGGGGCGATCGAGGCTGAACAGTTTCTAGACGCGGATGACCTCAAGTCCGGAATGAGCATCATCTGCGACGACGGCCTGCCTCAACCGCTCTCCAGCAGCCGCGGCGTAAAGCTCACCGGCAAGATCGGGGATGAGTTCACGCTGAAGGTGCCCGCCGATCTCGACGAGGTTCACGTGCTGCGGCTCGTGCAGGCCCGTGACGTGAAGGCGTCGGGCTACGACATTCTGGTGAACGGCAAGAAGGTCGGCGAGCGGGTCCGGCTCAAGAAGGGCCTTAACCCGCTCACCATTCGCTTCACCGGCGACCCCGTCGAGGGCGACCGGTGCGAGCTGGTTGTTGACCACTTCCTTCTGGAGGTGTACCGCAATATGATCACCGACTGGATGGTGATCGGGCCATTCCCTAACCCGGACCGCAAGGGCTTCGACGCCGCTTACCCGCCCGAAACCGGGATCGCCCTCGCCGGGCAGTACAAAGGCCGACAAGACAAGCCGGTCCGTTGGCAACGCGTCACCCGCCTCGACGGGATCGTGATGCTCAACGACCTGTTCAAGCCGAAAGAGCACCTGGTGGTCTACGGAGCCTGCACGGTCAACTCACCGCGGGCGTCGAAGCGGACGCTCCTGCTCGGCAGCGACGACGGCGTGAAAGTCTGGCTGAACGGTAAACTGGTCTGGAAGAACTTCGTCCAACGTGGGCTCACACCGGACGCCGACCGGGTGGAGGTCGAGCTTGAAAAGGGCCCCAATGCCCTGCTGATCAAGGTCGAGCAACACCTCGGCGACGTCGGCTGGGCCGTGCGCTTCGCCGATCCCGATGATGAGTTGACCTACAACCTGCCGGAATAACCGCTTGCGGCTTCACACCCCCGCTTGCGGCTTCGCGGCCTCAGGTCGCCGGGCCGAAGTGAGGTCCCCACTCCTTGGCCATCTTCGCCCCCTTGGCCAGCAGGGCTTCGCGCCGCGAACCCTTGAGCACCCGGTGGTTGCGGAACGCCTCGATGGTCAGTCGAAGCTCTTCGAGCGACTTCATGCCCACCACGCACGTGCTCACCCCGGGGATGCTCAGAGCATAGTCCACCGCCTCCTGCCGGAGCCGGTCGTCCTGTGCGAGACGCCCCGGCCGGCGCTTCTTGTAGCCGTCCCAGCTCCCGGTCACCCCGCCGTAAACCTTCATACAGACGATCGCGCAGTTATGCTTGCGGGCCGTCGGCAGCACCTTCTCCTCGAACTTGTATGTGTGCCGATCGACGAAATTCATTGCCACCATGACCAGATCGATCTCGCCGGTGTCGATCACGGGTACAAAACGATCGACCTGGAGATGCCCGCTGCAGCCGACGTACTTGATCCACCCGCGTTTCTTGGCCTCCAACACCCCTTCCAACAGGCCGCCCTTGCCGATGGCCTCCTCGCGCGTGTACTGCCCCACGTTATGCAGATGGCACAAGTCCACACGATCGACCCCCATCGCCCGCAGGCTTCTTTCTAGCGAGGCCAGCGCACCGTCGCGCGTTTTATCCCACGCTTTGGTGACCAGGAACACTTCCTTTCGCCGTTTAGCCAGGATCGGCGCCAGGCGCTGCTCGGCCACGTCGTAGATGGCGGCAGTGTCGAGGTAACGAACCCCGGCGTCGATGGCGGCGTTAACGACCTCCTCGAAGGGCTCGGCCTGGTAGAACGCATGCCCCATCGGTGCGGTGCCCAGGCTAAGCGGCGGGATCTCAATCCCGATCCGCCCGAGCTTGCGTTTCGGCAGATCCCTGATCGTCCCGACCGACGGGCGGGTTGCCGGCCCGCCCGCCTCCGCCTTCAGAACCACCGGCGTAAGTGTTGCACCAGCCACGCCCGCGCCGACTTGCCGCAGAAACTCTCGCCGTCTGATTTCGCTACTCATGAATCCTCCTCAATCCGCTTGCACCTCTGGCCACTTCAGCCCTGCCCGTTCCACCGACGACACTTAATCCTAGTTCCTGGCTCACTTAAAGCCAATTGACGCCGGTGCAATGCCTGCATACGATGATCCCCACGTGATCGGGCAATCGGGCCTGCCAGAAGAGACGTTTGTAACCCATTGTCTGGCCCGCAGTTGCGCTGAATCACTCTACCGGCGAGTTGACCAGGAGAACCGATTGGTCCCACGGCTGATCCAACTGCTGCAGTCGTTCGGCCGCCAACGCGTATTGCTGGTCGGCGACCTCATGCTGGACCGCTACGTCTACGGCGATGCCGAACGCATCAGCCCGGAGGCGCCGGTGCTGGTTCTCCGCCGACGGGACGATGAAGAGCGGGTCGGCGGAGCGGGGAGTGTGGCTGCCAATCTTCGCGAGTTCGGCATCGACGTCATCTGCTGCGGCGTGGTGGGCCTGGATGACGCCGGCCATCGGGTCCGGGCACTCCTTGAAACCCAGCGGATCGCCGCCCGGGGCGTCATCGCTCTGCCCGATCGGCCAACAACGACAAAAACGCGCTTCGTCGGTCTCGCCCAACACCGGCACCGTCAGCAACTCCTGCGGGTCGATGACGAGGTCGTACGCCCGCTCGCCGCGACCGATGCGAAACGGCTCGCTGAACTTGCGGTCGCCGCCGTCCGGGACGTTGCCGCCGTCTGCCTGGAGGATTACGACAAGGGCCTCCTGAGCGAATCCCTCTGCCAGCGGCTGATCGCCGCCGCCCACAAGGCCGGCAAACCCGTGCTCATTGATCCGGCTCGACTGAGCGACTACGGCAAGTATCACGGGGCAACCCTCCTGACGCCGAACCGCGCCGAGTTCCAGGCGGCCGCCGGCTGCCGGGACGGCTCGGTCGAGACCATCCGGGCCAGTCTCCAAAGCTTCGTCGAGCGGCACGATCTGGGCGGCGTGCTGGTCACGCTCGACCGCGACGGTTGCCTGCTGGGCCTGCGGGATGCCGGGCCGCTGCACGTTCCCACCCGGCCCCGCTCCGTCTACGACAACACGGGTGCAGGCGATGCCGTCCTCGCCATGGTGGTGGCGGCGGTGGTTGCCGGCGCGAGCTGGGAGGAGGCAGCCCGGCTCACCAACATCGCCGGCGGTTTGGAGGTGGAGAAGTTCGGCTGCGTACCCATAACCCGCGAGGAAATCATCGCTGACCTGCGGCTGGCTTCAGGCGCAGGGGCGGGAAAAACCCGGCAGGCAGCCGAACTCGCGGCGGAGCTCTCGTTACGCAAGAGCCGCGGCGATACCATCGTATTCACCAACGGCTGCTACGATATCCTGCACGCCGGTCACGTCCAGTTCCTCGAACGCTGCCGGGAGCTCGGCAACGTGGTCGTTGTGGGGCTGAACTCCGACGCCTCCGTGCGAGCCCAGGACAAGCAGGGCAACCGCCCCATCGTTCCCGAAGGCCAGCGGGCAGAGGTGCTGGCCGCCCTGCAAAGCGTCGATTACGTGGTCCTGTTCGACGAGCCCACACCCGAGCAGATTATCGAAAAACTCTCGCCTGACGTGCTGGTCAAGGGCGAGGACTGGGCGGACCGCGGCGTCGTCGGGCGCGAGCACGTCGAGGCCAACGGCGGGCGCGTCGTGCTCCTCCCGCTCGTCCAAGGGCTGAGTACAACCACCATCATCGAGCGCATCCGCGCGGGAGAGACTCCATGAGCAACCAGTTCATGCGCGGTCTGGACGACCATGACCGGCTCGCCGGCCAGCTTCGTCAGCACCTGGACCTGCTCCGCGCCATCGCCCACGCGATCATCACGGCCATCGAGGACGGCCATCACGTTTACGTCCTCGGCAACGGAGGCAGTGCCGCCGACGCCCAGCACATTGCCGCCGAGCTGGTTGGCCGATTCAAGCGCGAGCGCCGGGCCCTGCCCGCCGTCGCGTTGACCACGGACACGTCCAACCTGCTGTCGATCGGCAACGACTACGGCTTCGCTCACGTGTTCACCCGCCAGGTCGAAGCCCTGGTGCATCCCGGCGACGTGCTCTGTGCCCTGTCCACCTCCGGCAGTTCGTCCAACGTCATCGAGGCGGTCCAAGTCGCTCGCGGCCGGGAAGCCTGCATCATCGGTTTCACCGGCAGGACCGGGGGTAAGCTCAAACCCCTTTGCGACTACTGCCTTTGCGTGGATCACCAGGTGAGCGATCGCATCCAGGAAATCCACCAGGTCGCCTATCACCTGGTCTGTGAGGCGGTCGAGCAGCACTTCGCCGAGCGGCCCGCATCCTGAGAGCGCATTCCAGCCGATCCCCGCCACGTCTTCACGACGGGCCGCAAGCTTGCCGCCGGCCGCTCCAGGCGTTATCCTCACGGGGCGATGAAATCTGCCTCGCCAGAGATCCTGCTTGATGCCGCCGGCATTGCCGAGACCCTGAACGCGCTAGCCCGCAAGGTCTTTGACGCGCTTCCGGACGGCGTTCCCGCCGCGGTCGTGGGCATTCGCCGCCGCGGTGAAGTGCTGGCCCAGCGGCTCGCGGATGCGTTGCACCAACTGGGCGCCGAGGGCATCGAGCACGGCACTCTGGACATTACCCTTTATCGCGATGACCTAGCCGAACTCGGACCGCAGGCGATCCTTCGCAAGACGGAGATCGAGTTCGACGTCAACGGTCGATACGTCGTTCTGGTCGATGACGTGCTCTACACCGGACGCTCCGTCCGCGCCGCCCTCGACGCCCTGGTCGACCTGGGGCGACCCAAGGCGATCCGGCTGGCGATCCTGGTCGATCGTCCCGGGCGGGAGCTGCCGATCCAGGCCGATTTCGTGGGCGTCCGCGTGCCCCGGGCCGACGTGCCGGTCAACGTCTACCTGGCCGAGTCCGACGACATCGACGAGGTTCGCATGGGATGAAAGCGAGTACGGGACTCAACCAAGCCGCGTCCGAGACGGACCCCGCCTCCGCCAAGTCCGGGAACGACGAATTCGTCTGGACGCGAAAACACCTGCTCGGCCTGGAGGACCTCACCCGGGAGGAACTCCTGCACATCTTCCGAACCGCCGAAGGATTCCAGGACATCTCCACCAGAAGCATTAAGAAGGTTCCACCCCTTCGGGGCCGGGTGGTCGTTAATCTCTTCTTCGAAAGCTCCACCCGGACCCGCATGAGTTTCACGCTCGCCGCCCAGCGACTGTCCGCCGACGTGCTGGATTTCGCCGCCTCGAGCTCCTCGTTGGCCAAGGGCGAATCGCTGCGCGACACGGTGCGCAACATCGAGGCGATGGGCGTTGACACTTTCGTCATCCGCCATACCGCCGCCGGGGCCCCCCACTACATTACGAGCTGCACTGATTGCCACGTCATCAACGCCGGCGACGGCCAGCACGAGCACCCCACCCAGGGCCTGATCGATATCTTCACCATCCGCGAGCGCAAGGGCAGGATCGACGGGCTGAACGTCGCCATTGTCGGCGACATCGGCCATTCGCGAGTGGCCCGGTCGAACTTCTGGGGGCTGAAGCGCCTCGGAGCCAACGTCACCTTCGTCGGGCCCACCACCCTGGTCCCCCGGGCGTTCCAGAACATGGGGGCACGGATCTCTCACGATCTGGACGAAGTGCTCAAGCAAGCCGACGTGGTCAACATGCTCCGCATCCAGCGCGAGCGGATGACCAGCCAGGTTTTCCCCAGCACCCAGGAGTACGTTCGGCTCTTTGGCCTGACGCGGGAACGGCTGCGCAAGGCCAAGCCGGATGTCTTGATCCTTCATCCCGGCCCGATCAATCGCGGGGTAGAACTGGCCAGCGACGTTGCGGACGGGCCCAACAGTTCCATCCTCCGGCAGGTCTCCAACGGCCTGGCCATTCGCATGGCGGTCTTGTTCCTGCTGAATCAGACGTCCAGCAAGGACGCGTGAATTCCGCCCGGCCACTACCGGCTCACGCCGCCCACTCGTAGATCAGCAGCAGTATTACCCCGACCACATACATGCCCACCACGATCGTGATCCAACTGACCAGGGCCGCCAGCGGGATCTTACGGACATCGGCGCA
>Ga0307434_1001540_pt1 | contig 12341 bp, 11 predicted proteins | sample SalMarWE160220MG_FD_202156 | JGI IMG/M metagenome (GOLD analysis project Ga0307434, IMG submission 202156) | Salt marsh sediment microbial communities from the Plum Island Ecosystem LTER, Massachusetts, United States - WE1603-220 | ecosystem: Environmental > Aquatic > Marine > Intertidal zone >... | reverse complement strand
TGCACCATATTTTGTTTCAAAACCTACAGTGCCTTCTTTAGTAATTTGTGCAGCAGGAACAGTCAATACCTTTAAAAATCTTTTAGTTAAATGCTCAGTTGCTTTGGATTGTAAAGCAGTAGCTTCATACAATTTTTCTAAATTAGGATCTGATTCAAGTTGAGATACTATTCCTACGCCTTTAGTTTTAAATTCCTCGTACATCTTTTTAACATATGGATCTACTTTTCCTGTCGCTTTCGCTCCTACTTCTTCTTTACCATATTTTCTAAACCACGAGTATATTTCAGCTGAGGTTTCTTCTACATCCCGCGGATATCCAGCTTCTCTTTCTTTATAAAGTTTCTTATAAGTATTAACTAATTCTCTTGTATCTACTTCTAATGGAACTCTTTTTCCAAAAGATTCTCTCAATGTTCTTCTAAGATCATTTACATCTATTACTTGAAGCTCCCATTCTCTACCACCCCTACCAAGTTTAAAGAACTCCTTTTCTTCTGTTTTTAATATCTCCACACCCTTACGTAAACCTTGTTGCAATGCCTTAACCATGTCATTTTGTAATTTATTTAAAGAGACGGCTAAAGCACTTATTCTTTTATCTATCAAACCAGTGCCATAGGGAACATCAGCTCCTGGTGGTACACCTTTATATTTATATGGAGTAGTAGTAGGTTGGACTACGGATGGCTTAAAAGTAGTAGTTTCTATACCAGATTTTATTTCGGAAACCTTTTTAATATCTATAAATGCTTTTTTAGAATAGTTATTTATAGATTTAGCCGCTTTATCAGTTTCTTCTATTAAATTAGTAAGGCTTTCATCAGCTATAGGGATAGTATCATGCAAAGATCTAAAACTTTTTCCAGTTGATAATACTTCTTTATTAACATGTTCAAAAGATGATTCAAGTTTACTAGCTCCAGTAAAAATAGCTTCTACCCTATTAGCTAACTTTAATAAAATATTACTTAAATCGCCTTCTGCTGCTTCTAATTCTTTAGATTTTCCAGCTAACGCTTTTAGCACATCTGCAGTAACTAAAACATCATGTGCAGCATTATGAGCTACGCCCGCATATTCTTTTCCAGCTAAAACCATGTCTTTCTCATACCCAGTTAAAGTATGACTAGTTCTTTGTGGAAACTTTTTTCTAGAAGCTATAACAGTATCATAGTATTCTTTCGCTGCTAAATCTATTTTAGTGCCAGCGTCTTTAAAAGCATCGTTTAAAACTTTTACATCAAATTGTTCTATATTATGACCAATTATAATATCAGCATCTTGTATAGTTTTAGCTGTCTCGTCTAATGCTTTTTTAACTTCAAGACCACTTTTTTCTAACTTATCCCATGGAATAACATTAATACCCTTTTCAGTAAGAGGCTTCATTACTTTTTTATACTCAGCTTCAGTAGAAGCTAATTTTTTTGGTGGTTTAATGTATATACTTTTAGTCTGTTTTTCTAATTCTTTTGCAGTCTTTGTAAGCATGTCTTCAAGACTAGCTACTAAAATACCTGCTTGTGTTATAAAATCTACTTTTCCGCCTAACTTTCCACCTGTACGTATAGGACTAGTTTCTAAATCAATCATTGCTACTTTTTTAGTAAGTGGTAATTCTTTTAAGCTCTTAGATAAACCTTTTATCTGTTTGCCCAATAATTCAATTGATGGATCTAGCGTTTTCTTACCATGAGCAGGCTCTCTTGTAATACTAAGCTCTTTTGTTAAACTGTTTATAGATGTCCTAAACTCTTTTTGGTTTTTAGACAAAGCATTAATAGCTTGTTCTAAAAGCCCAACTATCCTATCAGAAGAAAGTTGTCGATATTGAGGCTGACGCTCAGATACCGTCTTCTTCATAGCAGAAAGTTCTTCTTTTATTTTAATGGTGTATTCTCTGACAGGTGGCAAAGAACAGTCCTCCTATTACTTCAAATAGTATAAATTAAAAATATAATTAATAAGGACCTGTCCTAGCCATTTTTGAAATTACTATCGGCGGGTTTTCTTTTTAATCATCGGCTTGTCTTTAATAGCAGTTGCTTCTCTAGGAATATCAAATTCTATATCATCATACAATTCACTAGCTATTTTAGTAACTATAACCTCTTCTTTATCAAATGCCGATAATTTGCCTGAATGTTTATTTTTACTCTTCCTTGCCGCAACATCTTTTGTACGTTCATTATAATAATCTTTCATATAACTGTCTAGTGCCTGATCATCCTCAATAATATCTTCTGAAGGTTGGTCCTCCTGCAACATTTCAAAGATATTTTGATAATAATGAGACCAATATGCTAAATTTAACATGTCGTTAGAATATCCAGATGTTGATCTTCCAAAAAGAGGCTCCGACGTTTTTATACTAGTAACATATCTTATTCTCCACAAATTATTTCTTGCTATTGCTCTAATATATTTTGTAGGAATTCCTCCATAAAATAGAATAAATTCAGAAACAACTTTTTGCCTAAATAAATAATTTATCTCATTTAAAAACTCATCATATAAATCCCAATACAAATTTTTAGTTAAGAAATTATAAGAATTACTCCAACAAAGATACAATATTTTAGCTTCCTCTGCTCTAGTTTCAGCAGTCATCGAAAATTTAGATCTCTCTTTATATTCTATATCACTTATTTTTTTCTCAATATCATGAATAATGTCTTTAACTCTATCTTGCCTAGCTCTAACCCTAGTAGTTTTAGCTAATAGTGCTTTTTGAGCATCAAGCTTTGATCTTAAAGATGACAATTCATACTTTTCTTCATCAGTAATTAAATGCCTTTCTTTTATCAAATCTTTCATACTACTAGTTGATAATAACCCCTCGTCTAAAGACTTGTTATACTCTAATTGATATATTCGCCTAGACCCCATTTTATTATCAACACTAGGGTATTTAAACAATAAAACTTTATCATCTACATCAACTATTTTAGAAGCAGATGATATCTGATCTAAATAATCTTCTATTTCTTCACTAGTTAAACTCATATTTTTCTCATATTATTATTTTTTTTTAATATCAAACAAAAAACCCATTATTCTATTTTTACAAATATTATTTTGAGCTTTCCACTCTTTATCCCAAATAATTAATAAATCTATGTCTTTTGACTTACATAATCCTTGTTTAAGCAAATCCCTTTTTTTATCTTGATGCCAATACTCACCATTATATTCTATAGCTTTACTCAAAGCCGGCATAAAAATATCTAATTCTAAACCATAGCCAGTAATTGGATTAAATATTTGGCTTCGATCATTTGACAAAACTTTAACACCCAAAGATTCAACAAAGTTTCTTACTTGTATTTCTTCTCTAGATATTTTACCAACACATTCAGGGCATCTTTTACCTTGCTGCTATTTGTTCCAACCAATACTGTGTCCATGGCCTTTAGAACAAATATAATCAAGTTTTTGCTCACAATTTATATATTCTTCACTTAATAATTTATAACCTTCTTTTTCAAAACTTTCCTTTACAAATTCATATGTTAATTTTCTCATTGTTATAGAAATTCCTAATTATTTCACTGGAGGTTTTTTCCTAGCAACTTTCTTTACTGGCTTTTTATCATCGATTTTCAATTCAGGCTTAGGTTTATTTTCATCTTCTTTTTGCAACTCTGCCATAGCATTTGAAGCTTTTTCTTGTATTTCTGTCTCTATTTCTCTTAAGGCCACAGCTTCCGGAGTTTGTTCAAGAAAATCTGACTCTAACCCTTGTAAATAAAGCATTATTTCAAATCTAGATCTTATAGCAAGAGCTTGATTCTTCTCCCCTAAAAAATCTTCATAAACCTCCCAAACTTTAGTCCCATCTTCACGTTCTGTAATTCTAGAAGTAAGATACTCCAATCTTCCATCATCCGCAATTTGTTCACACGTATTTGACATTGGACCGTTTAATCTTTGATTCCAATTAAACAATTCTTCTCTCAAATTAGCTACTTCCATAGCTAACAACTGCTTCTCATCAAGTTCTTTGAGCCCTTCTAATTTAATAACTTTTTTAGCTAACTCATTGTTTAGTTCTTTCTGTCTTTGTTCAAATTCTGGGCCAATTATCCCACGCCTCATAAGAATATCCATCATTTCGGCAGCAGTTGTAATTCCTTCTACTAAACATTTAGTATAAATTTTACTATAATTCCAATCTGCTCCCCTTATATCTTCTGCTGTAGGCATAGCTATGTAATAGCTTTCCTTTCCATCTGGACTTTCAAACTTTCTCCTATTAACCTCTTTTTTAATTTCATTCTCCTTTTCTGCCATTTTTTAATCCTCCTTTACCTTAATTTTAGGCCTAGTAATCTCAATAATAGTTTCTCCTGGTGCATTATAAGTAACACTATAACGACTAATTATTTCCTTCGAAATATTTCTTATACAATTATTACCAATTCTCAAAATTTTCGATCTTAACTTTTTATATTGGTCACTATTTGGAACAGCAACTTCTGTATAATCCAAAATTTTCTCAAATAAATCAGTTATTTCACTTGATACACTTTTAATCATTTTTTCCTGATGTTTATCAACCTTTTCTATAGTCATTATTATTTCCTCCCTTTCCATAAAATTAATTTGAATATGTTTTTATATACTTCAAATTACCACAATCCCAAATTCTATTCGATACAGTTGTTTCTAATTCTTAACAAAATTAATTATTTTTGATTTACAACTTTCCATACTTCTGTTCCATTCCTTATCCGTAACTACCAGTAAATCTATGTTTTTATCCTTACAAAGTTGCCGTTTAACATTATCAGAGCTTTCCCTTCCATTATCAATATGCCAATAAATTCCATTACATTCTATTGCCTTACTTAACTCTGGCATCCAAATATCTAATTCAAGTTTATACCCTGTGTTTGGATTAATTAATTGTGTTCTATCATTAGGCACATAATTAATATTTGAATCATCTAAAAATTTTTTAACTTCGATCTCCCATTTAGAAATATTATTACTACATTTTGAACATCTTTGGCCTTGCTGCCACATAGCCCAAGTAATGCTATGCCTATGACCTTTAGGGCAAATATAATTCAACTTTTGAAAAGCATTTTTGTATTTCTTAATTAATAACTTATAATTTTCATTCTCAAAATTCTTTTTAACATAATCAAAAGATAACCTATGAGAATCACCTTGTCTATTTCTATAACATTCGGGGCATCTATATCCAGTTATCCAATTAGCCCATGTAATACTATGCTTATGGCCTTCCGAACAAACATAATCCAACTTCTGTTCATTGTTTATATATTCCTTAGTCAAAAGCTTATAATCTTCTTTAGCAAATTCAGATCTAATAAATTCTATAGTTTTTTTAGCTTTATTACTACAATAAGAGCAGCCTCTATTTTGTTGCCATTTATTCCACGCAATAAAATTTCTATGGCCATTAGAACACACATACTCCAATTTTTGCCTACTATTTATATATTCAGTTGATAACAACTTACAACTTTTATTCTCAAACTGCTTTCTAATATATTCTATTGTTAATTTTTTTCCTTGCATAACAAAACCTCAAAAAATTTTTATATACCCCCAGATTTATTATAGAATATTTATTCAAATTTGCTAGATAAAAATTGTTCGGTGGGGAAAACCCCACCTTTTAAATTAAGTATTTCTTCTAACTTTAAGATCACCAGTAATATTTCCAATAGATAGGTCACCCTTAACAACATACAAATCATTTGTACTTCGAAAGCCAAATGTGGCTGTAGCATTCGTTCCCATGTCAATTGTGTATGACTCGTCTGTCATTTTAAGATGTTCAACAATAATGGTTTTAAGCGCATACTCTGTGGTTGGACCACTGTATTGTGCATATTCACCATCATTGAAATAATACTCACCATCAAGATCTGATCCAGCTAACACCTTTCTATTACTAGCAGTACCACCAGCTTCTTCATCAGTCTGATAAAATACTTTAACAACTAATTTAAGATCTTCTTCAGCCATCAAATCAGCAAGATCTATATCTTTCATATCTGCATAATCAGCATATCTATCAGCAAATCGTGCCCAATGTTCTAAATCACCAGCAGTAGTATCAATAGTAACAGTAATAGGAATAGGCATAGTCAATGGTCTGTCGTATGGGCCCAAATGACCAAGCTCTGCCAACGGCTCACGAGTTAGATCTGAAGTAATAGTGCAACCAGTTAAACGCCATGCATTAGTATAAGAAGCGTCATCATTTGAAACAATGTATATTTCAACCTGACCCTGTCTTACAGCACCAATACCATCTGGTCGTGAAGCATCTGAAAGGGCATCAAAATAACTATTACCAGCAGTATCAGCATAAGCGTCTGATGCATAAAGAACAAAAACCTTATCACCAGCTTCCATAGGCATCAAATCTGAAGGAGCCCAAAGCTCGTCATCACCGTTACCATCAGTTATATCATACACAAAATAAGAAGCTTCCTGACTATCACCAGCAGCTACACGATAATTTGTCATAGTATTTTCACTGGCATCATAAAAAGTAACTGCTCTATAACCATTAGTATCTGTTCTTAAAAATCCAGGCTCAGTATCTGTCATAGTAACAGCACTTTCTTCTAAATTAACAGAACCAGAAATACCGGTGCTACCAGTATTAAAATCAGTGCCACTAAACTCTTCCCAATTCACAAATCTACCATCATTAAGCAACCATGTTTTATTATCAGTTTCAGCTCCATAATTCTCTGTCGCATTGGCGCCCGTAGTATAACCAAATTCCAAACTATTAACAAAAATTTCGTCCATAAACATGGTTTGATCAATATTATCTGCCAAAGTACCAAGATCACACTCTGACTGAACTGGAGCCCAAAGAGAAACACCTGGCAAATTACCACAAACAATGGCAAAGTCAGCAATAGATGCACCATGCAAATAAGTATCTGTCTTTTCCAACTGAGTACCAGAAACAACAACTAAATTAGCATTAGTACCAGAAGCAGTTACACTCATATCTAACTTAGCTTCAGGAACCTGAGCCAAAATAGCCATGGTTTTAGGATCACCAAAATCATTAGTATTAAGAGTTATAGCTACCGCAGGAACATCATCTACCACATCAACTATGTTCATCTGACCTAATTCAAAAATGTCCTCACTAGTAAATGTAGTAGTAGAACCTAAAGTCTGTACTCTATAAAGCACGCGACCATTACACCATACTGATTGACTTCCATAGATTATTCTATTTCTAGCCATAGTAAAAATTTCCTCCTTCTAAATTTTACTTCAGAGATTGGTTTAATTCTATTTTTTTAGCAATCAAATTGAGGCATAACTTGATTAACTAGTTTCCCTTTCCTTTTCCACTTAAAAAATTCTTGTTTGCATAATTTATATGCTTATATTACTTTTTTGATATTTCAAATTACCGCAATCCCAAATTCTATTATAACCTTTGGCCTTTCTAATTTCCCATTCAGTCTGATCTTTTGAATCTTCCTTAGTTTTTCTCAAAGCAAACCTATGAATTCTATTTTGCCCTTTTAAATACCAATAATTCGGCTGAGTTTCTCTTACAAAATTAAATCCCAACTTTTCATATAAATTACCACCAGACCATCTTCTATCTGCATAAGAAAAAATTTCATTCCAACTATAATTCCTCTCAAAATATTTTAACAACTTGGAAGCTATTCCAATAACTCTATAATTAATTTTTGAACAGAATCTAGATAATTCCCAGACATCGCCTTTATAATTTCTAACCCCTTTAGCTATAGAAGGCTTTGAAAAAGTCATAATTGAAACTAGTTTATTGTCATAGAAGGCCCCTAGTTTAATATTAGATCCATAGTATCCTTGGAGATGATTTTGCTCACAAAATGATCTAACTTGATTTGTTGTTATTTCTTTAATCTGGCAATTTCTAGCATAAATGGTTTTTAAATTAATGTTCCCCAAAATATTTTTTAATCTAGAAAAAACTATTTCCTTATTATTAATAAACTCGTCTTCAAAAATAGTAATTAAACTATATCCCTTTTCCTCGCAAGCTTTTAGCTTATTCAAATGGTAATTTCTGTCCTTACCTTGCAACTCTGAATGCCAATAAAGCCCACAATACTCTATAGCAATTTTTTTGGCAGGGATAATAATATCTAATTCATAAGGACTAATTATAGATCTATCATGCTGTAACATAATGCCACTATAAATAGATCTTATAAAATCAAACAGCCATAATTCTTGCTTAGAAACCCCTATTTCATTACATTTTGGACATCTTGAATTTTTATTTTCCCAATTGTCCCAGGATACATAATAATCATGCCCATTAGGGCAAATTAAATGTAGTTTTTGCTGACAATTTTTATAACTATTCGTTATTAATTTATAATCTTTACCATTGATATTTTTTTCAATATCAACTATATTCTTTTTAATTGTACCACCACAATACGGACATCTATATCCAGTTTTCCAATTACCCCACGAAACACTATATTTATGGCCTTTAGGGCAAATACATTCCAACTTTTGTTTACTGTTTTTATACTTAGTGGTTAAAAGTTTGTAACTCTCTTTAGCAAATTCAGATTTAATAAATTCTATATTTATAGGTGGTCGATTAGCGCAATAAGGACAACCATGCCCATCTCTAAAATGATCCCATTTAATACTATGTTTATGTCCTTTATCACAAATATATTCTAATTTCTGATTACTATTTATATATTTAGTAGTTAAAAGTTGATATCTTTTTTTTTCAAATTTAGATCTAATAAACTCTATATTTAATTTCTTAGGCATAATTTAATAATATACAACCCTCCGTATATATTATAGAATAAAATTACAAATTTGCTAGATTGATTTCTATTAATTGTACTATTTTAAACCAATTTTTCTTTTTATTTGTCGCCATAAGAAAAACATTCTTAAACCATATTTAGGAATTTGATTATAATATAAACCATATTCTGGTCCATAACCATTTGTAGGCGATCCAACAACATCAATATTATTCGGTCTATCTTTACAAAGCTTAGCTGCAAATGAAGTATTCAATTCAGTTTTAATTATTGATAAATAATTATTATTTTTGTAATTAAATTGTGATAAATAAGCTTCACCCCGCTGCAAAAAACAATTATTAATAACAATATTACCAATAGAAGCTCCTCTAGAAATAGCTATAGAATATTGGACATTACCAGCTAATACCCTACATTTGTTTAAAGTAATACTTAAATTAAAATTAGAATTAGCAATCAAACATAACTTTTGACAATTTGCTTCATTTCTTACAAGTTGTAATCCTTCTAAATATACTAATTCTTTTTGAGCAGGCAAATAATCAAATACAACCGGTATATCATTGCCTCCATGTATTATTACTTCGCCTTTTTCCGGACTGTTTGTATTTCCTCTTAAATGAACTAATTTATTTACAATAACATTCTCTTTATAAATGCCAGGATCTATTGCTATAATATCATTAGTTTCAGCATTTTTTATTGCTGATTGAATTTTATCATAGTCCTTTTTAACACCAACAAAAATCACCTTTTCCATAATTTTTAATTCTCCTTTCAAAAATTCCTTAAATATTATTAAGCTTCCTCCCAATGAAAAACACTAAACGAAATCCTACTTCGATATCTATTTATATCAGATAATACTGTAACATCCGTACTTGGAGTTGTAGTCGATACTCTTATAGTTGTTGCTATTACATTTGAAAATTTTAAACTACTTGAACCGCTTATTGTGGTATATTCAAAATTATTATTAAATCTTCCATCCCAGTCAACCATGGTTCCTTTTGGAAAAGATTGATAAGCACAAGATTTTTGATACAAAGCGTCATATAAAGTTTCTGTGATATCATCCCTTTCAGCAGAATTAGATGCAAAAATATTTATATCTATCTGACGAGGAACATAACGCCCTCCGCCCAACTGAAAACCTTCTTTATGGAACTTTGAAACACCTATTACAACAATCGGTAAATCTGAAACCTCTTGCACATCTTTCCACGAATCTATAGTTGAGACATAATACCATTTATAATTAATAGTTGCTGGTACTATCGATGGACTAGCAGTGATAATACGCCCATCCACGTAATCTATGTCATAATTACTACCACTTATAACTGTATAGTTTTTATCATAAACTGTAACACAATTTGTTTGTTCAGTTTTATCGTTTGGGTTATCGAGATAAACTAACCCCCTCCCTTTCGAAATTGGTGAAGGTATCATATCGGTTTCCAATCCATAAACATACGAAGATCCAGGAACTGATTGATCGTCTAAATAGCCAAGGGGTATATTAACCTCACTTTCTAAAAAATCTTGAAGAGCATTGTTTTTTATATAATGATGTAATGATAAATCTTCCTTGCGGAGGGATTTCATTTTAAACCTCCATTACAAATCTTTTAATTTTAATTTTACATTTATCAATATCCATAGACCACTCTTTATCCCAAACTGTTAATAAACTTATATTTTTTGATTCGCAAAGTTGCTGTTTAACCAAATCTCTATCTTTATCCTGATGCCAATATTCACCATTATATTCTATAGCTTTGTCAAGATCTGGCATAAAAATATCTAGTTCTAAACCATAATTAGTAAAAGGATTAAATATTTGATTTCGATCATTTGCTGAAACTTTAATACCAAAAGATTCAATAAAATTTCTTACTTCAACCTCGCCTTTTGAAACCATTCCAACACAATATGGACATCTTTCACCAGCTCTAAAACTATTCCAACTAATATTATGTTTATGTCCATTAGGACAAATATATTCTAGTTTTTGTCTACTGTTTTTATATTTAGTAGTTAAAAGAATATAATCCTCTTTAGTAAATTCAGATCTGATAAACCTAATGGTTGGTTTCATAAGATTTGATTGGCACGGACATCTTCTGCCTTCAATCCAATTCCCCCAACTAATACTGCCTTTATGCCCCCTCGGACAAATATAATCTAACTTTTGTTGGTTACTTACATATTTTTTGGTTAATAATTTATAACCCTCTTTAACAAATTCAGATCTAATAAATTCAATGGTAGGCTTCATGTGGTTTGATTGACAGGGGCACCGTCCACCTTGTTGCCAATTATTCCAATTAATGCTACGCTCATGACCATTAGGACATACATAATATAACTTTTGAGAACAGTTTTCATAATCAGTGGTTAAAAGCTTATATCTCTCTTTAGCAAACTCTGATCTAATAAATTCTATAGTTAGTTTACCATTTCCAGCACAATAAGGGCATCTTTGCCCTTGTTGCCAATTAGCCCATTTAATACTGTGTTCATGCCCCTTGGGACATCTATATTTCAATTTAGTTTTAGAATCTACATATTCCCCGCTTAATAACTCATACCCTTCCTTTTCAAACTGCTCTTTGACAAATTCATATGTTAGCCTTTTACCCATAATTTTATTTCAATCCTTTTATTGCCTTTTCAATATATTTATCTATATCCAATTCTACGTCCCAAAAATCTGAAATGCCTTCAAAATTAGAAAATTTCCAAGTTGGTCTATTTGGATCCCAACCACGCATAAGAGCTACTCTATCATATCCTTCCCTTGTCCATAATTCCGCTTGTCCTGTTCTACCTTCTAGTCTACCTGTCATTTCACTGGTCACTAAAACATAGTTGCCACTAATGCCACTCAAGATTGTTGAAATAATTTTAAGGCAATCTGTAGTTTGATCGTTTAGCTCTTCTCCGAGTCCCATTTTTGATTCATCGGCAATGCCAAATGAAATACTATCTGCTTTTATTTTAATACTTTCTTCTATACTTTTTTCTAAGAATTCTTTAAATTCTGATCTGCAAAAAGAGGGGCTTACTATTTCTGGTTCGTCTGGGTCTTCAAGTGGAATTATTTCTTCATCAAATCGCTGAATTAATTCAGCTACAATATCATCTTTAACATCAGCCTTAATTATTTCTATAAGTTTTCTTTTTAAAACCTCTTTTCTACTTTTCATAGTCCCTCTATATATAGTGGTTAGATAATTATAATCTCTCCCCACTACCCGCCTTTGATTTAGCATCAGTAAAAAATTCGCCGACTAATACAGATTTATTACCTAACCCCCTGATTATAGGGGGGCCAGCAAGTTTGCACATAATATTGTCTATCACAACATGCTTGCAACTCTTAATTAGATCTAAATAAATAGGATCCATTTTTATTTCTATTCTTGTAGCTCCTCCTGTGCCTGCCTCTGTAAAAGTAAGAGCATTTAATCTATCTCCTTGAGGATTCCATATAACAAGTCCTTTAATGGCTCTTTTTCT
>Ga0307434_1001539_pt1 | contig 12344 bp, 11 predicted proteins | sample SalMarWE160220MG_FD_202156 | JGI IMG/M metagenome (GOLD analysis project Ga0307434, IMG submission 202156) | Salt marsh sediment microbial communities from the Plum Island Ecosystem LTER, Massachusetts, United States - WE1603-220 | ecosystem: Environmental > Aquatic > Marine > Intertidal zone >... | reverse complement strand
CCGATACCTTCTCCAGCCGTACGATGATCCCAGCCTCCTCATTGAGGCGGAGGAGGCATGGAAAACCCGGAAGGGCAAGGCATCTGCGCTCAGCCGCTACCTTTCTTCATACACCAAGAAGAGGGCAGGCAGCCCGAATGCCTATGAGCATATGCTCTCCGGGCTTGGGCAGGCAGCCGGCATCTGCCCTCACGTCGCCTCAAGCCTGGAGGGTGCACGGCCTGCCGGCTTTGCGCTCAACACCACAGAGGCCTATGCCTTTCTCACGGAAACGGCCATGGCCCTTGAGGGGGCAGGCTTTGGGGTCATGCTCCCTGCATGGTGGAGCCGCAAAGGCACCAAGGCAAGGATGGCGATACGGGCGAGCGTCAAGAGCCCTAAGATGCAGGGCGGCGGGGGCCTTTCCATGGAAAGCCTTATCCGGTTTAACTGGGAGGTTGCCCTCGGCGGCACGAAACTCACCCTTCAAGAGCTCAGGGCGCTCAGCAGGCTGAAGGCCCCCCTTGTCCGGGTTCGCGGCCAATGGGTGGAAATGAGCGCCTCGGAGATTCAGAAGGCTCTGGATTTCTGGAAAAACAAGGGTTCCGGGCAGGCCACGCTCCGGGAGCTTGTGCGCATGGCCTTGGGCGCCGGGGAGATGCCTGGTGGTTTTGATTTTTCCGGCGTAAAGGCGACCGGCCGGATCGCCGAGCTTCTCAGGCAACTGGAAGGCCGGGCCTCTTTTGAGGAACTCCCGCAGCCGGATGGCTTCTCCGGAACGCTGAGGCCCTACCAAGTTCGGGGTTACTCGTGGCTCTCTTTTCTGAGGCAGTGGGGACTGGGCGCGTGTCTGGCAGATGATATGGGCCTCGGGAAGACCATTCAGACCCTGGCCCTGATCCAGCTCGACTGGAGAGAAGATGCAAGGCGTCCGGTCCTCCTGGTCTGCCCCACCTCGGTCGCGAACAACTGGCAAAAAGAGGCCGCCCGGTTCACGCCGGATCTCCCCCTGACCGTGCATCACGGGTTAGAAAGGAGAAAGGGGGCGGCCTTCAAGAAAGAGGCGCAGAAGAAAGCGATCGTGGTATCAAGCTACGGCACCCTGCTCCGTGACATAGCATTTATCAGGGAAGTGCCCTGGGCAGGGGTGATTCTCGACGAGGCCCAGAACATCAAAAACCCTGAGACAAAACAGTCCCGGGCAGCCCGCTCTCTCAACGCCGATTACCGCATTGCCCTGACAGGGACACCGGTGGAGAACCACGTAGGAGATCTGTGGTCGATCATGGAGTTCCTGAACCCTGGTTTCCTGGGCACGCAGGCCGGTTTTAAGAGAAATTTTTTCATCCCTATCCAGGCCCAGCACGACCCGGATGCAGCGGATCGCCTCAAGAAGATCACCGGTCCCTTCATCCTGAGAAGGCTCAAGACGGATAAAACCATTATCTCAGACCTGCCCGAGAAGGTGGAGATGAAGGTGTTCTGCCCTCTTACCAGGGAACAGGCATCCCTTTACGCCGCGGTCATAAAGGATTTGGAGAAGAACCTCCATGCGGCTGAAGGCATCCAGCGGAAGGGCATGATCCTTGCCGTTCTCTCCAAACTCAAACAGGTCTGCAACCATCCGGCCCAATTCCTGGGCGACAACTCGAGAATAGGGGACCGCTCCGGCAAACTGGCCAGATTAGAGGAGATGCTGGAGGAGGTCATGGAGCTCAAGGAGAGCGCCTTGATCTTCACCCAGTTTGCGGAGATGGGCGCCATCCTTCAACGCCACGTGCAGGATCTGTTCGGCATGGAGGTCTATTTCCTCCATGGGGGCGTGCCGAGGCGCAGGCGGGACCGGATGGTCGAGTTTTTTCAAAAGGAAGACCAAAGCGGCCGCATCTTCATTCTGTCGTTGAAGGCCGGCGGTACGGGGTTGAACCTCGAACGGGCAAACCACGTGTTCCACTTCGACCGCTGGTGGAACCCGGCTGTGGAGAACCAGGCTACGGACCGGGCCTTCAGAATCGGACAGACGCGAAACGTGATGGTGCACAAGTTCATCTGCGCGGGGACCATGGAAGAACGGATCGATGAGATGATCGAGCGGAAAAAGGATGTTGCCGAACAGGTGGTGGGCACGGGCGAGGGCTGGCTCACGGAGCTTTCCAACGAGGAACTTCGAGAGGTATTCTCTCTGAGAAAGGAGGAGGTGGCGGACTGATATGACTCGAAAACGGAGGAGCTTTTACGGGTACTATGATTCATACTATGCGCCCTCGATCCCGCGGAAGACGCGAGGCGGTATAAAGGCGCAATCCAGGAGGGGCGCCTTCGGCGAAAGCTGGTGGGCCAAGCGGTGGATTGAGGTGCTTGAGGGCTTTCATATCGGCGCACGACTCGGCCGTGGCCGGTCCTATGCCCGTCGGGGGCAGGTGCTTTCCATCGACATAGAAAAAGGAAAGGTATCGGCAAAGGTGCAGGGATCCCGCGCACGGCCGTACCATGTTACCATGAAGGTGAAGGTGCTCGGGATGAAAGAATGGAAGAAGCTTGCCGAGGCGCTTTCCAGCCGGGCCATCTTTGCGGCGAAGCTTCTTGCTGGAGAAATGCCGGAGAGGATTGAGGAGGCCTTCCATGAATCCGGTCTCTCCCTTTTCCCGGACAAACGGACCGATCTCAAGACGGATTGTTCCTGTCCGGACTGGTCCAATCCGTGCAAGCACATTGCAGCCGTATTCTACCTGCTGGGCGAAGAGTTCGACCGTGATCCGTTCCTGATATTCAAACTCCGCGGTATGGAACGGGAGGAACTGATCGGCCTCTTGGGCGGAGGGGCTTCAGCCAAGGGCAGGCCGGGGCGCACAGAGATCACGCCGGCATCCGAGGGAGAACGGGAAGCTCAAGCCGAGACCGAGCCGCTTTCAGCCGATCCCGGGCTTTTCTGGGGTCAGGCACTTCCTGAGGATGAGCCCGGCGAAGAGGTGCGCATCCCCGGCCTTTGCGCGGCCCTGCCCAAACAGCTCGGGAGCTTTCCGTTCTGGAGAGGGCAGGAGAGCTTCCTCACCACGCTCGAGGCCCTGTATCGCAGGGCATCGCCCGGCGGCATGGCCGTATTTCTCGGTGAGAGGAGGTTGCCGGGAGCCACATGACGGGCACTCGTTTGATACCGATACGATATCAAGAGGTTGCAAAACATGCGGGTATGACCCATACTCCTATAAAGCACTCCCCAACCTTCGATTCAGACACTGGGATATACGCAACAGCTTCAAGGCCTATTCACCGCAAAGCCGCCAAGAGCGCAAAGATAGTTTTTTGCCTTTCGCTGAGACCCGCCCGCCTCGCCTGAAGGCGAAGCCGATGGCAGGCAGGGGGCGGAAGGCAAAAAAGATTTCTCTCAGCGTCTTTAAAGCTCATATTTCCACTCCTCGTACCGTGTATCCAGGATCCTTTTTCTCTCTTCCGCTATGGTCTCCTTATCCTGCATAGCCGGAAATTCTCCTGTTATCAGGATCGGCCAAGATTTTACGAGAGAGTGATTCAGCCGTTTTTCTTCGCACGACTTTTCGATTATCAGCGATTAGGTGAAGAACCTTGAGGAAATCCTGCTGGCCCGTCTTGTTTCTGAAGATCTTGGTTCGCTCAATCACCCGGCCCATGACATGATGGAGTACCCCGGGAGCCTGCCCGCCATCGCGAGGCTCAGACGAGGCGGGCGGGCGTCTCATCGAGCCAACCGTGGCATGATTTCATAATCTTCTCATAGCCAAGGCCAAAAAGTTAAGCACGCTCTGCACGAGCGTGCCCTATTATGGGGTGTAGGTCCCTTGTATGTGAACCCTGGTAGTGTAACTGTACACTGACACAAATAGAGCCGAAGACAAAGGCATCATCGTGAAATAGAGTCAGAATCGCTGCCACCAGCCAAAAAGCCTCGTTAGCACAGTAAGCGAAAAGAAGGTAGAGTTTTTTCTTAATGGATCTTTTACTCTTGACAGCGGAAGGCCTTATAAGTGTTGTGCATGATTCATGCGTACTTATAGACCGGGGTCTCGATAACTCTATCGGGCTCTTTCTTGCTTTTGATGATTCCTTGAATATGTTCCACTGTTTCGGGAGCAAAAAACTGCTCCCCCGTCTCCTTACACACTCGCGCCGGCACTTGCTCAATGATGTAGAATTCCCCACCGTGCTCCAGCGTGTAAGTCACTTCTGTTTCAATCATCGTTTCCTTCATAGCTTGTCACCTTCTGACTTGGTTCTCCTGATCCGGTGATCAATCCATAACTCCAGATCTGGTTGATACAAGGTGATGACCTTGATAAGCGGGCGGTTGGGATAACTGCACTGGATGTGCAAAGGCCGTCTCGCATCCGTAAACCCTAGAATCAGGCAACTTAGCCAGTACTTGTCATCCGGGTAGTCTTCGATAACCTCGCATCGGCTCGATATGGCCTGCTCAACTTCCACCACAGCGATGTCTCGAATAATGCTCTGGTCGACGGCATGTTTCGAGAACTCGAACTGCCGACTCAGAATCTTGACCCGAATGTCCTCAAGCATACTCACACAAAAATCATACTCCCTCTCTCATGGATGGTCAACTTGGGTATGCCCAATCAAAATAACGTAGTTGACTATGTTGAATAATTCTTTATCCGGCGGATCATCTTGGAAACAGCCGAGGTTGAAACCCCCACCTGACGACCTGCCTCTGCCAAGGGAATCCCGCAGTCCTCGATCATCCTCTTCTCAATCCCTCTGACGAGCACATGCTAAAGCGTCCCGGGCGAATATAGCCTTGCCTGCCTGGGCATATTCCAGGTCCACCTTTTCGCGGTTTTCCTTTATGGAGATTGACATTGATTTGTCAATATAGTCAACTACGTCCCGTATTACAAACGGAAGAAATGCCACGCCTTTTTGTCCAGTTGCTGGGTTGATGCGAACGAGTACGCCCATGTGGACGCCATCCAATAGTCGCAACCTATTACCCTCACGGCGAACTCTTCCGTAGCCTGCCTCTTCGGGGTCCAACAAGACATGACATGCAGTCATTAGGTACCCGGTGCAGCTAACGAAAAATCCTGTTCCAATAGTACGCATGACAGATTCATCATGAGCCCACGCGACTATCGGGACGATGCTCTGTTTCACCAAAAAGTCGGTTGAGCCGAATGACCTAAGCAACTCACCTAGGGAGAGGCCGGCTGGGGTAGAAGTCATTAGTTCCAGTTCGCCTTTGAACGCGAAATAGTCTCCTTCCTGGCCCTCTTTGGGTGTTAGGGTCAGGCTCTTTATGTCATGAATGCCCCATTGGCCGTCTCGGCGCTTCGACCAGATGGCTTTGAGGATTGCGACGCTTGTGTTTTCCATGTTTTTTTCTCGGCTAACGTGAAGCTCACCGGCTGGCCTGAAGCGCAAGCGGAAGGCCAGTCCGGTGCAGCGAAAGTTAGGCTAAAACAACCGATGGCAGTCTTATGTCAAGAATAAACATTTGACCCCTTCCTTGCCTCCCCGCAGGTCAATTGGTCTTTCTCTCTTTCACCTAACTAAAAAATAAGGGCGAAATTTTTTAAGTCTTTTTGGGCCAATTCCCTTCACTTTGAGCAAGTCATCGACGGTTCTATAAGGACGTCCAGCTATGATTCGTGCTGAAAGAACAGGACCGATTCCATTGATAGACATAAGTTCTTCTTTGCTAGCGGTATTTAGGTCAAGCAAGCCTTGTGGAGATTTGGCTTTTTCCAACTTCACGGGGGCGATATCATTGGATACAGTGTCGTTGTTTTTAAAACGGAAGGGTTCAGTAGAAAAATACGCGGAAATCGGCAGGTGATCCGAGTATCCCTTACCCAGGTGCCTGCCCATGCCACTTTCAGCCCTTTGCCACCGATAGATGGCTTTCCCCTTGAACAAGTAGTCCGGCTGGAACTTATTAAACGAATTATCGCTATAGGAAATCCCCTTATCATCATAAAGTCCTTTGGATACGATAATATTGTCCGGACTGTCCTTCTGCCCGAAAAAATTGTAAGACCAACGTCTGGTTTTACTGACTTCAAGCCATAAATTATACAGATACTCATTCGCGGCCTGCTTTGTCAGTATCTTTTCATTAACCATTTCAGAATCTTTGATAGTCCTTAAGATATGATTGATTCCTGTAATACCGCCAGTATCATTTAATCTGCCAGAATTTCGAAATGTTTTGTACTCATTGTAATTCGAATTAAAATCACCTATCAGTATGAAGTCAACATCCTCTTTTAGTTTGTCAATCTCTCTCCTAAGCGTTTTGGCGTAAGCTATTCTCATACTTTCAGGACCTTGTTTCGATTTCCAGTGATTGATAAGCAGGATGATACGATTACCATCGATATCAAGAGTTATTTTAAGAATATTTCTCGCAACTTCACTATCAACCTGTATTTCTTCTTTCTCAACAATCGTAAACTTAGACAGAACAGCGCACTTCACCGGCGTGGCCTTTGAGTCCGCAATTTCAAGATAAGGGTAATCTACACCGAAGTCTTTCAGCCTGTCACGTAAAGTAATAAGGGCTTTTTTTGACTCGATTTCCTGCAAAGCGACAACATCACCTCCCAGGTCCTTTATCACTCTGGCAATATTGGTGTATTTAATATTTGCAATATCCTTAGTCCAGCCATAGCCGGTATTCGGAATATACTCCGGGTATTCCGTTCCATCCCTGGTAAGATCAAAAAGGTTTTCCAAGTTATAGCTTGCGACTTTAAAAGTTTTTGCTTCTATTGACGTAATACAGCACAGCAAAACAAGCAAAATTGATCCAATTATCGTTTTCATATGCCTTTTAAACATACACTTATCCATGCTATACTCCTTTTTTGCATTTAAAAGCCTAACGGGCTGCGAGATGAGCCGCCGTCGGGTGGGGGTGGAAATTGCATATCAATGCAATTTACCGTACCAACCGACCGAGCGGAGCGAAGCCTAGAAAACTCAATCGGCACATCTCGCATCCCGATAACCTGAGCGCCGAAAGCGGTTAGCTTATCAGCAGTTTACACCCGTCAAGGGCGCCATCGCAGCAAACCCTCTTAGTTCAACTGAACCTCACATACTCACAAGAATTCTCAAAAAGAACCATTTCCCTTGGTCGAGTGCAAAACTTTTATGCGTCTTTGTTCTGGACTCCGTAGCCAGCAAGCAAACCAGCTATCTCGCACACCTGAGCTAAAAGAGATTCAAACACTATCGGGCGTTCTACCCCAAGAGGAATTCTTAGGGGGATGAGTAGCTCATTATTGCCTTCCTGAACGCGGGTAGGATCTTCCAGTTCCAAGGGCAAGAGAGCGTCTCGAACGGACTGGGTTAGCTTCCAGTCTTGGTCCTGTACGCTAAACCAGATTGGCGTATATGCTCGTCGTGCCCATTGTTCTGAATTGACATGTAAATAACAGCCAAAGCAATGGATCTTCATTGGTCGATAGTAGGAACCAGCGCCAGCACTGGTTTTTAAGCCAGAGACCGAAACGATACCCTCGGAAATCAGGCGGCTTGCTACATCATCGACTAATCGACAGAACTGGATATACCTGGAAGCAGTAGCTGAGGTCAGTTCTTCAGATCGTATGGGCAAAAAAGCATCATCGTCCATGCGGTCACAGAGACCTTGAAGTTGAAGAACGTTTGAGATGGTAATCGAATCACCTTCCGCATTAAGAGTATTTAAAAGATGTGACAGAAGAGCACGCCAACTAACAAGAGATAGACTGTGATGCCCCCCTATTCTTCTGCATTTAACCTCCGCTGAAATTTGTGCCTCGGGGCCTAGCACTAAATGTGCATCCCTGCATCGGGAGATTAGTTCTCCCCACAGAATTGTCAATCTTTGGGCAGGTGCTACAAATACTAAAATCGCCTCTCGGGGTTCTGGCAGGCGGTTTAAATACGCGACGGGCTGACTGTCGGTAAGGCCAGCCCAGAACTTTGCCTCAATGATTAGTACCTCGTTGCCATTGCTGTCCCGTCCAACGAGGTCCGGAATAGAGCCCTCCGAACTGCCTTCTTGTGATCGGAAAGACACAAGTTCGGGAACCGTAACTCCGAGATGACGAACAAAAGATAATAAGCCGCGCCTAGCCGCTTGTGAGCCTCGCAGAATGTAGACCAAAGATTCCGTGGCCAGATTCTCTGGATGGGTAGAGAAGCGTGTAGCCAGCTGAGCTAGGAGGCTGTGTTTTTCCATAATGTGATCAAGTATTAGAGACGCATAACGATAGAAATCACCTGCTTTTTCCCAAAGCGGAGCGGCGGGAAAAAGTCAGGTGGATTGGTTTATGCGATTTTTCATTTACATGCTTGCAAAGAAGTATAAATGTCCAGATACAAAAAAACAGTGATATAGCAGCTACATAAGGTTTTTTCGAATTAAATTCAACTATTCTCGTAAGTTTGTTCCAATCTTGCCCTAAATAAATCAAGGTAATTAATAATGGAACTATAAAAAACAGTAGCCATTTAAATTGGTAATTATATGTTGATGTAATTTTGTCATAGGTTTCATTTTTTGGATTAGTTTCTGATGGCAATGAATCTTTTGGTTTGGTGTCAGTAATTGAACTTACAACTGGAGCAATCTGTTCGCTAATAATCTCACCAAGTCTATTTATTTCTTTTCCTTGCCTCACAAAATAGTTCATTGTAATAGCTGCACCAAACCACATAGCAGCTATATGCAATGAGGAAAGTAATTGGCTAGGAGCTTCTTTGAATACAAAGGCAATAAGTGAAATATAAGCGGCCAAAGCAATCCGCTGCAGGTTGGATCTTCGTGAAATTTCTGCCTTTATTGCATTGTAGTCTGCGAGTAAAAAGTCTAGCTGTTTACTTTGTTTGCTAGTTAGATCGTTCATGCTTCATGTACCGTTTTCGCATAACATATATTGGACAGAAGAAATATATTACAAAACAATTGATACAACCAATTATTCAATTATATAAAATACATATCACATAAGCATCGCCTCTTTTAAAAAAATATTTAACAATTACAAAATGTTGTGATAATGTTTTTAAAAGTCATATAATAATTCTATCTAGCATAACACTGTAAGTTGTAAATTAACTACTTGAATTGAATAGCTTTTATGAATAAAGAAAATCAAAAGCAATCCACAGCGGCTCAAAAATTTTGGGATGCTTTTAAGGCCTATGTGGAGGATAACCGGGTGCGGCCCTATCATACGGGTTTTTATGTCAACCGGGCTCAGTGCTTTGTTGATTTTCTTCCGGAAAGACGTTTGCGCGATCTTTCGAGGATCGTGTATGAGATTTTCCTGCCTCGATATTCTCCTGAGTGAAACACATCGAAAAAGCCTGCAAAAAGCCCTCCTGTCAAAAATGCAATAGGCAAGGCAGGAAAGCAGATGCAGAGGGAAGAATGGGGATGCTGTCAGGGAGTCATTGGTCCGGGGCGGCCTATTTCTCGTCAAGGTGAAGATCGTTCCTGTCGTTGAGGCCATGAAAATCCTTTCAGGCTGTCTGCCTTTCTCAGATTATCAGGCTCAGAATCGATTTCTTCCTCGTACAACGCGTGCCTTTTTCTACCAGCTATTAGGGGGGAATTCAAGGAAAACTTCAGAGCTGCTGAAATGATGAACTCCTTGCACGAGACTTTTTAGCTATACTCTGTTTATCCTCTTGCCTGTATTGATTCGGCCTGAGCATGAAGCATGGTAGATTTTTTAACCCACTGGGTGAAACAGGGCACTTGTACCTATCAAGATATTTTTTTTGGTAACAGCCACTTCGCGAATTTCAACCGGGAACCGTGAACGGTGAGCCGCTCAACCCAGGTCTCATTCCTCATTGTCCCACTGCTCATAGATCTGCCTCTTCACCCTCCTCTTTTTGGCGTAAGCGAGGATAAAGAGAAGGGCAAGGAAAAACCACAGGGCTGTCGCGCTGGTGATGAGGGGGATCCAACTGAACCTCATCCTCAGATAGCCTTGCCATTGCTCCTCAAGCTGGTCAAGGTCCATGCCGTAGATCTCCACAAGTACCCGGTTCAATGGGCTGCCGAGGCTGTATTCCCGTATGAATCGGTGGAACAGCGGTCTTCCGTACTTGTTGATCAAAAAGGAGATCAGGTAAAAGCTCTGACAGTAGGCCAACTCGGCCCTATTCTCATCCTGGGGGAAATGCCGTGTGATCTCAGAGAGCGGGATAAGGGTTCCGGTGAGAATAGCCCTCGTAATGGCGGAGATCCTGCGGAAGTCCCACTCCCTTGACTCGTACATGGCAACCCCCTCATGCAGCCAGTGGGGGATGTCCTCGGTTCCCTGAAAGGCCCTGCCCAGGACAATATGGGTGAATTCGTGCTTGAAGATGGTGCTCAATGCCATGTTGCTCGGTCTGGTCGCCCTCTGGGATAGGATGATAATCAGGTTTTGGCTGGGATAGGCAACCGCAGCCGACCAGTCATGGATTTTACCGCCTGGCTGTAAGGCCTGATACATGTTCAATGTTGGGGCGAGATAGACCTTGGTAACGCCCTCAGGATCAAGTCCCAGGTCGGTTGTGATCTCTCCCCTCAATCCCTCGGCCTCCTCGATGAGGCTCCTGACAGCCCTCTCGTCCTCGGAGTAAAAGGAGAAGGAGAAGTGCGGGGTGGTTATGGTCGTAAGCTCTGAGGCGAAACAGGCTAGAGGAGCCAGAAGAAACAGGAGGGCCATTGCGAGGTGGCACCAACATGATGGCAAAGGGGTTGTCTGCAGGTGAATCACCTTTCTGGATGAAAATGGATTGAATAGTGACATACGAAGCATGAAAAACCTAGCCAAACATAGATGAAATTCACTTCAACACTGAATCAACGTTGATCATAATGCTAACGTTCAGGATGAAAAAGCGCAAGGCTCAGGGCGCAGGGAAAAAAGATGAACCGTGAGCCTTATGCCTTACGCCTTATGCCACCTGTATTGTCTGACCCATCGAGCCAAACAGTCGGCATGTAAGGAGCTAATCGTGTGAATCCCTATAGCATGGAATGGTACGCAAATCGGGAAAAGGCCTCAAAATACCTCCTCCCTCCCACGATAAAGGTGTCATTGTGACCTCCTCCCTCCAGGGGATGGAGGTACTTTGGGGCCTCTGCGGCCTCAAAGAGCCTCATTGACATGGGAAAGGGGATGATCTCGTCTGCTCTCCCGTGGATGATGAGCTTCGGAACGGTCACCCGGCCGATTTTCTTGAGGTTATGATAGTGGGCGGGCAGCAGATAGGAAAGGGGGAAGAAGAGTGTTATGGTTCGTGCCACATCCCTCGTGGAAGTAAAGGCGCTCTCAGTTATGAGGGACCGAACCTTCCGATTCAGGGAAATCTCTATTGCCACCGAGGCGCCCAGGGAGCGGCCAAAGGCGATGATGTCTTCTGGAGGGATACGCTCTTGTTCCACCAAGTAATCGTAAGCGGCCAGTCCATCCAGGTATATGCCACGCTCGGAAGGACTACCCGAGCTTTTCCCATAGCCCCTATAGTCGAAGAGAAAGACCTGAAGCTTTTCCCGTAAAAGGAGCTGGACGTTCTCGAGCCGGTGGGAGATATTCCCCGCGTTTCCATGACAGAATAGGATCACCGGGCACTCACCTTTCAAGGGAAAGAACCAGCCATGGAGCCTTTCTCCGTCATCGGCGGTGAAATACACCTCCTTGTAATCCATACCGAGCTCATCAGGGGTAAAGGAGAGCTCTTTTTCGGGAAAGAAGATAAAGAAGCTCTCAATCCTCGGATAGAAGATACATCCCAGTAATGCTATGATGAGTATCAGTAGTACCAGGTACATTCCGCTTATAGGCATGACAAATACCCGCAAGGCTTTTTTCATCATCTCGATCTGGGATTCACGGGCAAATTCTTTGATTTTCGGCGTTTCCCTGAAAGGTTGCTGAACCGCCCTTTTTCCATAGAAGAGGAGATGCCGGATCTTACTCAATCAGGCCTAGAGAGCCTCCGGAGGGAATTATTGAAGGAGTGTCAGGGGTTTTTATCGCGGAAACAGGGCGGTCTGCATGAAACCAATACGGCCGGGTTGATATAATAAGCGTTCGGCTTCATTGCCTCTTCCCTATGCAGGATCTCCGGCCTCTTCCAATGCGGCAACTGCTGGAAGGGTTTTTCCCTCCAACAGGTCGAGGAACGCCCCTCCGCCGGTTGATATGTAAGTAATTCGATGGCTCTCGCCGGCCCTGTAGATCGCCACATCTGTTGACCCGCCTCCTGCAATGGTGAGCGCATAGGAGTTAGCAACGTGGTTGACGATCGAGGAGGTACCCCTGCTGAAGGCATCCATTTCAAAGACTCCCATGGGACCATTCCAGACGATGGTTTTG
>Ga0307434_1001537_pt1 | contig 12349 bp, 10 predicted proteins | sample SalMarWE160220MG_FD_202156 | JGI IMG/M metagenome (GOLD analysis project Ga0307434, IMG submission 202156) | Salt marsh sediment microbial communities from the Plum Island Ecosystem LTER, Massachusetts, United States - WE1603-220 | ecosystem: Environmental > Aquatic > Marine > Intertidal zone >... | reverse complement strand
ATAATAAGTGGTTAATGGTATATAGCGCTTCTTCTGTCATAAGCAGGAAGGTGAGGTGTGCCTGAACTCCTTCATGGTCCCATTTTACATCCCTGGATTTGGGGTATTTTCTGATCCCTGTCAATAGTGTAGAGACTCACATCGTCCAAGCGTAGCTGTTTTTTCGCGATGGCTACCAGGACATATACTGAGACCGCGATCCAGATTTGGGTCTTTACTGCGTTCTCACTGGTACCGTAGAAGGCTTTTATCCGAAGGTGTTGCTTGATCCATTTAAAGAACAGTTCAACCTGCCACCGACATCGATAAAGCTCCGCTATGACCAGGGGTGGCACGATAAAATTATTGGAAAGGAAATTGGTCTAAACAGGAGAAAGATCTCATACGATAATTGCCGTGACACTTATCTACGCAACGACGAAACTGATGCATGGGCAGAAAGTCCATTAACTGTGAGAAGATTAATCTTCCTGTTACATAGGCCATTACCTCCCGGTGATTTTCCGGGCATTATGGCCAAAAATTGATTTTCAAGTCGATAACAAAATATATTTCCTTTTTTTGCAGTTATTTTAATGAGTTATCGTATCTGTCCACATTTTTACTTGGACAGCAGTGTGATGCCATATAAATCATGCTTTTTGAAACATGAGGAAGCTTGCCAGAGCCATATACTATCAAAATCCCTTTCTATTGTGGATATACCCCTCGTATCCCACGCTTAAAAGGAAAGAACAATCTGCCTACAAAAGAGGCTTTCAGAAAGACAGTTTTTTTCTAATCTGCATCATTCACGAAACCAGCAATAGTTAAGGTTTGACCCCTATTTCATAGAAAGGGAATCCTTATCAATGCAATATCAATAATTAACTGGTAGACACCTGTGGTGCCGGCCTACCTTCTAAACTGTCAGTAACAAGGCGCCCAAGAAATATTGCAAACGGCGCAATATCCTGTTCTACGCTCGCGCTTTCCAAAGCGGCCATATAATCGTCTCGCTTTTGCAGTGGAATAACGGTCCAGGGGTACCCGCCCCCAGCGAGCATCACGTTCATAAGAAATCTCCCCATACGGCCATTGCCATCCATGTACGGATGGATATATACAAGCACGAAGTGCCCCAGAACAACACGCACCGATGGCTCCGGCTCCTCTCTCAGCAAATCAAAGAATGCCGGCATGCAGTCCTGCACCGCCTCATGGCGTGGCGGCACATGCATTGAGCGGCGGATATATACCTGGCTATCGCGGTAGCCAGTGAGGTCCGCTGTCCGCAAGAGGCCGGTTCTTACGCTCGGCGCAAACATCTCACGGTGCCAAGCACCGTGATCATCATCGGCAACTGCTCCAGGATTAGCGCCCTTTAGTACCTTGCGTACGCTTTCGCGGACCGCCTGATAGGCCTGCCAATACCCGCGCGCGGTTAAGGCATTAAGGTGTTCGCGGTCATCCTCATTTTCATCCGGATTCCACTCCCCGCTGCGGACCCTTTCGATCAGGATAGGGCTGACCCGGTAGCCTTCAATGGACAACGAGTGATAAGCGTCTGTAACGTACATGTCATCGGCTGTCTTGAGATAGGCGGTGGTGTCGGAAGGCTGGCTAGGGGCGGCAGGAAATTGTTTGAGTATTGGTTCTCGCATCTGTTGCCACATGAGGCGAATACGGTTCACGTAGGGCGACTGTTCACGCGCTGGCAAGATTATATTTGTTGTGTCTTCGAATGGATCTTTTTCACGAATATCGTAGTCTGCAGCTTGCATTGTTTTGACAATATCGTCGGCGATACGGTCACGTCCGATATTTCGGAATGCACCTGCGAGACGGCCGGCAACCGTGGTGTGACCACCATCAAGGAGCAATCCAAGCACATCTGCTGCATTGCGCACCATGGCCAAAGCCGCGCGCGCGTCCGTCGTGTGCTCTCGAAAGAACCCGGATCCGCAGCTCACCAGGCCCGCAGGTACAGAAAATAGACGCAAGCCGTCCTTCTCTGCAGTATGTCCAGTCTCGGGCAGGGCCGCACGTATATCGAATAACGACGTATTATGCGGCAGCGCTGTGATCTTGTTGCGGGCCATCGGTGAGCGTACAAGCAGTTGGTGTGGAACCTTCATGTTCCCGGCATGCAGCAATAGTGACTGCTCAGGAGAGAGGCTCCAATTCCTCCCAAAACGCTCCTTCAAATAGGCTGCAAAGAAACTCCAGAACGATGCGTACCATGCCGTGCTTTCTCCCGTGATCTCGTCCGGGCGGCCAGGGATGTACCAGCCTTTCATGACCTCTTGCAAGAAGCCGTTTTTGACCAGGCGTTCCCGATGCCTCCTGGACAGATCACCTGAACGCACGGCTACGACACCGCGGTCTTGCAGTGCTCTCAGGGCCTCAAGGGATTTGGCCAGTTTTTCATGTGGGCTTGCCATAGCTTTCGTGCTTTCGTTAGCTTATTGGGCCGTACAATTTTTAGCTTTTTATGTATTAGCAAAGTAAGCTTATTTATACTTGTATCATTTTTAGCTTATTTTGTCGAGGTTTATTTAGCTTATTCTGCCCGACAACTATTAGCTTTTTCTGCGTAACCGTTCAAGATGCCGCCATCGACCGTGGCGAGCGGGTCATCGGTACCAGAGCTAAACCAAGGTCTTTTGCCGCGTACTATTTTTCAAGCCAATACCAGTGATTCGATCTTGTTGCCCCCTGGTGAGGTGGTATCGAAAGAAGTCTTCCTTGTATTGTCTGCCTAAAGGGTTTTGGAGACCGACTTCTTGGAGAAGCCTTTCTAGAGAGATGCCTAACTCGGAATGGCCCATAAGAGCCAATGCCCGTATTGCAGCGGCGTCAGCTGCGCAGAATAATATTTTCCGGGACATCTTGAATTTGTTGAATAACTCAAAGCATCAAGGTAATGATACGCTCGCTTGAGGACTTCAAGAAAAACGTGAGCGAATCCAGGAAAGCAAAGACCGGGAGGCATGCATCCCGGTGAGGTAGAATGGCACGGAGGAGCAGCCAAAGGGTTGGCGATCTGATATCAACGACGGGGCAAGATCAACATTGCCCCTGGGAACGGCTGGGGATGTCCCCAGTGAATAAAGCGGGACAGGGCTAAATAACTAAATAACTCTGAAAGCAAGGAATACCAAGGCAGGTAAGATTCTCTCTTAACCGCCTTTTCTCCTTTTCAAGGGTGGGTGGTCGGAGGGATTCCTTCGACTGAACTCAGGACAGGTAAGGCCTTCTGACTGGCTGATAATCTCCTTCAATGGTAAGGAAGCGCTGCAAAAGCGGTGACAGCTTGTTTTTGCAAGCACGGCTTTTTGCCTTGAGCGATTACATAGCATGGATTATCAGATGGCCAGAATCCCAGGGATGGCATGCTTAACATAGGCGTGCTGAGGATGTGCTGAGCCGCAGCCGAAAAACAAGTTCATTTGTTAAAACACGCTATTTTTCTTCCATCCTTGTGACCTCATCTTTCATTTCTTCCAGAGATAAGGTTTTTCCGGCCTTAATTTCCGCCCTGGCCTTTTCGATGATCTCCATAAAGTCGGGGTGATAGCTCAAGGCCAATGATTCCATGTCCACACCTTTAAGCGGCACCATTGCAGCCACGGGTTGTTTGTTGGAGGTAAACACAAGGATGCCATCGTCTAATTCTTTGGTATACTCTCCCAAGGATTTCAAAGATTCCTTTTCGATCTCAATAGTTCTCATAGTTCTACCACCTCTTCTCCAATAAAGAGTTTGTTTCCTTCCTTCCGACCCACCGCGAGGATTCTAATCTTCTTTACAGTCTCAACAATCTCCGGTTCATAAAACACTCGCAGGTCACCGACCCGAAGCTCCCAAGGAGCAAGTGGATTAGGACGAAGGGCTTTCCTATTGCGGGTTTCTTTCAAAGGTTCATGGATTAGTTGTCTTTCAATGGCATCAAGGATGATCAGACGTTGACGGGCCGTTAAGGCCTTGAATTGTGCTTTGACTGACTCTGCAAATTCGATCTTCTAAGCCATGCTATGCCCATCCCTTTACCCTGGCGAGGGGTTTGCAATATATTCCTTATGGCCACAGCCCCCATCAGAAGATCTTCCCCACTCTCATCATAGAGGGTCTGAATCCTTTGCTCTAATGACTCATATGATAGCATCGCCATGGGATTTTATAAATAAGAAACTCACGTATTCATAACGCACTGAATGTACGATCAAAAAGCTCATTGACCCGACAAGGAGGGCAGAACCACCAATATAGCTTTGCTGAAATGGGCAACCGGACCTCTGTCATTGATCCAAAAGGCCGGAGAATCGAATACACGTATAATGAAATCAATCGGCTGATCCAGGTCAGGTCTTTTAATCCCGATGATCATATAAATCCCTGGCCCAGACCTGATTTGACGGGGCTTTGATCTATGGCATCTGTTTGAGGCACCTTACAGCGAAGACAATTTATTCCAAGTAAGTCGCGCCAGGGCGGGCCTGTCAAAACAGTTGACTTTACCTATGACAAAGTGGGCAATATCCTCACCTATAATGACGGCACCACCTCTGCCACTTACACCTACGATGATCTCCAGCGCAAGCTCACTGAGTCAGTTACTACGCGGGGCACAAAATTGTTTGCATTTTACGATATCTCACCAGGCACTAAGTACACTGAGATTGCACCAAAATTTGTTAGCCACAGACTCACACAGACACACACGGAATGAGGATTGGTTATCATGCCCGCTTCGCGGGAGTGCAATCCTGAGAGGCAGGATTGCACGCGGGAGAAGGCCTTAATGAAAAAATGAATCTGTTCATTTTTTCCTCAAAGGCCGTCTTGCTCTATGGTAATCAATCCCTTTTCATTGTGATTTTTCTCAATGTCCTCTTTGAATTCCCAACATTTACTGACGGAGAGAACGGGCGGTGAAATGGAAACTATAATATGCTCTCCTTAGTAACTACGGGCCGTTTAGCCTGGGCTACTCTTACACCTACTATACTAATGGGTTGAAGAAGACCTTTACCGGTCCTGATGGGGTGACCCTCAATTACACCTATGACACCGATAACCGCATCAGTGGTATTGCCATCCCCGGACAGGGCCAGATTACCTACAACACCTACCAGTGGAACAGCCCCACAAGGATCACCATGCCAGGCGGCAGTGCCAGGGATTACACCTATGATCCCCTCATGCAGGTACAATCCATCATCTCGAAAGACCCGGCCCAAAATACCCTCATGACCAGAAGTTAGCAGTACTCCCCCGCAGGAAACATCACCAGCAAGGACACCGAACACGGCACCTACACCTACGGATACGATGACTTATACAGGCTAATGTCATCAGATCCCGCCACAGGTGGGAATGAAGCATATACCTATGATGCGATTGGTAAAAGGCTGAATGCTAATAGCCCTCAACCCAGCCTATCTCGGGAGGTCCACAATATCTTTTAGAAAAATTTCCTCGTTTTCACTTTCCAACCTTGCTTAATCCCTCTGCTCATGGGATTCTTTTTACATTCGACCTGTATTTTTGGGGAAAGTCCTGCTCGTTTTTCCTTGACAGAAGAAGCAATTATCACTAAACCTTTGGACAGAAAGAGCGACTTCTTGTCAATTGCCACAGACCCTGAAAACACAGCAGAAACAAGCCGCATTTTTCATTTCTGAAACAAGTCAACGGAATACGTCACTGTAAGTGCGAATTGAAGCGATACGGAAAAAGAGGGTGATTAATCAAGTCTCTTTAATGGGAAGAGGCAAATCTTGAATGATTTACTAATACCACGGATTGCTGGAATCAGTTAACGTGCCTTTTCTATAGGAGTTGTCTCTAATGTGGCGACTATATCCGCGTGCTGATATGGAAGCAGGAAAAATGATGCCAGAAATCTTGATGTAACGAGGTAGTCATATGGGGTTAGAAAGAGTATGTGTTTTGGGCGGGGGTAGCGGGGCGCACGCAATGGCGGCCGATTTAGCATTAAAGGGTTTTGAGGTAAATATGTGTGAGGCTCCTGAGTTTAAGGATCACTTCGCCACCACTATGAATCGTAAGGAGATAGAGTTTGTCGATATATGGGATAACAAGAAAATCGCTAAGCTTGCTATGGCCACCACTGACTTTGGCGCAGCCATAAAAGATACCCATTATATTATGATGCCTATACCGGCTATCGGCCACAAGCCAATCTTTGAGCGTATAGCTCCTCATCTGGAAGATGGCCAAACTCTGGTTATGTGGCCCGGGAACTTTTCCGCACTATTGTTTGCTCACATGTTGAAAGAAAAGGCAATAGCCAAAGATATTACTCTCGCTGAGTGCCATACGCTTCCCTGGGGCTGCCGTTTAATCGCCCCCGGCAGGGTCAAGATAGCGGTTGAGGCCTGGAAGCTGCTAATAGCAGCATTTCCTGCAAAACATACAGAGAAGGTGGCAACTGACCTGAAGGACATCTACCCGGTCATCCCCGCCGAACATGTGCTGGCCACCTCCCTCAATAATCTTAATCCAATAGTTCATCCTGCCGGCTGTGTGCTCAACGCCGGCTGGATCGATACGCTTGGGAAAGACTTCTATTTCTACCGGCACGGGACAACACTCTCAATAGCGAGGGTTATAAAAGCAGTGTATGAAGAAGTTGCCAAAGTTGGTCAGGCTGTAAATGTAAGAATGCTTGAATATCCTGAAGAGTCATTTTTTTCAAAAAGCCAGATCATGTCGGTTTATTTCAGGGCTTCCTTTGACAAAGAAGGTGCTGTTGCCAATATTTCGGGACCTTCATCAATGAAAGATAGATATATCACTGAAGATGTTCCCTATGGCTTGGTCACCACAGCGCAAATAGCCCGTATGTTTCATGTGGAGACCCCGGTTATCGATGCAATAATCGAGTTGACTTCTGTGGTAAATGAGACTGATTATCGTCGGGAAGGGAGATCACTTGAATCGCTCGGTATAGCTGGGTTGAGTAAAGAAAAGTTGCTCGATCTCTTGCAGGAGGGGTCTTATTAGGGCTTTTGCAGGGTGTAATTTGCTACGATAACCTTAAAAGGAGGGAGTCATGAAACCTAAGATTTTAGCACTTATGGTCGCGGGGATCTTTGTTCTTAGTCCACTTTTTGGCGTAGCCTGGGCTGATAAGATGTATCATGTTGGCGAAATTGTGATAATTGAACATCCCGATTTACAATCTGACTCTGATGGGTTTAAGAAAGGCATGGAGGACGAAGGCCTGATCGAGGGGAAAAATGTTAAGTATCTTCGCTTAAACGCCGAAGGTGATATGTCTATAGCTGCGACCATTGCTCAGCGCTTCATCAGTGAAAAGGTAGATTTAATGCATCCTATTTCTACCCCGGTTTCCCAGGCGTGCGTGGCTGCAGCGAGAGGAACACATATACCAATCGTGTTTAGCACCTGTACGGCACCAGCCAAGGCAGAGATAGTGTCTACGTGGGAGGCGCCTCGCCCTGACAATGTAACAGGGGTCAGTGATATGGCGGATATAAAGGTGCAGATGGTTACGATCAAAAAGATATATCCGAAGCTTAAGACTCTCGGGGTCATATATAATGCCGGCGAAGTGAATTCTGTGCAGCAGATAGATGAGCTGAAGGGCATACTTTCAGACGTTGGGATAGGAAAGCTTGTGGAGGCTACTTGTTCAACAACAGCCGACGTTATAACTGCTACTCGATCACTTATTGGGCGAGTCGATGCTATCTGGAATCCGACCGACAATACTACCACCTCAGGGCTTGAGGCTGTAATTCGTGTTTGTGAAGAAAACAGAATACCGCTGTTCGGATCTACCGGTGCAATGGTTGAACGTGGCTGCATTGCTGCGCGCGGTGCCAATTACAGCTGGATAGGTTGGAAAGCGGGCCAATATGCTGCCATGATACTCAAAGGAGAAAAGAAGGCATCAGACATTCCCGTGGTAAAATGTGCCGGTGATGCCCAGGTGCTGGTGGTTAACCCGGCAGCTGCGAAGAGAATGGGGATCACCATTCCTCAATCGGTCATCGCAGATGCAAATCGTGTAATACAGTAAAGCAGATAATGGAGGCCAAGGTCGCCTTGGCCTCCATTCCATCTATTTATTCCTGATAGCCCTGATATGTATCCTGCTTTTATTGACAGGAGGCTATTGCCTAAATAAAATCACAGCATACCTGGTACAATATTTTCGTTTTTGTGGAGTCTGTTCTCTTTTAGATAAGGACAGGGTAGGGTATTACAAATGATAGAATCGATTTTGCTATCTTCTGTCTCTGAGGGATTATTATTCGGGTTCGTTACTATTGGTGTATTTATCACCTTTCGTGTCCTGGCCTTTCCCGATCTCACCGTAGATGGCAGCTTTGTCACCGGGGGCTCTGTTGCGGCTGTTATGATTGCAGCAGGTCATAACCCGTTTCTGGCTACCTTGGCCGCTCTCATTGCGGGATTCATCGCTGGCACCATAACTGCCGTACTCAATACCGCCTTTAGAATTAATGCGCTTCTGTCCGGTATCCTCATGATGGTTGGTTTATATTCAGTGAACCTAAGGATAATGCATGGAGCAAATATCCCCATGATACGGAGCATAACTATCTTTGACAGTGTGGCGCATTTTTTTTCAGTACGGAGAAGCAGCATACTCATCATTTATACCCTGGTGGTATTGGCCGTGATCTTTTTCCTGGTCCTCAACTGGTTTTTGCGTACCGAGCTCGGGTTAGCCTTGAGGGCGTCTGGTGATAATGACCAGATGGTACGCGGTTTAGGCTCAGATACAAACAAGAATGTAGTACTGGGCTGTGCTATCTCTAATGGTCTGGTTGCGTTGGCTGGCTCTTTAGTTGCCCAGAGTCAGGGTTTCTGCGATGTGAATATGGGAATAGGGATGATCGTTATGGGCCTCGCGGCAGTGATAATCGGTGAAGGTATCTTGCATCCGAGAGGTATTGCAAAGATCTTATTTGCATGCTTTGTCGGCACTTTTTTGTATCGCCTGTTCATCATTATTGCCCTCAGGCTGGGTCTGGCTCCTGGAGACCTAAAATTGATTACCGCTACATTAGTCATCCTTGTTCTTGGGGTGCCGTATCTAAGAAAGAGATTGCGAGGCGAATGGGTGCCGCCAGCAGCAAGGATGTAGAGAGGTATGGTTAATGGGTCGAGGCAACGATCATATATTACTTAAGCTTACTAATATACGAAAAGTCTTTTCTCGGGGCACCATAGACGAGGTCACTGCTTTAAATGGCATCAACCTGGACGTCTATGAACAGGACTTTGTTACGATCATTGGCAGTAATGGTGCGGGGAAAAGTACCCTGCTTAACATTGTTGCCGGTATCTTTCCACCGGAGCGGGGAGGCAAGGTTTTTGTTGTGGACCAGGATATTACGCATATCCCAGAGTACAAGCATGCTGCATATGCGGGCAGGGTCTATCAAAATCCCAGTGAGGGCACAGCCGCTAAACTGACTATCGAGGAAAATATGGCTATGGCGCTGCTGCGGGGACAACCAAGAGGGTTAAAGACCGCGATAAATAAGCGGCGGCGAGAGCTATTCCGTTCTGCGCTGGCCCCACTGGGTTTGGGACTGGAAGCCAGACTCAATGCTTATGTGGCCACGCTCTCCGGTGGTCAAAGACAGTCACTGGCTCTGGTAATGGCAACCATAAGTAAACCAGCAATACTGCTGCTCGATGAGCATATAGCCACCCTCGACCCCAAAACAGCCGAGACCGTACTTGAGTTAACTGACATGATTGTGAGGCGGGAAAAGATGACGACTATAATGGTAACGCACAATATGGATATTGCGTTACGGTATGGCAATAGGCTGATCATGATGCATCAGGGAAAGATACTGGTAAATATGGGGGAGGATGAGAAGAAGAAGCTCACGATTGCTGACTTAGTAGCCGCATTTGAGCGGGCTGCCGGTGAAGAGTTTAAGGATGACTCCATCATGCTGAGTCAGCGGTAAGAACAAGGATCGTAAGCTTTCCCAAAGACCAAAAGATTTACCAGGGCACATACAGGACAGAGGAGAGTATGTTGCCTCACGCAGGAAAAAGAGGAAAAGGCACTGCCGCCCAACTCGAAAAGCCGTATGCCCAACTGGTAACGTTTTGTGGTCGCATCCTGCTGCAGGTATCCCTACGTAGTCAAGGTGGAGATCAACCGTTTGGCGGTTGTCTTATTCAAACCTGTGCCCTGGATTCTGTATAGAGGTTATTTTTTCTTAAAGGGGGCCGTAGGTTCCGAAACGACTTATGAATAGATAAGCCTCTGTTTGGCTATTGTTAGGTCAGTAAACGTTGCAAGAAATACGCAATGAGATGCTTCTTCGACGTCAAGGATAATGATTGGTGTCCATTTTTCTCCCATCAGGCTGAGATCGGTGAGGTGAATTTCTATGGCGTGTGGAGGGTTGGATATCTTATGGAGATCACAGCCTTACCAAAACCTACGATAAGAGAGTGATATGCCATATATATCATGCTTTCTGAAACCCAAGATCGCTTGCCACTACCAAAAAAGAGGTCAGCCTGTGATCGGTAATAGCGACTTGAAGCACATAATTGGCAGGAAAGGGTAAGGTTTGACCTGAACCTTTGGTGGATACCGGTACGATCGAATGGTAGTAACTGCATCGAAAGTTTATCGTACATCCTCGCTAGCTCGGAACACATCAGGTGCCGTTCAGGTATTGTGCCCTATCACGACTTTTCTCGTCCGGCAGTCGCTCGGCGCATTTCATTCAATACCTGTCCGCCTGTTACCACATGGACGCCATCTATCTCAATGAGAGTGTCTTCCGTGACCTCCGGCACGAATATGACATGAAGGAGTTCCTTATCTCGAAGGCCTTTGACAGCGGGGATACCCTTTGTAAGGAGTATTTTTGCAAGGGAGCGCAGTTTCGGCACATCAACCGGACGCTCAGACCATTTGACCTCTCCAAGGAGCACACAACGACCGTCAAGGGTTTGCGAGACGACATCCCATTCCGGCCCTTCACCGTGCCAAAAGCGTCGGGAAGGCTCCCAGTCGCCCATCTCTTTGAGCCGAGGATGCTGGGCAGCACCGAAGGAGACCCATTGACGGCACAGTTCCTCCCATGCAGTGGAAATAAGACCCGGTCTGGCTTCCTTCCAGAGCTTCTCACGCGCTTGCGCAGGAGCGTCAGCAAGAAGCCCTCGATTCGGCGCCACTACCCGAAACCACATACGGCAAAAGGGGTCGGCAATCTTGTAAAGGGAGCGTTTAGCCGAGGCTGAGGATGCACCAAAAGGTATCTCTCTTTGGATAAGCCCCAATTCCATGAGCCGCTGCAAGGGACGGCTGAGGGATGTCGCAGCTTCACCGATTCGTGCAGCGATTTCCGAGACCCTGTGAGCACCCAGGCCAATTGCGTCCAGAATGGGGCGCAATGCCACCGCGGGGGGCAGTTCCTCGAGTAAAAGGCGTTCCGGCTCTTCGTGCAGAGGCCCCAACGGGTTTAATACCAGATGATCTACCGCACGATCCAGAGGTAAGCCAGACTCAGACATCAACTCCCAGTAGCGGGGCACACCTCCCCAAGCAGCGTAAGCCGTGATCACGTCTCGGGCAGTAACCAGCCCCAATGCTTCCGACAGATATCCTGCAGCAAGAGGGTGAAGTTGAAACGCCTCCTTGGCTCGTCCATAGAGCGGCTCCGTAGCTTCTATCACCAGACCTTGCATCATACGCTGGCTGGAACCAGCGAGAGCTACCACAAGCTGCGCATCTTTAGCCTCGTGGTCCACCCACACCTGGAAGATACTCGGTAGTTCCGGACTCGTGGCCACCAGATAGGGGAACTCATCCACGATAAGCGGCCCGCGCCACCGCTGATGCATTGCTTCTGCGGAGATTCTCCCAAGGAGGGATCTCCAATCCGGATAGTGTACTTGATCAAAGCCGGGGAACCTGGCAGCCAGAGAGGCCGCAAAATAGCGGCGCTGAATGGGGGCCGCCGACTGGTCTGCTACCGTATAAAGCCCGCCGCTTTGTTTACACCATTCCAGAAGAAGACGGGTTTTACCGATGCGCCGCCTCCCCCAGATAACGGCCAAGCCGCCAGTGTGCGCCAGCCGCTGCAATCGCTCTAGTTCCTCTTCACGGTCAAGGAATTTCATAGGATTTACCTCCTCCGCCTGCTCGTGCTTTGAGGGGCAAACAGAAAAGCTCAGATTCGCCCACATACAGAATCTAGATAATTATATATTTAAACATAATGTTTTTCAACATAATTTTTTAGAGCATAAATATCGGGACTTTGTTGACTACATTGAATAACTCTCAGCGATCTTTTCGCCTTTA
>Ga0307434_1001536_pt1 | contig 12351 bp, 6 predicted proteins | sample SalMarWE160220MG_FD_202156 | JGI IMG/M metagenome (GOLD analysis project Ga0307434, IMG submission 202156) | Salt marsh sediment microbial communities from the Plum Island Ecosystem LTER, Massachusetts, United States - WE1603-220 | ecosystem: Environmental > Aquatic > Marine > Intertidal zone >... | reverse complement strand
CGCCTATTTCAACGCCCATTATATAGTGCAGAACTTAAATGACTTTCATACCCTGAATATGGCAGTTCTGGATGACCGGGTAGTGGGTTATGTATACTATGAAGATTTTATAGCTGATGAGTTTACAGATATATGTTTTTTAAATGTATTGCAATCTGCACGAAATAGAAGAATTGGAACGAAACTTGTGAAAAAAGCTATAAAAGATAGCTTTCAAAAAAGTAAAATTAAAAAGATTGAAATTTCTGTACGTGTTGATAACACTGCAGCTTTTCGCTTATATCAAAGGTTAGGTTTTAAGGAAACTATTACATATTTAGCGTATGAACTTAAGTTTTAGCTGTCCGCGATAACCACCCTCGAATGGCGGGAATGGAAAGAAGAGAGGGGGAATAATTTATTTTCTGTATTTCCTTGACAGGCCGATTGGTAGACCGGAAGACCGGTAGACTAACTAATCTTGCACTTTGCAACTTGCAACTTGTATCTTGTAAAAAACTTTTCTTCCAAAAAAGCAGGATTTTTGAAACTTATTAAAAAAAATTACAAAAATGTGCGCTAGATCTCTTGATTTTAAAGCCTAATTTTATTTATTGTTCCATAATATGAGAAAAAATGTTCCATAATATGAAAAAAATACAAAAAAAAGAAGGATATTTAAAACTAATGTCGAATATATAATCATGGGAGACATTCTTCTTTTGGAAAATGGGGACTGGCTAGTTTTTTGATTTAAAAAGTTGCCTGTCCCTTTTTCCCAAAGTGTGTCCCCTTTGTATTAATTAAAAATTGAATTCTTGTATTTTGTTCTTAACTCGCAACTCGAAACCTGTAACTTATTAAAATAAAAGGTCACATTCAAATATGCACTATTTAAAAAGAAATACTAAATATAGTATTCTTGCCCTTCTCATAATTGTTCTTTCTATCACTATATCCATTTCCACCCTTGCAAAAACCGAAGTCTACTTCTCCCTATACGATAATCCTCAAAAAGAAATCATTAAAAATATCAATCAGGCCGAATCCTTTATTAACATAGCCATGTATATCTTTACTGATAGAGAGATAGCCATCCCTCTCATAAAAGCCCGTGAACGGGGCCTAAAGGTAAGGCTCTATCTGGATCAAGACCAGGTTGACTACCAATACAGCCAATCCCGTTTCCTGGTGCAAAAGGGAATCAAAACAAGAATCAGTTCCAACAATTATATTATGCACCATAAATTTGCCATTATCGATAACCGCCTACTACTCACCGGCTCTTATAACTGGACCTTTTCCGCTAATCACAGAAATGATGAAAATCTAATGGTAATAGATGACCCGGAAATCATTGAAATATTTCAGAATCAATTCGAAAAACTCTGGTTCAATAAATACAGTCCGGAAAGAACCAAACAATTATATAAAATAGCCAAAGTAGATTTCTTGCCCGCTCCCTTCGCTCCCGCAAAACCAGAAGATAAACTTGAAACCAACTCCAAAACAATAGAAGCTTACAAGCAAACAATCCGCATTAATCCTGATGATGCAATTGCTCACTGCAATTTAGGTTTTGCTTATGACCAACTCGGTTTCCATGAAGACGCAAGAGAAGCTTATATACAGGCAATACGTATTGATCCTGATTACGCTGAAGCCCACTACCGGTTAGGTATTGATTATCTTCTGATTAAAGACAGAGATTCAGCTTTAAATGAATACAAAATTCTTAAAGAATTAGATATCGATTTAGCTAATGAATTATTTGATTTGATTTATTAGCAGTATATAGAATCCCGGGGGACATTCTTCTTTTGTATTCCCACATTTATGCTTGGTGAAAAGTAAAGTGTGTCCCCCTTATATAATTATTTTTTCCCAAAAAGAAGGATTTTTTAAATATATATTGTATATAAGAAATAACAGTATTTTTAAAAAAATAAATAGATTTTACAGGCAATAAAGCATTTTTCTAATATTCTCCAAAATCATATTTATACTCTTTTACACAATAACATAACAACTACTTTTTATATTTACCATCCAGTCAGATAAGTTCCAATCATTCTACAAGAGATAATCTTTATATACTCTTATCTTTTCTCATAAATTAAATAAAAAAGGAGGTTATAAAAATGAGAAAGATATTATTTAAACATCTACTTTTAACGACTTTGGCCATCTTTCTGTTTCTAGTATTAACTTCATGTAATGGTGTCACTCCCGAAACCGGCATCGTCACGATTACCATTGATGAAAATATAATCATGGGGAAAAAAATGGTATTAGCGATTTATTATATTTACATGGATGATGTTTACCAGGGAACGAGTATTGATTTGGAACCATTCACACTGGCTGCGGTTCCTGTCGGCGTTCATACATTTATGGCCAGAAATCATTTACTTGGAGAAGATTCAATTAATCTTAAATACCAGGATAATTTACAGAAAGAACTTGCAGAAAAGATTACAATACCCCTGACTTGCTACGGTTCAGCTACTTATGAAGTTATTACAGGAATTAATTATGTCACCATTCCTGTTTACTGTGGCGGCGCTATTTATTAATAGAAAAATGCGTATTCAAAGACCATAAAATAGAAAGGTTCGCATCAATTAAAGCTATCTGAAAATTTGTCGAAACGGGTATATATTTTCAAATCATTTTAGTATAGGTATTTGTCAGGTGACAGGTTTCGGAAAAGAAGATTTCATCAACTTGTATCTTTAATCTAAATGATGTATTTTAAGAGGGAGGCGATATTCTTTTGTCTTCTCTTATTTTATGTATCTTTTACCCTTAGTATTGTTTCGATTAACGACTGATAAAGAGGGCGTCCTCTAAATATGCGCTATCTAAAAAGAAATACTAAGTCTAGTATTCTTGCTTTTTTAATCATTGTCCTTTCTATAACTATATCTATTTCCACTCTTGCCAAAACCGAAGTCTACTTCTCCCTTTACGATAATCCTCAAAAAGAAATCATCAAAAATATCAATCAGGCCGAAGCCTTTATTAATATAGCCATGTACATCTTTACCGATAGAGAAATCGCCCTTCCTCTTGTAAAAGCCCAACCCTTACTCACCGGTTCCTACAACTGGACCTTTTCCGCCAACAACCGAAATGACGAAAATCTAATGGTCATAGATGACCCGGAAATCATTGAAATATTTCAGAATCAATTTGTAAATCTCTGGACCAATAAATACAGTTTGGAAAGAACCCGACAATTATATGAAATAGCTGAAGTAGATTTCTTACCCACTTCTCCCACTTCCCCAAAACCGGAAATTCAAACTATAAATATCAATACTGCATCTCAGGATCAACTAATAAAAATATTAAAAATAAGCAAATCACTTGCCCACAAAATAACTAACCTAAGAGAAAGCCAATGCGGAGGATTCAAAGAATCGAAGGATATTCTTCAGCTACCGGAGCTTACCAACCTCGATTGGAGAGAATGGGAAGAAGAGGGGATAGTAATTATTATTGATTAAAAGATCAGATAACGAATAAAAAATATTTAAGTTAGTATATACATAATATTCTCTATTAATAGTATTTTATGTTTCAAAAAGGCGTTAAAAATGAAAAATGGAGATTAAATATTAATTTAAATGGAAAAATTTTAGGAGTCTTAGAATGACCTTATTTTATGAAATAAAAGAGAAAGCTACAGAATATGAAGTACCTGCATCTACCACAGAAAGAGATTATGCTCAAAATTGATTATTTAAACAAATCACTTCATAGTAATGGAGGATTATAAATGATAAAGGAAGGAATGATAATTGAAGGTCCTTTCTGGCCAGAACCAATAGAGATAAAGAAAGTTGAGGAATTTAGAGATCGTATTCATATCATAGGAGCCACTATTTATTCCAATAAACATATAGACCAATTAATATCAAAGGAAGAAATCAAAAAACTAAAAACAAAAGAGTTTGTTTTGGATTTCTCTGCTCCTGCAAATGAGGTGTTTCTATCTATTGAAGCAGAGCGATATAAATTTGCATCACTTTTTGACCCTCTTTTAGCAATGAACACTTCAAAGATAGATCCTTTACCTTTCCAGATAGAAGCAGTTTATGGTTATATTCTAAAACTTCCCCGTATAAGATTCCTTATTGCAGATGACCCGGGTGCAGGCAAAACCATTATGGCAGGATTGATTATCAAGGAATTGAAATTACGAGGTATTGTAAATAAGATTCTAATAGTTATCCCAGGTCATCTTAAATATCAATGGATAAGAGAATTAAAAGAAAAGTTCCAAGAACCCGCCGCACTCATTGATAGAAGTGTCTTAAATGCTCATTATGGAGAAAATCCATGGAAAAGAGAAAGCCAAGTTATTACATCCATTGACTTTGCAAAAAGGGAGGAGATTTTACCATCGATTGGAAGTGTTGACTGGGATTTAATAATAGTTGATGAGGCTCACAAGATGGCAGCTTATAGATATGGGGACAAGTTATCAAAGACTGAAAGATACAAATTAGGAGAAGTGCTGTCAAAGGCTACTGAGCATCTGTTATTTCTTACTGCAACACCGCATAAAGGCGATCCTGAAAATTACAGATTGTTTCTTGATCTTTTAATTCCAGGATTCTTTGCTACACGAAAATTAATTGCTGAATCCATTGAAGACAAAGACAATCCTCTCTTTATCAGAAGGCTGAAAGAAGACCTAAAAAATTTTGAAGGGGAACCTATTTTTACCAATCGCTATCCGAAGACGATTAGATTTAGATTATCAGAAAAAGAAAAGAAATTATATAATGAACTTTCAGAATATGTAATTTCTCAATACAATAGAGCGTTACGAAGCGATAAAAAGAGAAATGTTGCGTTTGCTTTGTTAATTCTACAAAGAAGAATGGCATCAAGTACTTATGCACTTCTTAGATCACTTGAAAGAAGAAAAGATAAGCTTGAAGATTTACTTAAAGAACCAGAAATCATAAAAGAGATACCGGCTTACATTGATATTGAAGAAATTGATGATTATGAAGAAGAGAAACGCTGGGACCAAGAAAAGAAGTGGGAGACGCTAAGCATTGCTGAAAATAAGGAAGAATTAGAAAAAGAGATTAATACTCTTAAAGAATTGATAGAAAAAGCAAAAGAGATTCTTAGGGTGGAGTGTGAGGTAAAACTTTCAGAATTAAAGGATGCAATAGAGGAAGGGTTTAGAAAAATAAGGAAAATGCATGGAAACGAGAAAATTTTAATTTTTACAGAATCCAAAGACACTTTAGAATATTTAGTAAAAAGAATTAATTCGTGGGGATATTCTGTAAATTTCATTCATGGAGGTATGAAATTAGAAGAAAGAGTAGGAGCTGAGAAGGTTTTTCAGCATGAAAAGCAAATTATGGTGGCAACCGAAGCTGCAGGTGAGGGCATAAACCTTCAGTTCTGTCATCTTATGATTAATTATGATATACCCTGGAATCCTAACAGGTTGGAGCAAAGAATGGGAAGAATTCACAGGTATGGACAACAGAAGGATGTTTATATTTTTAACCTTGTGGCAGAGGATACAAGAGAAGGTCAGGTTCTCGCCAAAATTTTTGCTAAACTCGAGGAAATTAGAAAGGCTATGGGAAGCGATAAGGTGTTTGATGTTATTGGTGATGTGTTCTATGGAAAAAATCTCTATCAGCTCATTTTAGAAGCGGTAGCTAATGCAAGAAATATAGACGAAATAATAAAAGAGCTCGATATTAAAGTGGATGAAGAGTATATTACAAAGGTCAAAGAGGCGTTAGGAGAGAGTCTTGCAACAAGACACATTGATTATACCAGAATAAAAGAAATGGCTGAAAAAGCAAAAGAATATAGGCTGATTCCAGAGTACGTAGAGGAATTTTTCAAAAGAGCATTCGAGAAAACTGGCGGGAAATTTAGAATTAGAAGGGATGGATTTATTGCAATAGACTCAGTTACTTATGAAATAAGAAAAATAGCAGAGGGAGTTGATTTTAAAAATAGATATGGTTCTATTCCGAAGTCTTATCCCAAAGCAACATTTGATAAAGATATTGCTTTCAAAAATCCCGATGCAGAGTTTATATCCTTTGGACATCCACTCTTTGAGGCTCTGCTTGAGTGGGTGAGTATAAATTACTTTACCAAATTACAGAAGGGAGCAGTATTTGAAGATCCTTCTGGGAGATATGACGGTTTTTTGTGGTTCTTTGAGGGGGAGGTAAAAGACGGAAAAGGAAAAGTCGCAGGTAAGCGTCTTATGGCGATTTATGACTCTAATGCTAACAGAAAAGAATTGAATGTGGTTAATCCTGCGATTTTATGGGATTTTATTCCGAAAGATAATAACGAACCAACAACGACAGATATGACCATGGGAAGAGCACAAGAATATGCCATAGATGCGGTTGAAAACTACAAGCAAGATATAGTTGATGAAAGAAGGAGACAAGCAAAAATAAAGAGAAAATATGGAATCAAGTCTTTGGAATATTTAATAGGCGAACTTGATGCTGATCTTGCTGACCTGTATGAGAGACAAGCAGAAGGTGAAAAAGTAGATATTGTTATCAGGAATAAAGAAGAGAGAAAAAGGCAATATGAAGAAGCTTTAAAAACATTGCAGAAGGAAATAGAGCAGGAAGTTAGTTTGACAATCTCTATGCCAAAGTTTTTAGGCGCAGTTCTTGTGAAGCCCCCGATTTCCAGAGACATGATAAGTGATAAGGAGATAGAAAGAATAGGTATGGAGATTGCAATGGGATACGAAAAAAATCAAGGAAGAAAACCAGAAGATGTTTCAAAGGAGAATCTTGGATTTGACTTAAGATCAAAAGGGGATGTAGAAACAAGATATATAGAGGTTAAAGCGAGAAAGAATGAAGCTCAGGTTGCTTTGACTTGCAATGAATGGTTTAAAGCAAAGAGATTTAAGGAGCAGTACTGGCTTTATGTGGTCGCTAAAGCAACTACAAGTCCGACACTTTACATAATTAATAATCCTGCTGAGAATCTGAATATTCAAGAAAAAGTCGAAGTTGTGAGATTTATAGTTCCTTTAAGGGAATGGAAAAATAAAGGAGTGAAGGCATGAAAATAAATATATATTCAATCAAATTTGAGGTAAGTAAATATGTTTCAATGGGATGAAAATTTAACAGAAGCACAAAAGAAAGCAGCAAGCCATATAGGCTCACCTGCAAGGCTCCTTGCAGGACCCGGAACAGGTAAGACATTAACTATGACAAGAAGAATTCTTTGGTTAATAACTCAACAGCATATCTTGCCAACTGAAATTCTTGCCCTTACATTTACCCGTGCAGCAGCATCGGAATTAAGGCATTATATTAACAATAACCTCGAAACAATATCATCAGAACTTCCGAGAATTTCTACCCTACATTCTTTTGCCCTGAGACAGCTATTTAGAAATGCATTATTAAATCAGCTTCCACAACCTCTACGAATTGCAGATGATTATGAGGAACGGCAAATTATCATAGAAGAACTAAGCGATTTAATTGGTAAAGATGTGAGGAAGACTAAAGAGTTACTAAATGAACTTTCCACTGATTGGCAACGATTAACCCCAGATTGGGAAAGGCGTTTCCCCAACCCAAAATTTTTAGGGGCATGGAAAGAACATAGAGAGATTTATGAATATACTTTAAGATCAGAACTCGTCTACCAGCTAAAGCGAATATTAGAAGAGCAGGGAGAAATATTAGATTTGGAGGGACCCCCAAAATATGTGCTTATTGATGAATACCAAGACCTAAATGCTTGTGACCTATCAGTTATCAAATCATTAGCGGCACTGGGAAGCGAGATATATTGTGCTGGAGATGATGACCAAAGTATCTATGGTTTTAGATTCGCAAATCCTGAAGGGATAAGGAGATTTGCTAATGATTACATTTCCTCTACATCATTGGGATTGGATATTTGCCAACGATGTTGTAAAGAAATACTCGATTACGGTCTTTATGTGGCAAAACAAGATATTCGTCGTATTGATAAGCCAATTAAACCTAAAGACGAATCTGAACTAGGGGAAGTTCATGTATTAAGATTTCTAAAACAAAATAAAGAAGCTGAGGGCATTGCGGAACTGTGTTACTGGTTAATCAATTGTCAAAACGTATCTCCTGATGAAATCCTGATTCTTTTTCGTTCTGATAAAGACAACCGTTTTTCAAATCCGATACGAGATGCTCTTACCGAAAAAGGTATCCCTGTTGGAGCGGTGTCAAATCCGCTGGAACCGCTGAATCATGAGCACGGTCGAGAATTGCTTTGCATAATGCGATTAATTTGCAATCGTGAAGATCACCTTGCCTGGAGAACAATTCTTGATTTAGGGAATAGAGGAATTGGTAAGAAAAGATTTTCTAAATTATATGAGATAGCCAGAAGGGATGGATTGAATTTTTCGGAGGTGCTTCAGGAAGTTAAGGGAGCACCAAATATTATACCGGGGAAAGGAGGCAAAATCGCTCAGGAAGTAGAAAAGATAGAGGATTTTCTCAATGAAATTAGTGCTCTAAATAAAGAGAATTTAGAAAGTTGGATTGAGGATCTTATCAATAGGGTAATTCGGGATGAAATTGAAAGGGAAAAAGTACTCGATCTGTTTTTAAGGGTAAGAGAACTTGGTGAGGTTGAATCACTGGAAGACCTTTTACGTGTATTGAATATATCTATTGGTGATGCGGAACAGGAAAAAGAAAAGGATAAAGTCGCTGTTATGACAATGCACCAAGCCAAGGGATTGTCAGCAGATGCAGTAATTGTAGCTGCAGCAGAGGACGAGTACATTCCCGGAAGAGCAACTGGCGAGGCGATTGATGATGAGAGGCGTCTATTGTATGTATCGCTTACCCGTGCTAGGAAGTATCTTTACGTTACCTTTTGTCAAAAGAGAACTGGTCAACAACGCCATTCTGGACGAACGGCTGGTAGAATGCAAAGGAGATTTACAACATTCCTCAGTGGTGGTCCCTATAGCCCTGAAGATGGTCAAATTTATATAAACTCATTAACAGGATGATTGGTTGTATGAAGGTGATGATATGAAAAGATTTATTGAAGTAAGTTTTCCCGTAAAAGAGGTAAGTATAGAGTCTGCAAGAGAGAAGAACATAAGGCATGGGCATATATCTACTTTGCATATCTGGTGGGCTCGAAGACCATTGGCATCTTCAAGGGCAACTGCTTATGCAGCTTTAATTCCTGCTGCTGAAAATGGTGTGGAATGGGATAAAAAGAGGCAGTTTATCATCAATCTTTCAAAATGGGAAAACTCACTAGAACCTATGCTTATTGAAAAGGCAAGAAAAGATATCTTTGAAGCAAACGGTGGAAAACCATTAAGAATCTTAGACCCATTTGCAGGTGGTGGAGCAATTCCTCTGGAAGCATTAAGGCTTGGATGCGAAACTTATGCAGGTGAGTATAATCCTGTAGCAATTTTAATTCTGAAATGCACTTTAGAATATCCACAAAAGTATGGAAAGCTAAAAGAAATGAAGGATGATTTGGGATTATTAAAAGGAAGCAGTTTTAAGAACCCCCTGCTTAAGGATGTTAAAAGGTGGGGTAATTGGGTTTTAGAAGGGGCAAGGGAAGAGATAGGAAAATTATATCCCAAAGAAAAAGATGGTTCTATCCCCGTAGGTTATATATGGGCAAGAACCATTCCCTGTCAGAATCCTGCTTGTGGTGCTGAAATTCCATTGATGAGGCAGTTCTGGCTGGCAAAGAAAGAGAATAAAAAAGTAGCATTAAGACCGTTTGTTAAAAATAACAAAATTGAGTTTGAGATTGTAGGGCAAAACAATGATTTTCCAAACAATTTTGATCCCCTCAAAGGAACAGTATCAAGAGCAATTGCTATATGTTCTGTCTGTGGTAACATGGTTGATGCCAACACCACAAGAAAACTCTTTAGGGAAGGGAAATCTGGGCGTAGAATAATTGCTGTTGTTTTGCATAGTCCAATAAAGAAGGGGAAAAATTATAGGATTGCAACAGAAAAGGATTTGGAAATTTATGAAAAAGCAGAGATTTATCTCAAAGAGAAAACAGCAAAATTGATGGGAGAATGGGGAATTAACCCTGTACCGGAGGAAGAAATTCCTTTAATGAGTGGGGTTTTTAATGTGCCTATGTATGGATTAAACAAATGGGGTGATCTATTCAACTCACGCCAGAAGTTAGCACTTATTACATTTATGGAGAAGGTAAGGCAATCGCATGAGAAGATACTAAAGGCAGGCGCACAGGAGGAGTATGCGAAGGCGGTAGTGAGTTATTTAGCAGTGATTCTTGATAGACTTGCTGATAAGAATTCAAATCTTGTGGTTTACAACGTTATTGGTGAAAAGATTGAACACGTATTTGGAAGACAGGCCTTGGGAATGGTTTGGGATTATGTAGAAGTCAATCCATTTACGAATGTGGGTTGGCCTAATATGCAAGGGTGGGTTGAAAGAATAATTGACCATTGTTCTCAAATTCTTCCAATTACAAATTCAAAACTCCGAACTCCCGCCATCTTCCATTCCTCAGCAACCTCTCTTCCCCATCCCGACAACTACTTTGATGCAGTCTTCACCGACCCGCCTTATTACAATTCCGTTCCTTACGCTGACTTGTCTGATTTCTTTTATGTCTGGCTAAAAAGAACCGTGGGAGATTTACATCCTGAACTCTTCTCTACCCCCTTAACACCAAAGTTAAAAGAAATTGTTGAGATGGCAGGTTGGGACCCGAAAAGATATACGTATAAAGATAAGACATTCTTTGAAGACAACCTTAAAAAATCATTTCAGGAAATTTATAGGGTTTTAAAGCCTAATGGCATTGCCACCATTGTTTATACTCATAAATCAACTTCTGGCTGGGAGACATTGATAAACTCTCTGTTGGATTCGGGTTTTGTCATTACCGCTTCATGGCCTATTCATACGGAGATGCAGACGAGGCTAAGAGCAAGAGAATCCGCAGCTTTAGCATCCTCAATTTACTTTGTTGCCCGTAAGATACAAAGGAAAGAAACTGGTTGGTACAATGAGGTTAAAGAAGAAATAAAAAAACATATCTATAAAAAACTTGAAAGACTATGGCAGGAAGGCATCTCAGGTGCAGACTTCTTCATCGCAGCCATAGGCTCATCCATTGAAATCTTTGGTAAATACGAGAAGGTCATGGATTATGAAGGAAATATCATTAGGGCTGATACACTCCTTGATTTTGTGAGAGATGTGGTAACTGATTATACCGTAAGGCAGATTCTGCATAACGGCATAGCAGGAGAGCTTTCACCCCTTACAAAGTTTTATCTCCTCTATAGATGGACTTATCAGGAGGCAAAGGTGAATTTCGATGATGCAAGAAAACTTGCCCAGTCAACAGGAATTGATTTAGCAAAGGAGTGGAATAAAGGATTTATCAGGAAAGAAAAAGAGTTCATAAGGATTTTAGGGCCACAGGAAAGGGATTTAAAGGAAGTTAAAAACAATGAACTTATCGATGTTCTTCACCAAACGCTAATTTTATGGAAGGAAGGGAAGAGAGAAGAAATGAAAAAGGTTCTTGCTAATAGTGGCTGGGGAAATAAAGATGCCTTTTACCGAGTTGCTCAAGCAATATCAGAAACCTTACCCATTGAAAGTAGGGAGAAGAAATTTCTTGAGGGTTTTCTCTCTGGAAAAGAAAAGATATTAAGTGAGATGAAAGATAAACCTATACAAAGGAGGTTATTCGAATGAAACCATTCTCAACTATAGCTATACCGCATAGGGATATACTTGAGGGCAGACTTACCATGGATGTCTTTGCTGCGGACCTGTGGGAAGTGTTTAAAGAAAGAGCACAAGAGGAGTACCAGGATCCTACTATATTCTTTAGAAAAACATATATAACAGATGGATTAAAGAATCTCCTAAATATCGCAGAGAAGAGACTTAAAGGCGAAGGTGAAGACCCAATTATCCAGCTTCAAACCCCATTTGGGGGTGGAAAGACCCATTCTTTGATTGCCTTGTATCATAAGACAAAGGAATGGGGAGCAAAGGCAGTAGTTATTGATGGAACTGCTCTTGACCCCAAAGAGATAACTATCTGGGAGGAGATAGAAAGACAACTTACCGGAAAGGTTGAAAAATTAAAAGGCGGAATTTCACCTGGGCGTGAAAAGTTAAGAGAGCTTATTAATACCCACCAACCCCTTCTGATTTTAATGGACGAAATATTAGAATACACCACTAAGGCCTCTGGGATAAAGGTGGGAGATTCAAATTTAGCTTCTCAAGTGCTTGCTTTTATTCAGGAACTTACAGGTACCGTAAAAAGTCTTGAAAA
>Ga0307434_1001535_pt1 | contig 12355 bp, 10 predicted proteins | sample SalMarWE160220MG_FD_202156 | JGI IMG/M metagenome (GOLD analysis project Ga0307434, IMG submission 202156) | Salt marsh sediment microbial communities from the Plum Island Ecosystem LTER, Massachusetts, United States - WE1603-220 | ecosystem: Environmental > Aquatic > Marine > Intertidal zone >... | reverse complement strand
AGTAAATTATATGACAAATTTAGAAACAGAAAGTGAGGAAAATTATGAGATAGAATTTATTATTTTTTAAAATTAAGTGGGGTACTTTTCGGCTGAAATATGGGGGAATTTTCAGTTGAAAAAAACACCCCTAAGACAGTAACATCTCCCAAATTGACTTTATGGGTTAATTGATTTAGGTTATTTCCAATCCTCTTTAGGTCTATTATAAGATCTCTTATCCCTGGTATTACAGTTATCTTCTTATCCAGTACACATTTTCTTATATATTCACTCTGATTGTAGTACGTTTTAGATCTCCTGTCTCTATAAACCATATATTCTTTATCATCCAGGTAGCAGGATATATGATGTTTTCTTTTTCTTTCTGGACGCTTGGGCTTAGGATTTATATTTAACATATCCAATCCTTTCTACTTAAAGGGTTTGGGAACTATTCCCAATTAAAAGCACGTGTGGCACACGTGCATATCTTGCCTATCTTTTTTATTTAATATTACTTTTTTACCCGGTTTAAGGTGCTTTTAGACAGCATAAAAGGAAAGAAATCTTTTTACAACCACAAGTTAAATTATGGCTAATTGCAAAGAGATTGGTTTATTGCTTCCGGGGAGGAATTTTACTTAGAACCTGTCCGCAGTCAAGGTAGTATTTTTCTTTGCGAGCATAAACCGCTTATGCTATTTATCCCTCTCAATTCTCCTTTAAGGAGAACCGGAAAATCTCCACCTTGACTTACCGGACAGAACCTCCGTTCTCTTTCCCCCATGCGGAAGCAATATATTTTTTTAAAGGAAAGTGGTGAAGATTAATTAAGGTAATATCAGGATGTGGATATTAATATGCAAAATGATGCTTCTTTAAGAAATATAATTGAAGAGGATTTAATTAAGATAATAAAAGGATTATCCTCTGAGAAGCTACTCGATGTCTATAGAAGTTTAAATAGCATAAAAGTTGAAAGCAGCAGTAACTTGCAAGTAAGGGAGAGAAACTACCCATCAGAAAAAGATACAATAAGAGAATATACTACACATCTTAGATCACAGAATAAAGCTGATTCAACCATTAAAGATTACCTAAATACATCAGTCAAGTTTAGTTCATATCTAAAACAAAATAGGATTAGTCTAGAGTCTCTAGATATGAGTAATATTGATAAATATCTATCCCTGGTCAGATCCAAGAATATCTCGAATAATACCTATGCTAAACTTGTAAATTGTATCAGGTCATTTTTAAGGTTTCTTAACTCTAGGGATTATATAGGTAAGGATTTTTCCTCTTTTATAAATATTCCTAAAAAAGTAGCATCAATTAAAGAAGAGCTGTCAGAGCTAGACATAAAAAATATTAAAAATTACCTATCAGTAAGAAAAGAAAAATACAAGAATGAAAATTTAAGGGATTTGATTATTTTCAGTCTGGGGATTGACTGCGGACTTAGAAGACAGGAGTTTATAAACTTAAACTGGGAAGATATAAATTTTAAAGAAAATTCTATCAGTATAAAAAATTCTAAAGGCAGAAAAAATAGGATTGTCTATTTTAATAATAATTTAAGAGAGCTCCTATATTTATATAGGAAACTGAATGGAAAATATATAAATGCTCTAATAAGAGGAGCACATGGAAAAAGAATAACAAAATGTTCACTGCAAAATATAATATCCAGGATTTTTAAAGAATCAAAAACTTACAGAAAAAATCTTACCCTTCATAGCCTGAGGCATACCTATGCAGAGAGACTAAGAAAAAAAGGGATAGACCTACCTACTATAAGTAAGCTTTTAGGACACTCCAGGCTTGATACTACTGATATTTATCTGCATGTAAATAAAGATGATTTTAAAATAGCAGTACTATAGTGGAAGGTGTTAGCAATATTAGCTACAATTAAAAAGGCTATCTACCTAATAGATTTCTATCTCTCAACTTTCTTTAATAGTATAGGTTTTTTATTCTTATGCTCGAAAATCCTTCATGAGTGATATATGATTGCTACTATTAAAGTAAAAACTGGTCTATTAATTTTTATGTATTATCTTTTTTACTTTCCTTCCTTTATTATCAAATGCTTCAAAATAGACTTTCTTCCACTTATTTAAATTCCTTATATTCTCAGTTTTAATATATCCACTTACATCAAAATAAATCATTTGTTTAGACGGTAGATTAATAATTTTAATCGGCTCTATTCTAGATCCACTCGTAGATACTTTTCTAGTGGACTCATCCTGAGGTATAGATTCTACTAATAATTTATTATCACTTTTATAAAATCTAACTTTAATATCTCTTAAAGCTTTTGGTAGTTCCGAGGAATTCATAATTTCCATCTCAAAAGAATAGCTACAAGAGCTCGCCTCTTTAATTTCAGAGATTATATGGTCTCCTACTCCGCTCATTTTATAAAACTCTATGCCCCAATCACGAAAATAAATATATATTTTCCCTAAATTTTTTATTATGCTTGTAACAATGAGTGTAGCAATAACACCCACAGTAGCACCTATTATCCCTTGGAATTCTGATAGAATTTTCATCACAACTTGCATTTTTCTGCTCTATCTTTTTAACTATTAAAACTAGAGAAACAATAGATTTTTTTATTATTCTTTAATTTAGTACTTTGTCTATTTCTCGCATTATTCTATTAGTTTCTACTAGAGCAACGATAATTTTTTGATAGTGTTCAATATCACTATTTGTAAGAGTGCGGCCTTTACGATCTTTTAGCCATTTTTGTGCAGGTTGATATCCACCAATATAGAAATTCCATGCTATTTCAGAAACATTACCAAAGTATTGTTCAGTGTTGATGAATACCTTTCCATTTTCATAAATTAATTTTTCAATTGTATCAGAGCCAACAATGGGGTACGTTGTTATAAATTGATTTACCTTTGGGGATTCTAACAGATGCAAAGAACATAATTCAGAGCCAAGTGCAACAAGTCTTCTAAAAATTTTTATATCTTTAGGATATGGTATTCGTGGAAAATCAATTTTTAAAAATTCCTTATATTTTTCACGATAATTTGGAGAATGAAGAATTACGTAAACATAGAAAAGAATATCCTCTGGAGAAAATTTACCTATCATTCTCTCTATTTTTTTTATAACTTTTTCTCTAAAATTTGGATAATAAGAGTTGCCTTCTGAATAAATATAAAGTGGAAATAGATAATCCTGCCCTTTATTTCCCAAATAGAAAGTACCATGACAAATAATTTTATCAGTAACACCTATATGAGAATAGTTTGTTCCAACAATTTGTCTATTAGTGATTAAACCGATATTCTGTCTCCCTGCAAATTGTTTTGATATTTTTTCCCTAGGATATGCTAAAAAACCCTTTGAATTTCCTGTATATATTGTATATCGAACATCAAATGGACGGTAAAGTATAGATTCTATCGAATACTTATTCTTTATATCTTCCTTAGCCCATTTTATTTTCCAATCACGACCATCTTTTGGCAAATTGTATTTTTGCCGAATTTCTTCCGCGCCAAGATTATTAAAATCTTTTACTATATTCTTAAATTTATTTTTATTAAATTGAATACATATCTTATCACGCTTTGTCTGAATACCTGAACTATAAAGTAGAAATAAATCAGTAACTTTGAACCCTTCAACATATTTTTTTTCTAAACTAAAATCTTTCGGAACAAAGAAATAATAAGGTTCCATATAGAAAAGATTATTCCACTTAATATTTTTTATATTATTATTATCAAGTACTTTAAATTTTTCCATTTTTTTACCATAAATTTCAGCATGGTGAACAGAACCAAGCTCTTTCTTCTCGATTGATTTTCTTACAAAAAGTGAAATTGATACACCTTGTTTAATATTAAAAATATTTTCATCTTCTGCATTGCTGGGAGATTTTTCTTTAGCATCTCCATGAAGATCTAATATATAAATATCATCAAAAGTTTCTAATAGATGTTTCCTCATCTGCCGATGTGTAATACCATCTATAAAAGAATTATTGGTAATCATAGCTACAATACCATTTTTATTCTTTTCGATAAAATTCTCTGCAAGTCGAATAAATTTAATATAATCATCATCAATATTAATTTTTTTCTCACCCAAATTTTTTTTGTATTCTTTAATAAGATCTTGTATCCACTCTCCTTTATTTGAAGAACTACTGCTATATGGCGGATTACCAATAACAACCATGATCGGCGTTTCATTCTTTATTATCGCTGCTTCTTTAGATTCTTCCGCAATACTTTCAGCAAGACCAAAAGCTGTAAATAATTCTCCCTGTCCCATAGCTTTTTCTAAAGAATTTGTTAGATAAATGCCAAGACGACGGTTAAAATATTTAAAACCAGTCTGCCCAAATGTCATAGCTAATTTTAAGTGTGCAATCGTATATGGTGCCATCATCAATTCAAAACCATAGAGTCGTGGAAGTAAATCATTATGAACATATGTTGGCCAACGGCCTTTTTGACCGCTCTTTAATAGACTTGAATAAATTATATTAATTACAGCGTTAATAAATGTCCCTGTCCCAACAGCTGGATCAAGAATCTGTACCCTATGGACACCAGTTGCTGTCTTTGAGGTATCAGCTAAACCTTTAGTAAGACCGAATTCTTTCTTGAGCAAATAATCTACGGATCGGACAATAAATTGTACAACAGGTACAGGGGTATAATAAGCACCCATTTTTTTACGTAAAATAGGATCATATTCTTTTAAGAAGTCTTCATAAAAATGAATTACTGGGTCTGGTCCTTTGTGTTCTTCACCTGGTAAATCAGTATTATAATATTCTCTCATAAGCTCATGCACATCAGCATGAGAAAACACTTCGCACAGTTCATTTACAATATATTCAAGTCTTTTATCAAAGTTAGGCCCAACTATATGATCAAAGAAATGTCTGAGCAGTGGATTAGATTTTGGAATTAAGTCCCTTGCTTCCTGGCGAGTAAAACTAGCAGGGCTTTCATCATGATAGCGAGCAGCAAACAATCCATAAACTAAAGTTTGAGCATACATATCTGCAAAAGCATTTATATTTAAATCATGAACTAATAATTTCTTAATAGTCTTATATATCTTGAGTAGCTCTTCATTTTTTTCCGAATCTATAGAAAGGAATTGCTTAATATTATCCCTAATTCTTTGTGCCTTACCTCCCATTATTTTAGCAAGGTGCTCACCTGATTTTATTGGCTCTTTTTGAGATTGTGTAAAATCAATTAATGTTCTTGCTAGGTACTCAGAGTTTTCTGGTATTGAAGTAATTGTTCTGGTTTTTAAATTATATTCAGCTATTTTTATTGGCTCTACATAATAAAGACCATTCCTATAAAAACGAAATTCTAGATAATCTGTTAAAACTAAATTTGTATACCCATAATACCGCCTCATCTGTTCAGATTTTTCAACTTTATCTAAGGAAATGCCAATATTCTTTGTCTCTATATAAAGTATTGGAATATCGTAATTTAAAACAACAAAATCCGGTTTATTGCCATGTATTGCTCTAGCATCATGGTCCAATCGAGTAACTTTAATTGTCTTAAAAATACTTTTGAGTAAAATCTCAAAATCGGTGCGATACCCCATTTCGGTAGTTTCCTCATGTGAGAATTTTGAGGAGATGGATTGAATATAATTTTTAAAAATATCTTCCATAATGAATAATGAAATCTTATAATTCTTATAATTTTTAAATGGACTTATTTATACCTTTTGATTTAATTTTTTTTATATAATTGATTAAATTATTTTGAAAATAACTTGGCTCAACTCCTCTTAAAAAAGCAATTTTTCCAAGCAGTTCATCTAAATTTATATCTTTATTATTTTTAATAAAATAGTTATGAATCATTCCCCTAATATTTCTTTTAAATTTTCTGCCTACTGTAATTTTACCGGAATTTAAAACTAGTCCTGTAACCATCATTCTTTTTCCTTTAAAATTTAATCTACTTTTTTCTGAATTTAATTTAAAACCATATTTATTAATTATTTTACTAATTTCTGGTTCAATATTTTCTATTCTTAAATATTTTTCAGATGAAAAAGTTAAATCATCAGCATAGCGTGTATAACATAAATTTCTATTTCTACAAAATTTTATAATTTCTTCATCTGCCTTTTCAAACACTAAATTAGATAAAAAAGGTGAGGTTACAGCACCAACAGGAAGGTAACCTTTAAAAGTACATATCTTAGCTAATTCTCTTGAAATATTTTTATATATTCCATTTAAACAATTATTAAATATCACCATAATTTTATCTTCAGCGATAGAATTAAAAAAATTCCTAATATCTAAACAAATAATACAATATTTATTTAAATGAGGTTTTGCATTTGAATTTATGCTCCTTCCTTTAACAAAGCCATTAACATGATTGTTAATTTGAATTTTCTCTAAAATAAATCTTAGTATCCATGTTTGCAGGGCTTTTATTTCATAATTAGGTGTATCTATTTGTCTATTATCACCTGATCTTTTTTCAATAAAAATTGTTTTATAATAAAAATTCTTAAATTTTATTAAGTTTTTTAAATATTTATAATTTATACCAATCTGTTTTGCTAAATCTTCTAAATAGATCATTTTTCTTAGTTTAGTTCGGAAGAGAGAATTTGGTTTTTACTTGGAAAGACACGACCATTCGCCAGAATGGTCGTGCGCGTAATTGCGAGCAGACAAAATAGCCTAGACAGAAACGCTAGGCAAATAGCATCACTTAATTAATGCTATAATTCTAAAAACCATCTTCTCTCTTCCTCTAAATTGAATTTTTTTAATTTTCTATAATTTAAATTTATTAATAAGGCTTTAATCTTTGAAACTCTTTTTCTTGAACCTAAATTCTCGAAAAGTTCTTCAAAAATATAGTTTTCTCCTATATCAGTTATACTATAACAAGGCGGAATCTCATCTTTATTTAAAAAAATAAATTCATTTCTAGAAAGGTTCCTCAGACTAGGCTCAATAAGTTCGAATTGAAATTTGCTTCCAAAATAGTCTTCAAGGATATCAAATATTTTAATTTTTGTAATTTTTTTATAAATTGAGATCATTATTAACAAAAATATTGATAATCCAAATATATTGTTCAATTCTTTTTTCCCAGGTTTTATATTGAGGTATCTTATCGTCATTATTAACTCTTCAAATAATTTAGTTAATTCTTCTTTATTAGGAAAATCATCACGATCATTTTTAAAATAAATTACATGTTTCTTGCTTTCTTTAGAGACTAATTTAAGCGGTCCTAAATTGACAAAACTTTCATCATTTTTATAGTTTATATTGCTTATAATGATAATTTTTCTTAATAATAAATCATTAGAAGTACAAATTCCTAACGTTAAGAACGCTCCAAGTTCTGTAAAAGTACCATAAGCCTCTTTCTCTAGTGGCATTATTATAATATCAGCATCTGAAGCTAATTGATGTTCTAACTTTAATATATTGATTTCACCTCTCTCTAATAGGCTTTCAAATAAATATTCTGGAAAAACTATATTGTATTTAAAATATCTTTCTTTAAATCTTTCGGATATAAAATTACGAAGTGTTTTTCCTTTTTCAATTTTTGCACCACATAAGAATATGTTTTTAATTTTATCCGAAGTAAAATTGTAAAGCTGCATAACTTCATCTAGAATAATTTTATCCTTCTTATTCTTTATTTGAGGTAAAATTTGTGGTCGCATCTAAGATATTGATATTTCCAGTATTAATAAATAATATTTATCCTAAAATACTTATTAATACATTTTAACGTGTCAATTTTTAAAAGGCAATTTTAAATTAAGGAAATGTCATTTAAAAATTAAAAGTGAACTCTTTTTATTGGATTTAAAAATTAAAAGTGAACTGTTCTGTAGCTATAATCTAAAATCATTGGTAATTAAGAAGAAAGGTTTTGGGTTATGGCACAGCTGCATAAGAACTTCACTTCTAAGCAGGTTGGAGATCTATTAGGCCGTTATCTGGGTAAAGAGATTGAAAGAGAATATATACAGGAAATTTTAGGAATAGGTAAGACAAGATTCTTTGCACTGGTAAAAAAATACAGAAAAGATCCGGAAAGCTTCTCAATCGAGTACAGGAGAAAGAAAGCAACCAGAAAAATACCGGAGGAGGTTGAAAATAATATAATGAAAGAGCTAAAGATCGAAAAGAAACTTATTTCCGACCCGGAAGTCCCATTAAGGTCATATAACTACAGCTATATAAAAGACAGGCTTGTTTCAAAGTATAACCAGAAGGTCTCAACCCCTACAATAATAAACAGAGCAAAAAAGACCGGATTTTATCTTAAAAAATCCAAAAGAAAGGCCCATGACCGGGAGGTTTTAACCAACTATGTAGGAGAGCTTATCCAACATGACAGCTCCCATCATAAGTTCAGCCCCTATACTGATAAGTGGTACCTTATTACCTCCATTGACGACTGCAGCAGATACCTTTTTTACTACAGACTCACTGAAAGAGAGACGTCCTGGGCCCATATAGAGGCACTGGAGGATGTGGCTCTAAAATACGGACTTGCCTATTCATATTATGTTGACTGCCACTCCATATTCAGATTCGTACAGGGAAGGGATTCCTTTTGGAGGAAGCACTATAAGGTTACAGACGAGGCAGATCCCCAGTGGAAGCAGGTTTTAGATGATCTTAGGGTTAAGATTGTATATGCTCTTTCCCCACAGGCAAAGGGAAAAATTGAGAGGCCTTACAGATGGCTCCAGGACAGGATCGTTAGGACCTGCGCTAGGGAGGGCATTGATAACATATTAGACGGCAACAAAGTCCTTGAGGCAGAGGCCGCTAGATATAATTTCCGACAGGTCCATTCCGTTACCGGTGAAGTTCCCTACTACAGGTTTAAAAGGCTTTTAGGTGAAGGGAAAACGCTATTTAGAGAGTTTGCAGTGCCAGCTCCATACAAATCCACAAAAGATATATTCGCCTTAAGGGATAAAAGAATCGTAAATCCCTATAGGAAGATATCTTTTAATAAGCTTGTAATAAATATTACCGGTGTTCCCATAAGGGAGGGGGTCAGCCTCCGTATTGTTCCAGACTTTGTCTCAGGGATAGCAGAGATAAGGTTCTGGCATAAGAATGAGCTTGTAAGTACTTACCAGGTTAGAAATGAGGATTTGAATTTACCGAATTTCTAATTTATTAAAATATTTAGAAGGATGAAATATTATGTGTTATTGGATAAATTTAGAAAAAATACAAAGGGAATGAATGGTTCACCTTTAAATTTTAAAGAGTTCACTTTTAAAATTTTCCTAACATTTTAAATTAAGGAAACCATTCCTTTACCTTATGCATATCTGCAATCAATTCAAATAATTTTTATCCTTTGATGAAGTTATTGACATTACCTTTTTAAGTACCGAATAATTCTTAGCAATATTAGAATAAACCTCTCTATTATTAAATTTCAAATTACATAAATCCCTATAACTCTGCTTTAATTTCTTTCATTTAAGCTCATAGTACAAATCCCTAAATATCTATTCATTCTTTATATCTGAGTTCTAAAAACTATATAAACATTGTAAGATGCATAGAACTTCTATTATCTTTTAGTTGTAAGATTCCTAGATTATAAATATAATTCCTAAAAGAGGTGCGAAATAAAAATAAAAAGTTTTTCGGCTATTATTCATAAAGAAAAAGATTTATTTGTTGCAGAATGTCCGGAAACAGGTACTGTAAGTCAGGGACCAACAATTGAAGGAACACTTTCCAATTTAAAAGAAGCCACAGAATTATATCTTGAAGAATTCCCTATCTCAAATGTAAGCCGACCTATACTTACCACCTTTGAGATTTCCTAGTGAAAATTTAGATATTTAATATTTGACAAAGATTAAGTATTTTAATACTATATGGATAACAGATCTCACCACGCCTCTTAACAATGCGTACCAGGGTGAGACTTTTTATTTACTTATATCTTTTTCCTAAATTTAATGACAGACAATTACAAGCCAATTAAAACTTCAAAAACGTTCAAAGAACAATTAGAAATCCTAAAAAATCGTGGTTTAATTATTAATGATGAAGCTTCAGCATTAATAATCTTAAAAGAGATAAATTACTACAGGCTAAGTGGATATATGCTTTCTTTAAAAACTAAGAACGGTTTATTTTTACCAAATATAAACTTTGAAAATATCTATTCAATTTATAAATTTGATAAGCAATTAAGATTATTATTACTAGACATAATAGAAAATATTGAGATTACATTCAGGACACATATATCATATCACTTAGCACATAAATATGGTCCAGTTGGATATAAAAATCCAAAAAATTTTAATAACAATGAATTTCATAATCAATTCTTGTTAGATCTCGAAGAAAATGTTAACAGAAATAAATATAGAGAATTATTTATAGAACACCATATAAAAAAATATGCTGGCAAATTTCCAATCTGGGTAGTAGTAGAAATTTTATCCTTCGGGAATTTATCGAAACTTTTTAAAAATATGAGAGATGAAGATAAAGGAATGATTTGTGAAACATACTATAAAATCCCTTTTCAATATATTCAAAGCTGGTTACATAATTTAAGCTACATAAGAAATGTTTGCGCTCACTATAGTAGGTTATATAATAAAACTTTTAAAGTATTTCCTAAATTTAGTAGCAGAGATAAGAAACTTTTCAGACCAACCGGAAAAATCTTTGATACTATTTTTATTCTTAAAAAGCTGATATGCAATAATCAAGAGTGGTTAAATTTTACAAAAAAGTTGAGTAATTTATTTTATAATAACCCAACTGTTAATAAAGAATTATTAGGTTTTCCGGATAATTGGCTGGAATTATTAAAATAAGATTTACCTTATTATTAAATTAGAGGATACACTTTCATTGAAATTTTTCTCTAGCATTTGCACTCCTTTTAACAATCGCGAAATTGCAATAGGTATATTGCTAATCCTCCTTATAACCTTCGCATTAACTAAGAAAAGGTTTAGAAAATCTATTAAGAGCCTATTAAAAACCTTACTCAAAATTAAGATTATTATTTTTATCCTTATAATAGCTGGTTATGGTTGTGCTATTGTTATGTTACTTATCACTGTCAATTATTGGAATCTTTCTTTGTTAAAGGATACAATTATTTGGTACTGTCTGCCTGGTTTTATTATGACTGTAAAATATGTCACTTCTAATGACAGTGGTAACCTAGTTAAAAGAATTATCGTTGATAATATCGAATTATTGGTGATCTTTGAGTTTATTGTAAATTTTTATGTTTTCCCACTATTAGTAGAGATATTTATAATACCTATCATAACATTTATTGTATTACTTGATGTTATCTCAACAAGAGATATAAAATACAAAAATGTTTCAAAATTTCTCAGGATATTGCAATTCCTAATAGGTACATCAATCTTTATTTATTCAACTTATCATATAATTAAAGATTTTAATAATTTTGGCAATATCAATACATTAAAAGAGTTTCTTTTACCTTTTATTCTAACTATTACTTTTATTCCCCTAATATGTTTTATGATTTTATATAGTAGATATGAGTCTTTTTTTTGTAGACTGGATTACTATTATAAAGACGATAAAAAATTAAGAAGGTATATTAAAAAAAGCATAATTAAGAATTGTTTTTTAAACTATAAAAGAATTAAGATTATTAATTTAAGATGGATGAACTTTAGAAACAGTACGGATGTAGACAACTTTTTAGAGTCTTTTAAATAACTAATAATTTAAAAACTTTATATTTTACTTTTCGTAAAGACAATTGAATAATATGATTACTAGAAAATAATCTAAACAATCTCAGAGATGAAAACAATCAATTACAAAATATTTTTTATAAAAGAACCTGAAGGAGAATTTACTGTTTTTACGCCTTCTCTACTAGGTTGCATTACATATGGCAATACACTAGACGAAGCAATAGAAAAAGCTAAAGAAGCAATTGAACTATACATCGAAAGTCTAAAAACTCATGGTGAGGAGATACCCACTGAAGAAAATTTATTAGAATATACCCTATCAGTTAATATAAATTCCTAAACTGCATGAATAGAATTTCCCTAAATAATTCTTGTACTAAATAGAAAAAACAAATTGAATTAATACAGTTCACTTGTATAATAGTAACTAGAAAAGCAAGCTCATACAGTGTAAAAATTTAAGTATAGCCTAAGAAATATATCCTATTTAGCCGGCTTATAAGAGAAAAAATAGTTGGAGTTAGCCTGTAAGCCGAGTTACAGACTAAGAATACATAAAAGACGCTTTTTAATATTCCTGTCATTCCCCATATCAGTAACTTTT
>Ga0307434_1001534_pt1 | contig 12357 bp, 12 predicted proteins | sample SalMarWE160220MG_FD_202156 | JGI IMG/M metagenome (GOLD analysis project Ga0307434, IMG submission 202156) | Salt marsh sediment microbial communities from the Plum Island Ecosystem LTER, Massachusetts, United States - WE1603-220 | ecosystem: Environmental > Aquatic > Marine > Intertidal zone >... | reverse complement strand
TTGGCGATCTTGACGGCCGCCCGCGCCCAATCGAGCATCTGATCGAGGCCTTCGAGCAGGACGTCCCGCTCCTGGATAGACAGATTCTTGTTGATGCCGCCGGGAATCGCGCCGGTTCCGTGGATCTTCTTGCCGGCGGTGGCCCGGATGACTTCCTGTCCGAACTTGCGCAGCATCACGCCCTGCACCGCGAGATCGGGGAACCTGGCCGCCACGCCGATGATGTTGCGGGTGGCCGGATCACCATCGAAGCCGAACAGAAGGTCCGGTGAACACAGGTGGAAGAAGTGCAGCGCATGCGATTGCAGGATCTGGCCGTAATGCATGAGCCGCCGCATCTTCTCGGCGGTGGGGGTGAGCTTCTCGCCGCCCACGATACGGTCCATCGCCTTGGCCGCGGCGAGGTGGTGGCTGACCGGACAGATCCCGCACAACCGCTGAACCAGCACCGGGACTTCCCAGAAAGGCCGGCCCTGGATGAAACGCTCGAAACCGCGGAACTCGACGATGTGGAGTCGGGCCTGCTTCACCCGGTTCTCCTCGTCGAGCAGGATCGATACCTTGCCGTGTCCCTCGACGCGGGTTACGGGTTCAATCACGACCCTTTTCATGCCGTTCGTGGCGACCATTATCGTACTCCGATCCGCACTCAGTCGTATTTGATCAGCTCGTAAGGCAACTCAATCGGCTTGTCGTTCAGCAAGGCAACCAGCACCTCCCATATCGCGTCCGCCGGGGGCGGGCAGCCGGGGAGGTGATAGTCGATCTTGACCACCTCGTGGCAGGGATAGACCTTGTCGAGCAGCAGAGGGATCTCCGGGTCGTTCGGGATCAAACGACGAGAGTTGTGCACCGACGGGCCGTTCAAGTAGGCCTCTTCCAGGCATTCCTTCAGCGGGATCGTATTGCGCAACGCGGGGATTCCGCCCATGGTGGCGCAGTCGCCGACGGAGACCAGAATGTCGCAGTGCTTGCGGAACTCCTGCAGTACACGGACGTTCTCCTCATTGGCGCACCCGCCTTCGATGAGTCCGATCCGGCACCGGCCGGTGAACTCCTTGATATCGTCGATCGGCGACTTGTCGAAATCGACGAGCTCGATCAGCTTCAGGATGCGATCGTCAATGTCCAACAGAGACATGTGACACCCGAAGCAGCCGGCCAGGGATGTGGTTGCGATTCTCGGTTTGGGCATGATGTATTTCCTCACTCGCTTCCGGCGGCCTGCCGGGCCTCAATGTCCGAGCCGATCGGCTTGTGGTCGTAATCGCGCCTGCCAATGGGAACGGCATAACCGACGCGCTTCTTCAAGATGGCGCCGACCGGGCAGACCGAAACCGCCTCGTCGGTCACGTCGATGTCCGTATCCCTAAGATTGGCCTCTGCGTTGACGGCGACCTTCCGGTGCGGCCCCCGCCCCACGAACTGGAAGACATTCTTGCCGTCCAGGTCGCGGGAGGCGCGAATGCAACGGGCACACAGGATGCAACGGTCGTGGTCAATCAGGATGTCGGGGTGCGAGGCATCCAGGTCACGTTTCGGGAACAGGTAGGGGTGTTTCGGTGCGGTGATGCCGAACCGATAGGCCAGGGCCTGCAGCTCGCAGTTCCCGCTCTTCTCGCAGAACATGCAGAAATGGTTGCCTTCGACGAACAGCATTTCTATCAGGTCGCGTCGCAAGCGAAGAATCTCCTCGGTGTCGTTCTCAACGACCATGCCGGGCATAATGGGTTGGGTGCAGGCGGCCTGCGGGCGGCCGTTGGCGATCACGGTGCAGACCCGGCACGCCCCGTAGGGAGCCAGACCGTTCCGGGAGCACAGGCGGGGAATGTAGATGCCTGCTTCGTCAGCGGCCTCCATGATGGTCTGCCCGGGGCAGCCCTGGATCTCGACCCCGTCGATCATGAATGTGACGGTCTTACTCATGCAACATCCCTTTTCTACTTCTACGCGTCGAAAAGCACGGACCGCCGTCCGGTGATCTCCCTGGACTCGCTCAGCGCCGCCTGTACGTCAAAAGAGGGTTGGAATGCCTCCTCCTGCTCCGTCACTAACGCCTCGTACGCGGGCCGGAAGTTTTTCAACGTAGACAGAATGGGATTCGGCGACGTCTGCCCGAGCCCGCACCGGCTGGTTGTCTTGACCGTCTCGCCGAGCTGTTGCAGATAGTCCAGATCGGCCGGCTCGCCCTTGCCCTGGATAATCTGCTCCAGCCGTTGCTTCAGCAGGACGTTCCCGACTCGGCACGGCGTGCAGTAGCCGCAGCTCTCCTCGATGAAGAAGTCCATGAACTCGGCGGCGACCGCGAGCACGTGGCGATCCGGGCCGAAAACCATGATCGACCCGCCGGTGGCCAGGTCGTCGTAGCAGATGGTCCGGTGGAATTCCCCGGGTGCGACCATCTGGCCGCTCGGCCCGCCGACCTGCACGGCAATGGCGTCTGCGGCCCCGGCCAGCCTGAGCACCTCGCGGAGTTGGATGCCGAACGGCAGCTCATACACCCCGGGACTCATGCAATCGCCGGCCACGCTGAGCAACTTCGTACCCGGGCTGCCCTTGGAGCCAAACTGAGCGAACCACCCCGGGCCCTTCTCCAGGATCCGAGCCACACAGCAAAATGTCTCCACATTGTTGACCGTCGTGGGCATTCCCAGATAGCCCTTCCGGGCCGGGAACGGCGGGCGATTCTTCGGATCGCCCCGCAGGCCCTCGCACGAGCTGATAAGGGCGGTCTCCTCCCCGCAGATGTAAGAGCCGGCACCCATCTGGATGCGAATGTCGAAGTTGAACCCCTGTTTCCCGCAGACGTTGTCTCCGAGTAGCCCCTTGCTGCGGTGTTCAGCAAGGACGTGCTCCAGGAAGCGGCGCAGATAGGCGTACTCGCCTCGGAGGTAGACGACGCCCTTGCTGCTGCCGATGGCGTAACCGGCGATGGCCATGCCCTCGAACAGGAGGTCCGGGCGCTCGGTGAGAATGACGCGATCCTTGAACGTGCCCGGCTCACCTTCGTCGGCATTGCACAGGACGTAGCGTTCCTCGCCGGGAGCGGCCCGGGTGAACTCCCATTTCATACCAGTGGGGAAGCCGGCCCCACCCCGGCCGCGGAGGCGGGCTGTCTTCACGTAGCGAATCACCTCGGCCGGACTCATCGCCACCGCCTTGCCGATCGCTTCGCCGGGCGACATCTCGGCAAGGATCACCGGACCCACCTTGCGGATGTTGTTCGCCACCATCGCCTGCACCAGCTCATGGGCGTTGTTGCCGCCGCCCAGGTTGTGCACCAGCCGCCGCGGATCCAGATGCTTCTTCAGATTCCGCGTGATCTCCCAGGCGGAGTCGCTGGAGAGGTGGGTGACCACCACGTCGTTGACCAGCGCTGCGGGGGCCTGGTCGCACATGCCGATGCAGGGCGTGTATTCGAGCGAGATTGCGCCGTCGGGCGTCGTCTGCCCGAAGTTGATGCCCAACGCGGCGGAGAAAGCGTTGGCAACCCGCCTGCACCCGTGCATCTTGTCGATGATGCCGTTGCACAGGCGGATGACGATTTTGCCCTTCGGCGTCTTCGACAGGAAGGCGTAGAACGAGACCACACTCTCGACCTCCACGCGGTGGGTGCCGACCTCTCTGGCGATCAGGTCCATCGCCTGGCTGGGAACGCACCCGAACCTGTCCTGCACCGCCCGGACAATGTCCACCATCCGCGTGCGGTCGTTGCCGCAGGCCTCGCAGATTTCCTTGATGGCCACCTCGAGGGCCTCAGTGATGCCGAGCGTCTCATTCATTGCGATACCTCGACTGTGATTCGAGCCGTCGGCTCCGTCCCACCGATCAGTGACTTCCTGGTCACCTCGATCGGGCGATTATAGGCGCCGTGACAATAGCCAGCCTCTGCTGAGGTGGCCTGTATGCCCGAATGGGAGGTCGGCCGCCGACCGCGCATAGGCCGCCAACACCACAGGCAGCCCCATCACGGAGCCTAACTGTAGCCAGAGAGTATGCGAAAATGAGCCGCCGTCAATTGTGAAAAAAATCACAAGCCTGGCCCCCGGCTGTATAGCTAGGATTGTATGGTCCCGCAATGTGAGTAGTGTATGAGGGTTTTGGGGTCTTCTGAAGGCCTGGAGCGTTCCGATATGGTAGGGGGCTGGCATGGCCTGGCTTAAGGCATTCCGGTTCGGCTGTGGACATTGTCACGGGCCGGCAGACTGCCCGCTCGCGGATACCGGTGAATCCGGACCGAGCGGTAATGGGCAGGCGGGACTCCGAGGGGCGGGGCTGGTGCTGGCAGCGCTGGCCGTGTTCATTGTGCCCCCGATGACCGCCATCAGTGGAGCCTGCCTTGCCGGATACTGGTGGGCAGGCCCTTCGTCCGCGTCGTTGGGCTGCTGGCAAACCGTGGGGCTGGTAGCGGGACTCGTGGTCGGCGTGGGTTTCGCCAGGGGGCTGTTGGCCTGGGCGCCTCGCCGGGGATGCTCGCTGGACGGAGAAACTTAGCATGATTGCCGGGTTGCGGGATCGTCTGCGGGGTGTGAAGAGCTTCCCGCGCGGCGTTCATCCGCCGCATCGCAAACAGCTCTCCGAGGCCGAGCCGATTCGACTGTTCGTCCCGCGGGGCGAGTTGACGGTGCCGCTCGTGCAGCACATCGGGGCTGCCTGCGAACCGGTGGTGAAGCCGAAGCAGGAGGTCGCCTACGGTGAGAAGATCGCCGACGCCGATTCGTTCGTCTCCGCTCCGATCCATGCCAGTCTGGCGGGCAAGACGGGGGCGGCGACGGTTGCCCTGCTACCCAGCGGCCGGCGGGTGCCGGCCCTGACCCTGAAGCCCGCGGAAGATGGGGCGGCCCTCCCGCCGGACTTCCTCCAGCAGTTCCTCGATCGCAGGTGGGACGACGTCGAGCCGGCGAGCTACGAGCCGGAGCAGATCTGCCAGGCGATCCGGGCAGGTGGCGTGGTCGGGCTGGGCGGGGCCACGTTCCCGACGCACGTCAAGCTGAAGCGAAACCCCGATCGCCCGGTGGACACGGTCGTGCTCAATGGCTGCGAATGCGAGCCTTACCTGACCGCCGACTACCGGCTCATGGTCGAGGCGCCCGAGCCGATCCTCGTCGGGCTGCAACTGGCGGCCCGTGCCGCCGGCGCCTCGCGGGCGATCATCGGGATTGAGGACAACAAGCCGGACGCCATCGAGGCGATGCGGGCCGCGGCCAAGGGTCGGCGGGGGCTGGAGATTGCCGTCTGCGCCACGAAATACCCGATGGGTGGCGAACGCCAGCTCGTTCCGGCGGTGCTGGACCGGATCGTGCCCAGCGCGCCCAAGGGCTTGCCGCTCGATGTGGGCGTGGTGATGATCAACGTGGCGACGGCCCACAGCATCGCCCGGGCGGTCGTGCGCAACCAGCCGCTCACGCACCGCGTCGTCACGGTCACCGGGCGCGGGGTCAGCCGGCCGGGGAACTGGCTGGTGCCGATCGGGACGATGTTCGCCGAGCTGATCGAGGCGTGCGGGGGCGTGACCGACAACGCGCTCAAGGTGATTGCCGGCGGCCCGATGATGGGACCTGCGGTGCCCAGCCTCAATGTCCCGGTGGTCAAGGGCACGGGCGGTATCACGGTAATGATCGAGAAGGAGACCACCGCTTGGGCTGAGACTCCTTGTATCCGCTGCGGGCGATGCGTGGACAACTGCCCGCTGCACCTTTCGCCGACGAAGATCGCTCATGCGATCAAGTTCCGGGATTACGAGCTGGCCAATCGGTACGACATGCTGGCCTGCTGCGAGTGCGGGTGCTGCGCATACGTTTGCCCCGCCAACATTCCGCTCGCCCAGTACATCCGGGCGGGCAAGCGCCGGTGGCAACTGACCAGAAGTCGGAAGTGAGAAGTGGGAGTTGAGAACTGAGAAGCAAGGGTTGAGGATTGAGAATTGCGAATTGAGAGTTGAGGACCGAGCAGTGAGAGAGGGTGTTTAGCCGCGACCCGAAGGGGAGCGTGAGCATTCCAGGGTGCGAAGGTGGTAACGTGAGCAGGTGAGAATGCGAAGGGACACGATCGCCGGGATCGACTTGTCTAGCCGCGACCCGAAGGGGAGCGCGTTGGCCTTGCCAGGCCGCAAGCGACGGGGAAAGCACTGGCCGCAAGAAGGTGGTTTCACGCGTTCATAGCGCGAGGAGTCGCGTTTCACATGACCGAAGCACACGTAGGGTCAACGACGCCGCCCGGGGCACCGAAGCCGGAGCCGCCGAGCGCGTTTCTGGTCGATTCCGCGCCGCACCTGGCTGGTGGCAGAACGACGCGGGGTGTGATGTTCGACGTGGTGGCGGCGATGGTTCCCCTATTGATTGCGGCGGTCCTTCTCTATCACGGACGGGCGATCGCGTTGACGGTGATGACGGTGGCGGCCTGTCTGGCCACCGAGGCGATCTTCAACCGTGCCCGCGGGCGCAAGATGGATTCGCTGCTGGACGGGTCGGCGATCGTGACCGGCATGATCCTGGCGTTCTCGCTGCCTCCGAAGCTGCCGATCTACATGGCCGTCGTCGGCGGTGTGGTGGCGATCGGGCTCGGCAAGGCGGTGTTCGGTGGGCTCGGACAGAATCTGTTCAACCCGGCGATGGTGGGCAGGGCGTTTCTGATGGCGTGCTTCCCGGTGGCGATGACGACGTGGGCGGAGCCGGGCACGCTCGCGACGATCGGCGGCGCTGATGCCGTGACCCGGGCGACTCCGCTGGCGGCGGCGAAGTTCGGGTCCGACACCGTGCCGGCGCTGTGGAACCTGTTCCTGGGCAACGTCAGCGGCTGCATCGGCGAAACGAGTGTTATCGCCTGCCTGATCGGCGGGATATACCTGTTGGCTCGCGGCACGGCGGACTGGCGCCCGCCGCTGGGCATGCTGGCCGGCGCGATGGCGTTCGCCACGATTGCTCACCTGGCCGACCCCGAGCAGTTCGCCCGCCCGCTCGTGCACTTGAACGGCGGAGCGATCGTCTTCGGTGCGTTCTTCATCGCCACCGACTACGTGGGGGCCCCGCTGACTCCCGCGGGCCGGCTGATCTTCGGGTTAGGAGCCGGAATCCTGACCATGGTCATCCGTCTGTTCGGCGGATATCCGGAGGGCGTGATGTATTCCATTTTGATCATGAACGCCCTGACGCCGCTGATCGAGCGCTGGACGGTGCCGGAGCCGTTTGGCGGCAAGGTGGTAGCATGAGCAAGTTCTTGAGCGAGTCCTGGCTGGTCCTGGCAATGGGCACGATCTTCGCCTTGCTGCTGGCCGGTGCCCAGGCGGCCTTCGGACCCAGGATCGCAGAGAACAGGCGGGCCGAGTTGGAGCGGGCGGCCAGGTCGGTTGTGCCGGCTGAGGTGGGTAAGCTCGAAGAGGCCACGGTGCAGGTGGAGAAAGAGGAAAAGACTGTTTTCAAGTGCCTGGGGGCCGGCGGCGAGCTGGTTGGCTGGGCGCTGGTCGACAGCGGCTTCGGGTTCCAGGACAAGATCAAACTCGTCGTGGGTTTGTCCCCTGACGGCGGCAAGGTCACCGGCCTGCAAGTTGTGGAAAACGTGGAGACGCCCGGGCTCGGCAACAGGATCGAGGAGAAGGAATTCAGCGACAGGTACAAGGGCCTGGACGCCACCGAGGGGATCACGGTGGTCAAGCAGGGGGCGTCCAAAGACAGGAACGAGATCCAGGCGATTACCGGTGCGACGATTTCCAGCGAAGCGGTTACGCGGATCGCGAACAGCGTTCTGAGCAAGGTGCGGCCCAAGCTGGACGAGTTGAGATGACCGCCCCGGGCCGGGGCCCAGGAGCAGGCTGATATGGCAGACGGGAACGGCAACAGCGCAGCAGCACAATTCAAGGCCGGTCTCTGGTCCGACAACCCGGTTCTGGTCCAGTTGCTGGGGATGTGCCCGACCCTGGCCATCACCAACAGCGTGGAGAACGCGCTGGTGATGGGAGCGGCGGCGACCTTCGTGGTCATCTGCTCCAACCTGGTGACCAGCCTGCTCCGCTCACTGATCCGCCCGCACGTGCGGATCCTGATCTTCACTCTGACGATTGCCACCTTCGTGACCATCGCGGATCGGTTCCTGGCGGCCAATCTGTTCGAGGTCAGCAAGAAGCTCGGGGCATTCGTTCCGCTGATAATCGTCAACTGCATAATCATCTGCCGAGCGGAGGTGTGCGCGATCAAGAGCGGGCTGTTCAAGTCCTTTTGCGACGCGTGCGGCATCGGGATCGGGTTCACGATCGCGTTGACGATCCTTGGCGTGGTCCGCGAGCTGCTCGGGTCGGGGTCCCTGTACGGGATTCCGGTGATGCCCGAGGGGTTTGACAAGTGGGTGATCATGGTCCTGCCGCCGGGGGCGTTCCTGACCCTGGGCATCCTGATCGGCGTGGTGAACTATGCCCGCCTGCGGACCTCGCCGGGAGGTGCCGCATGACCATCGGCTCGCTGATCATGCTGTTTATTGGCGCGGCCCTGGTCAACAACCTCGTGCTGTCGATGTTCCTGGGCATCTGCCCGTTCCTGGGGGTGTCGCGCAAGGTGAACATGGCCTTCGGCATGGGCTGCGCGGTGACGTTCGTCATCACGCTGTCGGGCGTCGTGACCTGGCTTATCGTCCACGGGGTTCTGGTGCCTCTCGGCGGCAGGATTGGGCTCGACCTGTCCTTCCTCAAGTACGTCATCTTTATCGCGGTCATCGCTTCGATGGTGCAGTTGGTCGAGATGTACCTCCGCAAGTTCTTCCCGTTGTTGTACACGGCGTTCGGGGTGTTCCTGCCGTTGATCACGACGAACTGCGCAATCCTCGGGGCGTGCCTGCTCATCGACCTGCGGGACTATAATCTTCTCGAGGCGATCACGTTCAGCTTCGCGGGCGGAGTTGGCTTCGCGCTGGCGATCACGATCATGGCCGGGATCCGTGAGCACCTGACGTTCAGCGACGTGCCGAGGGCACTCCAGGGGCCGGGAATCACCCTGCTGGTCGCCGCCATTCTGGCCATGTCGTTCATGGGCTTTGCGGGGATGATGAGATAGGGATCTGAATTGAGAATTGAGAGGGGAGAAGCGAGAAGTGACGAATGCGAAGTAAGAAAGGCGTTTAGCCGCGACCCGAAGGGGAGCGCGTTAATGTTTAGCCGCGACCCGAAGGGGAGCGCGTTGATGTTTAGCCGCGACCCCAAGGGGAGCGCGTTGATGTTTAGCCGCGACCCCAAGGGGAGCGCGTTGATCTTGCGAAGCCGCAAGCGGCTGAAGCCAGGAATCCGCGGGACAAAGATCGGTTCCCGGGTCTGGGTTAGAGAGGCGTGAGGATGGTTGCCGGGTTGCTTGTTGCTGCGGCTGTTCTGTTCGGGGTGGCATTGTTCTTCGCCGGTTTGCTGAGCATCGCGAAGGTCAAGCTTTACGTTGACGAGGACCCACGGATCGCGAAGGTACAGGAGGTTCTCCCGGGCGTGAACTGCGGCGGATGCGGATTCGCCGGCTGCGCGGATTTCGCCAAGGCGGTGGTCGAGGGGCGGGCCGACGTCGGCGGGTGTACCGTCGGTGGGCCGAAGGTCGCCGAAGCAGTTGCCGCCGTGCTTGGTGTCGAAGTGGCTGAGACCTGGCCCCGCCGTCCGGTCATTCACTGCGCTGCCAAGACCGACGACAGGCTCGGGCGCGTCCCGTACGATGGGGTCGAGAGTTGCGTGGGGGCCGATGTTATCGGCGTGACGCAGGCGTGCGCCTACGGTTGCCTGGGGTTCGGCGACTGCGTACAGAGGTGCAACTACGACGCCCTGCACATGGTCGACGGGCTGCCGGTCGTGGACTACGACAAATGCACGGCGTGCGGGGCCTGCGCGGCCGCCTGCCCGCGGAATCTGATCGAGCTGATCCCGTTCAAGCAGGACCGCATGCTGGTTATCGCCTGCTCGAACACCGAGCCGGCCAAGAACGTCAAGCAGGTCTGCAAGCTGGGCTGCGTCGCATGCAAGGCATGCGAGCGACTCCTCCCCGACCTGTTCGAGGTCAACGACAATCTTGCCCAGCTCGACTATGACAACTACACCGGCCAGGAGGAACTCGACGAGGCTACTGAGAAGTGCCCGACCAAGGTCATCGTTTACGCCGGCAAGCCGAAGCCGGAGTACGAACAGATGTTGACTGCCACCGTGACATGAGCCGATGGCGTGACTGGTTTGAGCTGTGCCGGCTGCCGAACGTCTTCACGGCAATGGCCGATCCCCTGGCGGGGGCACTCATAGTCGGTGCGGGCTGGCGGCAGACCGGCGCCATCCTTGCCGTGATGCTGGCGTCCGCGTGCCTGTACACCGGCGGGGTCGTGCTGAACGATTGGCGTGACTTCAAGGAGGACCTCGCGGAGCGGCCCGCCCGACCGCTGCCGTCGGAACGTATCCGGCGGATCCACGCTCTGCTGCTGGCGGTCGGACTGTTCGGGCTGGGAGCTCTGCTGGGTGCAATTCCCGGGCCCGCCGTGGCCCGGATCGCCGGGCTGCTCATTGCCACCATCGTCTTGTATGACGTCATACTCAAGGAGGTGCCAATCGCGCCCGCGGTGATGGGTGTTTGCCGATCGTTGAATCTTCTGCTGGGTATGGCCCTCGTGCCCGCCGCCGATTCGCCCATTGACCTCTCGATGCGCATTCACCTCCTCGTCGCCATGGGCCTGTACATCACGGGTGTCACCGTTTTCGCCCGGCGAGAGGCCCTGCCCAAGCAGGGCAAACGCCTCGCAAGCGGCGGCGCGGTAACGTGGATTGCCGTCCTGGCGGTCGGATCACTGCAGTTCTTCTTCCCGCAGGAAGCACTCCACTCGGAAGCGTTGGCATGGGTCGGTATTCTCATGTTGGTGACCGCCTACCGGATGATTCAGGCAATGCTGACGCCCAGGCCGGAGAACATCCAGCTTGCCGTAAAGACCGCCGTCCTGGGCGTGATCCTGCTTGATGCGGGCATGGTGGCGTTCGCCCGCGGATTGCCCGCCAGCCTGCCGGTGGCGATCCTGTTGATCCCGGCCATCTGGCTGGGCAAGCGGTTGTATTCGACCTGACCGGGTTGCGCCGCCTGCGGGTCCGCAACCGCTTGCCGCTTCGCACCCGCTTGCCGCTTCGCGCCCGCTTGCGGCTTCGCGAAGGAAACCAGACGTCGGCGGTAGACCTTTATGCGCGTCGGCTACAACACCAACGGCTTCGCGCACCACCGGCTGGAGGACGCTATCGCCATCCTGGCCGGCATCGGCTACCGCAGCATCGCCATCACGTTAGACCACCACGCCCTGGACCCCTATTCTCCCGAATTGCCCGATCAGCGTCGCCGCGTGCGAGCCTTGCTGGATAAGCATGGACTGCACTGCGTCATCGAGACGGGCAGTCGGTTCCTGCTCAATCCGCGGGTCAAACACGCCCCCACTTTGCTGGATCATTCGCCCGAGGATCGCGACCGCCGGGGCGAATTCCTGGGCCGGGCGATCGACCTGGCCCACTACCTCAGCGCCGACGCCGTTTCGTTCTGGTCCGGTGCCAGGCCGCCGGACCTGTCAGACGACCAGGTCATGGAACGGCTGGTCCAAGGATGCCAATCCCTTGCCGTCCTCGCTCAGAGGCGGGGCGTCCGGCTCGCGTTCGAGCCCGAGCCGGGCATGTTCGTCGATACGATGGCCCGCTTCGCCGAGCTTCACGCCCGCGTGGACCACCGTCTGTTCGGCCTGACGCTCGACGCCGGACACGTCCATTGTCTCGGCGATGGGCGGATCGGCGAGCACCTGATTACCTGGCGCGAATGCCTGTTCAACCTCCACCTGGAGGACATGAGGCGCGGCGTGCATGAGCACCTGATGTTCGGCGACGGCGAAATGGACATTGCCGCCATTATGGCCGACCTCCGGAAGATCGACTATCAGTTCGGCGTGCACGTGGAACTGCCCCGGCACAGCCACAAGGCTGTCGAGACCGCCCGGAAGTCGTTCGAGCTACTCGGGGAACTGACGAGGGGCTGAGATCCCGCGGCAACGTATCGAATCCCGCCGAAAACAAGCCACCCCGGCGGGTTTATCGACTCCGCCGGGGTGGCAGGAATTATCCGATCCGGTCGCAAGACCGGCTCCCGAACCATTACGCAAACCGCCTTTTGATCCAGCCGACAAGACCAATTCCAATGCCGCCGAGGAAAATTGCTCCAGGTGCAGGAATGATCGCAACGTCTGCCCCGCCGAGGTTGCCATGGCAGTCTGTGAATGTGGCGGGATCAATAACCATCGTCGTTGGGCTAGATGGATAGTTAGTAGCATTCAGCACGATGTTGAACGTAGTGGAATCAACGGGTGCCAGTGCCGTAAAATCCAGCGTCATGATTTCAG
>Ga0307434_1001531_pt1 | contig 12379 bp, 12 predicted proteins | sample SalMarWE160220MG_FD_202156 | JGI IMG/M metagenome (GOLD analysis project Ga0307434, IMG submission 202156) | Salt marsh sediment microbial communities from the Plum Island Ecosystem LTER, Massachusetts, United States - WE1603-220 | ecosystem: Environmental > Aquatic > Marine > Intertidal zone >... | reverse complement strand
CCTAAATCCTCGGTCACGCACTCTATAACAAGGTCGCAGGTCCTGAAGTCATCTATTTCCGTGGTCCCATTAATATTTTGGAGGATCGCTTGGCTGTTTACCCTTCCTTTCTCCTCAAGCCTCCTGACGGCCTTTCTAATGGTTGCCATTCCTCTCTGTAAGGCAATTTCATCTTTTTCTGTAACAACAACATCAATGCCTGCTTGGGCACAAACCTGGGCGATTCCCGAACCCATAATCCCGCAACCCACGATTCCAACTCTTGTTATTCTCATAATCGGGTACCGCATCTTGAAGTATCTCCATGAAATTCCGGATTGTTACAGCTGAGGCGGAAATTCCGGCAGTTGCCCGAACAGCTCATGCTTGGTCCCATCCTCTATTCTGGCCGCCCTCTTGGCTGCTGCCTTGTACCGATCAAAATCGGCCAATGCAGCGATGGAAAGCTTTTGGGCCTCCAAGGAGCCCTCGGCATGGATGGTGAGCACGTCCTCATAGGAGGAGGTGAGGTCCCGGATGAGTTTTGCCATGCGAAGCCTGTGCTCCGTTGGAATACCCTCTTTCCCTCCCAGGTATTTCTCCAGGAGGTCATGGATTTCCGGATTCAGGTAATCTTTCGATGAGGGAGCGGTGGCAACGATGCCGCCTGCGATATCCTGAACATATTTCGTGGCCTGGTGCCAGTTGTCGGCAAAGTAGAATTTGCAGATATTGGCGTACATGGGATTAGGGTACACCAGATCCGAATCTGGCTCCGAGATGCAATGTTCGCATGCAGACTTACCGATGATCTCAACTGCCTCAGTATACATCGCCAGCCAAGTGAGCTTTTCCCGAACATGGGGGGCCCTCTCCACGCCATTGTATTCGGCCATAAGTGTCGCGGCGCCGGTAAAGAGCTCCAGTTCCATGGCCTTATAGGTCTCGGCGCTGAGCCGATGGAAATTCGCGAACATATAGGCGACCTGCCCTGCAAAATCCCACTCCCCTTTTAAAAATATCCGCTCATTGGGGACAAAGACATCTTCAAAGATGATGGTTGCATCATTGATGTAGACACTGCCGGTAATGGGGTGGTCAAAGAGATTGCCGGGCTCATGGATCTCCGGTTCGGCAGAGATGAGGGTGACCCCAGGGCTGTTGACCGGTACTGCAAAGGCCACGGCATATGCCTTGTCGTCCTCTCTCATGGCCCGGCAGGGAACCATGAGGAGTTCATTGCATAAGGGGGCCTGGCTGATATGGGTCTTGGCGCCTCTCACCACTATTCCATCCTTCCGCTCCTCAACAATCCTGACATAATAGTCCTGGTGAGCTGTTTGGTGGGAAGGCCGGAGACTTCTGTCGCCCTTGACATCGGTCATGGCTAACGCAAAGGCTAAATCGTTTTCCTGCAGATAGCTCCGGTAGGCCTCGACCCGTTCGGCGTACTCGGTGCCATACTTTTTATCAATTCTTTGACTGACCACGGTCAGGGCGTTTAAGCCATCTTTTGCCACGAACTTTGCTCCAGGCGGCTTACCTAAACAAACGCGGGCCCAGAGCTTTACGATCTCTCTCAATCTGAGCAGGTCTTCCCTGCTTTTCTGGGGCATTAAGGCGAAACTGACTCGTTGTCCATCTCCGTTTGTTTCAGTCAGAAGATCCTGATACTTCGGATCGTTATTGAGCACATAATCCATGGCCACCCAGTCCCTGCAGATCTTCAGGATAGGGTGTGCGGTAACATCGGCGACCCTGTCTCCATTGCAATAAACTACCCGGCCATCCTTTAGGCTTTCTATATACTGTTGCGGTGTCTTAAGAGCCATTCGATTCCCCTTTCATTATAGTAAATCGTGCCAGGTACACAGTTCCCGATCAGTAGCAACAGTGCCTGTAAGGCCTTTGCTATCCTGGTCGGCGAGAAAGCTCGCCGCCTTCACTATCATATCGGCTGATTGCCATGATGCGGTATCTGCCTCCGGCTGCCATAACCTCATGCCGTCCGTGTCCACAACCCTATGAGGCTTGAGGGCGTTGACCGCAATATTATACTTGCCCACTTCGGTGGCCAATCCAAGAGTAAGACGGTCAAGTCCTGCCTTGGATACGGCATAGGCAACACCCGTTGGGACCGTGCCCTCATCTCTCTCATCTGCAGCCAAGGAAGAGATGTTGATGATGCTCCCCCTTTTCTGCTCAATCATGTAAGGCAGGACTGCCTTCGAACAGAGAAAGGCGCCTCCTATGTTCACCTTTATTACTAATTCCCAACGCTTGAGCGGGGTATCGATGATAGGGTAATAGAAAGCGATGCCTGCATTATTGACCAACACATCGATATGGCCGAAGTGCTCCAGAGTTTTTTGAACCATATGATTGACGCTCTGCTCATCAGTAACATCGCACCGCACGGCTAAGGCATTATTCCCTAAGGCCTTCATCTCCTCTGCGGTTTGATAGATCGTTCCGGGTAGTTTTTCTTGTGCCTCTTCTGTCCGGGCTGCGACGACAACACCGGCGCCTTGTTGAGAAAAAGCTACTGCAATGGCCTTGCCCAAACCCCTGCTCGCACCGGTGACTATGGCCACTTTTCCTTGTAGGCCCAAAATCTCCTCCTTCAGGTTCCGTACTCCTTATGTTGCACCCACGCCCCGTAAGATAAAGTCGACCAGGGAATCCACATGCTTTCTGTTCGGCTTCTCTCCCAAGGTCCAGCCCCGCAAGGCAAGGAAGACCAGGAGATAGGCAATGATGCTGCCTAGGAAATCCGGATCGCCTTGGAGCGGTTTTTTCGTATCCACCTCCTTTAACAGGCTACGCCAGAAGCCGACCACATTTTTGTAGTCCATTTCCAAAACGATTCCCAGGTGCTTCTTGCCGAGGTACTTGCTTTCAGAATAGATAAATTGGATGAGCTTCTTATTTTCAATCATAAACAGGAGGGTATAATGGAGCGCCTTGGTCAATTTTTCCAAGGGATCAGCGATGGTGCCGAAGTTTGATTTTTCTAAATACTCATACCAAACCTTCTGCATATGTTTGTGTACCAGATACAATACATCATCCTTGGAAGAGATGTAGTGATAGAGCTGGCCCATGGACATCCCGCATGCCTGCGCTATGTCGCGGATACTCGTCGGATGGTATCCCTTCTTGAAAAACACGCCTAAGGCCCCATCCACGATCTGCTGGTGCTTCTTTTCGACCAACGAAAGATTTCGAGATGAGGCGACAGCCAGATCTTCTGGGAATTCCTGATGTTGGTGTTGACGCCTTACATCTTCCTTGAGCTTGGGCATTGGAGTAGCTCCATTAAAATCCATGTTGGTTCCTCTCGCATCACATATCCGTCCCAATCATTTTTGATACTCAAACCAGCCCCTTTTTGTCTTTCTTCCCAGCTGATGAGCAGCCACCTTTCTTTTGAGGAGGGGCGAAGGCTTGAAGCGCTCTCCATATTCTTCGTACAGGACATTGCTCACGGCTAACGCCAGATCCAATCCTCCTATATCCTGCAGCTTGAAGACGCCCACAGGGTGGCCCAAACCTAGTTTCACAGCCTTGTCGATATCCTCTGGGGTGGCGATGCCCTCTTGTACGAGCCTCCAGGATTCATTGAAAAGGGCAAAAAGGAGACGGTTTACCACAAAGCCGGCACAGTCCTTGACCCGCACCGGTTCTTTCCCTATTCCCCGCACAATGTCTTCTGTTTTTTGGAATGTTTCTTCCGAGGTATCGAGCCCTGGGATGACCTCAACCAGTTTCATAATAGAGGCGGGGCTAAAGAAATGCATCCCTAAGAATCGATCCGGGCGCGATGTACCGGCGGCTAGTTCACTCACGGAAATCGATGAGGTATTGGTTGCAAAGATGCACTGTTGGCTGCATGTTTGGTCGAGCTCTTGAAAGACCTTGCTCTTTGTTGCCTTATCTTCGAGTACTGCCTCAACGACTACGTCAATGTTGTCAAAACCGCTGTAGTCATCCTGGGGGGTTATACGTGCCAGGGCGTTGCGGGAAGCCTCTTTTTCAATCTTCCCTTTTTCTTCCCACGTACTGAATATGCCCTCGATTCGTTTCTTTCCTGAGGTTGCCAGCTCAAGGGTGACATCCTTTAAGAGGACCTCAGAGCCATGCAGAGCAAAACACAGAGCAATCTCTGCGCCCATCATGCCCGCTCCTACAACAGCAACATGGTTCAGATTGATCACATTGGAGGGGTTTTCATTTGACATAGCTCGAAAATGTTTGTATGTGTTTACAGTATAATAAATCGAGCACTCGCTCTAAAATTTCTATATTGTACGCGGTCTCTTTTGTCAAGGAGTTTTTTTATATTTTTTTATATTCTGGAATTCCGATATAAGGGTAAAACAGAAAAAGCATCTCCCCCATGAAAACCCTGAGAGATAGGGGCCAAGCATTTTTTATGAAATCCGCAGAAGAGTCCGCATAGAGTCGATTTCGGTTGATAATATGCTGATTTTCTGTAACGGAAACCGGGGCATTGGCCAGCATGCCCAAGAGATTATACACTATCCATCACCGAAAGATCGAACATTGGTTGTTGGGCATCGCCGAAGTGGATCATCCGGCTGGGGCTATCCAGTATAAACCACGCCAAATGGCATAACTTATCCAGCGGCTTGGAGGAAAGTAAAATGCATGAAAAGCGTACATGGACTTGGGAAGAGGATGGCATGCAAGTAGTCAGAAGTACTGCCCGAACCGGCCCCGGCTGTCATGAAGGTTGCGGAGTCCTTCTTTATACAAAAGATGGTAAGCTGGTAAAGGTTGAGGGCAACCCGGATTTTCCCTTTAGTCAGGGACGGCTATGTCCCAGATGTCTGTTACTCCCCGAGGTGGTTTACCATCCCGACCGCCTTCAATACCCCTTACTAAGGGTGGGTGTAAGGGGAGAGGGAAAATGGAAACGGATAACATGGGAGGAAGCCCTATCCACGGCAGCGGACAAACTGAATAACCTAAGGGCACAATTCGGGGCCGAGTCAGTAATCTTCTGCACCGGGACGCAAAGAGACATTGGCACTTATACCAACCGTTTAGCTACCTCTTTCGGCAGTCCTCACCAACTTTCCTTTGGGCCGTTACTGGGTCAGGCCTGCTATCTGCCGAGAGTGGCCACCTCCATCATTACTATGGGGGGCTTTGCTGTCGCCGATTGTTCGCAATACTTTCCGGACCGGTATGAAAACCCGGGCTGGAAAACACCGAAATGCATTGTCCTGTGGGGCAACACGCCGACCGCATCCAGCTCCGATGGTTTTATGGGATACTGGATTACCGATTGCATGAAACGAGGCAGCGAGCTCATCGTCATCGACCCCAGAAAAACATGGCTGGCAACACGTGCCAGGATATGGCTACAGATCAGACCTGGGACTGACAGCGCCTTAGCCCTGGGTATGCTCAATGTGATTATCAATGAGAAGCTCTATGATGAAGAGTTTATCAGGGACTGGACTCATGGATTTGATGAGTTAAAGAGGCGTGTTCAGGAATATCCACCGGAGAGAGTCGCTGAGATAACCTGGATACCAAAAGAACAGATTATAGCCGCCGCCAGAATGTATGCCGCCAGCAAGCCTGCTGCAATACAGTGGGGTGTTGCTGTTGACCAGACGAAAGAATGTGTTCCCACTATTCATGCCATCATATCTTTATGGGCAATAACCGGCAATATGGATGTCCCTGGAGGCAATGTATTTACCGGCAAGAATTTCGGCTTTGGCGCATTTTTCCAGTGGGACGATATCACCCTTTCCGACGAACAGAGGAAGAAGGCCATCGGGGCAGAGCATTATCCTCTGCTCCGGATGATGAATCACTATAAAGGAGAAGCCGTGCTGGACCAGATGCTGACCGGCAGCCCCTACCCAATTAAAGGAGCCTGGATACAGGGTACCAACACCTTTGTCTGCGGTTCCGGTGATTCACAGAGGACGTACGATGCATTCAAAAAAATGGACTTTGTTACTGTCGTAGACCTGTTTATGACTCCCACTGCTATGGCTTTTGCTGATATCGTGCTGCCGGCTGCTGCCTATGTTGAAAAAGACGGCATAGCGGTTACTGACGGAATGAGCTGCCTCGCCACGATAAACAAGGCAATAGATCCTGTCGCAGAGTGCAAAGCTGATGCAGAAATCATTCTCGAGATGGGCAAGAGGCTTAATCCCGAAGCCTGGCCATGGAAAAGCACCCGCGAGATGTTCAATGCTATGCTGGCAAGAACAGGGATGACCTTTGAAGAACTTCGGGAGAAAGGCTTTGCTTATGATGCCTTTGAGTACAAGAGATACGAAAAGGGATTGTTGCGCCTGGATAAAAAACCTGGTTTTAATACGCCTACCGGTAAAGTAGAGTTGTTCTCTACTGCCTTTAAGCAATGGGGTTTAGACCCCCTGCCATATTTTGAGGAACCGCCGGAAAGTCCGGTCAGCACGCCGGAAATGGCCCAAGATTATCCGCTGATCCTGACTACGGGCGCCAAAACGAACGCCTTTTTCCACTCTGAGCACCGGCAGATTGCTTCACTGCGCCGGCTAAATCCTGATCCCTTGATAGAAATTCACCCTGAAACCGCGAGAAAGCTCGGGATTCAGGATGGTGATTGGGTATATATCGAAAATACACACGGGAGGTGCCGGCAAAAAGCGAAACTTACTACGGGTATTCACCCTAAGGTGGTTCATGCTCAACACGGCTGGTGGTTCCCGGAGAAAGCCGGACCGGAACCCAGTTTATTCGGGGCCTGGGAATCGAATATTAATCTTTTGTTGCCTTCGGGATGGACGGGTAAATCAGGGTTAGGATATCCTTTTAAGGCTCAGATGTGCCGTGTCTATAAAAAGGGGGAGTCGTAAATGCCTAAATACGGCCTCTTGATAGATTACGAGTTTTGTACTGGCTGCCATGTCTGTGAGATTGCCTGCAAGAAAGAACATAACCGTCCTCCCGATGAGTGGGGCATGTATGTCAGAGAGATCGACTCTGATATAACGGGGGGCAAACAGTACTACCTCCCGTTTCCCACGGACAAGTGCAATTTATGCGGCAAGCGCCGCGCCAAAGGGCGCCTGCCAGCCTGTGTAACACACTGCTGGGCACAGGTAATCAAATTTGGCACCATAGGAGAACTTACCGAATATATGCTGCAAAAATCTAAAACGGTGCTCTGGGTACCCCATTAAATCGCAGAGCCGGAATCATATTCATTAGTGCACATAGAAGACCTTAAGCATCTATTGATTGCGAAAATTCTATTTCTCTTCTGAAAAGAATCCCGCTTTGGTCAGAATCTCACCGGTGAGCATTGTGTTTGGGACATCTCCCCTGGCGATACTGATTGCAGCCTTTCCATCGACAGCATTGGCAATCTGCGCTACCGCTTCATAGGTGAAGCCGGGACAAAGGAAGAGAACTTGAACTCCTTCTTTTTGGACTAAATCTCGGCATACCTTGACTGCCTGGTCAAAGTTCATCTCCTCAACAACTACCGTAAGTATCTCTGTCTTAGATGTCTTAACCGAAGCTCGGTGCCGTTTAGGATCCCCATCCGGCGCCATAATCACAAATGCTGATTTAACAACCATACTATAAGCTCCTTTATTGACGATGTATGTATTTTATTCCGCCTCCTCCAAGGCCTTAAAGAGTTGCAGAGGCCAAGGACCATCGTGCGGTAGTCAACCGCGAAGCGGTGACTCTCAACTCCTATTTTTTACTACATCGGGCCAGGGAAAAACAAGGGTAATTGAAGGATTGTCGCTTTCCATTTGCCCCCATCCCGAGCTGTAAATAGCGCGTGATTCAATTTTAAGGTTCATCAAACCTACCTCGACGGTAGGACATGAATAGGTCCACCCGGATGCTCGCCCCAGATTTTCGGGCATGCACTTCGTCCACCATGAGTACATCCAACCCCTGAGATTCGATATTGATCACGGCCATACAACCTGCTATTTGACCGAAAACGATAAGAATATCGGTATCAACTGACTTTTCTGTCCACACTGTATGTTTCCTCTTAAAATGTAATTAATCGATACTTACAAGCGATTTCATTATCGCCATGAAACCATAAGAGGGTCATGTTTTTCCGGAGAGACGTATATAGCGCCTTCCGGGCATGCATCCTCGCACAGGGCGCAGCACATGCAGTCTTCAGGGTATAGCGCAACAGCTTTCTTTGTGTTTACATTCATCCTAATTACATCGACAGGACAGGCATATACACAAAGTCCGCAGCCAATGCATTTTTCGTGATTAATAGGTTGAATCGCCATATTCTCCGCCTCGTGGGCAAGGCGCAGTTCATGGGTGCCTGTTGCATACATCCGAGGAACCATATGCTCTCTTAAGAATCTGATAAGTTCCAGTGTGGCTAGTGTCATGTCAAGCCTCAATTGACGGATAGAGACGTGATAATTTAATCCTGGCATCATCAGTGGTAAATTGCCAGTTGACTTTTGCGTTTTTGTTATTTCTATGGCTCTGCCATGCAGCGACCTCGCTCATGACTTTTTCAATATTGTCAATCCTCCTGTTGAGGCATTGTCCAAGGAGTACGTTCAGTTCGATTTCAGCCATATTCAGCCAACTCCCATGTTTTGGCGTGAATATAAATTCAAACCTGTCCCATAATGATTTTGCTTTGTCGGGGTTAAAGGTTTCATAGAGTGCCCCGGGAGTGTGAGTATTCAGGTTGTCCATGACTAAAGTTATTTTATCGGCTCCATGATAACTCGCTGCTATATCTTCAAGAAAGTAAGCCCAGTCATTTTTTGTTTTTCTTTCGGTGATCTTTACGATACGTTTTCCGGCTAAAGGTTCACTGGCCATGAAAATATTACAGACACCGCAACGCTTGTATTCGTAATCATGCTTGGCAACATGTCCAGGTGACACCGCAATGGGAATTTTTGTTTCCGCAATTAACTGTTTTGGTGATTCATCCATGCATACTACTGGAAATTTTGGATCAAACGGGCGCTTGTATACATCCAACACCATTTCCATATGTGCAACGAAGTTGCCGTTTTGTTCTGGAGGGATTACCCAACCTTTTTGGCGCCAAGGTTTAACTTCGTTTTTTTTAGAACCTGACGTATTGTTTCGTGAGAAACGCTGTCAATATAATCAAGTTCAACAACTTTATCAGCCAGCAGCCGCATAGACCACCGGGAAAACCCCTCTGGCGGGTCACTGCAACTCAAGGCAATAAGATGTGCTTCAAAATCTCCATCGGCCCTTTTGGCGTATATTCGACTCCCCTTCTTACCGTTTAACGTTATGTCAAGATTTTCTTCTGTAAATCGCTTTTTGACTCGGTCAATTTTCCTCATGCCGATTTTCAGAACTCGGGAGATATCTTCATTAGTAGAGCGTTTTTTCTGGAAATCTCCTTCATCGCAACTAAGCAAAAGCAAGGCATTTATGACTTTCTGTGATTTATGGGTGCCCTTGGAAACGATTTTTTTTAAGTATTCTCTTTCTTCTTTTGTTAAAGTGACGATATACTTTTTCATATTCAGTCCTCCATGGATGATTATAAAAAAGCATATCACATTTAATACGTCATTTCAAGCTTGACATGACATTAGAGCCTTTTCTTCAAGAGCTGTATAGATTGTTTGATTTGAAAATGCAGCAAGAAGCCAAGCTCTACTGCATGGGGATTTTAAACCTGAGTTCCCGAAAAAGTGTAACGATGAAATGGGGTTAAGTACCTAAAAAACTGAATAAATACGATTTCTCTTGCAATAAATCTCGTTACATACTATGTTATTATAACGAGGGCAGGAGGAATTACATATGGCGGCTATCGTGTATCAGACCAATAAAAAGACCGGGACCACCTATGCGTACGAGTCGATCTCTTACTGGGATAAGGAAAAGCAGCAATCCCGGGCGAAACGCAAATGCATCGGGCGGGTAGATCCCGATACACAGAAAATTATTCCCACTCGGAAAAGAAAAACTCCGGTCGTAGAGGTGAAAGCCAGACGGGGCCCGGTACCGATTACATGGACGGCCCGCCGCTTCTACGGAGCTACCTACCTCTTCGACCGCATCGGGGAGGATACTGGAGTCACCGAGGATCTGAAAACATGCTTTCCCCACAGTTACCGACAGATCCTGTCCATCGCCTATTACCTAATCTTAGAAGATAAGAATCCTTTGAGCCGTTTCCCCCGCTGGGCAGCTATCCATCGACATCCTCACGGAAGCGCCATCTCCTCCCAGAGAAGCAGTGAACTCTTCGCCTCCATCACCGAAGAGGCCCGGCAACGCTTCTTTCAGCTTCAGGGGAAACGCCGGGTGAACAGGGAATACCTGGCCTATGACAGCACGTCGGTGTCCAGTTATTCAAAATGCCTCAGGCAGGTCCGCTACGGCAAAAACAAAGATCATGAGCATCTGGCACAGATCAACCTGACCCTGCTCTTCGGGCAACAATCCCGTCTGCCCTTTTATTACCGGAAGCTGGCGGGAAACATTCCCGACGTGAAAACCCTGAGGAAACTGCTGGCTGACATGAACACGCTGGGCTACAAGAAGATCAAGGTGGTCCTGGACCGGGGTTTTTTCAGTGCAGCCAATATCAACGACCTGTATCGGCATCATATGAAGTTCCTGATCGCCGCCAAACTGTCGCTGAACCTGGTGAAGACACACCTGGACACCGTACGGGACACGATGCGCAGCTGGAGCCATTACAACCAGGCCTACCAACTTTATGCGTATCCCCTGCCGGTCACCTGGCACTATGTCCAGGATCGCCCCTACAAAGGTGACGCCATCAAAGCGAACCGCCGGATGTATCTTCACCTGTATTATTCCCCGGAGCAGGCCCTGGAGGATGAAAAAGCCTTTAACAGCCGTTTGACCGATTGGCAGGAAGAATTGGAAAGCGGGCAGCGGCATCCGGATCATGAAAAGCAGTATGCCAGATATTTTGGGGTGAAAAGCATGCCGGTCCGAGGCAGGAAGGTTATTGCCAAAGAAGAGGCCCTGGCAGAGGCGAAACGCAATTACGGATATTTTGCCCTTTTGAGCAACGATGTAAAGGACGCGGTGAAGGCGTTGGAAATCTACCGGAATAAGGATCTGGTGGAAAAGGCCTTCGATAATCTGAAAGAAAGACTGAATCTGCGCCGGGTGGCCGTTTCATCGGAACAAAGCCTGGACGGCAAGCTCTTTGTGCAGTTCATCGCGCTCATCTTTTTATCCTGCATCACGAAGAAAATGCAGGAAAACAACCTGTTCAAGAATCATACATTGCAGAAGGTTTTGGATGAGTTCGACATCATTGAATGCTTTGAAGTGCCGGGTCAGCAACTGCAGGTCGGTGAGACAACGAAACGGCAGATGGAGCTCTACACAAAATTGGGTGTGACGCCACCTGCCTCGTTACAATAACGCGGGAATTTAGGTTTAAAGGGAATATATCGATATGAAGAAGATTCTAGATCAGAATTCAAAGATTGGGCCTCTGATGTTCCAGGAGAGAGCTTTGGATATATCTTAAGGGAATGGGGGAAGAACAGTAACAATAAAGAAAAAAAGGAAATGACGGATTTTATCAAAAAAGAGTTCCCAGCTTGGTCTGAATGGGCAATTAATCAAATGTGATTGAAAACCGAACAACAGCTTCCAGCAGACCGCTAGGGCCGTGCCGTTTTTGAAAGGTGTTGTGTATATATGAGCTTATGTCATTTTTAAAAAAATCAGCTTAATGCTGGCGGCTGCTGAAGCTGAGCGTTAGCGATCCAGAAATTTATGAGGATTTTCATGACTGATCATAAAGCAATTCTCGATCAACTAATTCAGGGATCAAGTAGCCTTTTCAAGCAGTTTCTTCTAGCTCACACATCGATAACCCTCGGACACGATATTATTGGTGAAATATCAGATGACGCCGCCGTGGGCACTAGCGTTGGCCTCAACATCTCAATTGAACCTATCCCCGTCCGTGACTTGAAACAATATAAGCCGGTCCTACCACAATTTCTGCTGGAGACTTTCCATGATAGATTGGTACAATTATGGAATAGAACCATAGCAAAGCTATTCAGATATCTAATTGAACTCCATTTCAATGGAATACGCCCTTTCGTAGAGCTGAAAAATAGACGACCAAAGATAAATTTCAGAAGTTCCACCTCTTTGGATGACCAGATAATGGAAGCCTTGTCTGAAGATTATGAATTTCAAAAGTATTCGCAAAGAGTTATTTTACTAAATTCTGTATTTAATCCTGAAAACACCAACTCAATTGATCTTCGGAACATACATAAACACGTCCATGTAAGAAACTGCCTTCAACACAAAGAGGGACATATCGATAGTTTTTTTCTAAAGGATTTGG
>Ga0307434_1001530_pt1 | contig 12383 bp, 9 predicted proteins | sample SalMarWE160220MG_FD_202156 | JGI IMG/M metagenome (GOLD analysis project Ga0307434, IMG submission 202156) | Salt marsh sediment microbial communities from the Plum Island Ecosystem LTER, Massachusetts, United States - WE1603-220 | ecosystem: Environmental > Aquatic > Marine > Intertidal zone >... | reverse complement strand
AATCTGAGTTCAATTGGCACTCTAAGGCAAAAATACCCTTTAGTGAAGTAGGAAGTTGGGTTGAATATGTGAGTCTAAAGCCCTTTGTATAGTGAACCTTAAAATGTGCTTCGAAGCACCCCATTTTCAGTACTAATGCTTTTGTCAACAGGCCCAGGATTCATTAGCTACCTTCAAGGTAGTAGTAACGAACCCTCATAAATTCACAAGATTCTGTATTTTGTTTTTGATTTCACCTAGTATTAGAGATAATGATTGGTTGTAGTCTATAAGATATAGCTTTGCTTAATGAATTGGTTCTTCTAGCTAAGACGAACGAAGGAGTAAGAAGTATATCAAGAAATGCGGAGAGCCTCCTAACTCGCTCTTTTTGTTCCTCCACCTTAACAGCATGAAGCGAGTAGATTTTGTGAAATTGCCAACATAGTCATAGATTAGGACGTTAGGCCTACCTATGAACTCATAGGTATCGGCTTTAGCACAGGTATCAGAGGAAAGGATTATTTTCAAGCGGCGCTATTAGATACTTCATGAAAACTGATGCAAAAAGAACTCGAACCGAGAGTTCTATGGGGCCAGTGGGGATTGCCTTTTCAGTATCCTACCATAGTAAAGAAAATAGAAGAGGGTAGTAACGAACCAAACAGAAAATTAGTATACGAATTTCTTGAATATATGAAGACCAATCGCTCCTCAGAAAATCATCAAATTAACAATCTAGTGCATGCGGCGACACGGGCAATGTTTGAAAAGCCAACATTTTCACTCAGACTCTGAGAGGTTCCTTCTTTTCCTGAACCCTCATAAATAATAACTTGAGCAATGATAGAGCTGAGTGATGTCTAATATCATCTCCATTTTCTAAGCATTGTCTATCTCTATCATTGTCATATTTTCCAGCAGATCCAGCGATCATAACCGTCTATCCAACAATTATCTGATTGTAGCAGTACCATCTTCAACAATCTACTGATACGTTTATGTATCTCCCTAACTGATTTCCTATGTTTGCATCTCTTAGCGGTATCAAGAGTTAGTACTATTAAGTTGTGATATTAATAATGACCTATGAAATCATTACAATACCTACTAATACTCAAGTTAGGCACCATTGAATATATGATGGTAACTGTTATAAGTCATTTAATAAGATGCGATAATATGAGTCAAAATGAAACGGCTGAACAACAGTATATGGCAACTCAGTGGCCAGACCTATTGGGACAACTTTTTGATAGAATGACTGGAAAGGAAGCAATTATCACTTACAGCTTCAGAGGTTTAGAGGTAGAAATACCAAGAGCAGCAGGACCAAGAGGACAAAGTCTTGGAAGTGCGAAGTGGGTCCTTAATGGTGATCTTGTAATTAAGGCTCAATCCCATTCCCAGGCATCTGGTGGATTAGAACGATAACATCAATGCGCTAACATCAAAAGGCAAAAGGTACATCACATCATTTAACAAAAATTGGCACTACTGTACTTCAGCACTTTTAATCTGTGGTTATAAGTCAAAAAGTTTGTGCCAGAGTTAATGAATGTGCCCCAGTTAACAGGAATACATAATCAAACCGGTTGAATGTGAAAGTGTGACAGTAGCAACAAAAATGAATTATCTGCCATAAATCTTGTATTACTGCTCCGAGTGCAGTTGGTCACTAGTAATATGTAGTTGAGCATCATATATATACTAAAGCAACAATTATAAATCATATATGACATCTCAGTTTGCTGAGATCAACAATCAATTCAGAGAGTTGCAAGAAAAATATAATCTCTATTTACCTAAAGTTGATCCGGCCTTGATTAACGACCTTCTCTTACGCCAGATGGAAAATCCATCAGTGATTCCACTTTTTATGGTGGAACTTTTCATAAAGCCTGGAGCAAAAACAGAAGAAGTGCGAGCAATTATAAAAAAGAAGACAGGAATGAATCCGACCATGTACGATAACAATACTCATTGTGTATTAACTCTAGAGATTACATTGGAAAAGCTAAAAGACATATCAGAATTAAATGAAGTCGTGGAGATTACCGGAAAATATGCTGGTGGTTTGAGGGGTTATGAAACCTTCCCTGAACAGCGCCATAAAAATGAAAGTGAAGAGCAATCATTTCAAACGTCCTCATCGACCATACGAAGAAATAAGGACAGCAACAAAGATGCAAATCAATCCTTAACAAGTCAAAAGAAGGCTACAAAGAGTAGCAGCCGCAGATATCGAACCGCATCTGTAGCAGCCATAGGAGCAGTCGCAGTAGTTGCTCTAGTTGGTTTTATTATAAGTGGAGGTATGCTACCAAATGTTAACCAAAACAACACACCCCAGGAAACACAAACAACGCCAACAACAACTCAGAGCAGTGCTCTTGCTCCAGGTGCAATACATGGCTATGTTGATGGTCCAACGGGACTGCCTGCCATAGGTGCATCTGTGATTGCTGCAAATCAAGAAACAGGATATACTGCAAACTTACTTATATCTATCAATGGCCAGTACTTCCTAAACAATGTGCCTGCAGGAGAATATATAGTAATGGTTGCGTATCCTGATGGCACAAACGACGTGGTAAATGCATATCAGATAGAAAGTGGATCTGATCACGAATTAAACTTTAGTTACCAGTCGTAGAATGCCGTCAACATTTTTTTGTGAAAACTAGTAGAACAGGTAAAATTGCGTGATCGACCGATATTTCACAACAGTCGATCTTCCACTGTTGCTGCTAAAATTAAATAGGGCTAGACATCGTTGTAGGTGGCGTATATACTGCAACGATTGAATCTCTTTGCATTAATACCTCTAGTTATTACTATTAGAAGAAAATAGTTCTAGATTCTGTCAGGTTCTTTCTTGCTGGTCTTCCCTTTATTTACAATCAAAACTACTCCGGCCATGATTATAATGGTGGCGATAGATCTGTTACCATTCTACCGTCTGCGTATTTTAATAGTAAATGACTTCCGCTTTGGCCGTCTTTATGGAAGCCATAATATTTGATTAAAACGCCTATAGCGTTTAAACCTACAACAATCAACAACAAACTACAATCTTGAAAATCAAAGATAGTAACGAAGGTCATTGGGTTAGCAAAAACAAAGGGACAACTAGAGAATGGATAGACTAACATCCATGAATGAATTTGCCGAGGCAGTTAAGAAGGTACTCATAACCTCGTACTAAGGTGGTGTCTATCTACAACTAACCGCCTTCAGATGACTTTTTTTGCTAACTTCTATTAGTTTCATGTAAATGCTGTTTAATATCCTCATCGCTGATACACGATGAAATTCCAGTTTCCTTAACCATCAAGGCTCTTTGTATAGCCACTTGATATAGCGAAAATAATCAGGAATCACGAATATTGGTCTACCACCATAATTTACAAGTCGGGAGTTCGTTCTCCTTTTTTTACTTCCTTTACGACAATATCTAGATATTTTTTTAATTCATCCTTGTCTAGTTCAACACCTGTCTCTCTTTTTGCTTCCATGTTTTCTTGGCTATTGCTAATAGATTATCCGCAATTGTAGGGGACATGAGCCCTTCCCAAAATTCTTGGTATAACATAAGCACCAAGGGCGCCGCCTCCCTGAAAGACTATTTTCATTGTCGTCTAATAATGATGAAGTCATGTTGTACAAAAATCCACATGAGCGCATATATGATATATTTCATATACCATAGATATCAAGATCCACCTATTTCAAAAAAATGTCTTGATCCATCGCTGGCTTTCGTATGGGGCATTTGAGGCATGGCAAGGGGATTTGATGATGGTGGAGTAGACAATTGGTATTTTTTAAATTTAGCAAACACAGGCCGAATGGATAAGCCTCACGCTATCTTTTACTTTTTATACAACAGGTTGGATAACAACTTACTCTGGATCTCAAGGGCCTCAACAGGTTGGATAACAACTTACTCTCTTTCCACTACTAATACTTCTTCACCACCAATCTCACTTACTGATCTCGCCTTGCACCAATCTCATTTTCAGTGTATGCTTAAGTTCATCGTTACTCTGTTTATCTGGGAGGATGTGTGAATGGCTTGACTAGTCCGTTCCCCAAGGATTATCAATTGTAATAAGCCAGGTACCGTCAGACTGTCGACGTAAAACATCTGCAGCAGTTGAAGCAAGATTAACAGGATTACCATCTAGTCCAGTCCCATTGAAAGACCATTCACTAAATATTAGAGCGAGATCACTTGTTTGAAGTACTCTCTTTACTTACCAACTTGCCTTTCATGTCGATGAAACCCTGTAGGTTTTGGCGTATAGTTTGATGGCCTTTGACAATTTGTCCTGGCTTAGGAGTAAAACATGCCTCAGATTCATATAACGTCAATACGGAATCTATGTTTCCCGTATTGATACCTTCGACAACGGAACTGAGTACTTCCTCAGGTGTATGATTAGACATTTGACAGTATTAGTGGTGTAGTGCACCATAAGTTCGTTTCTTAGAATCTACTTACCTCTTACCTTGGGAACAGCGCAGGGCGGTGCGGCCCCTTAATATTGGCCGCCTACCTCGTACCTGGCATCATATAACTAGGATCCATTAACAAAATCATTATCACCTGCAGATATTTGGTAAGTTTGGCTTGAACAGCAATTAACATCATCTTATAAATCGAAGAGAGCAACAATAGATATATTACTGGATTTTGTACCACGAATCACATTTACGTGGAAAGACCTCCCGGACTCCTATCTAATTAATAAGTATCTAAATGATGTTGCATCTGGCCTAAAGAATAACAGAAATCTGCGCATTAAATTACAGCGGAATCAATTCTAGTAGTAATAGACTCTGTCAAATTAGATAGTAGTTTTCTTTCTACGTAAAAAAAAGGTTCTTCAAAAGGGATTCCCAATTTTTCTATAACTTCAGGATAATTATTACATAACTGTAGAATATGTGCCTCTTACTACGGAAGAAGTTTCTCAATATTTTACTTTCTTCTTCCACATCTGTCATTTTTGCAATGGTTTGATACTCTTGCCATACATTCTCTGCCCCTTTATTATCATGACTTTTTTGCCTTGAGCTAGTAACACAGCACCTTTACCTAGCTAGCGTAGCTACTAGTTGTAAAATCATAGCAATCCCTGTAGGTGCATAACTTTTAACACTAGTTGTGATTAACACTAGTTGTGATTTCGTCCTGTGTTTTATCGATGAGTTTTGTTATAAGTTCTTTGAAATAGTTTTTGACCTCTAACCCTATTCAGCAGTTCAGCAACAGTTTGCTACTAGAGGGCAGTAAATAAGAGTACGCACACCACACATTTTTCCGATAGTGTTTATGCATGATAACCCGCATTAGTCCTGCCTCTTCTTCAACTGCATGATGAATGATTTCGTCACTAATGCTTTGTATTATTTCTGATGCAAGAGTAACGTTATTATTCTCAATACTTGTTTTTACTGCGAAATTACCTATGCTCTAATAATCAAACCAGTCCCCAGAACCAGTTTTGCTCTATTAATCAAACTTCCTATGCTCTAATTTTAACCGTTTAATTATTTCTGGTATCGGTTCATCAAAGTTTATCTTGCTAGCGGAAGCCATGATATCATTTTATAATTACTTCCCTATTTATTGCTTCGAAATAATTAACTGTGCATTACCCTGCACGGATTATTTCCAGAAAAAATACTGACAGCATCCTAATAAAAAGTAAGAAAACTTATGGCAACAATGTTAAAGGAAGCTACCACTCGATCTCGTATACGGAAGTTGAAATATGCATATCACTGAAACACTTGTACTTGAAGGTCTCCGGCAACTTGCAATGTGTAGTTATTGATTGCATCAATGCCTCCCCTTATTTCACCTCCAAATATGTCGATTTTAAAAGGCGCTTTCAGACCAGGTTGAATGCCTGATGGGGAAGTATATCCTGAACCTACACCTACGACTTGACTATTGTTATCATATAATGTCGTTGATACTTGAACAGCGTTGAAGGGGAAGGTGTTATTGTTAAAAACTTCTCCGGTTATTGTATAGATATCTCTGCCTTCTGGAGCGAATGCAGATACGCCTTGTACAGTTAAATCTATCACTCCAGCACCAGATTGATTCAGTGAAGTTTGATTTTGCGCAAACGTTTCAGTGTTTGTGATTATTATTGATATGAGGCCTGCTAGCACTATTAATGTCGTCATCATAGCTGATGTATGTATGAGAGGCATAATGAATAGATGGATCCATAAACAATATAAGTGTCTTCATCGCATTGTCTAATCACACTCCTCATACACACCGCCTTCCAATCTTTTCTTACATACTGGGGCAGGTGCACCAACCTGTGCCTCAGTTCCTTCCTTAAACCTTCCCCAACCTCTGCCTCCTTCAACAGAACTAGTCGTAAAACTACCAATTAATCCATATACATATACTTTTTTCATAAGTAGCAATTAATTCAATCAACGCTATTCCAATTCCTGTTACCTAAGCTAATTATGATCAAAAAATAAGCCCATAACTGAGGATTTATTGAGGAGAGAGATTGGGAGGCATATATTTTGTTATAGAGGAACCTGCCTCTTTTTGATTTTTGTCCATCTCTTTTATATTACTTGAAGCCTCAAGCATTTAACTTTTGCTACTATCTGGTATTATGTAATATTGACGTGCTATTTCCTGTAATTTTCTGTATCGGTCTGGTATCGAAATGAGCACAATTCATGCTTCAGGCGAAAGATCATTACTCATCTAAATTCAGTTTCTGAAGTGTGGTGCATGCAGACAGGTGTTGAATTTTGTCCTGATATCAAGATACATCTAACAGGAATCGCAGAAAGAGTATTCACCCTTAGGGACTAACTACCTTATGCCTTCGATGCGTTTCAATCCAGGGCAGGAGAAATAAACTAAACCCTAACTGAAATCACCGTTTGAGCATGACCTAAGCATAAATAAGAGCTGGTATTCACTGGACTAGATATCAGAATCGAATAGCTACTCCGATGGAAGCTACATATAGATGTCGGATTGCAGTTGGCCAACTGACATTATGAAGGATGAGTTTTTTAGATCGGTAATGAGAAAGCGTTTAGGAAACTCCCGGTATTAACAAGGGTAGGGTAACTCTATTCAGGATATCAATACCTGATTGGTCTGATTGCTGTGCATTAGCAGCTGCACTTAGCTGCAGCCACTGCTACTTAAAAGTCCACCTTAATCCTGACCAAGTCCTGTATACTGCCGTTTTTGGCGCTGGAATCTATCACCAAAACAGCCTGTCCGAACTCTTTAGGTAGATCGATAGATGATGCATTCTCTGTCATAATTGTATATGTGAACGTATTCATATTCGTATCATAGACAGGATTAGATGCCTCTATTACAGCAGTTTTCCAGGTTACCGGTCTGAGTATTTTCTACAATTAAAGCATCATTCGGTGCATCTGTTGCAAAACTATCAGGACCGGTACTCCAGTTACCAACAAAGTCAGAAGTGCTAACCGTCTCTACAATTCTCTCTGGTCTGTCTGAAAACTGAATAGTCTTGTTTGCTACATTCTTTAATTCAAGTGTATATGCAGTTGCATTGATTTGAGATATTGTTTGTTACCTATCTCATTATTAACTTCTTGCACATTATTATTATCTTCCTTTTTAGTGACTCCGTTAATGTCTCTTTTACCATTGGTAAGACTATCTCTTTTATCATTAGTAAAACTATCTACGAAATTATCAGTATGCTTCAGGGTTTAGATATCTAGATTTTACTAGATAGTATGTAGTCTCACTTACGGGAGATTGCTAGAAGGAAAAGTTAGTCCTCAATCTGTGGAAAGTAGGAGTTAACTAGTGAGTGACGTGAGTGAGTACAACAACTAGATTCATCCTCTTTAGTCTTATTCATTTCTTATAAAGGTCAATCACCGCTAGTCTTATACGGGTAATTCTTTTCAATGCTGCAGCCGATTCCGATTCATTGTCTCCATCTATTTCGAATTCAGTTGTGCTTCTTCTTCTGCCTTATTCAGTAAGTTTAGAAGAAACTTCAAATCTGCTTTTGACAATCGTTCTGAAGAAAGTTTAGTCATTTCTTATCTGCCTACCCACCTGTCGAATTGCCTGCATTTTCGATTCTGTCCTGGTTCTTGTTGTAGCAGTCGATAACTTTGTATGGATTGGTTTCCGTCGCATAGCCACATTCATTACTATAGATGTCAAGACCTTCAAGAGTCTGGATACTGTTTAGTATTTCGTCTGTTTGATCGTTTGCCTTTGACTCAGCGTCCATAAGTCTCTCAAACACTTCTGAAGTCATGTTTTCCACTTCGACCTCATAGGTTGAGTTCACTGCTATGGTAGACGCATACATGTATGCATTTTCTGGGTATGTCAGTATCCCCATACCTAGAGACAGACCTAGCGCGATAACAAGTGGACCCGTATGGTGTTTCCAGTTGGACATTTCTTAGACTTCCTAGAGGGCTTCTATGGTTTAAGTTATACTATCTATTGGTTTGACCTTATCAAATTGCTCAAAACAACCAAAGTACGAATATCTGGTTCAGTTTTATGGTTTGTATTTGTGCCGCGTTAAGATTTGCTTCCAATCTGCATATTGCTCTGTATTTGGAAACCCTGCCTGTCAACATCTAATCTAGATATTGTTGCCATCTCAAGCCGTGAATTGGCATTTTTCTCCGCATGCGTAATCTCTTGCAGTTGGTTTTACGGGGAGAAGTATGCTTTCCAGTACTAGCGACTTTCTGATTTAATTGACCCCTTATACTATATGGGGCCAGTGGTTCCCACTGTGGTATCGATTCTATAAAAGGATTCAATATGTTTATCACGACACATACTTTTAAATATTCCTAAATTCGTGGCATGGTGGGCCAATCCAATGAAACTGCCACTTATGAATGGCACACGTCTGGATTTTTGGTTTCATGAATATTCGATCACCCTCGATTTGGGTGGATCAATTCAACAAAACAAGTTCCGTCTGGATCATGTTTGGCCGCATTGTTCTTACAACACCAGAGTAGTCAGAAGGTAATAATTCATCCTGCAGGCCTATCTCAAAGAGATTTTGTTGGAACACTAAGACACAATGGATTTCCTCCGAAACCTTTTACAGTTATTGCCTGCTTTGAGACTTGGGAAGTTAATTTTTGTAATTTTCTTGTAACTCAATACAAAACCGCCAATGTATTTCCTTTAGTTCAGTTCTGGCTTCATGAACTTGTCATCGTGAAGCATTGTCCAAGGTTACCGACAAGAAGAAAATGTGTTTGTTCTTGTTTTTTACTTGTTCATTCTAAGAACATCTACCTGACCACTGTGCAGCCACTCCTTTAACTCTTCATGAGATGGCTTGTCTACATGTTTGCCTGCTAAATGAAGATGCAAAAAGACATAGTTAACTTCATTTAGCAAGATCTTCTTTGATTCATCTCCTTTACGAGCCTTTTGTTTCAAGTCCTCTGGAACGGTGCTCCACCAGTCTTCAAATTTCCGGTGCTTTAGCGCTACAGGCCTTGAAATACCTGGATTGGGTGGTCTATCCCAAGTATTTGGTGATGATCCTTCACCTGGGTTTGCTCGTTCGGACATACGCTACATTACAGTATCGCCACAGATGGATATAAGCATCATGCTTTTAGGATCAAGTTTGCCTCCAAAAGATATTGGATTTCCTTCGGTTACACTAATAATATGTTCATTATAGTAAATATTGATATTGAAGTCGCAATCATTCCAGCCAAAAATAATACCCACGCTAACTTTATGAAAGTTACTGTCGTTTTGTCCAATATTCTTATCTGTGGAATGGGCCTTTGTATTTGTAACATCTACCAATGTTAACTTATGACTTTGTTCTTTATATAATTTGATAAAGGAAGTAGGAGGATTAGGGACAAGTTCATAACTCTTCACTCGATATGCAACAAGGCTGAAAAAAAGTGATCCCAACAAAAGTACAAATACACTAACTAATAGTGCCAGTTGGTGTAAACTGATCTTTAGGGGTGTATTAGCCTCAAACAGAATTCCACTTCCTAACGCTAGGATAGAAATTATAAGTCCAATCCAGCCTACCAGGTTACTGGATTTATTATCCAGGTTAGTACTTCTAGTAAGTTCGAAGTCATATCTTAGATTTACCTGTTCGTAAATAAACTTGTCATTATCGGTAACGTTCTCTCGTTCACTTATATTTTTTTTCTGTCCTCCCCCAACTTCCACAGGTTTCTCTCTTTTTGCGTGAGATGATGGGGTCTTCCATCCTTTCGGCATGGTCATCTCGCAGCGACCTCTGGGTTTACGACCACGAATAGGAACGCAAGCACTACGTTTTCTGCCATACAGTACAATGCCCGTCGTATTCTTACTCGATGCCAAATATTTGCCATTACGTGAGCTATTTGTCTTATGATAGAGAGATATATTTAAGGTTCTTCATGAAAATAATTTTGCAAGCAGATTAGAAAGTGGCGGAAGGAAATACTAGAACCTGATTTCTTATGAGGTCATAGTGAGAACACATGATAATTTCATCTCTAACACAAAAATAATAGAGATTTAGGAGTGGCGATAAGTCATAGTTCATAATGTCGATGAGATGTCTCCTGATACATGAACTAGAATACGAATCTAATTCTATATCGAGTAACATCGTGAACCCATTCTCGACTGTAGCGGTATCGATTCGATGGACAGATTCAATCTATCTATCCCAATGCACATTATTTGACATTTCGAGATTCTTGGTAGTGGGGCGGGCCTAAGGGAGTCCGGAGTAATATTGATACTAAAACAGGATTCTCCGCAATAGAAACAAAATGACCGGATTCATTCCCTGTCGCAGATGATAATGATAATAGCTGTTCTACTGACAAAGAAGGAGGATTGTTATAACATATCAGATAATGATTCCAAGTAGTTATCAATTTCATCTAAGGGTCACAGTCTATCGATTTCCTTTTAGTATTGAGGAATGCGATGACTTGTTCCTTGCTTACAATGTCCTGAAAGGACAATTCACTGCCAAGGTAGTTAGCAAACGGAAGAGCTGCTTTTAGACTACTATTGATGTAGACTACTATTGATGGTGGACTGAAAGGTCATTGCCTATCAGATAGTCATGGAATGCTCTGATCACTTCTCTGTTCAATATATTTGGAACTAACTGTATCTTGCCCACCGTCGTAGAAAGTTTTACTGGCGTAGTCCTAGCTCACTCCTTTGCGATTGAGTTTATTTATCATGTATATGAACCCACGTACATAATGGGGCCAGTGGGCTCAAGCGCTCTAGCGGTTCAAAAAGAAGATTTTGCATGTAGTAACATAACTTAAGCTTTTCTATTCCAGTAACGTTGCCATTTTTGGTTAAATAGCAGTATAAGTATACAATAGTAATCTTCTTGCGACTTCTATTCCTTTTTTATTTCTATAGTTGAAATGAATTCATCTCCTCATTTTACTTCCTCTAGACCCATCTGTATAAATTTATTAGTTATAGATGATTCAACTTAGCTAAATAACAGATTTAATTAAGATACCGGTATGCAGCATCATAAATAAACACTAGAAAATTATAATGATCGAAAATTGAACAAGTTACGCAGAAATAGTAGTTCATTATTATTCATAACACTTGTAACTTTGGTTGTAGGCGCTATTCCCGCATATTCATCATCATCCTCTTTTATGTCTGTGACGAACCTAGACAAAGCATATGCTGCGGAGTATACAAAGACACAGGCCAGTTCGCAAACCAATGAATGTGGAAACTATGAATTTCTGTTAAACGTATTATGTCAGAACTTAGGTTCACAGATTCAAGGTGATCACAATGCAGCCAATATCATGGGATTGCAAACTGCACCTCCGCAGGTTATACCACCCACAATGTCTGCAATGTTGGAAGTCACAAAAATGGTTCTTTGCCCTGAGGACCTTGTCTGTCCGTCTCCTTCAGACTTTATCGTAGAAGTAGCAGGTACCAATCCATCTCCTGCTTCATTCCCGGGTTCTTCAATGGGTACTGTAGTTACATTAGATCCAGGTCCATATTCAGTCACTGAAAGTACTCCACAGACACCTCCTGGACTAATATTGCAAAGTACATTCTCTGATGATTGTAATGGTAACATTGAAGCTGGAGAATCAAGTACATGTATGATAGTAAACGAATATACAACAGTTCCTGAATGTAGCCCAACAGAGAATCTAAGTGACAATACTGGAAGCTCATCTAGCGCACAGATTGCAGTATCTGGAAATAATGTATATGTGGTGTGGGAAGATCTTACTCTGGGAGAACGCGAGATATTCTTTAGAAAAAGTACTGATGGTGGAGCTAGCTTTGATGCTACAGTAAATCTAAGCAA
>Ga0307434_1001529_pt1 | contig 12387 bp, 6 predicted proteins | sample SalMarWE160220MG_FD_202156 | JGI IMG/M metagenome (GOLD analysis project Ga0307434, IMG submission 202156) | Salt marsh sediment microbial communities from the Plum Island Ecosystem LTER, Massachusetts, United States - WE1603-220 | ecosystem: Environmental > Aquatic > Marine > Intertidal zone >... | reverse complement strand
CGTTCCCCCGCGGACATCGAAGTGGGCCATAGCGCGAGCAACCCGGGTCACCTGATGAACATCTCCTGGCGGGTGGGCCGGCGGGTCCGGTGGGATCCGGAATCGGAGCAGGTGATCGATGATCCTGGGGCCAGCGCCTTTGTGACCAAGCGGTACCGCAAGCCGTGGTCGTTGGCGAGCTGAGGTGGGGCGCAGGCGTTTGTCACGGCTCCTGCGGGATTGCTGGCGCGGATGTTCGATCGGGTGTCTTGATTGATTCGACGGGTCACCCGGCCCGGGGACGGGCCGGCTCGCTGGGGGTCACCCGGCGCGAGGACGGGCCGGCGCGGACTGTAAGCGTCGCTGACAACAGGGTTTGAGCACCGTTCGTTGGGTGGCGTCGATGCGCGAAATCGGCTATAAAAGCAGGTCGGCAACCGCCCATCAGATGGACCGCTCGAGGAGAGACAATGGCTGATACCGCCGAGAGTTCGATTACTCATCTGCCGATCGTGGAGGAGCTGCAGGATTCATACCTGACCTACGCGATGAGCGTGATCATGTCGCGGGCCTTGCCCGACGCTCGGGACGGGCTCAAGCCGTCGCAGCGGCGGATCCTGGCGGCGATGAACGATCTGAACCTTGGGCCTCGTTCCAAACACCTAAAGTGCGCGAAGATCGCCGGCGACACGTCGGGCAACTACCACCCGCATGGTGAGGGGGTGATCTATCCGACGCTGGTCCGGCTGGCTCAGGGTTGGAACCTGCGGTACCGGCTGGTGGACGGGCAGGGGAACTTCGGCTCGATCGACGGGGACCCGCCGGCGGCGATGCGGTACACCGAAGCCCGGATGGCGGCCCCGGCGTCGGAGATGCTCACCGATATCAAGATGGAGACGGTCGATTTCGAGCCGAACTACGACGAGCGGCTGGAAGAGCCAACCGTTTTGCCGGGCAAGTTTCCCAATCTGCTGGTGAACGGCTCGACCGGCATCGCGGTGGGCATGGCGACCAACATCCCGCCGCACAACCTGCGGGAGATGGCAGAGGCGATCGTGAAGGTGATCGACGATCCGCACGTGACGATCGACGAGCTGATGGAGATCGTTCCGGGCCCGGACTTCCCGACGGGTGGGATCATCTGCGGACAGCGGGGGATCCAGGACGCATATCGGACCGGGCGAGGCACGATCGTGGTCCGCGGGAAGACGCATATCGAGGAACATCGGGGCAAGACGCTCATCGTGGCGGACGAGATCCCGTATCAGGTTCTCCGCACGACGATCAAGGACAAGATCGTCACGTGCGTGAAGGGCGGCCAGATGCCCGAAGTCTCCGACGTCCGTGACGAGTCGGACCGCAAACATGCGACGCGTCTGGTGGTCGAGCTGAAAAGGGATGGGAACGTGGACGTGGTGCTCAACCAGCTCTACGAGTACACGCCGCTGCAGACGAACTTCACGGTGATGAACATCGCTCTGGTAACCCGCCAGCCGAGGACGCTGAACCTCAGGCAGATGATCGACATCTACATCGATCACCGCAAGGAGGTGATCCGCCGGCGGACCGCGTTCCTGTTGCGCAAGGCGCGGCAACGGGCCCACGTGGTCGAAGGATTGATCCTGGCGGTGGGTGACATTGACGCGATTATCGAACTGATCAAGCAGTCGCCCGACCCGCCGACGGCGAAACGGGGGCTGATGGCCCGCGGGTTGCGGCTGGGCGAGCACGCCGCCCTGCTCGGGATTTTGCCGGAGGCGTTCGTCAGGCGGGTAAGCGAATCGGACCAGATTCTGACCGGCACCCAGGTCGACGCCATCCTGGCCATGCAACTGCAGCGGCTGACCGGCCTGGAGATTGAGAAGCTCGCCCGGGAGTATGCCAAGCTCTCGGAAGAGATCGAGGGCTACGAGGCGATCCTGGGGGACGAATCGCTGGTGCTCGACATCGTCCGCGAAGACGTGTACGAGATGAAGGAGAAGCACGGGGACAATCGGCGGACCGAGATCGGTCCGGCGGTGACCGAGTTCCAGATGGAGGAGCTGATCCCTGACGAGCAGGTGATCGTCTCGATTACCCGGGAGGGCTACATCAAGCGGGTGGCGGTGGAGGCGTACCGCAAGCAGGGCCGGGGCGGCCGCGGCGTGAAAGGCAGCGACACGAGGGAAGGGGACCTGCTGGAGCACCTGTTCTCGGCGAGCACGCACAACTATCTGCTGTTCTTCACCAACCGGGGTCGGGTTTACTGGCTGAAGGTGTACGACATACCGGCGATGCAGCGGACGAGTCGGGGCCGGTCCATCGCCAACCTGTTGCACATGCAGACCAACGAGGTGCACAAGGCTGTCCTGGCGGTGCAGGAGTTTGAGGAGCAGTTTGTTTTCTTCGCGACGGCCAAGGGGGTGGTCAAGAAGACTCCACTGGGAGCGTTCAGCCGGCCGCGGCCCAGCGGGATCATTGCCATGGGCCTGGACCCGGACGACGAGTTGATCGGCGTTGACCGGACGACGGGCCAGGATGAAATCGTACTGGGCACCCGCAACGGGTGGGCGGTTCGGTTCGCCGAGCAGAACGTGCGGGCCATGGGGCGAGCAGCCCGGGGTGTCAAGGGGGTTGATCTTCGTGGCGACGACGCGGTCGTGGACCTGGTGGTGACCAAGGAGGATGCCTCTCTGCTGACGGTTTGCGAGAAAGGCTACGGCAAGCGGACGCAGGTCAGCGAGTATCGCAAGACCCGTCGGGGCGGCAAGGGGGTGATCAATATCAAGACGACCGACCGGAACGGGAAGGTTGTCGCGCTCAAGAGCGTCACCGACACGGACGAGCTGATGTTCATCTCCGCGCGTGGGATCGTGCTCCGGACGGACCTGTCGGCGGTGCGTGAAATTGGCCGGGCCACGCAGGGGGTTCGGCTCATTCGGGTGGACGAGGGTGATCAGGTCGTCGCGGTGGCGAAGATCATTCGCGAGGAGGACGAGGAGGGAAACGACGAGGCGGGTGATGACAGGCAGACCGGCGTCCCGGACGAAGAAGGATCGGGGCAAGGCGAGGGATCGGGGCAATCGAAGGGCTCGGGCGCGGGCGGCGGGTCGGCCCCGGCGGCCGATGTCCCAGACGACGCCGCAACAGAAGATTCAGCGCCCCCGCAGACTCCTCCCAAGCCAAAGCCCGCTGAGGGCGGGAATCCGGACGACGGTGAGACGCCGCAAGGCACTTCACACTGACTCAAAGTGACCGATTCCGACGCAACGAGGGCGGGCAGGGTTGATCCGGGAAATGCCAACAAGTGCTCCCGCCCGGCGAGACACAGGAATGCAGCCACCTTCCATCACGGAATCGCCGAACGAGCTGACGTCGGACATCGATGTGGCGTCGCCAAGAGGTATTGTTCGGCTCCTGCACGCCGCTGATGCCCAGATCTGTGGCGGCTACCGGGGTTATCCGGCAATCTGCGACGACGAGGTTACGGCCAAGATCGTCCGAGTGATCCGCTGGGCGGCGCCGCTGATGGGCCGGGAGGATGCAGCCATCATCATCTCCGGTGCCGGCACGAGCGGTCGGCTCGCCATGTTCGCGGCCCGGACTTTCAATCGCTTCCTCACCCGGCGGAAACGCCGTCCGAATTTCCGCTACCTGATTGCCGGCGGCGACCTCGCGCTTATCAAGGCCCAGGAAGGGGCAGAGGACGACCCGCGCCAGGCATGGGAGGATGTGCGTCCGCTCATCAAAGGCAAGCGGCGGGTACTCTACGTGGGCATCACGTGCGCACTGGCGGCGCCGTACGTGGCGAGTCAGTTGCTGGGCCTCTTGCGGCGGCCGGGGGCACGGTGCGTTCTGATGGGTTTCAACCCCAAGCATTGTGCCCGCAACGTCGAGGTTGAGAATTGGGACAGGACGTTCGCCGATGTAGTCGGTGTTGTTTCTGCAAGGCCAAGCTGCGTGGTTCTGAATCCGGTGGTGGGCCCGGAAGCGATTACCGGCTCCACGCGGATGAAGGGGGGTAGCGCGACCAAGCTGCTCCTTGAGACGATCTTCGCCCTCGCGGCCAGTGAGGCCCATATCGCCGGGGGCAGTGGCAAATGCCCTTCGTTGCCGGCGGCCGTCCGCGAGTGTATCCGGGCGTACGACGCAGCCCGGGTGGCGGCGTACGAGCAATCAGCCGAGATCGCTTCGCTGATCGAGCTGGGCGGGCGGGGGCTCCGGCGAGGCGGGCACATTTACTACGTCGGTTCCGGTTCGCCGGGGATCCTGGGGATCGTGGATGCGTCCGAGTGTCCGCCGACGTTTGGGGCCGGCTTCGAAGATGTTCGGGGTTTCGTCGTGGGGGGGTGGCGGACGTTGCTGGGTCCCGGGCACGATCTCAGCGCCGAGGGGCCGTGGTATCGAATCTCCCTGCACGACTTCCTGGCCGAGAAGGTTCCGCAGCTTACGCGACGCGATCTCGTGGTGGCCCTGCCTTCGGTGGGCGGGGACGCCCGGCTGGGCGATGCGCTCCGCCGCAGCCGGAAAGCCGGCGCCGCGGTCGCGGCGGTGGAAACGCAGGCACGGGTCCCGGGTGGGATATCGCCCGACCTGCGCGTGCGAACCGCGCATCTGCCGCGGTCGATGCTGCCCGGGGCTCAGGTGTTCCGGGAGTACGCCACGAAGCTGGTCCTCAATGCGCTGACGACCGGGGCCCACGTGTTGAGCGGCAAGGTCTACCGGAACCGCCTGGCGGATCTGCGGATCAGCAATAATAAACTCTACCATCGAGCGATCTGGATCATCCGGGACATCATGGGGGTCTCTGCGGCCACGGCAAAGCGCTGCCTGTTGCGCAGCATCCACGGCGTCGATCGCGTGTCGCCGGCACTGATGCGGGCCAAGCCGTCCCGGCACGTCGAGGCGGCAACCGACGCAGCCAAGGTGGTGCCCAGAGCGCTGATTATGGCGGGTAGTCGAGCAACTCATGCGGATGCGGAGAAGATACTGCGTAAGGAGCCCGTCGTCCGGGCCGCAATCGAGCGTCTGAAGAAAGCATCGAAACAGGTCTAGACGGCAAAGGCATTTTGGTCAGTTGGTGTTACGTTTAGGGTGATTGTCATGAATGCATATGGAGGTCCGGCAGGTCTGTTTCTGGTCGGTCGAGGGTGGTGGATTCTCGCGGGTGCCACGGCGGCGCTGCTGATGGAGGCCCCGACTGCCGCGGCACGAGCGGCTGAGAGCAGCGTAAACGTCGCGCGCCTGGCCCGGATCGATGATGTGATGGCCGAAGCAATCGACAAACGCGCATGTCCCGGCGGGGTGGTACTTGTCGGGCATGGTGATGCGGTGCTGTTGCGTAAGGCATACGGGCACCGCAGCCTGGAGCCGAAGAAGACCAGGATGACCGTCGATACGATCTTCGACATGGCGTCGCTGACGAAAGTGGTCGCGACCGCCACGTCGATGGCCATCCTCATCGAGCGGGGACAGGTCAGCCTTTCCGATCGCGTGACGCGGTTCGTGCCCGAGTTTGCGCCCAACGGCAAGGACGACATCACCGTCGAGCATCTGCTGATTCATCGCGGCGGGCTGACCCCCGACAACCACCTTCGCGACTACGCCGACGGACCCGAGGAGGCGATGAAAAAGATCTACAATCTCGACCTGCTTGCCGAGCCCGGCGAGAAGTTCATCTACACGGACGTCGGTTACATCATGCTCGGGGAGATCGTCAAGCGCGTCAGCGGCGTTCCCCTGGACGAGTTCGCGCGGAAGGAGATCTACGTCCCCGCCGGCATGACGCACACCACGTTCAAGCCTCCAAAGGCGTGGTGGCCAAAGTGCGCGCCGCAGGAGAAGCGCGACGGTGAATGGATGATCGGCGAAGTGCACGATCCGCGGGCGTATGCTCTCGGCGGCGTGGCCGGCCACGCGGGCCTGTTCAGCACCGTGGACGATCTTTCACGCTATTGCCGGATGATTCTCCACGGCGGCGTAATCAACGGGCGGCGGATTCTCTCACCACTCACGATCCGGGCGATGATCGAGGCGCGGCCGATAGGCGCGACGTCCGGCGTCCGCGGCCTCGGGTTTGACATCGCCACCGGGTACAGCTCGGCCCGGGGTGATTTCTTCGATCGTTACGCTTCGTTCGGGCACACCGGTTTTACCGGGACCAGCATGTGGATCGACCCCACCACGGGCGTGTACGTCATCATTCTGACGAATCGCGTGCACCCCGACGGCAAGGGCAACGTGATCGACCTTCGCCGGAAAGTCGCGACGGTGGTCGCATCGGCGATCATGACCGATGCGTTCGACCGGCCACCGGCGCCGAGCTGGTCCAGCCGGCCCGCTGCCGGATCCCGCCCCCGGCCAACGCCGCGAGACACCCAGGTGCTCACCGGCCTGGACGTGCTGGTGCGCGACGGGTTCAAGCCGCTCGCCGGGCGGAAGGTGGGTGTGATTACGAACCACACCGGCCTGACCCGCGACGGCATGAGCATCATCAGCGCCATGTCCGAGATGTCGAGTTTCCAGCTCGTGGCGCTGTTTGCTCCCGAGCACGGGTTCAAAGGCGTTCTGGATCGCAAAGTCGAGGACGAGCAGGAGGCGTTGACCGGGCTGCCCATCTACAGCTTATACGGCAAAACGCGCACGCCGACGGGCGAGATGCTCAAAGGCGTCGATACGCTCGTGTTCGACATCCAGGACATCGGCGCCCGGTTCTACACCTACATTGCGACCATGGGCAACGCGATGCGTGCTGCCGCGGAGCACAACATCCGCTTCGTCGTGCTCGATCGGCCGAACCCGATCACGGGGCGATACGTGGCCGGTCCTGTCGCCGACGCCGACAAGCTCGGGTTCACCGCCTTCGACCGGCTGCCCGTGGCTCACGGCATGACCGTCGGCGAGTTGGCCAAGCTGTTCAACGACGAGACGAAAATCGGTGCCGACCTTACCGTCATCAAGATGGAAAACTGGAGCCGCGACCAGTGGTACGATCAGACCGGCCTGCTTTGGGTCAACCCTTCACCCAACATGCGCAACCTCACGCAGGCGATCCTGTACCCCGGCGTGGCCCTGATCGAAGCCTCGAACGTCTCCGTGGGCCGCGGCACCGATGAACCGTTCGAGCGGTTCGGCGCCCCGTGGGTGGACGCGCGAAAGCTCGCCGCAGCCCTGAACGCGTCGGACCTGGCCGGCGTCCGGTTCGTGCCGATTGAGTTCACGCCGACCTCGAGCAAGTTCGCCGGCCAGAAGTGCGGCGGCGTACACGTGCTCGTCAACGACCGCGAGGCAATCGACGCGGTTCGGGTCGGCATCACGATCGCGTGGCAACTCCGACAACTGTTCGGAGACGAATTCCAGTTTGACCGGGTGAACAATCTATTGGTTAATGACCGGGCCCTCGACGCGCTGCGCCGGGCCAAGTCACCCGCCGACGTGGGGCGCGTATGGCGTGGTGATCTCGAGAAGTTCAAACGAATTCGCAGCAAGTACCTTCTGTACCGCTGACCGCGTCAAGCGTCTCGATGGTCGAGGCTGCCGGTTGGGCTGCTCGGTTTGAACCCGCCCATCTGGTCAGGTATAATCCGCGATAGGGCAGAATTCCCGACCATTGCGGGCCAACTTTACCTGCTGCCCAACTCGCTCAGGTTGTCCTGAGCCGGAGAGACCGGCTCCAAGAGGTGCACGAGGAACGGCACATGGACACGAACCGTTCAAGGACAGCCGCTCTTATGCTCAGCGTGGTCATCGGCCTGTCCGCGGGCCCGGTCATCATCGCCCACGCCGACCAGTACCACGGGATGAACGCGGGAGCGCCGGTCTGGAACGGGGCTATCCAATTCTCGCCAGCCAAGGCGGCCGCCATCGCCGCCACCGGTTGCCGGGCCGTCCGCGTCAACTTCCGGCTCGATGGCCATTCAAGCTGGGATGCCGGTATCCTCGCCACCTACGACACCGTCGTCCAGACGGCGCTCGCCAACAACCTCGTCGTTCTGGGCTTGTTTTCCAACGAGTGCATGTCTGTCGGACAGGACCAGTGGAACTACGACCCGGACGGCGACGGCATGAATCAGTACGTCATCGACTACAGCACGACGGTCCTGCTGCTCGTCGATCGCTATAAGAACCAGATCAAGCGCTGGGAAATCTGGAACGAGCCTAATTGCTGGTCGGTTGATCCGAGCACGCACGATCCGCGCTACGTCGGGTGCACCTACATGCTCCCCCGCATCTACGCTAATCTGCTGGCCGAGAGCTACAAGCAGCTTAACTACTACGCGGGCAGGACGATTCTGACCGACAACGGCATCTCCCTCGTGACCGGCGGGCTCCTCGCCCACGAGATCGGCGGGAGCTTCTCTCACGCCATGGATTACATGCAGCAAGTCTACAACCGCACGTCGGTTTGGGACTGGATGCAGACCCACGTGGGCCGACGGTACCCGTGGGACATCTTTGGATATCACTTCTACCTGGCCACGGATACCACTATCACAGCGACCCGCCTGGACCAGTACTTCAACCAGGTTCGCGGCACGCAGGCCGGCAACAACGACCCGGCCCCGGTCTTCATCACCGAGTTCGGGTGGAACTCGGCCAGTGGCGTGGGTGAGAGCGGGCAGGCCCAGAACATGCAGATCGCCTACGACCACATGGAGACGAAGTCCTACATCGTCGGGACCTACTGGTACCAGTGGGTTGACGAGGCCTACCCGTACTATTGGGGGGTGACCCGTGGGGACGGCTCCCTGAAGCCCTCGCACGCCGAGTTCACCGTCCAGAACCAGGACAACATCCCTCCCCCCGAGCCCCAGGTATCCATCTCGGCGGACCGAACTGAGGTGACGGTCGGCCAGTCCGTGCATGTCACCCCCTCGGTCTCGCTGTTTCCCGGGACCAGCGCGAGCGAATCGGTATGGCACTTCGGCCCGGACGAGCAGACGGTACCGGGTATGCCCGTCGCGATCGAGCGATCTTTCGAAGCTCCGGGCGATTACGAGGTGTTCCTGGCAGTGACCGACAGCAACCACCTCTCCGGCACGTCGAACGTCATCGTCATCCACGTCACCGAGCCGCTATACAGTGCCGCCGACTTCGATCAGGACGGCGACGTGGACCAAAGTGACTTCGGTTATCTCCAGGTCTGCTACAGCGGGTCGGGGATCCATCAGGACGATCCGGCGTGTTTCGATGCCCGACTGGATGAAGACCTCGACGTGGACCGGGATGACTTTGGCATCTTCCAGGGTTGCATGAGCGGTTCGGACGTGCCGGCAGACCCTCAATGCGGCCGGTAAGAGGAGGTGCCCTCATCGGCCTCTCTTGGCGAGGGGTTAGCCCATGAATGCACACGGCAATCGACGACGGAAACGAGCGGTTGGCTTGCTGACGCTCGGGCTGGTTTCCAGCTTCGTCGCCCCGGGACTGGCCGATGAGTATCACGGCATCAACGCCGGGGCCCCGGTCTGGGACAGCCTGATCTACTTCGACGACGCCAAGGCGGCCGACATCGCTGCCACCGGCTGTCAGGCCGTCCGCATCAACTTCCGGATGGACGGGCACAGCACCTGGGACACCACGATCCTGGCCATCTACGACCTCGTCATTCAGAACGCGGTTAATCATCAACTCGTCGTGCTCGGCCTGCTGTGCAACGAATGCATGCCGGTCGGCCAGACGGCCTGGAACGACGATCCCGACGGCAACGGTATGAACCAGTACGTGATCGACTACAGCGAGACGGCCCTGCTGCTGATCGACCGGTACAAGGACCGCATCAAGCGGTGGGAACTCTGGAACGAGCCAAACGCCTATACGAACCCCGACTATCGCAACGATCCCCAGAATGCCGGAGGAACCTATATCCTGCCGCGGGTGTACGCCAACCTGCTGGCGGAAACCTACCTGCAATGCGACTACTATGACAACCGGTCGATTCTGACCGACAACGGCATCACCCTCGTTACCGGCGGGCTGCTCGCCTACGACGGGATGACCGGCATGAGTTATATGCAGGAGGTCTACGACCGCCACCTCGTGTGGGACCAGATGCAGGCCAGCGTCGGCCGCCGGTATCCATGGGACCACTTCGGGTACCACTTCTATGTGAATCAGTCCGGTGCGGTCAGCACTTATCAGCTATGGTTGCTTTTCGAGGGCTGGCCCTGGACCGACAGCGTCCGCAGGGTGCAGGATGCCAATGGCGATACCACGCCGGTACTGGTCACCGAGTTCGGCTGGAACACGCTCAGCGTCAGCGAGACCCAGCAGCGTGACAACATGCACGATACGTACGAGTGGCTGGAATCGAAAGCGTATGTCGCCGGCACCTACTGGTACCAGTGGCAGGACGAGCCCGCGGGCGAGTGGGGGATCGTGCGCGGCCCCGGGTTCCACAAGCTCTCATACGACGAGTTCAGCGAGCAGAACGGCGATCCGCCCCCGCCGCCTCCGCCGGAGGTCACCATTGCCGCCGACCGGACGGACGTTTTCGTCGGGCATTCGGTCCATTTCACGCCCTCGGTCACGCTCGCCTATGGCGCCACCGCGGTCGAGTCGGTCTGGCACTTCGGTCCCGACGAGGTCATCGTCCCCGGCATGCCGGAGGAGATCGACCGGGTCTTTGACTCCATCGGCGATTACAACGTCTGGCTCGTGGTGACCGACAGCAACGACAATGCCGGCACCTCGAACAGCGTGACCATTCACGTCACCGTGCCCGAGCACAGTGCCGCCGACTTTGATCGGGACGGCGACGTGGATCAGGCCGACTTCGGCCATCTCCAGACCTGCTTCAGCGGGGAAGGTGTTCACCAGAACGATCCGGCGTGCCTCGATACCCGGCTGGACCCGGATCTCGACGTGGACCGGGACGACCTCGGCGTTTTCCAGGAGTGCATCTCCGGCCCAGGCGTGCCGGCAGACCCCTGGTGTGGCCACCCGTTGTGATGAATGCCTCCGGCATCGCGAGAGGTGGGGAGCCAACAAGATACACCCCTCCCGGCCGAGCGACCGGGAAGGGTGTTGTCGTCCTCAACCGCTTCCGAAGGGGCGGATCAACCCCTGCGGTCGTAGTATATTAAGCCTTACGCCCGGCGACGACGCAGGAGCAGCCCGCCAAGACCGAGCAGCATCAGGCTCGCCGGCTCGGGCACGCAGATCACGTCGATCTCCATGATCAGCGGCGACTCAAACGCGGCCGACAAGCCGTCGTCAACACCCGTGAACGGGTTGACCGCCGGGGGATAAGTCTCGTCGAACGGGTCACGAATCTCCCCCTGAGTGTTGTCCACCGAGTAGAAGTCGAAGCAAAGGCAGCCCACGCCAGGGGGCAGGAGCGGGCCCACATCGTCGAAGATCGACACCATCGTCGACTTCATCCCGATGGACGCAGGATTGCCGGCCAGGTTGATCGTGCCGGACGGATCCGACTGGAAGTAGCCGAGCACGATCGGGTTCGGGGGGCACGAGCCGCCGCACGGTTCCATCGTGTACTTGACCACGGTGGTCGAGAAGGCGCGGCCGTCTTCGTTGTTGCTGCTGTGGATGTTGATGCCAGCAATGCCGTCCGTGTAGCAACAGGTGTCGGTCATGTCATAGCATACCTTCTTGACCGGGTTGTTGTAGCCCCAGTCGTTCAGCAGGCCGGTCAGGCCGGTGGGCCGCATCCCTGCGCCGTCGGTGAATGCCGGCAACTGGTCCAGCGGGTCGGTGTTTGCCGGGTGCCAGCCCATGTCGCCGGGGCACACGATGGGGATCTTCCCGGCAAGGCAATCATCCGTGAGAATGTAGTCGTCCGTGCTGCCCGGGTTCCCGCTCTTGATCGGGCTGTGCGTCGTGGTGAACGTCACCGCGGCACTGGCGCTCATCGCCAAGACACCCACAATCCCCATCAATACTGCAACTTTGCGCATCTCTACCTCCTTCGTCAAAATGGGTCTGAGAATACCGTGTGGCTACTCAGCCTTCACTCTCGCCCGGAGCGAACTCCAGAGACCTGACAAAGACTCCGGACAACATGGTCAACGGAAACAAAAAGGGTTCTGCTCCTCCAAGCCCTCGCACAGAAGTGAACATGCTTCCATGCGCCCTTCCACGCAATCACCATTTTGCCTTCCCTGTCCCTCGTTGTCAAGCAGATTATCGGGTTTCTCCGGGCAAATAGGGCCACCTGGTCTGCGATCATTCATACGGGGTGTATTAATTACACTAGCCATGGAAGCGGCCGTTTCCAGAGATCATGCACAGCGAGGCCGGGGCAGGCGGGTCGGGCTTGCCAGAAAAGGCCGGTGGGCAAGCGATATAACCGATATAATACCGATATAATGAGGTATCGCGACTGGGGCGGGATGCGGTTTGCCAACGTACCAAGCCGTCCTTGCCGGAATGCGGGTCCAAAGAGCGGCTTCACATGGGTTACAGTATCCCATA
>Ga0307434_1001527_pt1 | contig 12394 bp, 15 predicted proteins | sample SalMarWE160220MG_FD_202156 | JGI IMG/M metagenome (GOLD analysis project Ga0307434, IMG submission 202156) | Salt marsh sediment microbial communities from the Plum Island Ecosystem LTER, Massachusetts, United States - WE1603-220 | ecosystem: Environmental > Aquatic > Marine > Intertidal zone >... | reverse complement strand
TCAATCTCTATGCTATTCTTTGCCCTTTCGAAAATGTCTTTAATCGTCCTGTATCCTTTGGATAGAATCTGTCTTACTTCTTCGTCACTACTGGCAAAAGTTCCCAGCCTCATAGGGATAATGGTATGTTTGGCCATCACCTTTTCTATCAATTGCTGATGGCTGACAAGCAATCTGCCCAAGGTATCTTTGGGCATGTGGCTGTAGTCAACTATTTCTGCATTGCTTACAACTGCGGATATATCCTGAAAAACAACAGTATAGGCTTTGTTATGAATTTCGCTGCTCTCTACAACTTCTGCGGGACTTCTGGCGGGGTAGACATCCTCAAAAGCCACAATTCCATCAATATCGAAGGATTTTTCTGTGTTTGAGTTTATAATTCCGTAAATATATTTACCTGCTTCGCTCATAACAAATCCTTTCATTTCAGGGGAAGGGCTTGCCGGTCCCTTCCCTAAGACCTACACTTCATCCAGCAGAAAGCCAAGAAAAAGAAGATCAATCTACTAATCTGAGGCTGTTTCCTCAAAGGAGCTGGCTTGTTCTTCAGTGTTTCCTTCGGCTTTTGGCTCTTCCTGTTGTGGTGCAGATTCTTCTCTTTTCTCAGACTTGCGTTTAAACAAATCTCTAACTTTCTCAATAATAGCTAACATTTTGAGTCTCCTTTTTTCTACTTACCGTTTTGCTCTTTCAGCATCTTAATAGCCTCGTCAAAATGCTGTTTTGAAACTTTGAGGTCTTCATCCGCACTTATTTCCTTTTTCGCTGAATTGCGGTCGATGTATTCTCGTACTGCAAACATCGAGGCCTTTCGACAGATAAATTCAATATCCGAACCGGTTCTGCCCTCGATTTCTTTAGCTAACTTTTTCAAATCAACAGTTCCATTGAGAGGCTTATTCTTGGTGTGTATTTTAAAAATCTCTTCTCTGGTTTTCTCATCCGGCAAAGGCAGCTCGAACAACAAGTCAAATCTGCCACTTCGCAGGATCGCAGGATCTACCAAATCCAACCTGTTGGTAGCCGCTAAAACCATAACTCCCTTGAGTTCCTCAATCCCATCCATTTCGGTAAGAAACTGACTTATCACTCTTTCTGTTACATGGGCATCTGTAGAGCTTGAACCTCTTCGTGGTACCAGGCTGTCTATCTCGTCAAGGAAAAGTATCGTTGGTGCTGCGTGCTTTGCCGTCCTGAATGTCTCTCTTACACCTCGCTCCGATTCACCCACATACCGGCTGATAAGCTGTGGCCCCTTGATAGATATAAAATTGACACCACTTTCATTAGCCACAGCCTTGGCTAAAAGCGTCTTGCCTGTTCCAGGCTTGCCATAGAGCATAATCCCCTTAGGTGGATTAGTGCCGGCTTTTTTGAAGATATCCGGATATTTCAGCGGCCATTCAATCGCCTCTTTGAGTTCCTGTTTGATATTGTCAAGGCCGCCCACGTCAGACCACTTTACGTCCGGGACCTCCACAAAGACTTCCCTGATCGCTGATGGCTCGATTTCCTTCATCGCCTCAAGAAAATTGTCCATCGTTATTTCTAATTTGAGCAGGGTTTCGTAAGGAATATCTGACAATTCAAAATCGATCTTTGGCAAAATCTTTCGCAGAGCTGACATCGCGGCTTCTCTGGCCAATGCTTCCAAATCCGCTCCAACAAAACCGTGGGTAATTCCGGCCAATTTTTCCACGTCAACATCCTTAGCCAGAGGCATGCCTCTTGTATGAATCTCTAAAATCTCTAACCGCCCATTTTTATCAGGTATGGGAATAGAAATCTCCCTATCAAAGCGTCCTGGCCGTCTTAGGGCAGGGTCTATAGTATTGGGAATATTTGTTGCCCCAATAACTATGACGTGACCTCTTGACTCTAACCCATCCAATGAGGCCAGAAGCTGAGCCACAACACGCCTTTCAACCTGCTTTTCACCACCCATATCTTCTCGCTTGGGAGCAATGGCATCTATCTCATCGATAAAGATTATGGCAGGTGCATGTTTCTGAGCATCCTCAAAAACACTACGCAGCCGTGCTTCAGATTCGCCATAAAACTTCCCCATGATTTCGGGGCCGCTTATGCTGACAAAATATGCATCTGTTTCATTAGCCACCGCTCGAGCGGTTAATGTTTTACCTGTCCCCGGCGGGCCATACATAAAAACGCCTTTGGGTGCTTCGATGCCAAGCCTGTTAAAAACTTCCGGGTATTTCAGAGGCAGTTCAATCATCTCTCTTATTCTTTGAACCTGGGTGCTAAGTCCCCCAATATCTTCATAAGATATTTTGGCTTTCTCGATTTTGCCTTCTTTTGACTTTACCTTTATCAGGGTTGTAGAACTGACAGATACCACACCATCCGGTATTGTGTCTTCCACTAAAAAATCACAGGTCTTAGTGCCAAACAATCTCGCCCTTATCTTATCGCCGCTCGTTAAGGGCAGACCTTCTATGAGAGAGCCGATGTATTTGGCATCTTTATCTTTTTGAAGCACCCCTCCATTCGTCAAGGGGGCGAGCATGACTTTCTTGGCAGGCTTGCTTTCGCCTCTTTCGACTGTTACTTTTTCATCAAGACCAACTTTGGCATTTTCTCTTGTAATGCCGTCTATCTGAACTATCTTCTTCCCTCTGTCCTCAGCATAACAGGGCATCACCTTGGCAACCGTTTTCCTTTTGCCTTCTATCTCTGCTATCTGGCCTACCTCCAGGCCCAAACTCTTCATATCTTCAGGGTCAATCCTGGCGATAGCTCTTCCCACGTCTTTAGGTAAAGCCTCCTTTACTTTAAATTGCTTCATACCATCTGTCTTTCTTCTGGTTTTAATTGAATAGTTGGTATTTAAAATCTGCCAATGCCTTTAGCCCCTTGACTTCGTGGGGATACAATGGCACATTTGCCGTTTTCAGCTCATTAAATTTTCCTCTTATGAGGTCTATGTACCTATCTTGTTCTTTCCTTTTTTCCCTGCAAAATTTACATCCATCTGATTCGAGAACGTTGTTTATTATCAACTGTCGAACCTTAATGCCGTATTTGCCCAAATTGGTTATCAATCTGGCAGTTTCCAAAACGGCCATATTCTCCGGGATCGTAACCGCTATAAATTCACTTTTGTTTGTGTCACGAAGCAAATCCTCTATTCTTTTTACCGTTTTCTTCATAGATAGCAGAAAGTCATCGCCTTTATCCGGGGCATACTTGCCGGCAAATGTCTCGACCATATATCTGTACTTCCATCTCATCTTTGCCATCACCTTAACCCATTCATCCAATAGCTTTGGTGAAGCCAAAAGTCTCAAGGCATGGCCCGTAGGTGCAGTATCTAATATGTATTTATCGAATTGCCCCTGGTCTATCAGATCAATCATAGTCTTAAAACCCATTACCTCATCCATACCAGGTATGGGTAAACCAAATACAGCGTCAACGTCCTCAGTATCTAAATTGGTGCCGGTTTCCACAATCTTTTTAATCTCGTCTTTGTGTTCAGTTTTGAATTTTGAAAAAGCTTTTTCAGCGTTTACTTCAAGAGCACTTAAATTTTTAACTCCCTTTACCTCTTTGGGCTCGTCGTTGAGTTTCTGCTCTAAGCTATCTGCAAGCGAATGGGCGGGGTCTGTCGAAAAAAGCAATGTCTTAAAATCTTCCGCCAAATATAACGCTGTACTGCATGCACATGTTGTCTTTCCAACGCCGCCTTTGCCGCCGAATAAAATCAGCTTCAGAGAAGTTTCTTTCAATCCTTTTAATCCCATTCACTTTTTTACCTTGATTTCTAAGATGCCGTTATTATAAGAAGAGACAAGCGTGTCTGCTTGTACCTTTGAAGGCAGTAAAATTTCCTTATGATACTTCCTGTCTCTTGTTTGCGCCCAGATATCGAGAATATCTTCTTTCAGGTCTAACTTTATGTCCTTTTGATTGACTCCCGGCATTTCAGCATAGATGCGAATCTCCTTGTCCTCATCAAAGACATCTGTTATAGGCTCTCTTTCCTCTTCGACGGCAGGACCCTGGGGAGTCTTTTTGACATTTCCGAATGACTCAACTACAGGTTTGCCTCCGACGGCTGTTTTTATGGAAACCCCAAATACTCCTTTCATTCCTTCTTTAAGATTACTCAGGTCTATCTCGCCTTCCTTGTTGATTTCACCGCCCGCATCTTTCAATTTAGCGGCCAAATCAACCAGGTTCTCAATACCCTTAAACAGGCCTCCTAAACTTAATTTGCCTATACCGAAATCCATATCAACATCTTCATTTTTTTTACTTTTATCCTTAGCCATCTTTTATTCCTTAACAGTCCTTCATTATTAACCGCATCAAACACCGTTGGATATACCACTCAATAGTTTATGGATAATGTCTTGAGAGGCTTTGTCGGTGTGTTTTCGCAGTTTTTGCTTTTTTGCTTTTCGTATGTTTCCTTTTGTAACTTCTCTATGCGTTCATTAATACCGTCTAATCGTTTTTTGACCGTACCTCTTCTTTTATCCAGAGCAGAAAGTTCTTTTTCTAATACACTCTTTTGCATTCCAAGCACATATAATTCTAAGTGCCCGGGTCTTTGAACTTTGGGAACGGACGTTGCGCCGGTGGAACGTGCGCTTTTTATGTTACTTAAGTTTGGTATTTGCTGCATCGTTTTCATTTGATATTGTCTCCTTTTTATACTTCAACCAGACTCTTATCTTTCTGTTTATCTTCCTGCGTAATTTTCCTTTTAGCATTGGCTTCGGCAGGATTATCCTGACTGGTTTTACCAGTAGGATTAACGATTTCTCCCATGCCAAGCTCTTTTGCCACAAGCTCTCTTACTATTTGCTTAACTCTGTCTTGATTCGTCTTTGAACCAACCCGGCTTGTTTCTGATGCCAGAATGTCCTGGCACATCTGCATAAACACCTTATTTGCCTTAAAAGGCGTTAACTTCTGAACCTTGAGAGTTTTAGCAATCATGATGCAACCTCGAACAGTAGGTGCAAACTCGCACTTTCCCGATTCTCTCAATCCTCGCACAATATTGACTATCATTTCAACATAAGACCTGGATAGTTTGGACTTGGCTTCTGTAACCGCTACTTCAGTTTCATAGTCAAAATAGTCCAAATCCATGGTTATCAACCTATCTCTTAAAGCGTCCTGACTCCTGTGAACGCCGGCATACTCTTCAGGATTTGACGTAAAAATAGCGGTAAAGTTCGGGTGAACTTTCAAATAGGGTTCATCCCCATCTCTTGCTACAGGTAAATCCATCATCTTCTCCTGTAAGATAGATAGGAGTATATTATTTGCTTCAGGCCGGGAACGTGTAAATTCATCGTATATCAGGGTAAATCCATATTTACAGGCAATAGTCAGACGGTTATCCACCCAGCGTTTGACCATGTCTTCTTCTGTTTTCAGCACCCTTGAAATGAAACGGTCCACAACTTTTCTAATCCTGTATCCATGTTCACCACCAATTAAGTCGGAGGTAGTGAACTCCTCGTCCCCGTGAATCATTACCACAGGTCTGGCGAGCTTACTTGCCATGTGCATAGCCAGTGTCGTTTTGCCGGTACCAGAGGGACCTCTTAGATGAACAGGAAAGCCGGCCCCAATATAACAAAGGGCCCTGTTAGTCAGGTCTTTTACGTAGTTTGTTTCTACAAAGTCCGGCAGAGGACTTGGTTCCAATACTGTTGTCATCTCATCAATCATTTTAACAAATCTCCTTGCACAGATTTTTCTTAACCATTACTTTCCTAATAAAACCTTTACCACCACAACTACTGCATGGAAGGTAATCGCTTACTTTGTGTCCTTTTCCACCACACTCGGGGCATTGGTCATCGCTGCTTTTATGTGTAACACTGCCCTTACCCTCGCAGACGATGCAGCTTATTCGCATATGAGGGTGAATACCTGTGCCTCTACAGAATACACATTCAGTAACAGGATCCTTTACATAGACTTTGCCGGTTCCGCTGCAAACCTGACAGAAGGCAAGCTCGGACAATAGGTCGAAAGGGTCTTTACCTGTACCTTTACAAAAAGCACATCTTATCCAGCTCATAACCTGTCCTATCCTTGAATTAATATTTCTCCTGCATCTTTTCCAGACACTGAGTCATATGCCGGCACATCACCAAGGATTTCGTTTTCTGTGCCGACTTGAAACAGTTTATTGCCTATGCAGCTTAACTTTTCATTTCTTTTTTCTAAGAGTGTCTTTTCTTTAACTCATCGAGATACCTTGCTGCTGTATCTTTACCACCTAATCCGAAGGCAATCGCCAAAGCAAAGCAAATGCCAGCAAGGATAATATTGAAGGTAGCAGTTACTAAAAGCGTTGCAATACCAAGCTCTCCGAGGGCAATAGTCACTGCAAAAATTATAATTGCCCAGCGGCTTACGCCGGCAAATACCTCCGGTCTGGGCATATTGGCATTTCCGGCAGCCGTTTGAACTATTCCTGACACAAAGCTGGCCAGAAACATAGCAACCACCAGAACAAGCAAGGATGCTATGACCTTCGGGACGTAAGCAAATAAGCTTGTAAGAACGTCGGATGCCTTCGGCAGCCCTAATGCGTTAACTACCATCACAAGCACCATAATAATAACCAGCCAATAAGCCAGGCCGCTTACGACCTCTCTGGCGGAAATTTTCAAATCGCCTTTCTTTAGAATCGCTGATATACCTGCCTTATCCGCCAGTGTATCGAGACGCACTGCCTTAAGCACCCCATCCACTATCCATCTGATTACCTTGGCCACGATCCAGCCTACTATCAGGATTACTAATGCACCCAACAGGGTAGGAAGATAGGCCATTATTCTTGACAACATTTGGCGGATGGGGTCAGCAATAAGGTTTTCCCATTCTATCGCAGCTAACATTTTTTGTACCTCCAAATTAAATTGTTAATATTGAATATTCGTCTTCTTACTTCTCACAACAATAGTCCTGCATCACGCGTCAATTCTCACTGCTTTTTAAACGCCAGCTCCGACTTTCTGCTTCCTGCTCTTGCTCTTAGGTGTACTTCTTTTCTTACCCTGGGCTTTGCTTGTTGCCTGCTTAACTGTTCTTACCTTCTGTCCAGCATCAATCTCAGGCATAATGAAACCGGCCTTTCTTGCCCTGGCCAGAGCCGCTGACATACTTTTCCAGGCCTTCTTTGCCTGGGCCATATCATCGCTAAACTCGCCCATAAGCTTGTCAGCATCACCCAAGATTCTTTCAACTTCAGCCTCGATATCCTTAATCTCTCGGGTGAGTTTAGCCTTCAGTTCCTTGGACATATGCTTGTGGTCTTTTTGGAAGCTATCCAGCATTGAACCGACATCAGTGACCAAATTATTCACAAAGTCTGCTAAATTCTTGGCTTGTTCCTTGCTCATTTGCATATTGTCTTTGTGGAACTGCTGCACCATATTTCTGGCACTTTTCAGCATACTTTGCACGTTCTTTGACAAGCCATTCATAAAATTAGCCAGGTCCTTGGCCTGTTGTGCAGCCATTTTCTTTCTGTCCATAGAAAACCCATTGAGTGTCTCATGGGTATCCGCCACTAATTCACCCAGTGCCTTTACCCGAACATCATTGGAAATAATGATGTTCTCCGTCAGATTTTTCATATCTTCTGCCATAGTTATTACCATTTTAACTCTCCTTTCATAGCGGTTTTCTGATTATATTTTCACCTTCTTCACTTTGTTATATCTTTAATTTCATCTGACATCTTGAACTTTTTTTAGCTTCCGGCCGATACAAGCCTCGAGTTCCATTATTTCCTTATCGAGTTTTTCTTCAAAAGTATGATTTTCCCAAAGACGATTGAATAATGAACATACCTTCCTAGCTAAAGCCTTAACAAAAATTGCAAACCTGGTCACAGCTTTTACCGGACTACCCGTCAATTGCCCCTGCTTTCTGTTTTTGCGTTCTTTCAGAAAGTTAAACTTCGCGAGCATATTATGATTACTGGTTATCTGCATTTACGCCTCCCGCATCCCAACAAGACGATCCTGTTCTTCTTCTGTGCGTTTGGCCTTGAATTCGCCCAGCATATCTTTAACTCCCTGACGTCTTCGCTCCTGGCAGGCTATGCGTTCCTTTCGCTGCCTTTTGAACTCACCAAGCATTGCTTTAAAATCCCTTATTCTCAGCTCTTCTCCTTTGGCTAAAAGGTCTTTAAGCATCTTTGATGTTTGCTGCTGTCCTTGCTGAAACTCTTTTAGCTTCGAAGTAACCTCGATCTTGCTTTCATCCTGCTTGGTGAGGATTTCTTTAATAAGTGTTTGCAGCTCCTTGACCTTTTTAATCCGGCCCTCGGTGAGAGCATCTTTAAAGTTTCTCAAGCCTTCCCTCAATTGCTGTACCAGTTTTGTTTGTTCACCAAGATATTTCTGAGATAACTTCCTTATTTCCTGCTCACTTTGATCTAAGTACAAAGAGATAACGCTCATCATCCGGTCAAAATCTTTCTTACGCAGAGACTCATTTCTGGCAAGACTTTCTCTGAGTTGGTTATGGATTTTTTCTCGTTCCTGCCTTGTGCTAAGAAGAGAATCCTGAAAATCCTGAAAGATTTGACCGACAGCCTCAAAAAATGCTTCGACACTTTGTATCCTGGCTTCGTAAGAAGATATTATTTTGTCAAGCATGCTCTCTTTTTCAGTGGCTAAAAACATTGTTTTAATTTCCCCATTTTTTCGTAAGATTCCCAATCAGAAAGAGAGGTTTTTCTTGGCGAGTCATGCTTTCTGCCCCCCCCATTGTGGTGCATAAGGATGGTCCGGCAAGAATCCTCTTCAGTACCTATCCTTCCTTATGCAGCTGTTGCGGTCAAACCAATGGCCTCGGCATACTTAAGATAGGTCTCGACTGAGGCAGCTACGACTCTGGCTTCGATGGCAAGCAGTTCAATACCTACCAAAGAAACCCTCACCCAGGCATCAACTACGATGCCCTTGTCCAGGATTCGGTCGATAACTTCCACTAAACTGCTTGAACCAATTGTTTTTTCGACTGCCATTTTAATGCTCCTTTTCTTTCCCCTTAGGGGAAACTAAAATAAAAAGAAACAAAAAACGCACGCTACACACGTGCGTTCTACTTTAGCTAATCTACACTAACAACACTGCTCGTAACTTGGGGACTTTTGACAATTTTATCTGTTTCCCTATAAGATGCGGCATATTGTCGAGTGGCTCTTATTTGCAGCCCCATTTTAACGCCCCCATTTAAAGTCTCTTTTTAAGTAGCCCAGACAACTGAAAGCAAAGCCATCATTTTGGAATCTAACGTTCCCGCTCTCGGTAAACTCTGTTTCGTCTCTATTGGACACGGTTCTTAAGAAGCCTTTGCCTATTTTAACATTAGCCTCAAGAGCGCAAAAAACCACAAAATTGACTGTGTAGACAACTGTTTTCTGACAAGGTCATGTGGTTAAAGCGGATTTTCCTGAAAGAATTAGACCTGATAAAGGAAAATTTTAGCCTGTTTCAGTATCGCTATTCACGATTATTTAGTAAGGCCAAGGCCTAAGGACCAAGCTATCCAAAGGAGCTAATTCTCACCAGCCAATGGTTATAAAATACTCCTTTGGCTAATACAGACAAAAATTAACTCACAAAGTCCAAAAATTTCTTAAACTGTAGTTAACCCTTCGCGAATAGCATATTTGGTAAGGTCTGCGAGGTTATCAGCTTCGGTTTTTTCCATAATCTGCCTGCGGGTTGCTTCAATGGTCTTGACACTTAGGCACAGTTGTGAAGCGATTTGCTTTGCAGAGTTGCCCTCTGTCAGAAGTTGCAGGATTTGGTTTTCTCTCGGTGTAAGGGCTTTACTATTACTGTCAACAATGCCAAAAACACTGTCTTTTGTAATACCTTTCAGGACTATGGTTGCAATTTGAGGGCTCAAATATGACTGGCCGGCAACAATAACTTTAATAGCATAAACTAAATCATCAAATACACACTCTTTAAGCATATACCCTGATACGCCTGCCCTGATCATATCCAGCACAAACTCTCTTTTGGCATGCACGGACAAGGCTAAGACCTTAATATCCGGCAGTTCGTTTTTAATTTGACGCGTTGCTTCGATACCATTCAACTTCGGCATAGTTACATCCATTAGAACCACGTCTGGTTGTAGTTCCCGAGCTAATTCAACCGCGGTCAGGCCATTGTCGGCCTGTCCTACCACTTCCATATCACTATGTTTTTCAATCAAAGCCTGAATGCCCTGACGCAGAATTCCATGATTATCTACTACCAAAACTTTTGTGGCCATATTTTGCCCCCATAATCAATTGTTTTTATTACGTTTTATCGGTGCTACCAGTGTAACTCGTGTCCCATGACTCGGCTTAGAATCAATCTCAATACTACCACCAAGGTAACTTAACCTCTCGCGGATACTAAAGAGTCCAAAACCTCCAACTCTATTTGAAGTAAAATTCTCTACGCCAGATATAAATCCAGTTCCATCATCTATTACGTTGATGCATATATTGTTTTTTTCTTTGCAAACAGAGACTTTCACATTCCGAGCGTTGGCATGCTTAATAACATTAACCAATAACTCCCGCACAGATCGATATAGAAGAGCGCAAACATCATCGTCTAAGGGCTTGGGTTGAGCGTCATCTTCAAACTCGGTCTTAATTCCGTGTTTTTGTTGAACTTCTTCATTAAGCCATTCCCGGATTGCGGCCTCAAGCCCCAGCTCATATAAGGTGGGAGAGCCTAAATCGAACGTCAAAGACCGCGTGTCTTGAATTATCTGGTTGATATCCTCGTAAATTTCATCCAGCGGCTTACTCAATTCTGCCAGCAACCCTTTCTGCCGAAGTGAGCCCAGGTTAATCTTGAACAAGATTAATTTTTGCGTAATCTGGTCGTGCAGCTCAATCGCAAGCCGTCGACGTTCACGTTCTTCTGTTAATGACATCTCTGAGGTAAGGTCTCGGAGCTGTTTTTGATAGTCCAAAAGCTTCTTCTGAGCCCTCCTCTGCGAGGTAATATCCCAGAAAATACCCAGTATTTCAGTAGCATTGCCCTGTTTATCCCTCACGGGTGTTTTGACCGTATGAACGATTACCTCTTTGCCTTCCCTGATATATTTCTCGTTAATATCTTCGGTTTTACCAGATTTTATAACTCTTTTGTCATCAGCCTTGTATTTATGAGCCAGCTCTTCGGGGAAGAAATCGTAATCTGTTTTTCCGGCAATATCTTTGGCTTTAATTTTCAAATCTCTGGCGTAATTTTCATTACAGGATATGTAAACCGAGTCCTTATCCTTGAGGAAAATCTTTTGAGGAAGGTTTTCTAAAAGCGTTCTATATTTCTTCTCGCTTGCTTGTAGTGCTTCTTCAGCCTTCTTCCGCTCGCTGCTCTCGATAACCTCCCACCTGCCCTCTTTTCTAATAAGTGCAGACTCATGGCTGCTAACTACATCTACAATATCAGATGCACTGCATTTATCTGAGCAGTATGTGCAAATTGCTATCATCCGATATTTACTGATAGCAACGTTTACCTGCCTTTCATAATCGGAGAAATTTTCCCAATCTGTCTTTTCGAGCCATGCACTGTTGCCTGTTATTCTTATGCCATCAAAACCAGCCTTCAAAGCTTGGGCAAGCTTGTTAATCCACCCATTAAGAACTCGCTGTAGATCAAACTTGCCATCTTCGAGATACCATTGGCTATGTGGAATGATTTCCATTTGACCTGTTTTTAAATACCTATCAAAGTCAGATATAGCTCCTCTCAATGCGTCCTTAGCCTTTTTTTCGTTAAGAGGCTCGGAAGTTACCCACACACAGAGCTCATTGTTCTTCAGACCAGCTTTAAAATAGGGAACCAGAATATCAATTAAATCTTCTCCGGTTTCGTAAAATAGACAAAAATGTGAACCCCAGGGCACATTGCCCAATATGCCGATTCCTGTTTCTCTACCAGCTTGTTTTATCTTTTTGATTGGCATCCTTGCGAATATCTTTCAATCAGTATTGGTTATGCTCCTCTTGAAAAGAAAGACTCCACAAACCCAGAAAAGTGCAAAGATAACATGCGAAAAAGCATCCCCAAAGTTCCTTGAGGGATTCTACCATCTATGCGCCCCCAATCTGGACTTCGAAACCAAGCTTTTTAAAGCACTTAGGTAAACGTTAAACCCGCAATATACCTATTTGCAGCCATAGCTATCCCCAATACATATATATCGGATTATATGGCTCGAAAAAAACAGAGAAAAATGAGTTTTTCGACTGACACACCTTTTTTCTATCACCAATTTGAAGGCCAAACCAAACCTTAAGGCAGGTTGATAGCATAAAAAAGGCGAGGTGATGGGACCGGTTGGGGGGAAACCGGCG
>Ga0307434_1001521_pt1 | contig 12435 bp, 10 predicted proteins | sample SalMarWE160220MG_FD_202156 | JGI IMG/M metagenome (GOLD analysis project Ga0307434, IMG submission 202156) | Salt marsh sediment microbial communities from the Plum Island Ecosystem LTER, Massachusetts, United States - WE1603-220 | ecosystem: Environmental > Aquatic > Marine > Intertidal zone >... | reverse complement strand
TTTAGCCGATGAGATTGCCGACGACGACCCCGATCTTCAGGCGATCGGCCTGTTCCCGGGCAAGCGCTACTTCGACACCGAAAACACCAGCTATGAATGGAATGCTTTCCTGAACCCCGATTACGATTCCGGCCAGCTTGGACCTCAGAAACGCCGCCGGACCAGAGGCACCGGGCTCATCCAGGATTTGTACCGTGCCAGCCTGGCGAATCTGCAGATGGTTTACGATTACGAGCCGTTTCACGGCGGGCCGCGGGCCCCGGGATCCATTAACTACCTGTACGCCGACCTCCACGTCGGCAGCAAATAGGGCGAGATCATGCAACAGTCAAAGAAAATGACCAGGGCAACTCCCAGGCGACAGATGTCGGGCCGCACGAAAAAGACCCTCATGGCGGTACTGGCGTCGGTTGTCATTATTGGCGGGGGCGTTTGGGGTTACTACAAAGTCACGACGATCCCTCCGCCGGACCTGACGGTGGCCAAGAGCGAGGACGTGGCGGCGTACCTCGGCAACAGCCGGGGCTTCGCCCGCCTGCCGGTGGACAATCGCCAGGAGTTCCTCTTTCGGGCCTGCCAGCGTTTCGGCGAGGGAGAGGCGAGGGTCGAGTTCTCCCGCTCGCTGCATCGCATGCCTCGACGGGCACGTGAAGTGTTCCTCGACGCGGTTTACGACCTGACCCGGGTTCGCATCGTGGAGCACGCCCGCGCGTTCAACAAGACCTCCTCCCGCCGGGAGCGGGTCCGATTCGTGGACCGGGCCATCCGGAACTTCGAAGGGATGCGCCGGCCCTTGAGCGGAGCGACGGTAAGGGGCATGGGCGGCCCCGGTGCCCCTGCGGTCAACCTCGGCGAGCCCTTCAAGAATGATCTTCCCCGAGGCAGTGATGAATTCATGAAAGTCGCGGTGGCCCAAACCACCGCCAGGGAGCGGGCGGAAATCAAGCCGTTCGTCGATGCGGTGGCGGCCCGCTACCGGGAGTTGCGGGACTCGGGCCAGCTCGAGCAGTTGTACGCTCAGCTCGGCGGATGATCCGATCACCGCCGCCGCGATAGTGCCCGGGCCATCTCGCGCTCGTGGTCGCGTTTCCGCAGATCCTCCCGCTTGTCGTAGGTCTTCTTGCCGGTGGCCACGGCCAACTCGATTTTGGCGATGCCGCGGTCGTTGAAATAGATGCTCAGGGGGATCAGTGTAACGCCCGGCTGTCCGATCTTCAGTGCTAGTTTGCTGATTTCCCGGCGGTGCAGGAGCAGCCGACGGTTGCGCTGGGGGTCGTGATTCCGGTCGGTAGCCGGCGTATAGCGGTCAATCTGGCATCCGTAAAGTGTTGCCTCGTAACCATTTATGCGAACGAACGCCTCGGTTATCTGGGCCCGGCCCTCCCGCAGGCTCTTCACCTCACTGCCGGTCAGGGCGATCCCGGCTTCCACCTTCTGGAGAATGTGGTAGTTGTGCCGGGCTTTCTTGTTGACCACCCGGGGCCGCGATGGCGGACGCTTGCTGGCCATAACTATTGATTTCCCATATAATTAAACCGATCATATAATAACTGGGGCCATCGGGCGAGCCCAGCGAGGCGGAAACATCTCAAGAATGCTCGCGACGGTGGCGACCGGGCGAACAGATCGTGCAACTGGCACGCGTCAGTGATGTATAATTGGGTGAGCATGATTGCAAGGCAAGCGGAGATCGGCTCTGGTCGGCTGACCAGACACATGGAGAAGCGGCTGATCGAGCAGGCGCGCAGCGGCAGCGAAGAGGCTGCGCGAGTCCTGGTGGATGCGCACAAGGATCGGCTGTTTGCCTTCGTCTGGCGGATCCTGCGGGACCATGAGGAGTCCGAGGAAACCTGCCAGGAGGCGTTTCTGCGGGCGTTCAGTTCGCTGGATTCGTTCTCGCCGAAGTATCGGTTCAGCACCTGGCTGTTCACGATCGGTTATCGGCTGTGTCTGAACCACATTCGTCGGCGAAAACTGCTGACGGGCGAGGTCGATTGGTCAGGTATGCCCTCAGGCGAGCAGGACGTTTCCGAGATGCTTGCCGAGAGTGAAGAAGCCCGTCGGTTGAAGGACGAGATTTGGGGGGCGGTGGACAAGCTTTCCGTGCCTCAACGGGCCGCGGTGCTGCTGTTCTACCGGGAAGGTATGAGTTGCGACGAGGTCGCGAAAACGCTCGGGATACCGATGGCCACGGCCAAGAGCCATCTGCATCGTGCCCGGGCCCGATTGCGGGATTCATTGGCGGGATTGGTAAAGGACTGGTCACAGGTTCAGTTGTTGAGAGAAGCCGCCTCATGATTACGTGTCAAGATGCAAGACAGTTATTCGACCGCTACCTGGATGGTGAACTCTCTCCAGCCCTGCAGACGGAGCTCCACGCCCATCAACTGAGCTGTCCGATGTGCCAGAGCGAGTTGGCGATGCTCGAGGCGTGCGGCGACGTGGTCGCGCTGGACCGCTGTGAGCCGAGCCTGAGCGAATCGTTTACGGACCGCGTGCTGCTGGCCCGACGATCTCAACTGGTCCCGAGGCCACGCCGTTGGGGGCGAATGGTACTGCTCGTCGGCTCGCCCATGGCCGCGGCGGCAAGCATTCTGCTCGCGTTCATGCTGATCGTGCCATCGACGCCGCAAGTCAACCGGACCGCGGTTCTGGGGCCGCGAGATGGCGGTATCGTCGCAGCCCCGACCTCGGTTCAGGAGGCGATGAAGTTGACCCGGGCGGAGGATCGCTCGGAACAGGCGGAGCGCGAGTTGGCCGATACCCCACCGATGCCGGCGGTCGGGTTCATGGAAGCCTTGTTGGCGCGAGTGGTGGAACAGAGCCAGGATGGCGTCGAGGGCGTGCGGGGCAGCGTCGCCGAGCTGGAGCTTCTCCTGCGTCAGAGCGTCTTGGCCGCGAGCGAGCAACTGGTTGCCCAGGGGGAATCAACGCGGGGCAAGGGGGCCACGAACGACGCGCCGGCAGACCGCCCGATCCCCGACCTGGAGTTCCTGGGCCCGCCCGGCCTGAACCCCGAGCCGGCAAGCGAACCGACGCCGCATCTTCTACTGCTCGATCCGCTGTGACCGTCCATCGTCGTGGGACTGCCCACGGTCATGCCACTGTCCCCGGCCAACAGAAATCTGCGTGTCTTTCCGCGCGTGGGAGATCTTTGTCTCCCGTGATGTGACCTTAGCGGGATGTTCCATCGATGCCGGTCAAGTGTCGATTGTTGTTGATGCTGGCCCTGCTGGTCTGGTGGACCGCCGGGCCAACGGCGGCCGAGAGTCCGAGTGAGCCCCGGGCAGGCACGCTTGCGGGATCGGTTCCGGCGGACGCCCGGCTGTTCCTGCAGTTGCGGAGCACGCATCTGCTCGGGTTTCCCGCGTCCGGGTCGGCGGTCGGGCGGCTGTTGAAGAAGCTGGTACCGACCACGCGCCCGGCGCCGGAGACTCAGCCGGCGGGGGTGTGGGTTGGCTGGCAAGAGCTGTTCACGAACGCGGTGGGGCTGGACAACCGCAAGGCGGCGGATTTGCTGTTCGCCGGGCCACTGGCACTGGCGGCGGACGGGTGGAGCGGTCTGGGGGATGCGATTCTGCTGGCCGAGCCCAAAGATCCCGCAGCCCTGGAAGCCGAGTTGGAGAGCCGTCGCGACCCGGCCTCAGCCGGCCAGCAGGTCCGACGGTATCGCTTGGCCCAGGATCACGAGTTAGCCTGCGACGGGCGGATGGTCGCGGTTGGCCGATCGACCAACCGCTCGGGCATTTACCCGCGTACGATCGCGCTGTGGGAGAGCGAAGACGGCATTTCTCTGGGCGACCTGGGGGAGTTCCGCGAACGGATGTGCGGGCTGCCGGCGGGGGCTCAACTGATTCTTTACGCGGGCACGAATAGCCGGGCCTCGGCGGCTGGCCCGATCATGGGCGCCTGGTGGCCCGAGGCCTGGCCCCGGCTGCGATCCGCGGCGGCGGGCGTGGTGGTGACCGCCAGCGGTATCACCGTCGAGACGAACGGGCGCCTCGAGACCGAGGGCCAGGCGGCGCAATCCTCCGACTCGCTCACCCGGTCGCTGTCGCGTCTGCCGGCATCAGCGGTGGTCGCCTGGACCCAGCGAATCGACTTCGTCGAGGCGTTTCGCCGACTCGACGCCGCTTATCCGGAGGGGGCCTTGCGGTTTTTGCACCCGGCACCGCCGGGCGAGGAGATCGAGGATCGACTGCTCAGGCACCTGGTGGGTGACAGCATCTTCATGATCGGGCGGGCAGCAAGCCGACCGACGGGTGCCGAGAGTGATCTGCTCCTACCCGTCCTCGCCCTGGCGGTGGAGACGGATGACCCGCGCACCGTCGAGTCGATGATGGAGCGCCTGGCGGGCAACTTCCTGGAATCACTGGATCTGGAGTCATTTCCCGACGGGGAGCTGCCGGTCGAGTACAAGCCCCTGGGGCCCAGTGGGGGCGGGATTCTCTCGATCGCTGTGGGTCGGCTCCTGTGGTCACAAAGCGGATGCCCGCTCTTCCGCTCCCTGGAGATCAGTTGGACCGTTGCCGACCGTTGGCTGGTCATCGGGACGCATGCCGGTGCCGTTCGAGAAATCGTCCGGGCACGTCGGGGAGAGGTTCCGGTGTTGTCGGTGGATGCGATTCCGGAGGTGATGCGCCATGCTTCGCCCAACGCTGTGGCGGGGGAAATGCTGCTGGTGGCCCGGCCGAAGGCGATGAGTGAAATGATTGACTCATGGATCGGGTACGTGTCGCGTCACCATGGGGAGATGCTGCAGCCGGCGTGGTGGCATCGGCTCCGGCAGAAGCAGCGACTTGCAAGCGTCCAGTTGGGGGTGTGGCCGGCGGACCGCGTCTTGAGGGGCGAGGTGGAGGTCGGCCAGACCTTGCCGAACTACCCCGCCCACGGCCCGCTTAAACCAGGCGATCGGATCCAGGCCGTCGATGGCCAGGCGCTCGATCCGGAGCATCCGCTTCAGTCGCTCCGCGAGAAGCTGGCGATGCGCGAGCGGGCCGACGGCGTCACCTTGCGAGTGCTTCGAGATGGCCGGGAACAGGACATCGAGATTCCGATGCCGACGGCGGGTTGGGATACCGTCTCCGTCCAGCCGCTGGACCTGCTGCGGCAGGCAGCGGATCTGTTGCGCATCTTCTCGTCCGCGACCTACGCGGTCTGGCGACCATCGCCCGAGGAAATCAAAGCCCGGTTGGAAGTGCGTTTCGCGCCGGGCCCCCCAGCGAGCTGAGTCTTACCATCAATTCTCTCGTGACAGACTGCCCGGTGCAAGAGATCGTGTCGGTTTGAAACACCGCACGGGCTTCAAGCCCGATACGTGTATAGCGTGGGCAGCGGCTCTGACCGCGCGGGAACCGGCCCTGATCGCATCGGAGGTCGTTAAACACTTACGAAGCCCGCGGCTCGTCGTTATCGAGATCGGCGAGTTTGAGTTAAGATGCCAAAAGCAGGAGTATCTCCGTGGGCGACCGTGCAGGCAGGTTGTCATGCGAAGGCCATACTTGCGGCCAGCGCGACGGGGTTGGTTGGCGGTGGTTGTTGGCAATTCTGCTCGTGGCGTTAACGTACCGCGGTTTGTGTTTCTCGCTCCTGCAGGGGTATCCCCTTTTCGTTTATCCGGTAGTGGACGCGGGTTTTCATGATTCATGGGCGCGTCGGATCGTGTGTGGAGACTTCCTTGGGCATGGGCCTGACGACGTCTTCAAGCCGCCACTGTATCCTTACTTCCTGGCTGCGATCTATGCCCCGTTGGGCAGGCAGGTCCATCTGGTTCAGTGGGTACAGTTTCTTCTAGGCTCTCTGTCGTGCGTGTTGGTTGGGGTTCTTGCCGGCCATTTACTGGGACGGGCCCCAGGCAGACTGGCCGGGCTCATCAGCGCCTTGTACGCACCCTACGTTTTCTTCGAGCTGCAACTGTTGACGCCCGCGGTCAGTATCTTTCTTAACCTGGCCGCCATGTTGTTGCTGGTACGGGCGGGGGAGAAGGGCCGATTCGCGCGCGACCTTCTCGCCGGGGCGGTTCTGGGGCTGTCGGCCGGGGTGCGCCCGGACGTGATGCTGCCCGCCACGCTGGCGGTTCTGTACCTTGTGAGTCATGGGGGGGCGACACCGTGGCGTGGCCTGTTGGGCAGAGTCTCGTGCATCGCAGCCGCTTTCGGCGGCGTGGTCCTGCCGATCGCGGCGCGCAATTATCACCTGACGGGAACGGTTATTCCCATTTCCAGCAACGCGGGTATCAACTTCTACGTCGGCAACGTCGCCCCCACGAACGGAACGAGTGCCGTACCGGTCGGACTGCGTTGGGAACAACTGGTGGCCAGGGTTCCCCAGGCGGTGCTGGAACAGCCGGCTCGGGCCAACCGGTGGTGGTGGGCAGAAGCCTGGCAACGGATGCAGTCCGAGCCGCGAGACACGCTGATACGCTTCGGCAAGAAGGCCGCTGCATTCCTGAGCCGCCGTGAGTTCCGCAACAACGTGTGTTATCACTTCGTGCAGCGGTCCTGCTGGCCCATGCGGATGCCGTTCGGGCAATACGGGCTGATCCTGCCGCTGGCGGTATGCGGGCTGGCGGCCCTGTGGCCTGGAGGATCGCCGGGCAGGCGTGAGGCCTCCGCGCTCTGCGGCCTGTGGGTGGGCAGCTACTGGATTCTGGGCGTCGTGTTCTTCGTGACGGCTCGATTCCGGCTGCCGGCGATGCCATTCTTGATCATTCCGTCCGCGTGGGCGGTGATCCAGATCTCGCGAGTGATTCGAAACCGGCGCCCCAAGGCCCTGCTTCAGTACGGGACAGGGCTTGTGATGGTGGGGATCGTCGCCTGGCCCATGTGGTTTGACTCGCCGGAGAAAGGATGGGTGCGGGACTACGTCAATCTTGGCAACAGCCTGCATGCAGCAGGCAACGTTCATGAGACGGAAAAGGCATATCGACAGGCCCTGGCCCTTCAGAGCGATGATCCGGACGCCAACTACCTGTTGGCACGCCTTCTGCTGCCTAGCAGTCCGGCCCGGGCTCTGGAGCATCTGGAGGTTGCTCGCCGGGTCTTGCCGGACTCGCCCGAGGTGATGCTGGCGATGGGACAGGCTCACGCGGCATCAGGCGATACCCCACAAGCCCGGCGCGTTCTGGAGGAGTTGGTCCGCCTGTCCGACTCCTCGAATCTATGGCCGAAACGGGCGGCCTGGGCCATGGCCCATGTCATGTTGGCCGAACTGGAGCTCTCTCGAACGCAGGCTCACTGGCGCCAGGCGTGGTCGATCGACCGCCGAACTGCGGCGGAGATGTCCTTCCTTAAACGACGCGACTTGGATCGCGTTCTGGGAACATTCCGAGCCGAGGCACTCGAGCAAAGGTGGAACTGGTATTCGCAGGCCAACTATGGTCTGATTCTGCTCCAACTGGGCCGGGGCGACGAAGCGACGACAGCATTTCTGAGCGCGATACGATTGGCTCCCGAACGGGATACGCTCAAGCTCCATCTCGCGCGGGCCCTGCTGAAATCGGGCAAGCCAGCCCAAGCCGCAGCCATCCTCGACGAGCTTGATCGAACGCTGCCGGCTGGCCCGCTGCGGCACGAAGCGAGAGAGCTGCATCGGCAAATCGGAACATCGACCGCCCCGGCACGTCACAAATGAAAAGGGCGAAGCTGGTTTCAGCTTCGCCCCTGGTTAACGGCAAGCAACTGCCTGAGGCCTCACCCGGCCCGGCGTCGCCGCAATATGAGCAGCCCGGCCAGGCTGAACAGGGCAAGGCTCGTCGGCTCAGGAACGACATCTAACGTCACCGCGTCACTGATCATCCAGTCCGCCAGGGCAGTCCAGCTAGAGCCGAGGAAGTCGATGAAAGGCCACCATTCAACGCCGTTGCCATCGATTATCGGGTCAACAACGTTATAGTTCCAGTCGAACCACTGGCTCCCGGCGATCCCGTTGGCCCAGGTGTCCATAACCGCCACGCCGCCCACGGTCAGGTCATAGTAGATGCTACCAGGCGCAGGTACCTTGACCTGAAACATGTTGTCCTGATACCCATATCCGACGATGCTGTGGCCGACCCAGTCGCTCAGGCTGGGATGATAACATATCACGTCAAGCAGCACCGGGCGGTCGGCGTCGATCTCGGCCTTGAAATCATTGTACCCAAAGCTCCCCCCCCAGAAGGGCCCATCGAGTAGGGTAGCCGTCGCTTCGTAGCTCTCGTTGATGGCTGTGCCGGGATGGTCCCATTCGCAATAGGCCTCCAGACCGCTCCTGATGTCCGGCGAGTAGGTCCCGCCGCCCACGGTTTTCATGAAATCGGCGATGCAGTCTGCAGGGTGTCCCTGATAACCGCCGGCGGCGATGTGAGCCGTGCCGGCTACCATGCTTTTCGTCCCGGAGGCGCCGCTGCCGCCCCAGACGCTGGCGTCACCATCAAAGAGGTTCCCGAACCCCGGGCGACCATCCCAGTATCCGACCATCATGCCGCCGGAGGTCGGGCTGCACCCGTACCACCAAGTGTACTCCGGGACGCCACCGAGCGGATTGGCCCCGCAGACGGGTTTCTCGGCCCCCTGGCTCAGCGTTGCGACGTCACGATCCCCGGCCCCCGAGGCCAGGTTGGCGCCAACTAGTACCGCCACCGCACAGATACATATGATGCCGTGTCGCACGGTTTCTCCTCCTTTGTTCTCGATTAGACAACAGACCACCACCCGCCCCCGCCGAATAACCACAAAAAAGAAGCACTTGGGAGAGACGGACCTTCCGCGGTCCCTCTCTCCCAAGTGCTTTTCTTTCGAGGCCTCGCTCAGCGGAGACCGATTGCGCCTACAACAGAAGCACCACGAAATGCAGGCACTCCCAATGCCCTCTTTCGCTGGTGCCCCAGAACAGCTTCAATGATACTGTCCGATCCGAGGATGTCAAGCAGGCAAAGGTGGTCTCCCGGAGGATTCCTTGCCGAACGCACCTAAGGCGGATCGCCTTTTCCTGGTCCGCAGCCAAAGGGGAACCTTGTGGAAGAACGTGCTCGCAAAGGGCGCTCATGTCTCGCCGTAGGGTTCTAATCTGTTGTCGTTGTTGCAGTTACCGAAGGAGAAGCTCGAAAGGAATGCGAGGATTCCCGTGAAGCGACGATGAACGCGATCCCGCCAGAGCGTCGGGGGCGGGGCCGCGGACGGTGGACCGCAGGGGGCCAGGGCCGAGATCGGCGGCAAGCCCGAGGGCCAGGCGAGCGAGAACCGCCGATCACGTCCTCGGTGCGCGGCGTTCGGGCTGGGCTCCAGACGAACAGAGAGGCGCCGTTCGGTGCCTCCCTGGAAGTCTGTCGCGTGTTTGCGATTGGTTTTGCCGGCGCTCAAGCTCTCGGGTGAGCGCTGTCGTACGCCTCTTTCATGCGATGGGTCGTCACGTGGGTGTAAATCTGTGTGGTGGAGAGGGACTGGTGTCCGAGCAACTCCTGGACGCTTCGCAGGTCGGCCCCGCGATTCAGCATGTGCGTGGCGAAGCTGTGACGAAGGGTGTGGGGGCTGATCGAGGGGTCCAGCCCGGCGATGGCCAGGTACTTGTCGAGCTTGCGGCGGACGCTACGGGTGCTGAGCCGCTGGCCGTGCTTGTTGACGAATACCGCCTGCTGATCGAACATCGCCGATCGCGGGTCCGCCCGCCGCATGTCCATGTACCGGCGGATCCAGGCCAGGGCGGTGGGGGAGATCGGCGTGATCCGCTCCTTCTTGCCCTTGCCGCGGACGTGCAGGCATTCTCCGACGAAATCGACGTCTTCCCGATTGAGATCGACGAGTTCACTCACGCGAATACCGGTGGAGTACATGGTTTCGAGCATGGCGCGATCGCGTGCCCCGAGCAGCGTGGTGACGTCGGGGGTTTCGAGGAGCTTGCGGACCTGTTCCTCTTCGAGGAACTTGGGCAGCCGCTTTTCCTGCTTGGGGGTTCGGATTGAAGCGAGCGGATTGCTCCGGGTGTAGCTTCGCTTGAGGCAGAACTTGTAGAAGCTTCGCAAGGTGGCCAGCTTGCGGGCAATGGTGCTCTTGGAGTACTCCCGGTCGCGGAGAAAGGCCAGGAACCGCCGGACGTCTTCGGTCTGGACCGCGAGCAGCATCTGACGGGAGTCGAGCTGGGTTTGCGGCGGCGCCTCGGTCGCGGTAGCAATTCCCCCGCCGCCGGGCGGACCGAACCCCGTGGACGGGGGGGTCAACCCCGTCCGCCGAGCCCCCGTCCCGTCGCCGAGGAATTCGCAGAACTGATGCAGATCCGCAGCGTAACACTTGGCCGTATGAGGCGAGAAGTGCCGCTCGAAACGGAGGTAATTGAGGAATTCATCGATCAACATGTTTTCACTCATGGCGTCACTAGCACCAGCGGCGAAAGTCTGCGTTTCCAACCTGGCTCGAGATCGGTTCTGCTCGCGCCCAAGGCAAGCAAGCCCTAAGTCTTAATTTCCTCGAGGTCCACCTCGAGACGTCGGCCCATCTGGTAGCTCAGAACGGCCGCATCGAACCAGTCGAAATCATGCTCGGCATCTTCAGCCATTGACGCAAAGGCGGCAATGATGTCCGCCTCCCGACCCGCCTGGTAACGGAACACGTACCGGTGGTCCCCTTTGACGAGCGAGAGCTGCCGAACGAGGTTCATCGTCCCAACTCCTCGGCGGCGGCGAGATTCGCGACCGCCTGGTCTTCCATCTGCTGCTCCATCAGGTCACGAGCGACGGTGAAGCAACAGTACCGCAGATACCACTGCTGACTCGCGAGGTATCTCCGCCAGCCGTACGGGCTCTCTTGGGCACTGCGGGATTCGGCATACCGGCGAACATCGCGCTGCACCGTTTCGTGGGCCGCGTTGAAAACCCGCTGCACCTGCGCCTGAGGCCACGCCGCGTCGGCCCGACGGGTGACCGGGAACGGTCGGGCCATTCGGGACGCCGCAACGGGGTCCAGGACACGAGCGGCCGATCGTTGGCCGTACAGTTGAGCGGCCATCCCGACCACCGGCGTGTAGGGGTCGTATTCGGTGATCGCAAAAACCAGGATGGCATCGGCTCCCAGCCGGTCGCACACATCCAACGCATGCTCTGGTGACTGAATCTGGCCAACGCCTTGCTCCGCAAGGATCGCTAGTACCCGACTAACCCCAATGACCCCGACTCCCTGAAGGCTCGACAGTTCGCTGGCCATCAGGTCCGCCGCCTTGACCGGGTCGAAGTCAGCGCTTCCGCTGAAGTTCAACGCCGGCGCAACCGCAACCCGGACCCCGGGAGGAAACTGGGCCATTAACTCCATTTCCGCACGCTGCCGGTCCGGGCCACAACCGCCCCATCCCCAGCACAGGAGACACAGAATCCACTGCCATTGGCGTCCCCGGTTGTCCCCACATGCCTGCCCCCTGGCCAGGCCTGCTGATCGAATGGCGATTTGGCTTCCGGTCGCGATCATCCCTGATCGAGCACCGTATCCTTCCCGTGTCCCGAGGGGATTGATCCCGCTCGCCCTCTCCCGCGGGCCAGAACTCCCCCGAGCTTGCCTCCGGGCCCATTTCGCGGATCCGGGACACCTCTAATTCGTCTACTTTCGGGGCCGGCTTGAACCCGAAGTCTCTTTAATCCGGCAATCCAGGTTATTCCTAGCCTCCCTGGCTAGCTTCCAATGGCAGTGCGGACGTTTCGACCGGGAGCGGGAGGTCAGTTACATCATCCGACCCCGCTGGCACTTGAGTCATTCGCGTCTGGAGCGGCTTGACGGACCAGGCGTTCTCGGACCCGTTCTGCAGACTGGTGAAGTAGACGCGCCCGTCGGTGCCCCAGACGGACCCGAAGTGCGCCCCCGCTCCGTCGGTCAATCGCAACGGCGAGGAGCCGTCAGCTTGCATGATCCAGATGTCCCCCCGGGTGGAAGGACGGGCGCCCTCGTTCGGGAGATCGCTCCCGGATGCCTCCAGACGGGCCGTCCCGTACGTGATCCAAGTACCGTCCGGGTTCCAGCCGGGCTGGATCAGGGCCATGTCCGGGCTCGTAGCCAGTTCGATGGGGAACTTCGGCTCGCCCAACTCCAGATCGACCCGCCAGATGCTGAACCAGCGGCCACCACGTTCGCGGGCCTTCTGATACACGATGCTGTCGGTGGTGGGAGACCATTCCGGGAACAACCCGACGCCGATCATCTTCTTGGAGCCCGGTTGGTCGAGCTGCATCGTCCACAGCTCCCACTGCTCGGCCTTGTCGTTGAACATGCAGTAGGCCAGCCGCTTGCCATCCGGGGCGAACGACGGATGCACTTCGTGCAAGGGCGAGCGGGTGATCCGGGTCGCCTGGCCGCCTTCCAGACCGATGAGCCACAGGTCCCAATTCCCCGACCGGTAGCTGGCAAAAGCGACCTGCTTGCCGTCGGGGCTAAAGCAGGGCTGAACGTCGGCCGCGGGATCGGAGGCGAGCTGCGTGACCGC
>Ga0307434_1001520_pt1 | contig 12438 bp, 12 predicted proteins | sample SalMarWE160220MG_FD_202156 | JGI IMG/M metagenome (GOLD analysis project Ga0307434, IMG submission 202156) | Salt marsh sediment microbial communities from the Plum Island Ecosystem LTER, Massachusetts, United States - WE1603-220 | ecosystem: Environmental > Aquatic > Marine > Intertidal zone >... | reverse complement strand
GCGGGATGGTCCGCTGCTCGTGCCTCTTGTGGCGTCTTTGTCGGGTGATCGTTGGTCCCTCGATGGCCGGTCGGTGAGAGGAGCGGGCGTCTCCCGTGCAAAGCACGGTTCGGGCCGCTGGCGGCCAACGACTCCCGCGGGCCTACCCTTCAACCCCTGATCCTGGCGATCAATTCGAGCTCAACGGGGCTGTCCAGCGGCAATTCGTTGGCCCCGACGGCGGCGCGGGCGTGCCGGCCGGCGTCGCCGAAGACCGCAGCGAGCAGGTCGCTGGCCCCGTTGGCGACCTTCGGCTGATCGGTGAAACCTGCCGCACTGTTGACGAACACGCGGAGGCGGACAATGCGCTCGACGTTGGAGAGTCCACCCGCGGCCGCCGCTATTTGAGCGAGCGCGTTCAACGCCGAGACCCTGGCCGCCTCCGCTCCCTGCTCGATTGTCAGTGCTGAGCCTACCTTGCCCGTGGCGGTCAGCCTGCCCCCGCGCATGGGCAACTGCCCGCTCAGGAAGACCAGGTTGCCCGTTCGCACGTAGGGTACGTACGAGCCGACCGGCGCCGGTGCCGGCGGCAGCTCATACCCCAGTTCTCCTAGCCGCTCCTCGGGTGTCATTGCTCAGCGTCTCCGCGTTCCTTGGCAGCGGCCTTGGCCGCGTCCCCTCCGTTCTCGACCGCGTTTTCAATGGCGCTAGCCGCGTCACCTGTCGGCGCTTCCGACGATTCGTGATCCATGGATCGGCCCAGGTCCACCTCGCCGATCTCAACTGCGTCGATCCGCCGGCTGAACTCATCCTCCTCCTCGTCTTCAAAGAGACGCTCGTCTGCCTCCTGGCCCGGCACCGTCTCCTCTTCAAACGCGGCACCGGTGTCGCCCTCTTCCTCCTCAAGCCCACTGGAACCGGAGCCAGCAGCCGATTCCATCACCCCGGTGATTGACGTTGCATCGAGCAGGTGGATCACGATGGGCCCGAACTGCTCCGCCTGCTCGACCCGCACCCGGTCTTGCCGAATCAGTTCCAGTAGGGCCAGGAACAGCCCGATCATCTCGCTGCGGGATCGGCCCTCGAAGATGCGCTCAAACGGCATTGCCGGGCCGTCCCGTTCCAGGAGATCGAGGATGTCCGCGGCGTGGAGCGCCACCGGCGTGTCGTCGTAGATGACGTCGTGCGTTGCCGGTTCCCGGCCCACCGACGCCAGCAACTTGTTGAACGCCGTTAGCAGATCCCAGATCTGGGCATCTTCGATATCGACCTGCTCCTCGCCGTCGGGCAACTCCATTTTGGGCCGGCCGAACCGCTTCGACCGCACCTCCGCCCGGTCGGACAGCCCCAGCGCCGCCCCGCGGAACGCCCGGTACGCCAGCAGTTGCCGAACCAGGTCCGCGCGCGGATCGAACGCATCACCGTCCTCGACCTCCGGAGGCGGCTTGGGCAGCAGCATTCGCGACTTGATCTCCATCAGCGTTGCCGCCAGAACCAGGAAATCACCCACCGCGTCCGGGTCCAGCACCTCCAGCAAGCGGACGTATTCGAGGTACTGCTCCAAGACGCGGGCGATGGGGATGTCGTAGATATCCACCTCGTCCCGGCGGATCAGGTAGAGCAGCAGGTCCATCGGCCCACTGTAGGTGTCGAGTTGAACCCGGTAATCCTGCATCGGCGGACATTGTAACCCAAACCGGGTACCGCGGGAAACACCGGGTATAGCCCGTCGGGCTCAGTCAGGGCGGCTCGGCGGCGCCGAGCCGGTTCCCCGTTGCCACCCACGGCGGGCTTGTCCGAACCGATCATGCTATAATGCTCCCAGAGGTGCGTCATGAGAGACCAGGATTTCGCATGGCTGGCTGAGCATGGGCCCGAACTCTATCGGGAGTACGCCGGTAAGTGGATCGCGGTGCGCGAAGGTAAGATCATCGGCGTAGGCGACACCGCCACCGAAGCCGCTGAAAAGGCCCGATCCAAGGCCGAGGACGGCGATTTCATTCTCGAGGCCGTGGATGCCGAGGCGGATGTCATTTATTATGGCTGTGCATAAGTGGCGGCGTCGGCGAACAAAACACTTCGGGGAAGTCTGGATACCTTTCGCACACATCGAAATCCAGGGCGCTAACGGTCACTACCAGGCCTTCTCACTGCAGATCGACTCGGGGGCAGTCGTCTCATTGCTGCGCCGTTCCGTAGCCGACCTTCTCGAAGTCGATCTTGCATCGGGGCGCCGAATCCAGCTTGGGAGTGTCGGCGCAGGGCCAACGGTTGCCTATGTTCATGATCTACTCACACGTTTTGCTGACAGCATTGTCCATCCAGTCCCGTTCGCGATTGCGGACAGGGAGTCCGTGCCGAACCTGCTCGGCAGACTGGGCGTCTTCGATCGCCTTCAATTTGACTTCGACCCCAGCCTTGAAGAAACCCTGATCATGCCGCCCTGGCTTGGCCAGGCCGACCGGAAGATCTGGGAGTTCCTGCTTGACACAGAGAGGCACATTCTGGATCGCTGGGACGAAAACGACCTGCCTGAGCCGGCAGGGGAGGTTGCCAACCGATTCATCAGACGCGGAGAGCAACTTCTCGCCGCGGCTGTCGGGCTCATGAAGCTGCACAGGGATTATGCCGGGCCGCCCTTTGTGCGCTCGCTGTTCGAGCTGGCCCTGCAATTCGAGTATCTCATGCAGGACCCGGTGCCCCGCGCGCGAGAGTACCTGGACTTCGCTCACATAACGAGATACGAACGATTCAAGACGATCACACAAAGCCCCCACGGGCAGGTCAGCCGTCAACTTGCGTCGGACCTGAATCTCAAAGAGAGGCGGGACCAGCTCAAGATCGAATACGACAGGGTTCATCCCCGATTCTTCCACAGAAACAAAGGGGGCGGAGGAAGGGTTGCGCGGAACTGGTATGGCAAGTCCATCCGGAGCTTAGCGGACGAAGTGGGCTGGCTTGGCGAGTACAAATTGTTGTATGCGACCAGCAGCGACTGGCTCCATGGCGACCCGTTTTCAACTGAGTTCGCTGTCCCTTTGGTGAGCACTGATCCCTCGATACTCCTCCGTGACTGCATAGGGTACTACGCACGGATGCTGCTGCGAGTGTCAGAAAGAATCATTCTGACGGCAGAGCAGCACGATGCGCTGAAGATGATGGCCGAAGACATGAGTTGAGCCACCCTCTCCGGCACCTTCAGAATGACATGACCTCCGCCGCCGGAACCATAGTCCGGTGGGTCACTTGACACTCGTGATTTCAGCGGGTAACAACGACAACCGTTCAAGAACTGGAGAACGACCATGATTGGCGTAGGGCTTATCGGAGCCGGTTTCATCGGGCGCAACCATTTCAATCAGTACGAAAAGCTCACGGACTGCTCAACCGTCGTGGCGCTGTGCGACAAGGAGCCTGACCGGCGGGCGGGCGACTGGTCCAACGTCGGCGGGAACGTGGGCGACATGCGGGGCACGCAGCGCGACCTCGGCGACATCAAGCCCTACGCCGACTGGCAAGAGCTGATCGCCGACGCCCAGGTCGATATGGTGGACATTTGCGTACCCACCTATCTGCATCGGGAGATGGCGATCGAGGCGTTGAAAACGGGCAAGCACGTGTTGTGCGAGAAGCCGATGGCCCTGACCGTCGAGCAATGCGACGAGATGCTCGCCGCCGCCGCCCGCGCCGAAGGCAAGTTCATGATTGCCCAGTGTATCCGGTTCTGGCCGGAGTGCGTCTGGCTCAAGCAGGCGATAGACGACCGGCGCTGGGGCCCGCTCAACGCCCTGAACCTCAGGCGGCAGGCCAGCACGCCCGATTACTCGCTGAACGATTGGCTCCTCGATCCCGAACTGTCCGGGGGAGCGATCCTCGATCTGCACGTACACGACGTGGATTGGGCGATCCATCTGCTGGGCAAGCCGAAAGCCGTGATCGCCCAGGCGTACCGGCGGCCCAACGGGGCATTCGATCGCGTGCACGCGCTGTGGGACTACGGCCCGGGGCGGGTGGTTCAGCTCGAAGGGTGCTGGGACATGCCGCCGGGGTTCGGGTTCAACATGGGTTTTTCCGCCCGCTTCGAGAACGCCGCCGTCGTCTTCGACCTGAGTTCGGGCAAGCCGCTCACGGTCTACACGCCGGACGGCGGGGCCGACACCCCCGAAATGCCCCCCAACGACGGGTACTTCAACGAGATCGAGTACTTCCTCGGCTGCATCGAACGGAACGAAGACCCCAAGACGAGCACGCCCCGCGAAAGTCGCGACGCCGTTGCCATCGCCCTGGCCGAGAAACAGAGCGCCCGAGCGGGGCAGTCGGTCAGCATTGAGTAGCGACCTGCGCAGGGGAGCCCGGGATGCGTTCGTCGGGCGGTTGGACCAGGGGGGCTCGGGTCCTGAAGCCTGGGGGCTTCCGCCCGGCCGGTACGTCAGAATGTCACGTCGATGGTCTCGCTCTCCTCTCCGGCGGCGGTGAGGTTCTGCAGTTTTTTCGTTTGCCCGGTATCCGGCTCGCTCACGATGACCGTGTACAGGCCGCCCTTGAACACCTGGGGGCGGAATGAGGTGCCCCGGATGCGGAGCGTGTAGACGACTTCGTCGTTTGCCTGGTCGATCACCTGCACGACCGGATCAGTCAGGCCGTGGACGTGCACCGTCGGTAGGAATGCCGCGGGCTTGCGGGCGTAGTTGTCGGTCTGTTTGATCGTGATGGGCCAGTCCGAGTACTGACCGCCCGTGCTCGGGTCGGTGGGATCGGCGTAACGGGGCCAGCATTCAATCGTGATCCTCCGCTGATTCCGGTCGAACTTCACGATGCCGTAGCCCGTCGCGCGGTCGTGAAGGGCGGTGGGCTCGCGCCCGGAAACAGCCGGATTCGATACGGCGTGGACGGTCATGTAGTTGCCGAATCCGTCCCGGTAATCACCCGTGTATCCCGGCGAGCCGGGTCTGCGGTTGAGCCCAGGCGTCGGCGGGAACCAGCGTCGGGGCCAGACGTTCGCCACGGCGGGGACGCACAGGGCGAAGCCGGCATCGTGCCAGTCTTCGATGCCGTACTGGATCGTGCTGCCCAGGTGCTGGTCACCGGCGATATGGAACGCGAAGCCGCGACGCATCTCGCGCAGCGCGTTGTTGCGAGCGGTTTGAGGCCAGCCGTTGGAGTCGGCGTCGGCAACACGCACGTCACCCTCCGGGTAGCTGCCCGCGTCCGGGATTATCAACCTCGGCACGACCGCGTCCGTGTCGGCGGGTTTGGGCAGGGTCGCAACGTTTGCGAATATGGTCTGCGACAGCACCACCTTCATCCACGCACCCCGGCTCCAGTCGGCCGACCACTCGCGCAGGAAAGTGAGCTGCCGGTCACCAAGCAGCTTCGCCCCGGGCACGTCGGCCCGAGTTGCGGGGTCGAAGTCGGGGTTCTGGAACCAGCCGTTGACGACCTTGCCCTCGGGTACCATGACCGTGGGGGACGACTTGAACTTGCGGTCCTCGATGATAGCGAAGCTGACCCCGCCGTAGTCCATCGCGCAGTAGTACACGCCGATCCCCTGCTCCACCGGCGTCGGGTCGTATGGATCGGGCAGATGGCTGGTCTGGGTGCGCTCGACCATCCTGACCCACTCGGGGGGCATCTTGTAGCCGCCGCTGTCCTGCCCCTCCATGCCCTCGCCCCTGGCGGCTCGGCCGCCGGCGCCCCAGAGGTTGCCGTGGTAGACGTCGTGGTCGTCCGGCAGGCAGACGCAAGGCCGATCGCGACATAGATCGCCGAACGCCCAGCCCCACAAGTACCATTTGCGCAGATAATCCAGGCAGGAGTTCTCCAGCGGCCGCCGCTGCACGCCGTAGCCCGCTACCCGCTCGTAAATCTGGTCGCCGGTGAAGACCAGCACGTCCGGATTGTGGGCTTTGACGTGCTTGACGATGTCGGCATTGGGCCAGCCAAGGTCGTTGTTGCCGGTGAAGGCGGCCACGACGATCGTTTCCTTATTGACCGGATTGCGGCGGATCGTGCCGCCCCAGTAGCAATCCTTAGGCTTGCCGCCGGATTGAATCAGCGCGTAGGCCAGCCGGTAAGGCGTGTCGCGCGAATCGTCCCATCTTTCGATGCGGAAGGTGGCGGTGCGGGATAGCTTGTCAATCCCCGCCTCACCGATTGTGTTCCAGGCGTCACTGTTCTGTTCGCGGATTTGCAGGCGGACGGATTTCGAGTCGCTCTCGCCCATGGGCGGCATCTGGGCGGTCATCTTCAGAACGCCCCGGCTGAGCGTATACTGGGCGAAAAGGATCGGCCCAAACGTCTGGTCATCATGGACGTTGATCTTGCTGCCGGATACCCTCCACTCGGCGAACCAGAACCGCACATTGCCCTTCTTACCCTGCGTGCCTGGCGCCGAGTGGCAGACCAGGGCGAGGTTACCGTACAGGTTCCCGCCGGGAACAGTGTGGCTGGTATTCCCAAGCCGTTCGCCGGTCTTCGCGTCGTGGGCCGTCAGGCTGAGCTTGTAGCTCTCACCGGCGGGCTCGGCCAGGAGACGAAGCTCCAAGTTCTCAAGCGGAATGGCGTCCGCCCCCGGCGATTCACCCTTGCCCACATTGCCGATGAAGAGTTCCCCGGTCGTGGTGATCCCGGCATTCATCCCTGTAGCCGGAATGACCTCCTGGTTGTGGCGCTCGCCGAAGCGTCCCTTGGCGCCGATGCGAAACCCGACCCAGCTTTCACGGAATCCTGAACGATGGCTATCAAGACATCCAAGGCGAACACTCATGCGAAGGTTGCCTTCTTGCTTTCCCAGCGTTCGAGTCAGGAGGTGGACGTTGCGGTCGGGCCCGCTGACCACACATTCCAGCCGGCCGCGGGCGAGCCGCCAGTCCTGCAGCCGGTTTGCCCAGTACTCCGGGCCCACCCAGACCCGTTCCGTTTGCGTCGGGAAGTTGCTGGCGAACTCCTCCGCTTCGGTAACGCCGGCGGTTGTCCCTGTGGCCACCAGAGCCCCAAGCGCCACCAGCGCAACACCGACCGGCGAGGGCAGGTTTCGCTCCGCTCGACCGTGCTTTACCTGGTTTGTCATGCTTCGATTCCTGGAATCTTATTCTGTTCGAAACCCTTCATTTCTTCTTTTTTGCTCGGGCGCACAGTGCCCTCGTCCCCGCCGCCGCGGCGACGGGTCACCGGTTTCCGCAAGCCAGGGAAACAGGACAGCCTCCAAACCCTTCGCCGCGCGCGTATGGTCCGGTCGGTCCGCCGGGTTGTCAAGCCGGTTGGGGCCTGTGAGCTTGAAAGGAATGCATGACACTCTCGGCGGCTTGTTGGAAGGCGCCATCCCCGGGTGTTTCCGAACCGCGCCCGTGAGGAAGCGGACACCGAGTCCGAACCGCGCCCGTAAGGAAGCGGCCCTGGCGCATCCGCAGATACTCCCCTCCCTGACAGTCGGGGTTCAGAAAGACAACGCCCGGCAGCGCAGTCCGAACCGCGCCCGTAAGGAAGCGGACCAATCGCCCGTTACCGTGCCACATCCTGGGCATCGAGCACGTACGCACACGCATCCCGGATTCCGTCGAGATCCCAGAGGTACTTCGTGCTCCCGTGTCGGGACCATATTCTGGCGTCGGGGGCAGCGAGACCGAGTTCACGCAGTCGCCGCGTCGCGTAGGCTTTCAGCGTGGTCATGATCTGCTCGGGCTCTTGCATGCCGGACATGACGATGTGGACGTGATTGGAACGGACACTGACGGCGTGGATCTCCCATTCCCGATGTTGACAGGTCTCGGTGATGGCCAGCAGAACAGCGTCTCGGCGGGTGGGCGTGAGCTCAGCGACGTGGCTCCGGCTCCCTGCAGCGTAGGCGTCCTTTCGCTTCGGATTGGCCGGCAGCAGCGGTGTGCCGGGGATGTTATGCCGATTATCGACGGTCCCCCGCTCGTCGCCAGGCAGCCAAGTGGCATACGTTCTGAACGTGATCAGGTACGCCAGCGGCGTATCCCGGCCGTGCTGATACCGTTGTGAACGCGATGAAGTTGCCACGCGTGCACCTGCCTATACCCTACCGCCACCCGCGAGAGTCGGCAAACCGACTGCCAATACGTACCCCGCCCGTAAGGAAGCGGACACCCAGTCCGAACCGCGCCCGTGAGGAAGCGGACTGCCGGGTACGAGCCTGTCGGTCCCCTCCCTGACGGTCGGGGTTCGGAAAAGCGATGTGCCCTCCCCTTCTCCGCCCGAAGGTCTCCGCCGGGACTGTCATGCCCCTGCTTGACGGTGGGACCGGCGCCGTCAGTCCGGTGGAGCCGGGAAGAAGCGTCCGCCGGAACTGCAGACTACCCTCAAAGCACACAGTTGCAGCGACCGATGTTGGCCGTAAGCCCCAGCGCGTCGAACACTGCTTTCTCCTCCAGGCAGAGGGCGATGGGCAGGCCGGGTCTATGCCTTCGAATCGTATCAACCAGGTGTCTATAGATACCGATACGCTGCGGCAACGCAAACCGGTCCCGACCATCGGCGCATTTCTCTGTTGCCCTCGCCAGGTTGCGGGAGATCGCGTTCGCCGCCCCCAGCTTGAGTTCCATGAGTTGTCGAGCAGACCGATAGATACAGACCCCGCCAAGAGTGATCCGTTGCAGAGGCACATCGTCGAGCACCCGCCTCAGGAATCGCGAGTAGACCGCGCGCCAATCAGGCACGGGGATGACGGGCATGACCACGGCCCGCAGCGGGTATCCGGACCGGGCACATTTCCGCATGGCATCGATTCTCTCGGAGACCGGCGGACTGTTTGACTCAAATGCCTCATGTACCTCCGGCGCGTTGAGTGTCCAGGAAAGAATCGTGTGCCCGCGGTGATCCAGGTCGAGCAGGTTATCGACTTCTGCGCTCTTGGTCAGCACGATCAGTCGGGCCTTGCGATGGCTTGCGAAGAACGGGACGAGCGTCCGGGAATAGCCCGTCAATGGGTCCAGCGCCATCCCGTCCTGGAGCTTACCCAGATAAAACGCGAGTGGCGAATCTGCTCGTGATGCCGCCCGGTCGATCTGGTGGAGCATCTCTGAGAGATTCAGGAAAACCTTGACCGTTGGAGAGAATCTGACGCCGGGCGTCCCGGCCAGATAGCAGTACTGGCAATCATAGGGACAGAAGCCGTACGGCGAAAAATGCCAGTAGTTGGGACAAGTATTGCCCTGCTCCTGGCTATGCCGAACCGCGCTTCGGTGCTCTGAGAAAACGAGGGTCTGCTTGCCGCGGTAGTGCAGCGCGACAGGATCCGAAGTCCCCAAGTCGATCCGGTTGTGCGGAAGGTCCGGGCATTCAACCACCTCTGCTTCGGGATACACCGCACAAATTCGCCCCACCAGATTGCGCCGTTGCCGGGTGGCCAGGCTGCCTTTGGCCAGAACGATCCTCTTGGGAGCGAACAAGCAGACACGCCTGGGTTGGTAGCACGTTTGCGGCTCGTCCAGCAGACATGGCTGGTACATGATCAGGCCTCCGTCAAGCCAGTCAGGCTACGCGCGGATCGGCCCCGGAGGTAGTGGGTCAGTTTGATTCGGCGGTTTTGAGCAGCCCAGCAAGCTCGTCAATCCCCCACTGGTGATCGGCTAGGGCGGCGGCTTGGGCCGGCGTCTGCCTTAAAGTCTGGTGCTTCCGGCAGAAGTTGTAGTACATGAAGTGTAGAGCCACCGCGTGTTCCAGGTTCTCAAGCTTCTTGGAGAACGCATTGGTCAAACGGGTAAAGCGCCTCATCGACATCCGCATTGTGAGGTTCTGGCGCTCCACGTAGGACGTACTAACGTGTTCCGGGTCGGGGTCGCCGCTGATAGCCCGCTTATGGCAGCCGGTGCACACCGGGGGGCTGTAACGGTGCCCGGGGTCCCGCTTTGCGGCGTACTGCTTCACGATCTGGGCAAAGTCGATTTCATCGCCGAAAGCCTTCTGAACAGCGTCCACGTAGGTACTGAGCCCATCGGTACTCAGTTGGGTCCGGTCGGCCAGCCGGTCAGCCAAGTCGAACATGAAGTCCCGAGCCGTGTCCGCATCCCGAAGCCCCACAATCCAGGTGGCAACTAGCTTGGTGTCCGCGTCGATGGCCGTCCAGGTCCAGACATCCCCGACGCCCTCTTGCCCCTGTAGTTGGGCCGGGACGTTGGCCTGTTTACAGTAGCAGAATGACCAGATTTCGTCAGTCTGAATGTGCTCGCAGGTCAGCCCCCGGACGTGCTCATCGTGGTAAGCCTGGCAAGCCGCCCCGAGATCCCGAAGCAGCTTGACGACCGTGTTCTTGGCCACGCCGGTCATCCGGACGGTCGCCCGGATGCTGTTGCCCTCGACCAGGGCCGACGCCACCCGGACCCGCTGTTGTCGTGATAGCCTGTTCATACTGAGCAATTATACTTGAGCGCGCAAGCATTGTCAAGCAGTATTTTTGTATATTATGCAAAATTGGGCTTGCAATCCAGCCTCTGAGTTGTATATTATATAAAGGTGGAGCCAGGTGCGGGTCGATAGACAGGAATGCGTAAATGGATCAGATCAAAACTCGGACGACTACCTCGGCCACCGGAGGGCCGACCACTTGGCGACTCGGATATCTGCGTGTTTGCGAGAAAGAGGCCCGGAAGCTGCTGAATGATAGCCAGTATGAACACGTGCTGTATCTGTTTGATGACTTGGCAAGGTCCGACGATCCAAGGCGAAGCGAAACCCAGGATGTGAGGGCGATTGAGGACTTCTATGAACTCCGCGATAAGGGCGGCATTCTAGGGAAGATCAACCTTCGTGTCTATTTCGCCGTCTTTGATAACGTGAGGGTCATCTTGGCGCTCAGTTGCCACAAGAAAGAGAACGAGGGCAAAACGCCAGGCTATATCAAGGCGAAAGTTCGCAATAGAATGCGATACGCGAAAGAACTCTTGTCACAAGAGTATGGAGGCAGGTAGTATATGCAAGTAAAGGACAAACAAAGCACCGATGCCCACAATGCGTTCTCGCCACAGGACTACTCGCGCGCCCAGTTAGCCATGGCGACACTGATGGACCGTATTGCTTCGTTGTCCCAAGAGGCCGCAAACGATTTTCTCGCCGTGGCCAAAGAACTGCTCACCAACTGTGACAGCAAGGAGAAGTTCGAGGAGATCACCGAGACGATAAGAGAGATTCTGTTCCCAGGAGAGACTGGTGGCATTGTGTACGTGGAAAGTGAAGAGCACACCACGCCATCGAACCTAGGCAAGATGATGAATCACGTGGGTGGCGAACTCAAGAAAATAAGAACGCGCGCTGGCCTCACTCAAGAGCAGCTGTCTCAGAAGTCTGGGATCCCGCAGAGTCACATTTGCCGCCTTGAGAAAGGGCAGCACAGTCCATCCCACAAGACGCTGCAAAGGCTGGCGCAAGCTTTGCGGATAACAGTGGGCGAATTGAACCCATGTTACGAATAAGAGGACTAGGGCTTCTTGTCGCCGCCCTTTTTCCACCTTGAGCGAGCGGCCTTCTTAGCGATTTCCGACCGTTGCTCTTTGGTGAGTTTTCTAGCCCTGGCGGCACCGCCCTTCTTGCCGCCTAGCCGGCCCAGGGCCACGGCAGCCGGGTTCTTGCCAGATTCCTCGTCCTTCTTCGTTTGCTCTGGCGGCTCCTGGCCTGTGGCCTCGTCTACAATCGCCTTGGCGAGCTGGTTCAGGTCTCGGGGCTTTGTCCTTGAGCGCTTAGGCATCCTGTAAGTGTAGCACAAGTGGGGCTAATGTCAAAGCCGATTCCGCCCGTTGCATGATTATTGCAGCCGCGCAATCGGGGCTTTCGACCCCCCTTTTTTGGCCCAGAATCGCCATTTCTCAAACTGACCCACTACCGGCCCCGGAATGCTAACATTTCCCGAACCCAGAGGCAAGAGGCCTCGCATGCGCGCAGCGATGCCCCTACCAGGCTGGTCAGGTCGGTTCCGGACAGTCTCTGCCGTCGGTTGGTGGTTGAGGAATCTGCACGGGAGGTTACCCTGAGGGCCGGCACCAACGAGCGAAGGGTTCGCCGATGACTGTGTCTCAAAGCGAACGGCGGGCGGACGGCACCGGGTTGATCGAACAGGATCCCTGGCTGAGGCCTTACGCGGACGCGCTGCGCCATCGATACAGCAACTACCAGGCGGCTCTCGGTCGCATATGCCGCGAGGAGGGCTCACTGGAGGCGTTCAGCCGGGGTCACGAGCACTTCGGCCTCAATCGCGGCGAGCGTGACGGAGAGCCGGGGGTCTGGTATCGCGAATGGGCGCCCGGGGCGGATGCGCTGTTCCTGACCGGTGACTTCAACGACTGGGATCGTCAGGCGCACCCGATGACCCGGGACTCGTTCGGGGTCTGGAGCATCTTCCTGCCCGACGAGCTCTACACGGACCGGCTCGTCCACGGGAGCAGGGTCAAGGTGCAGGTCCACAGTCCCCTCGGGGTGATGGACCGTATCCCAGCCTACGTCCACCGG
>Ga0307434_1001519_pt1 | contig 12440 bp, 11 predicted proteins | sample SalMarWE160220MG_FD_202156 | JGI IMG/M metagenome (GOLD analysis project Ga0307434, IMG submission 202156) | Salt marsh sediment microbial communities from the Plum Island Ecosystem LTER, Massachusetts, United States - WE1603-220 | ecosystem: Environmental > Aquatic > Marine > Intertidal zone >... | reverse complement strand
GGCGAGGAGACTGACCCATGTACTTGGTAGATACCAATGTGTGGCTTGAGCGACTCTTGGATCAGGCAAGATCTGAAGAGGTCGGCCAGTTCATCGACTACATACCACCGGAGAAGCTATTCATTGCGGACTTTGCCTTTCATTCCATTGGAGTAATTATGAGCAAACTGAACCGGATTGATGGGCTTCTGCGGTTTGTTCAGGATACTTTCATGGATTGGGCGGTGTCCCTTATTCACCTCGAACCCGAAGACACATAAGGCCTCCCACGAATGATAGAACACTTCAACCTTGATTTTGATGATGCATACCAGTATGCCATTGCAGAGAAATATGACCTTACCATCGTGAGCTTTGACAGAGACTTTGACCGCACAGAACGGGGAAGAAAAACCCCGGGTGAAGTGGTAAGGATAAACTCATAACTGCTTACCATCACAACACTCTATCCCAACGAGCAATTACCGTTTTTAGGCGTAATAGGAGTTCGTCCTGATGTGAAGGACTCAATACATGACCAGTAGAATCAAGACGGTAAACCATTACCAAGAAACGGGCGGGAACTGCCTCCCGCCCGTGCTTTTCTCACCCAGCAACTTGGTGTTTAGCTAAGTACCCATATTCGTAAATACGGTGACAAACTGGGTTTAACTATAATTCCTTAAAAAAAACCCCCTTACCCCCTTTCATAAAGGGAGGTTGGGAGGGATTTTGAAACGTTAGCGTATTTATGAAGTTCTGTACTAAGTTTTGGGTCTGAGCCGCTTCCTCCCCAGAGCAATCCCCACGCCGAAAAACATAAGAAAAATCACAACAACCACAGCCGCCAGAGTCACCCACACCCCACAGTACAATGCCATCCAACTTAGGCCAACCATAGGTAACAGACTCCAGGCCACAACAAAGCGCAGTGATAGTGCTATCCCTGTACCTCCGGCAGTAACAGGATTATTGACAGCAAAATCGCACAGGTGCAAAACACTAGGTAAGAGATTTCTGACACCTTTAAAGTCAAAATTCTCATATAAGGCCCTGGCAAATTCAAAGCTGTCAAATCGCAGGATATCTGGGCTGAAATGAATCTCCAATCCGGTTGAGGGAACCGCACTGGGCGCATCATGTATCCTAACAGGTATGGTCACTATGGTAACAGCACGGCCAGACTTATCGGAAAAATCCAGGGCACTGTCGACAGAAGGGTCTTCCACGCTAATCGTATGGATTCCCGCTTCTACCTTTCCAAATCAAAGGTGTGAGCATCCTGTCTGAACCTTTACTCCCCCCACAAACGAGGTGAAGGACGGGGTTCCTATCCTTTAGGGAACAATCCTGGATTCAACGACGGTTCCGATAGACATCGTGACCGAGTACGCCTACAATACTGAAATAGGTAAAGGATCCATTCTTGGTGGACCAGCCGATAATGTCATCTACCAATCTGCTGAGGGTTAAGGTATTGTCTGATGCCCCAATGATGGTAAAGGTCAATTTCACTACCCTACCACCGGCATGCTCTGCTATCTTTTCCCTGGTGGTAAAACCTCCTACCCTTACTACACCATCAACAGGGTTGTTTGCATTAAAGAAGTCCCACCCTTCTACCAGGTCACCTCTGGTATAAGCTTTATAAGCCAAGATTGATGAGTTCGTAAAAAGTCAACATCGGTGTCATTGCGAGCGAAGCGAAGCAATCTCCTTCAATGCAAGTACTTGAATTTACGAGATTGTTTCGTCGCTCTGCTCCTCGCAATGACAGGTGAAAAGACTTTTTACGACTTTGTCAAGATTCTGGGATTAAAATTTACATCAAAACCAAAGGCAGCCACCTCATTTGGTGCTCCGTTGACTGATAAAGTAAAGGTAATAGTATCACCTTTGTTACCACGCTGGTCATTCATGGCAAGGTTTGCCCGCGCGTGTACCAGGTCAGGCAGTATTAAACCTACAAAGAACAACATCGTTAATGGAATAAGCGACTTTGCTTTCATTTCAAATCTCCCCCTATTGCTAATCTATTTATTAAAAAACACACCCTTCAAACACACTTTCTTCTTTGCTATTCATTTTTATCAAAAAGCACATAAAAGCCGAATGCGTCTATATCATCGGGAGCATTGTTAATAAGTAGCAGTATAGCTACTTCACCTTCGACAAAAAGAGAGACATTCTTTACCTTTATACATTCTCCCTTAATAAAAAAGGAATGAATAAACTGAGCACCTTTGACCCCCCAAATTTATATGTCATCTACCATATTTTCAATATCTAAACAACAATCGCTTTCACCAACTATTTCAAATTGCAGATTTACCACCGATCCTTTAGCATCAAGGGTATAGCTTAGTAATTTAGGATATCTTTGCACCCTATTACATCAAAACCAAAGGCTTCTTCATCATTTGGGGTACTGCTGATAATGATAAAGAATACTTTCTAACCTTTCCCGCTACACACTGCACTGAGCTCTATATCATTGTCCTGGGATAGAGCGACACTAGCCAATATAAACCGGATCTTGACAGGCAAAAAATAGATATGAGTTTGGCTTTTGCCCTCATTTGTTTTACGTCTTGCAAGGGGGGTGAGGTGTGTGCCTCCCCTTGCTGGATTAGTCACTAACACCGCTGCATTCTAGGATGCAAGGAATACATCCTTTTAGACAACGTACAAATTTGCAAAGTGCATCTTTTGGAGTAATTTCCTCGTCAACATCACCATAAGGGCACGCTGTCATGGTTGGCAATGAGAGAAGGCCACCGGTGCGGAGCAGCTACAGCAAGTATGCACAAATACTTGTCTCTTTCAGAGACTGTACTCAATTGCTGGAGGTAGGCCTGCACTACAGACTCTATTATGACTGACGTCAAAGCTCTCCATGGCTGGATCGCAAGTACAGTAGAGTTCTATAAAAGTCTTGCTCACAGAGGCGGTAATTGGAAAAGTGAGGAATCTGAGCCAATAAAGGCCTAAATCATCTGCAAAAGGGATTTAATCATCGTCTCCTGGTCGTCGTTAGCCATCTTGAATTTCACGCCGATTCCATGGGGGGTGATCCTGACCAATTCGCCGCTAATCTTGATATATTTCTGATAGTTGGAGAGCGGAAAAGATGGTAAGGCCTCCTGTCCGACACGGAAGGGCATACGGGTTTCGATAAACACTCCGCCGGCGCTTATGTCTTTTGATGTAATCCTTGTAGACACGATCCTCAGCAGAGTAATCTACAACCATAAAGAAGGGTTTCCTATAATGTTCCCTTTTCTCTTTAATAGCCTTTCCTCCAACTCTTTCAAGAGGGTTCGCTACTCGTCTTCGGATATCTTCTTGATCAATTCAGTGAGAGGAGCGGTAATACTGGAATCATTCGATTGTTTGCTTAAAGCAGTCATCCGATAAGTCCTTTTTTTGATAGGAAGCCCCGCCCTAAGCCACTATTCTTCCACATCTCATAACGAACCTTCACCAACATCGCCCCCACCTTACATCCGGTCTCTAGGCTGCAGGCCATCAAGGAGTAGTGCCTTGTTGGTAAAGATTAGCCCCAAAGACGGGGCTAGCATCAATCAACTAATCCACTGCCTATTGCGAGCAGACACTAGGGAGTCCCAGATACTCCTTGAAGATCTCAAGGGCATCGGCCGGCGTGCAGTCATTGTCCATATTCACATCACAGCAGATATCTTCACACTCTCCGCAGTCCGTAGGGCAGATCCCCAGATAGGTCTGGAAGGCGCACAGGGCATCCTTGGGGGTTACCTCTCCGTCTCCATTGACATCACAGCTACAGCCACACTGGAAACAGCCGAGGGAAGCAGACCAACCCGCTATGTCGTCCTTGAGCTTCTGCAAATCTAAGGTGTACTTAGAACCCTGTTCACATTCAATGACATTAAAGTTCAAGTAAATCACATCACCATTAGCACCTGTAGGAATGGTATCCTCTCCGGCTTCAAACCCACCAACCCTGACGATCCCGGTTTCAGGGTTGAACGCCTCAAAGTAATCGAAATTCTCCACCAACGGACCCCTGGTAAAACCGGTATACTCCAGCACACAGTGATTAAAGGTGACCTCAAAACCAAGCGATTCAACCTCATTGGGCGCGCCTTGAATCCGAACCGGGATGGCCACCGTGCCACCCAGACCACCGGTATTACCCATAATGTCCAGATCACCAGAGTCATCTTCCTCACATGTAGCTAGCACATCCCCACAGAGTGAAACTTCGGCGCCTAGCTCTGGTGGAATGGAATCGTATTGGGGTTCTTCCTCGGCGGTGTCATGATCCCTGGCGTAAGTGAATGCCTCTTCCATGGATACATTGCCGTCTCCATCTGCATCAGCATCCACAGGCGTGTGGTCAGGGGTTTCACCCCGTACAGCCTCTGTCCAGTAATATACAAATTCATCATATAAATAATCAGGGGGCATGGCCCACGAGCTCTCATCATAAGCACAAGCGGTAGCAATGACCCGCCCTTGCGCTGAAAGATCATCCACAAACCCACCACTATGGCACTGCTCCATCACCACCATTATCTCGCCACAGTTAATCTTATTTACTTCAATGGCAAACTCATCGTCCTTGATGCTTTCTTCCCATAATAGCAACAAAGCGTCCTGGCCGGCTTCCTGTGAACCATGATCGGTGGTGTAGATAAAGAGGGAATCCTCAGGGTCCAGAATCGCCTGCAAGGCGTTAAAGACGTTGGCTATGTTCGCCTTGGTGGCAGAATATTGGATGTCATCATCCCCATCCTCGTCTAGATCCAAGGGAGAAGAATCATACGTGTCGTCGTAGTGATGCCTGTCCAGGCCGGGATCGGTCCCGTCAGACATGATCACGTAGATATGATCATCAGGGTAACCATAGACCTGGGTGAGGGCAGAGTATATTGCCGCACAGTCATTCCAGTACCTTACCCAGTTATTATAGGGATTATAACCCCCGCTGATGATGATCGCGTAGAGGTTCTCAGGGGATGAACAGGAAGAGATGTTTTTTTCAAGGATAAACTTCCGGCTGAATGCCTTTGCTTTTTTTTTAACCCCTACCGGTCCAATAGAGGTAAGCCGCTCCATCCTGTGGATATTATCAGGAGGCATAGAGGATGGAATAATCTGATATTCGCCTGTTATAGTATTTACAAAAACATAGCGGCATGAGTGTTCCCAGTTAGCCCAGGGATGATCATCAATGAAAAAAAACCAGCCATCAAAGGATGGCGATTTGACAATCTTATTGAATGCCTTTATTTCCGTCTCGGGCTTGACTGCTTCTTTCGCCGCATAGACCCACTTACCTTCCATGCTCCCACCCAGAATATCGTTAAGCACAATCTGAAAGGCAACCGATTTAGAAAGCGGGGCCTGGTCGTTAGCCAGGACAGGAGAAATAAGTATCGAGAAAATCAGACACAAAATGGATATAAAGATCTTCTCTCTCCTTTCGTTCATAATGCCTTGCCTCCTTTGCAGCCATTACTGCTATCGCTCAACTTCAATGATTACCTTATAAGTTTTACACGGTGGTATGTTTTTCTCAAAGCTTCGATTATAAACCAGCAGTAAGGTTGTGCGACCCGCTCCAACAGCCTTAAAGCGCATGATTATCTTACCACCGGCCCCTAAAAGTTTAGTGTCAGGTTTGAATTCCGTTTTACCTACTTGCCTCAGGATGGAAGAGTCCACAGAGGCCACTTCCCACATATACCCGGTGGTTGGATTGCCTTTCAGGGTAACTTCAAGGGTATCTCCAATATGCATTTCAACATTGATATCGGCATCATTTTCGCTCAATCTTAAAGGCATGCCTACCGATAAGCTACATGTCAGAGCTAATAGGAAGATCACAAATATGATAGATATTATAACTGATTTAGATATTCTCCTAACCGCTAACCTCCACAAGGCGGAGCCAAATAGTGCTACATGTACATCCAATATCATAACTGAGACATCACCTGTTTGCCCCCGCCAAAGTTGGAGGCAAACAGGTTCTCATTTATCAAACTGTTCCCTCTATTCCGGCGAGCAGGCATTTGGGTAAATTCCCAGATACTCCCTGAAAATCTCAAGGGCATCCTGTGGTGTACACTCACCGTTCCCATTCACGTCACAGCAGATCTCTTCACATGGTCCGCATGCAGTAGGGCAGATCCCCAGATACGTCTGGAAGGCACACAGGGCATCCTTGGGGGTGATCTCCCCGTCTCCATTTACATCGCAACTGCAGCCACACTGGAAACAACCGAGAGAGGTAGACCAACCTGCCACGTCGTCTTTCAACTCCTGCAAATCTAGAGTGTAGTTAGAACCCTGCTCGCATTCAATGACACCAAAATTTAGATAAGCCACGTCACCGCTGGCACCTTCTGCAATGCCACCGGTGGACTTGAAACCGCCACACCGAACAATGCTATTCTCACCTGCCGGGATGACGCAATCAAAGAAGTCAAAGTCCTCTATCAGTGAGCCACTGGCAAAATCGCCAAACTCAAGAACACAGGGATTAAAGGTGACCTCAAAGCCAAGGGAGCCAACTGTATTGGGCGCATCCTGAATCCGAACCGGGATTGCCGTCGTGCCACCTGTAGTACCGGCACTACCTCCAATATCCAACGCACCGGAGGCGTCCTCATCACATCCTGGTGGTGGACAGCCAACATGCAGTATCACCGGCAGCACCACACAGCATTCATCCGGATCGTTGCTGGCAATCTTGATGTTGCCGTAATAATCTCCCCCATCCATATCAGAGGTATCAAATAAGATCGTCACCCCCATGCTTCCACCAGGATTCACAGTGCCACTTGTAGGGCCTATGTCAGAAATCCAGGGGGCATCTGGATCGCAGGCGCAATCGGCGCCTCCGCACCAGTCGCATTCCACTAGGTAGAGGGTATCAGCCCCATAGTTGGAATGCCACAACTGACCAGGGGTACCACCACAGGTAACTCCAAAACCTCCGACGCCACCAGGAGCGGGCATAGAATCCACCACCGTGCCATCTTTGCTCACTCGGTAGATCACCCCACCGGCATCGTCAGAACTGATCAGATACTGACCATCCCAATCCAGGCCGGTGTTTGCCCAAGAGACCCCAAACGAATCTATGATGTTGCCGTTGGTATCGAGTTTGAATATCGTCGAGTTCCATACCGATGACACCCACAGATTATCACCATCCCAGGCAATCCCCAGAATGCCGTCAGTCCCCTGGGGCATAAGATCATAGGAATCGATAACTGCTCCAGTATTGGGATCTATCTTGTAAAACATGTCACTTACTCCATCTTGGCCATGGTAGTCAGTTACCCAGAGATACTGCCCGTCAAAGGTGATCCCATTCATATCAGGTGAAGGACCGGGCAGGGTGCCAGTGACATTACAGTTCTCATCCAGTTTGTAGATATTTCCTGTATCATCTTCGCTGACGAGATAGAGAACGCCCTGGGCATAGTGGAGGCCCATGACTGACATGGCGGGACTGGGACACTGCTTGATCACGTCCCCCTGAGCCTCGAAACTGGGTTTCACCCCAAGGGCTTCACGGGTCTCACTAAAACTGGGAAGCTTTGGTCCACTTAAAGCCGAAAAATCTAATTTAGACTTGGCAACTTCCACCGCCTCATCACAGATATTGGACACCACCAGATCAGCATCACCCACATTGGCTATGTTGAGAGTAAGCTCATCGGTTGTGCCGGGGGGCAACGTGATCTCAAGGCTGGTGGGGGAGACATCGATCTCTGGGTTTCCAGGTATCGAATAATTAATAAAATTTGCTGAATACCCAACCTGCGATATGCCGTATTCGATGCGCATGTAGCCATCCTCACCCCAGTCCGGTCCCCACGAATTTCTCAGAAACCAGACGCCATTAGTGCCTTGATTGTCGTCCCAGCCCACCAGCACAACAGCATGGTTGGGGTCGCCAGGCTCATCAATGTTAAATATACCTCCGGTGTAACTGTGAAAGTATGGTCCCACATATACTGCTGCTGACACAGGACCGTAATCCATGATTGCCTGTTTGATAGCATTCACAGAGGGAATACCATGCACAGGGTCAATATAGCTCCAATCATTTATCTTCCAGGGGTGTGAGTAAGGGCCACCACATGGGACATCCGCAGCCACATAAGGAAATTCCGCCTCTGGAACCGCGCCGGCTTCGGTCTCCGGGAGGCTGAATTTCCATTCGTGATAATCATGGGCCCAGAATCCTCCATCGCAGCTCCATCCATCAGTATTGCATGAAACCAGGTATTGTTCTGACAAATCCTCCTCTAAATTATCTTCAATCAAAATGTTGCTTTCCAGAGGGCCCACAGTGCCAAAGGCCCAACAGCTACCGCAATTCCCCTGATCTCTTACCGGCGTACATTTCCCCTGGTCGCACCAGTTCCAAGAGGACGGGAGTGCTACTTTGGCTTTAATCTCCTTAAATGGTGCATTTACCCACCAATTTTCAGGGGGAACCAATCCGCATAAGTCATTCAAATCACGTTCTGTTGCGGAGTTAGTCCCAACTGTAAAAGCTGCGCCTTTGGCCTCAAGCTCTGCCCGCAGATTTTGAATGTCCTGAGCACTGAGTTTTGCATGCACTTCTGCCGCAAAAACCATGCTCAGCAAAAAACTTAAAATCCATGTCACAAATTTAATTTTTCTACCCCGCATTTTTTTCCTCCTTTCACTTACCCTTAATGTTCAGAACTCCCTCGCCCCGATTAGTTTGGGAAGCCTCCTAAGGGACCCCGTTTTTCCTTGATCGTAATTTTGCTCCTCTCTTCATTGAATCTTTTCCACACTCCATGCCGAGATATCATCCTTAAGCCCTATCAATTGCACGGCTATATCCCCTTTTCCAGCGCGCTGAAAATCCAGTCTAACCAGTTCTCCACTTTTTCCAGCCACTATCAAATCGTCCCGTGCCTCAAAGCCACCCACTCGCAGTTGCCCTTCCTTGATCTTACTGGCATCAAACATATCGAATTTCTTTACAAGTTCGCCCTTTACGTATGTAGAATATTTCAATACCCTTGGATCATAAACCAGATCGAATCCTAAGGCCCTGACCTGATTGGGGGCTTTATCTATCAGCAGTACAAAGGTCACCTTCTGTTCTTTATCGTTAAATAATGTATTGATTCTTATATGCGGTCCCGGGCTCATGATAGGAGGTGTTCTTTTGACCCCTGTCTTACCCTTGCCGCGGTGTGACGACAATATCTTGGAAGCCTTTTCTGGTCCTCCAGCGGCCAAGGGTATGGTTGCATTTGCAAAATAATTCGAGGCCTTATCCAATTCAGCCAGTTTTTGGCAGTATTGCTCCTTCTGCTCTTTCAGACGCTCAACTTCTCTGTCAAATCTTTCTTTGATTTGGGCATCGTCTGACTTTGAGATGTCATCATTTTTCTTCTCGAGCCTGACAATCCTTTGCTCTAGCCAAATCAAATTTGACTTCAACCGTCTTTTACTACCCGTATCTTGTAGCCCAAGGGGTCTATCCAGCGAACTTAGCCTCACATCCAGCCGGCCCAGATACTTTCCTTTATCCCCTGAAGATAAGATGTACCCATTTTTCACCCTGATAGGGGCATGCGTGCGCTTATCAGTACTGATGATAAAATCTATGTCCGAAAGGTCTTCAAGCAATTTGAGATTCTCTTTCTTGGAAAGGCTGGAAAGGGCAATAATCAGATCGGCTTTACCTTTTAGAGAGCTTATCATTTCGTGGGCCGCTAAATATGGGTCCTTGACAACGTATGTGCTGTCTGTTTTCTGGACCGGCAACTCTTCCATGAGGCCAAAGATCCCCACATTGATTCGACCTACGTTCTTAATAGTAAAAGGACTAAATATTGGTTTTCCTGTTTCCTTGGACACCAGGTCAGAGGATATAAAGGGTAATTTTAAGGCCCTTGTCTTTTGCAGTAAAAAGGAGGTGCCGAAGACCAGATCCTCCTGGCTCAGGTTGATTGCGTCATAGGCCATGCTTTGATAAGATGTTAGAATCTTGTCTGCGTTTTCCGATTCTTTTTGATCGCATCTGCTCTTGGATTTAGTGATGAAAAGGTTTCCGGCATCCAGAAGCAAGAACCTCTCCTGAGCTCTTTTTCTCTCTTCATTTAAAAAATCCGCCCGCCTTGATAGACCACCAAGCCTGTTTCGACCTCACCCGGAGGATTCGGTAAAACCTGAAGTATTACTGGTGTAGACAATCACGCCCTGTTTTGTAAGATCTCCGGTCTTGCTCCAACCCATGGATCCAAGAATCAACACGAGGCCAATAGAGAAAAGAATGCCGCCCCACCGGCGCCTCTTTTTAAGATGCCTATTTGCCAACAAGCTGCCTCCTTCCTATTTTGATAAGTTCCCAGAAAAGATAGCCTACGAATAGAATTGATGAGCCTATTGCAAGATAATACATAGAGCCAAACAGGATCATCATTGCAATCAACAGCCGCAACCCATCATTCTGTACCTCCTTGCTATCAGAGATCTCTCCTAGATAAGCTCTAAATTGGGCTTGTGAATGGCTCCTGTCAGGAAGCGTGTTCAGGTACGCAGCCGTCTGATTTACTTTTGGCATAGCTCTGGCGAGCATCAAAGCCTCTTGATTATCGGTAGGCTTTGCAACTCTAGTACTCTGATGGGATTTGCCTGCTTCTGCTCTTCTATGGATGTTGGGCTGTGCCCTTACAGATTTGCTTGTCTCTTTACTCGTTGGCTGATCTGCTTGGGGGTGAAAGATATCTCTCCTATAACGATTATTGTAAAAAGAGCCCCTTATATGAGCGCCACTGGAAGGAGGTGCTTCGTTATCACCTTGTTCCCGCTCCATGGAAGGACCAGCAGAAGAGAAACTTGGATTACCATAGGATTCATGCCCCAAAGAAGGGATAGCAGGAGCAGTTGACGGGTTGCTTGCAACTTCTTCAGCAATAAGTGAGTCAGGAGGAGGTACTGGGCTAGCTGGTTCCTCCTCAACAGGAGGGGATGTTGGATTGTCTGCTAGTTCTTCCTCAACCGCAGGGTCTCCGGAAAAATATCCAGGTTCTGTGTTCCAGCTTTTAATGTCGTCTTTTAATTGAGCAAGCCTGACCTCGCAGTCCTCATGCCCAACTACATCGAAGGCCAGGGAGACCGCTGTGCCACTCTCGCCCTCGTCAATCTTACCCGAACCCGCCACAAAACCACCAACCCTCACTGTGCCGGGCGATGCATTGTTCGCACCAAAAAAGTCAAAACTGCTGGTCAAGGAGCCAGCAGAATATCCCTTATAGCTCAGAACACTGGGGTCATATTGAACATGGAATCCAAGCGCTGCCACATTATTTGGGGCATTATCGATGGAAACAGTAAAGGTAACCGTATTTCCTTCTTCGCCCGATTGATCCTCCAAAATAAGTGAGGCAGCGGTGGCCTTGATGCCCATGGAAAATGTGACAAGCACCAATATGCACAAGCTAATGAAAAAGCAGAATATATTGTTTTTAGTGTACATGAGCAAAATCCTCCTCAATTTATTCCCACCCCAACCCTCCTCTTTGCGAAGCGGGGTCAGAGCGGAAAGCAGATTTCTCTCAAATGGCTCTTCGATTAGCCAGTCGTGACTCTACGCCTCCTCCTCGACAGAATTCTCACCGTAGCCAGCATGAGTACAATCAGACCAAAAAGGATCGCCAGTTTCTCTGCTGTCGTTGTGTGAAGGGCCACATAGCTCACCCCCACCATAGGCATCAAAGCGATACGCACCGTCGCCCGCAAGGTGTCATGTCCGGCTATGCAATCCGCTACAGGCGGTAAGTACCCGTAGTAAGCACCCACAAACGTACGTCTCAGTGTGGTCGGCAGCAGAAACACATCTCTGAACTGCAGTAGAATCTCCACATGCCCTTCAACGGGTGGTCTAAAAGCCGCAGTGGCTATAAAGCAGCCACCACCACCGCCACCGCCTCCACCTCCTTCATGTGGTTCTTGAACGGTAACGGTCGCTTGAGCGGCCTGTCCGGCATCGTCCTCAACCCTTATGGTCACGGTATGCCCAGCAGCCTCAGCCGGTACCGTGCAGGAGACCTGCTCTCCGGCAGTGGCTGAAAGGCTTCCCTCATCGCCTATGATTGACCAGGTAAAAGGTGCCAGGCCGCCGCGGGCTGCAAACACTACCGTTTCACCCACATTCACGGTGGCCGAAGTCGGATAAATACCAAGCTTTTCATAGAAATTCACGGTAGCCTCTGCCGTGTGACCGGCGCTGTCCCCAACCTGGATGGTCACGGCAAGCCCGCCCGTAGGTGCCTCAGCCGGGGCCGTATAGGTGACCTGCTCTCCCTCAGTGGGATCCAGGGTTCCCTTGGTGCCGTCATCGTCAACAATGGACCAGGTGAAGGGTGCCAGGCCGCCGACCGCTTGAAAGTCCTCCGTGTCGTTCA
>Ga0307434_1001517_pt1 | contig 12458 bp, 9 predicted proteins | sample SalMarWE160220MG_FD_202156 | JGI IMG/M metagenome (GOLD analysis project Ga0307434, IMG submission 202156) | Salt marsh sediment microbial communities from the Plum Island Ecosystem LTER, Massachusetts, United States - WE1603-220 | ecosystem: Environmental > Aquatic > Marine > Intertidal zone >... | reverse complement strand
CATCACCTCCATCAGACCTGAGAAGATTTTCATACAGCCTACAGCTCACGCATATGATAACGAAATATCAGCCAAATTTCTGGCGCGCTTCTATGTCGGTGATTTCATTAGATATATATTCCAGTTGGCAGATGACTCGGAAGTTATCGTTAAGGTCCTGAATGACCTGGCGGCACCAATATTTTCGCGACATCAGGATGCCAAACTTGTCTGGCTCACTAAAGACTGTTACGCATTCAGAGTTGAATAGCGATCAATCTTTTTATTGCGGAGCACCCAATGCTGCGCTTATCCATGGAGGAATGCATATTGTACAAAGAATTTTCACAAAAACTGGTGTTTGCCATTGCAGCACTGCTGTTAGGTGCGGCAATGCCGTTGGCCGCTGCCGAGACATTGACAGTCGTGTCCTTCGGCGGCGCCTATGGTAAGGCTCAGAAACAGCATATGATCGATCCCTATATGGCGAAATCAGGCACAAAAATTCTATTCGAGGACTACAAGGGCGGAATTGCTGAGATTAAAGCTCAGGTCACGGCAGGCAACATATTGTGGGATGTAATCGATATCGAGGTAATCGATCTCGAACGCGCCTGTTCGGAAGGGCTGCTGGAAGTCATTCCCCGTGACATTCTACCTCCAGGTGAGGATGGCACACCGGCATCGGAGGATTTTATTCCTTCTGCACTGGCGAACGAATGTGGCGTAGGCGTCATCGTCTGGACTATAATTTATGCCTACAATGACAAAACGATTGGCTCTAAACGTCCAGAAACGATCGCCGATTTTTTCAATACTAAGGATTTTCCTGGTAAGCGCGCTTTACGCAAGCGTCCGCAGGTAAACCTGGAATGGGCTCTGATTGCAGATGGCGTTTCTCCGGGCGATGTCTATAAAGTTCTGGCCACTAAGGAGGGACAGGACAGAGCATTCGCCAAGCTCAGCACAATCAAGGACGATATTGTCTGGTTTGACAGCTGGTCTCAGGCGCCACAGCTTCTCAATGATGGTGGAGCAGTGATGGTTCAAAGCGCCAACGGCCGCATTTTTGATGCTATCAATAAAGACAAGAGGCCATTTACAATGATTTGGGATAATCACATCTATGATCTCGATGTTTGGTCGGTCGTCAAAGGTACGAAGAAGAAAAAGCAAGCCTTTGATTTTGTGGCATTTGCCACTGGTACAAAGCCGTTGGGTGGTATGCCGGATGTTGCTTACGGACCAACAAGAAAATCGTCCGGCAAATATATTGATCCAGCCGTTGTGCCAAATCTGCCGACCTCTCACCTCGACAAGGGTATCAAGGCCGACGGTCTTTTTTGGGCTGATTATGGTGAGTCTCTTGGCGAAAAATTCAATGAGTGGTTACTGAAGTAAACAGAATGCCATGGTGTCCGGATAGGGAAACCTTTCCGGACAATCGCCGGCGGAAACATCGGTATCAGCTTGTCCGTCATTTTGACCAGACCTTCGGACCGCATTAAACATTAGTTGGCCCGGCATGGCTCAAGAGAAAACCACCCTTTCAAGAGAAGAGGCCAGACTGGCCCGCCGCGAATTGTGGCGACGTAAATTCTGGGCGTTCGCATTTGTCGCACCTTTGCTGCTGTTTTTGATGTTTGCTTTCATCGCTCCCATCAGCACGATGTTATATCGCAGCTTCTATCATCCGACCGTTGCATTGCTTATCCCGCAGACAATTGCATCATTGAAGAACTGGGATGGAAAAACAGTTCCTGGCGAAGATATAATCACAATATTCGCCACGGAATTGAAACAGTTGGCTAACAAGCGTTTGTCTGGTCGTTTGGCCGAGGAACTAAACAGGGTGCAACCTGGCTTGTCCAGCGTTGTAAAGTCGTCGGCACGCAGATTGCGTCGCATTGAAGATTCTGTCCTGAATGAGAAGGGCGCCGAATTAGTCTTCGAAGCTAATAAGGTCTGGGCTGAAAGATCTACATGGCTCGCCATCAGGCGGGCCGGCAAGGTATTTACAGAAGCAAACTACCTGACTGCGCTTGACCTTGAGCTGTCAGAGAACGGTTCGATTCAGCCGCGACAATCTGCAAAAATCTATGTTGATCTTTACATTAAAACACTTTGGATTGCTCTGATTATTACGGTTCTTTGCCTGTTGCTCGGATATCCTCTGGCGTACTATCTGGCCAATGCACCCACCAGGCTTGCAAATGCCTTGATATTGTTGGTTCTGCTGCCTTTTTGGACATCTCTGCTTGTGCGCACGACGGCGTGGATAGCTTTGCTGCAAACCAATGGCGTGGTGAACTCAACTCTAATCTGGACGGGACTGATCAGCTCGCCGCTGGAGCTGCTTTATACACAGTTTTCGACGGTCGTTGCCATGACTCATATTTTGCTGCCCTTTATGATCCTGCCACTTTACTCTGTAATGAAGGGCATCGATCCGAGCTATATGCAAGCCGCATTGTCCATGGGCAGCAGGCCGCTGCCGGCATTTTTTCGGATCTATTTGCCAATGTCATTGCCTGGTCTCAGCGCAGGCGCATTGCTCGTTTTTATTATTTCGGTTGGGTACTATATCACGCCGGCATTGGTTGGGGGAACTGACGGCCAGATGATTTCCAACCTCATTGCCTTTCATATGCAAGAGTCCAATAACTGGGAGTTGGCGGCGGCTCTCGGATCGTTGCTGTTAATCGTGATCGTCGTACTTTACTGGACCTATGACCGATTGGTCGGTGCCGGAAATATCAAGCTTGGATAGGTTCTATGAGCGAATTTCCTCATTACTACTCCTTTTGGGACAAAGTAATGCACTATGCACTGAGATTTTCCGCCTGGGTGGTGCTTTTCTTTCTCATGCTTCCAATTCTGGTGATAATCCCTCTTTCGTTCAATGTTGAGCCGTATTTTACTTTTACGGATGGCATGTTGCGTCTTGATCCGGACGCATATTCTCTTCGTTGGTACGGCGAAATTTTTTCTGATGCCAAATGGGTCCTGGCAATTCAGAACAGCTTTATAATTGGCACATTTGCCGCCCTTATTGCAACTCTGATCGGGACAGTGGCGGCAGTAGGGCTGTCACGACAGGAAATGCCGTTCAAGCGGCTTATAACAGCGCTGCTTCTCTCTCCGATGATCGTTCCCCTGATAATTATCGCTGCTGGGATGTTTTTTTTCTACACCAGGTTTAATCTCGTGGGTACCTATCCCGGACTTATAATTGCGCATGCAGCGCTTGGTACTCCATTTGTTATTATTACCGTTACGGCCGCTCTCTCGGGTTTTGACCATTCATTATATAATGCCGCCATTAGCACAGGCGCTTCACCAGTCAGAGCCTTCTGGGATATTGTCGTGCCTCTCATTCGCCCGGGAGTAATTTCTGGCGGATTGTTTGCTTTTGTGACGTCCTTTGACGAAGTTGTCCTTGTGCTGTTTTTGGCAGGACCCGATCAGAGAACTATACCCAAGCAGATGTTCTCCGGTCTTCGCGAACAAATAAACCCCACCATTCTTGCCATAGCATCATTGCTGATCGTCGTATCAGTTGCGTTCCTTATATCGCTGGAATTCCTCCGCCGTCGCGGCGAACGCATCAGAAGCGGCCAGTCGAATTAAAGCCGCCTGATGGCAGAGCACGATATCATTGACATCGGTCCCGAAAAAAGAGATCACAATCAAAAACTTGCAGACCAATTAAATTAACTTAATTTTAGCCGATTTGGCACCAGCTACCCAATGAAGTCAGTCGAACACGATCCACGTTCTTATGCAGCGCTCAGAAATCCGGATTCCAGAACCTATCTGTTATTCGCGGCCGTGGCGATGATGGCAGATCACGTAGAGCATGCAATCAGTTACTGGATGTTGTTTGTCAAATTCCACTCTCCAAGTCTCGCCGGTTTCGCGGTTATAGCACATTGGGTACCATTTCTTGTTGGATCGGTGTGGGCCGGAGCGCTTGCTGACCGCTTCGATCCGCGGCGTATCATTCAGGTTAGCATGGGTTTATTTATTTTTGTTTCCCTGAGCTGGGGGGTTTTGTTTCTCAACAGTTCTCTTGCCAAGTGGCACGCGGTTATTCTCCTTATCATACATGGCTGCGCTGGGGCATTATGGGCGCCTGCCGGTCAGGTCCTGATTCATTCAATTGTCGGTACGGCGCAGTTGCAAAGCGGTATCCGACTTATGGCGACTTCAATTACGCTGGGCGTGTTGCTGGGACCGGCCGTGGGCGGGCTCCTATTGCTTTTTGTCGGGCCAACGGGTGGCATTTTCATAAACGCGGCGATCTATTCTCCACTTTTGATCTGGCTGGCAAAACATCCTACGTTCTCAGGTCACGTCCCGAGACGGCGAAATCCCACAAGCTCGTTCACTGAGTTGGTTGCGACCGTCAAACAGATCGCCGGAATCCCTACTGTATTGACGATGACGCTCCTTGCCGGACTTTCAGCCACTTTTATCGGAAACGGATATCAACCTCAGCTTCCGCAGTTTGCGCGTGACTTCGGGTTTGACAATGAAGGACTGCGCTACACTTTATTACTTACAGCCAATGCCGCTGGAGCAATTTCTGCTGGGATCCTTCTTGAATCACGCATAACCCTGCCGTCAACTTCCCGTACAGCGATCCTCCTTGCGATGCTGTGGTGCGTCTGCATAGTAGGTTTCGCATCTGCTCACAACTATATAGTTGGCATCACTCTTTTATTTTTTGCCGGATTTTCTGATCTGACATTCAATTCCATTGCCCGTACACTTGCACAGCTCTACTCACCAGCGGAGCTGCGGGGCCGTGCGATTGGTTTATTTAATGTTGGAAGTCTAGGATGTCGCGCATTCAGCGGTATTACAATTGGATTTGGTGGTGGCTTTATCGGCATACATTGGTCTCTGGGTCTCAGCGCAATGGTCCTGTTCATATTACTGGGGGTTCTTTATTTCTGGTCCAATCAAATTGCAACCCGATAAAGATGATTTGTTCACAAGGGCATGGTGCCCCTAAAGACCCGCCTGCGAAAAGCTGCAATCAACTAGGCTTTATGGCACCATTGCCGGTGTGGTCTCCAAGTATAAATTCGAATCCTGTCCGTCCGTTGTAACTGCAGAAACAGATTTTTTCAGTAAAGGACCGTCCGGCCATTCAATTCACATCAATACAGCCACTCATGAGAGGCACTAACTATAAGAGAATTGGATGGGTTATGTGCTGAATAGAATGCCTCTTTGTTTAGGGGCGACGAGCTTTATTTTCGTTCGGCCAAACTATTTGACTGAATAATTATGCAATCGGTAGTCTTATCTTGTATTATCTATTCTTCCTTATTCTACTTGAAAACCTATTTTTTGTTAGTAGACGTAGTGTGTTTTTTTCCATCTGTTTCCTGATCAGAGGCTGTCTAGTTTTGATCATGGCTGAAATTATAAAAATTGAGCTGGACTCCTCATATGAACGATCTGTATACTGACGGAAGATACGTCTCTTTTCATATCCAACACTAAGAGCTATCTATTGAAAACCCTTGGGATCAACCAGGGGTTTTCTTTAGGGCGCGGCGAAAACGCCACGCGATGGCGGCGGCTCGCAGAACCCGTCTAGACAGGAAACTTTTTACCAGGCAAGTAGGTCAATACTATGTAGCTCCGGCTTGGTTGCGGCTCTCCTTCAACTTTCATTAGAGTGTATTTCACCAGAAAACGGATATGGTCCGTCAAATCTACCTACTGGTATAAATTCGCTTGAAAACTGATTAGTGATTTCATCATAAGAATGCAGCAGAAATCCTCCAGGTTCCAAAGTAAAGGTCGCTGAACTATTTGGTCGACGATCCAGTGTTACCGCATGAGCAGGTGCCGGAGCTATGATAATCGGTCCTGCCTGGGTATGCCGGGTAATATAGCGGTGCACGTGTCCGCAAATAACAATATGCGCCCCCTTGTGATTGGCTACGATTTTAATAAAGACTTTCTGGTTGGCAAGAGACTGTGAATCCATATGCGGAATACCGGACTCGAAAGGGTGATGATGAAGCGCGATTATTGTGGGTTTACCTTCAAGTTGGGCCAACTTTCCTGAAAGCCAGTCGAGGGTCTCAACAGATAATTCACCAGATGCCTGGCCTTCGACAAGATCATCAAGACCAAGTAGGTTGACCGAACCTACGACCTCATGGAAATTGAGCGGTCCGGTTTCAGAAATATAATCGTGATCAGCAAACGAATGTCGCATCGGCTCACGGAAATCGTGGTTGCCCGGCAGGAGGTATATTGGGCATCCCAATGGAGCCGTAATTCTTTTGAACAGGTCGTAGGCAGCAAGTGTGCCATTGTCCGTAATATCTCCAGTTACGACAACGGCATCCACTGAATCTATCATCGGTAGGATTGAATTGATATGAGAAATTGCCCTCGCTAGTGCTTCAGCCGTATCGATTATGCTGCAGGCAAGTTCACCCTCATCGACGATATGGGTGTCAGTCAGCTGAACAATATTGACTTTTACCATAAGATATCACTCTTCGTAAGCATGAATGACGAAGCAGGAATTTACACTCTGACCGGTTTCGCCAATCCTTGAATCCTCAGTCCTGTAAATTATGTATAAATCCCGAGCATATTAAAGCCTCATCAACCTCGAGACGAGTAAAGAAGGCCGTTACTCTCAAATTTAAGACAATCTGCTTTTGGTTGCGATTTCACTGACGGACAGTTCGACATAATTACAAATTTACAAATAGATTATTTCGTAAACTTTCCATGTTAAATGTTTGGCTTTTAAACTTGACATTCCAGTAGCTGGAAGGATTACACGAAATAGGTGAGTGGATTTAAGTCAGAAAAGGCTGAGTAGATGTCAACCGGTCAAACTATCGAAAAATTTAGACAAGATGGATCCCGGGAAGAGCCTGTTACCCTTGATCCCGTCTGCGGCATGCAGGTGGATCCAGCCACAACGCGATTTACCAACCGATTTGAAGGTCACGACTATTACTTTTGTTCCGAGAGCTGTTTGACAAAATTCGACGCTAATCCACAAGCCTATTCGGGAGGACGGTCCATGCCTGAACCCATGCCTGATGGATCATTGTACACTTGTCCCATGCACCCTGAGATTGTCCAGGTCGGACCCGGCAACTGTCCTATTTGTGGCATGGCACTTGAACCTATGGGGATCCCTCCGAGCGATGCGGGTCATAATCCCGAGCTTGTTGATTTTTCTAGGCGGCTTTGGGTTGCTGCTCCATTGTCTATTATATTGTTAGTTGTAGAAATGGCCGACCATCTATTTGGTATTAATCTGGTACCATTTATTCCACCCAAAATTCTGGGATGGTCACAGCTCGCCATAGCAATTCCGGCTGTTCTATGGTGCGGTTGGCCTTTTTTTGAACGAGGCTTGAATTCTCTCAAAACCCGAAATCTCAATATGTTCACACTGATTGCCGCAGGAACGGGGGCGGCTTTCTTGTACAGTGTCTTTGCGGTTGTTTTTCCAGACCTGTTTCCGCCTTCCATGATTTCAAGTCACGGGACTGTACCAAATTATTTTGAAAGTGCCGCCGTCATAGTGGCTCTCGTTCTTTTGGGACAGGTGCTGGAATTGGGTGCCCGGGAGAAAACCGGGGGGGCTATCCGAGCCCTGCTGAATCTTTCTCCTGAAACTGCTTTCAGAATAAACGATGACGGAACGTCATCCGAGGTTCCTTTGGACGATATTGTGGTTGGAGATCATCTTCGTGTACGACCAGGGGACAAAGTTCCGATTGACGGTACTGTGATCGAAGGCTCTAGTTCCGTCGATGAAGCGATGCTTACAGGGGAACCAATTCCGGTTGAAAAAAATGTGGGAGATCAGGTCACAGGTGGCACTCTTAATGGCTCCGGAACTTTTAATTTTGAAGTAAGTCGTACCGGCGCTGAAACAACACTGGCGCAGATTGTCACTCTCGTGGCCGACGCCCAACGCTCCAGAGCTCCTATACAGAATCTGGCGGACAGGGTGGCAAGTTATTTCGTTCCGGCTGTGTTAGCGGTCGCTGTCATAGCCTTCGTAAGTTGGCTTGTTACAGGGCCTGCTCCAGCTTTCAGTTTTGCTCTTATTGCGGCCGTATCTGTTCTAATTATCGCTTGTCCGTGTGCTCTGGGATTGGCCACACCCATGTCGATAATGGTATCGACAGGACGAGGAGCCCAATCCGGCGTACTCATCAAGAATGCGGGAGCCCTGGAAAGATTTTCCGAAGTTGAGGTCCTGGTTGTAGACAAGACGGGAACCCTTACGATGGGACAGCCCATTATGACGGAAGTTAAATCGTTCAGTGAATTCGATGCAGATGAAATACTCGGCCTGGCGGCTTCGCTGGAGGAGAGTAGTGAGCACCCCCTTGCCAATGCTATTTTACAGGGTGCCAGGAAGCGGCAGATTTCTTTGGAAAAGGTCCAGCAGTTTGAAGCCAAGACAGGTAAGGGTGTTTTGGGTCAGATCAGAGAAAAAAATATTTACCTCGGAAACAAGGCCCTTTTATCTGATTTAAACATTTCAACGGAGTCGTCGAGCGAATATGTGCGACAATTACGTTCTACAGGTAATACGGTCATGTATGTCGCGGTCGATGATACATTTGCCGGAATTATTGCGGTTGCCGATCCGATAAAAGAGGAAACAGAGTCTGCCATTCAGGCGCTTCATCAAATGGGTCTCAAGGTAATTATGGCTACTGGAGACAATAAGGTTACAGCTCAATCGGTAGCTGACAAACTTGGTATTGATCTGGTTTATGCAGATGTTCTCCCCGAGGATAAGAAAACCATCATTGAGGATTTGCAGGCAAATGGTTGTAAAGTGGCAATGGCCGGAGACGGCATTAATGATGCGCCGGCACTGGCTCAGGCCGATGTCGGGATTGCCATGAGTTCCGGGGCCGATGTTGCGGTGGAAAGTGCGGGAATCACACTCATGAAAGGTGATCTCCGCGGTGTTGTTCGAGCCCGGCACCTTGCCACGTCGACAATGCGGAATATCCGGCAGAATTTATTCTTTGCATTTGTTTACAATGCACTTGGAGTACCTATTGCCGCAGGAATTCTGTATCCAGTATTTGGCATAATGCTTACACCGATTTTTGCTGCTGCCGCTATGAGCCTATCATCAGTCTCTGTGATTGGTAATGCGCTGAGACTGCGTAAATTGCAGTTTACGCTATAGGCACCGCAAATCTTATGTTGGAATTTTATACTTTGAATGGATGGTTGACTTTGTACTCGCTGGCTAAAATTGGATTTTTGTAAAATGGTATCGTACCACTCATGAAGGCTTGTTGTCTGGCCGGGACCATATTAAGAACAACAGTGCCGCGTCGGAAATTCAGGATTAATGACAGCAGGGGCTGACCCCATTGGACACATTGGATTGGCGTGGATCTTTCTGAGCGTATTTTATAAAAGATATGAAACCTGCCTTGGAAAGGAGCAATAAATGAATATTGGAGAAGCCGCCCATTCATCCGGGTTACCGGAAAAAACGCTGCGCTACTATGAAGAAATTGGATTGATCACCCCTAAACGTCGGGAAAATGGCTACCGCAAATATATAGAAAGCGATGTCCATAAGTTGAGGTTTTTGCAGCGCGCAAGGAGCCTGGGTTTTTCTATCGCGGATTGCCGGATGCTGCTTTCCCTGTACGAAAACCAAAAACGTGCAAGTTCGAGTGTTAAAAAAATAGCGACCTCCCATCTCAATGAAATCGAGCGAAAGATACAGGAGCTGGAAAGTTTGCGAAACTCGCTGAAACAACTGATAAACAATTGCAAAGGTGACCATCGTCCAGAGTGTCCGATACTGGATGATCTTTCAGGAACAAAAAAATGCCTTAAATTTTAACTCCGGTATCATTTATGAGTCCTGTTAATAAATCCAATGTATAATATTGCCTTAATCCTTTGATACATTTGTGCTGTGTAAAAAGAAATACAAAATTTAAATCCCGAATTTCCACCTACAGGAAAAACTATGCGACATGACAATTCCAGAACTGGGGTAATCGCGGTTGTAGTTTTGATTTTACCGCCTCTGCTCTATTTTAAATCCGAGGTCGCCGCACATTCCGGCGCCAAGGGCTTTGTAAAAATGCGAATGGAGACCATGAAGTCAATCGGCGCCCAGATGAAAATTTTAGGTAAAATTGCAAAAGATCCCACACGTTTTGATGCTGAGCTTGTTAGCAGCACGGCTAAGGAACTCAGTGAGCATGCCGCTAAAATTCCCGAATTGTTTCCCAAGGGCAGCAATCACAAACCAAGTGAAGCGCGCAACGAAATTTGGTCTGACTGGGATAAATTTCTGGCGTTCGCGAACGAACTAAAGCAAGCGGTTGATGACCTACAGAAGACAAGCGCTGAAACATTTAAGCCAGCCTTCCTAAAAGCAGCAAATGCCTGTACAAATTGTCATCAGGAATTCAGGCAAAAGAAAAACTAGCGGCAAGCGCTGATTTAGAGTTCTTGTTGTAGCAGCATTAGACGAAGTGACACAGTGCTTCGAGAATTGAATCGCTGTGCACTTGGTTTCTCCCCGGCGTTTCAGATTTGCATTCGCTGTCTGACTGGTTATTTCTGTTTTCGGATTAGTCTTTGCCTGCTAACATTGAAAAAACTTTTGATAACTCGGCTGAGGGATAGCCGTTCAATGAAGTTGTCGCTGACGTATTGAAATTCGAACAGCAAAACACGCTTTCATTTCCCACATGACAAGTCAGAGGCATTTTCAATATTGGGAGAGCAGCATGTCATCAACAAATCTGACGTCGTCCTATCGGTTGGCGGTTGATCAAATTCGTCTGGATGTTATAAGGGCCATGGCGTTGAATGCCGCACTTCAGCTTGACTTGTTTACGTCCCTTGCCGAAGATCCACTTACAGCCGAGGAATTGAGCACTGCCCTGGGTGTTAAGACTCGAAGACTGAAAATCCTTCTCTGCCAGCTTGTTGTCTCAGAATTTTTGGAATTTCATGACACTCGATTTTCCAATGCACCAATCTCAGCTGAACTTTTCGTTAAGGGACGCCCAGATTATTATGGAGGAATTCATGGTCTCTGGACAGACATGTTTACGGCGATGTTGAAAACAGCGGATTCCATAACAGCCGACGAGCCAAAAGCAAAAATTGATTTCGAAAAAATGTCACAGGGGGAACTCGAAACATTTCTTAAAGGAATTCATGGCATGGCAGAGGCTGCGGGACGCAGTTTGGCCGAAAAATCACTATTCACCCAGGTAAGCAATATTGTAGATGTCGGAGGTGGGTCTGGAGGTGTGGCGATTGGCCTTTGCAAAGAACACCAACATCTGCATGCAACGGTCATTGATTTGCCATCAGTGGTCCCAATTGCCGAAGACATGGCAGATCAGGCAGGAGTCTCAGACAGAGTTACAGGACTAGTCGGAGACATAATTGCGGAACCAATATCCGGTAAATACGACGTTGCAACGGCGAGAGCGTTGTTTCAGGTCCTGTCCGAGGAGCAGTGCCAAGTAGCAGCTCATAATATTGCTGCGGCTCTCCCCTCAGGCGGGCTGTTGTTCATAATAGGTCATATTACCGACGATAACGGTCTTGCGCCAGAAGTAACTGTGGGCATGAACGTGTTTTTTCTGAACGTATTTGAATATGGTCAGGCATACAGGGAGTCGGAATATCGAACCTGGCTCGAAAATGCAGGATTTACAGACATCGTGCGTTCACCATTTGTCGCCGGAAACAGCCTGATATCCGCAAAGAAGTTGTGAGATTGGTACGACCGGAAACAATTTTACTATTATTGATGAGATCGAGAGGAACCGCTTCAATGAAGGGAAAGATTGTATTCGAAGAGCATTTTACCGTCGAGGAGACCGTTGAGCCCACCCGCGCGTTGGCCGGTGAATCAGGTCGGTGGGAGGCGTTTTGCGAAGAATTATCGGATATCGGGAGCAGACGCCTGGAGAACATGGAGAAGAATGGCATTGAGTTTGCAATTCTCTCCCTCAATGCACCGGCGGTTCAGGCTATTTTGGATACAGAAGAAGCAATCCGCGTATCGAGGAAAGCAAATGACAGACTTGCAGACGCGGTAAGCCATCACCCAAAGCGTTATGCGGCCTTCGCCGCGCTGCCCATGCAGGATCCTGAAGCGGCGGCGAAAGAACTCGAACGTTGCGTAAAGGTTCTTGGATTTAAGGGGGCACTTGTCAACGGATTTACCCAGAAGGATAATCCGGATTCGGCCATCTACTATGATATTCCGGATTACCGCGAGTTCTGGTCGACGGTGTCTGAGCTCGATGTTCCTTTCTACCTGCACCCACGAGCGCAGATCCCGTCTCAGGCCAAAAATTACGAAGGTCATCCCTGGCTTATGAGTTCGCCGTGGGGGTTTGCGGTTGAAACCTCAATACATGCACTGCGTTTATGTGGGTCGGGCCTGT
>Ga0307434_1001516_pt1 | contig 12460 bp, 10 predicted proteins | sample SalMarWE160220MG_FD_202156 | JGI IMG/M metagenome (GOLD analysis project Ga0307434, IMG submission 202156) | Salt marsh sediment microbial communities from the Plum Island Ecosystem LTER, Massachusetts, United States - WE1603-220 | ecosystem: Environmental > Aquatic > Marine > Intertidal zone >... | reverse complement strand
ATCACCTTTATGGCGACTATTGGCAACGGTTTGAGTTTTACCAACCAGTGCTGCGCCGAAAACGAGGAAAAGAGCCCATGGGAGCCGTTTCATGTGCGTAAGGGATTCAAGGCCTCCGAGAGTACAGTCAGTATCTTTCGCGGCTGGAACGTCATGACACTGGGTATGGGTGGAGCGGAGAGTCTGCTGCAGAGGATTAAAACATTCGGGATGATGGGCACCTGCACCTTCGTGGTGGACCCGTTGGCAGCGAAATCCCTGAAAGACGAAGGCTGGAATGATCCGGGCAAGCTCAGCGAGTGGCTGGCCGAAAATATAGGGACCCCCTTTGCCAGACCGGAAGGTATCAATTTCGTGGTAGTGGGTGGTGAGACCAACCCTATCTGGCAGACGACGGATTTTGTCCATTATGAGACTGCATCAGTGGACAAGTGGATGCCTGAAAAAGGGATCAATCTTGATGAGAACCCCCTCCGAATGCCCGCAGCTCCCCCCTGTCCGGATAAATTATGTGGTATTGGGGGGTAATTGATGACTATTTATCGATCACAGCCCCTTGAAACACACCCGTCGGGGCTGCCGTGAAGGTCAAAACATAGTGATTTCTAATCTTGCATTAAGGGGACGTTCTGCATGAACGTCCCCTCTTCTATGGGTCCATAAGAAATTAAGAAAATTAAATATCTATAATCACTCTTACCAGGTCGGTTTACCGCAGCGGTAATTCTCCGCCTTATTGATATCTCCCTCCCCCTTGTAAATTGCCACTTCCGGATACGCGCACACTGGCCGGGTCTTATAGACCTGACCGACATTGCTGTAGTTGGCCTGGATATGATCCGGGGCAATTCCCTCTTCCCGCCATTTCTGCAAAGCGCCCATGGCATCGAAAGTACCCGGAAACATGGCCGGACACATAGCGAAATCCGGCACCACGAACAGGCGGAAGAAGTCTCTTGTTTTACCCTTTCCTCCCATGGTCTTGACAACGTCATCGTAATACGTGGTGACAGTACGAGGCGGAACCCACGTTTCATTCCAGGACTGGTAGATCAGGAGCTTTCCGCCGTTTTCTTTGAAGGCTTTGAGATCGGTCGAGATAGAGTTTATAACGGGACCCAGGCGGGAATCGATCCGTCGGGTATCCACCTCCAGATCAAAGGTTCCAAAATCCCACTCAGGATCTTCGAAGGCTATGTACCTGAAAAAATCATTGTTGATAAACAGCGGCTCCGGGCCTTCAATCATGGCTCCCCAGAGCAGTTCGCTTCCCGGTTCAAAGCCCGAATAGATCTGTGTGCCGTCTGCAAATCTTGCACCGGCATAGAGCCGTCGTGCCGTGTTTACCTGTGCCGGGGTCAGGCACGAGTTCTGTTCCGGGCCCGGACACTGGATGGAAGCAGGATCGAAATCGCACCGGGTCGGGTCTTCTATCGCATTGTCTTTTACCCCATCCAATTCATCACAGGCGTCCAGCGCCGCCCTGTTGAGCGCCGGATATTTGCTCGGGGGAATATAACCGGGGGTATCCACCCCGTCTTTCAGAGCCACCCAACTGAGATATTCCGATCCTGTTTGCAGATGCGTGAGATAGAATGCCGGATCCCCGGACAGGATACCGTCGTAATCCTCCGGATAGCGCTGGGCCTCTGCCAAACCCTCGCGGCCCCCGTTGTGGCAGCCGTCAAAGTATGAATACTTAGGCGGCCTGCCGTAAAAAGCTTCGATAAGATACTTGGCAACCACCGTAGTCTCATGCACGGCTCGATGCGTCCAGTCAACCAGCCTTTCAGGATGTCCCATGGCCCATTCGTGGCCGGGGGCTTGGTGGCCGGTATCCGTGGAGGCAGTTGCATATCCCCGCTCCAGCGAAGAAGCTAGTCCTGCATATTTGATTGCTCCTTCAAAGGCAGGATTGCCGGTCATAAGAAACCGGTCGTTCCAGGCATTGGCCGGAGGCAGCCAGACTTCGAAACCGATGTGTGAATTTTCAACAGGTTCGATATAGCCGATCACCCGACAGAATGGCACAGTGACCTTTAATCCCGAAGGGGTCCCGAATATTCCGGGTGTTTTGGGAGGCAAAAAACCGAGCGGATCATTCATAAAAACGGCACTGCTGATTGTCACATTCGGAAGTTTCTCCGACACCAGGGCTGTACAGGACTTCTGAGCCATTAAAGGTTGCGCAGCCATTATTCCGGACAATATTACCAAATAACTTAATACAAAACGCCACGCTTTCATACCAGTTTCCCTCCTTAGATGAGATGATCAAGACTCGCCTTTTTGTGTTTGGACTATATAGGATTGCCCCCTGCCACGCAGCATGTTTCTTCCGGCTTCATTCAATCTATGCCAGAAGCCCCTGCGCCCGGATCAGGCGATCCTGTACGTGTACTCCGTTGGGGCATTGAATGGCACACTCGGAACAATCACTGCACCGTATATCCCTGATCTCCTTCGGCAATCCCATAAAACTCATGCGCGCCTGATGATAGTTGCCGCAATAATCATGATAGGCCAGGAAACGCAACACGTCCGTCACGGGCATGCCCTTCGGGCATTTACCGCTGCATTGGTAGCACATGCGGCAATAGGAAGGCCGGATTTTTTCATTCAGGACATACAGCAGTTTCTCATCTGAAGCCGTATAAGGTTCAGACATAGCCCGGAAGTTCATTTCAAGCTCATCAATCGTCTTCATAAACGGTACTGTCGTTCCGATTGCGGGATTCTGCAGAACCCATTTGATCCCTGCGAGCGGCCCGTCCCCGGTCCTGGCAGGCGGATTATCAAACCTGGTTAAATTCAAGCCGGTCAACGCGACCACAACCTTCATTGCTATGACACCGATACCCGCATCATGCAGCTTTTTGATCGCCCTGTCCCTGTAGTAGCCTCCAATAGGAAAGCTGTAGGTGGTCTGCATGACATCGAATGTCTTTGTTTCCAGAAGAAAATCAACCATCCTGTTCGGATCATGGCAACTGAATCCAACAAAGCGCGCCTTTCCCGATTTCTTGCACTCCTGCATCGCTTCAACCGCTTCATCCGGAATCGACTCCGGTACATCCCTGGCATGCAGATGCCAGATATCAACATAGTCCGTACCGAGAGCCTTAAGGCTGGTATCCAAATCCTTCAGGATGTCCGCTTTCCTTCTTGAAGGAGACTTGGTGGCAATGACAATTTTGGTTCGATCCCGGCCTTTTATAATACCTGCAAAGATCTTTTCGCTGTCGCCGTAATCCCGGGACGTATCGTAATAATTAACTCCCATGTCCAATGCACGGGCGACCACCTCAGTCACGGGCACGAAACCGATCCCGAAACCTACCCCCGAAACCTTAAGCCCTGTTTTGCCTAAAGTTCGATAGACAACCTTGGGAGACTCTTTAGACGCAGCTTTAAGGCCTGTCGTTGAGACAAGCCCGGCGGCAGGCAGCGTCAACCCAGCCTTTAGAAATCTCCTTCTTGATAGATTGATACCCATAGGACCTCCTATTAACGCCATTCATCTACCGAGGCGCTGCCGGAATAACCATATTCAGAAGCTTTCCATAGAGGGCTTGTCTCTCCGCCCACAACAATCAGGTTTATATTCTCCGGGATATAAAACGGGGCTATCAGTGCATCATCAGGCAATGATTTCCAGGAAGCAAAAGGTTCCACACCTAAGTTAGCTTCAGATGTCACCAGCATATCAATATGGTCGGTTTTCCAATAATTTCCGGCAGACATCTTCCTCGGCAAGCGAACGATTAGCAGCGCAACAGATACTGTTAACCACCGCCCACCCTCTGAAAGTACTAACTACGCTTTCCTCGGGTTTATAACCTTTATCAACGTGGAAAGGCGACCAGACACTCCTCTCCTCGTTCTCGGCGACGCACATATTGTTGTATAACTCGTTACATCCTTGTGAGCTCCAGATGGTTCTCTTAACCTTGGCATATCCCCAGCAGATACTCATTAGGGTCCATGCTCTGCCAATAACAGAGTTAGCCTGGTTTATGGGGCTGAATGCTCCTATTCCTGAATTCATTCCAAGCTCATTACGAATAGGACCGTTCACAAGAAGCATACTGCCAAAAGCTGTGGTCGAAGGCGCAATTGATGATTGTCCCATGGAAGCTATAGCAAGTATCACGGGGAGGTATTCCGGTTTAGCCCCGGCCATCACCGCATAAATGGCGATATCACGCACAGTGTATTTTATCATTTCATGATGGTCATGATCATAGGCCTGACTGACTTCTTCATCGGGAGAACGTTTTGTACCTGTAAGCATTTTTTCCACGCGCTCTTCGGTAGGAAGTATGATTGGCAGTCCATCTGTCCATCCCCTGTCATAAAAGAGCTGCTGTAGATTATCCTCCGTATCAGGTCTTAAAACATCCTCAGGAGTTTCCTCAACAGTAGTAGGGGCAGGCTCAGGTTTCTTTATTTCCTGCGGTGTGGTCAACACCTCGATTATTTCATCGATTACACGTCTTTCTGTTTCAGGATCATTACCTTGGACTATTTTTTTGTAGAGGGCCTCATGAGATAAACCGATAACAGGAGTCGGGGTAAAGATGAAGGGCAAAGCGATGGCTTTCGGATAACTCTTCGCTACTGATTCCATTGTGTAAGCAGAAATGGGTGCTACTGGAATTCCGTAATTCTGTTCCAGGTTGAGTCCGGCTTCAGCAACTGCTGAAATGCAGCCCGGTCAACCAGCCACGCCAAGAATCACGGCATCACCCCTTTCCTTTATTTCATCCCAGAGATCATAATTATCATCCGAGAAAACATGCCCAGGCTTCCGTCTGGGAATAGTTGTTATGGAAGGCATGTGCTGAGCAAACCATCTCTGCACTTCCAGCATGAAGTTATACCCTCCACCGAAACCAATATCTACAAGATAGAGAGTCTTGTTTTCCAGAGTATCCAGCCGCTTTGCCAGCTTCATAGAAGAAGGCGCGAATCTGAATATGCCAGGCGGGCCAGGAAATCCAGGTGGCGGCTCGTCTGGAGCCAGTTCCTGTCTTTTAACTACAGGACTAAGTACGGAAATAAGCTTTTCTTTTGCCAATTTGTTCCTCTTTGAATAGTCAACATTGGGAGACTCCTGCGACGCGGCTTTAAGGCCTGTCGTTGAAACAAGCCCGGCGGCAGGCAACGTCAACCCAACCTTTAGAAATCTCCTTCTTGATTGATTCATACCCATAAGACCTCCTCTTCTGGTGAAAGGTGAGGTGAAAAGAACTTCCTTTCTTATGGCGCGAGTATAGAAAGATAAGCCCGGTGTGTCAAGACAATTAAAAGTAAGGAGGATTGAAAGAGATAAAAAGCTTAAGAGGAAAATCGATAAGAGTATAAAGAATCTGGATCTGTCAAGAATGAAGACCGCTTGGCTTTCTCAAACCTTTTCAGCTGTTTCTGATAATACTCTTTACCCTCTTTTTGCAGGGAAATAGCTTCGTTGATAGTGTCGATAGCCTTTTGAATGGAGCCGTTTACGTAATAGGCCTCTGCCAGCGTGTCCAGGATTACCGGGGATCTCTCATGGTTTACCGCCTCTTTAGCCAATAAAAGGGCCCTTTCAGGGTCCCTTAATCCCTCGTCCGGCACCGTCAGCAGCAGCCAGGCCAGGTTATTCAAGGCAAGAGGCTGTTCCCTGTCAAGCTCTAAGACCTGCTCATAGATCTCTATCGCTTCTCCGTACCTTTCCCCCTCATGGTAAAGCATGGCCAGGTTGCTGAGCAACATAATATTGTCCGGATCATCAGATAACCGCTCCTGAAGCGCGTTACTTATCAGTCTATACTTGAGGGTCTGTTTCATTGGGCTGAAGTTCAGATAATACCCCAGTCCCATGGTGCATATAAGATACACCCCAAATGACATATAGATCAGCCTTTTGTGGCGATTCACCAACCCCGGGTCTTTCAGGAGTCTCCAGAGGTAATCCACTCTTTCCTTTATGCTGAAATGGTGCCAGCTGGGGAGATTTCTGCTCTTTCCGCTGAACACGGCTATCTTTTCAAGGGCGCTGACTGTGGGCGCCGGGCCTCCCATGGTCACCGCGGAAAAGGTATCAGCCTGTCTTTCAAAATTACGCATAAAGAATCCCATTAAAAAACGGAAGTAGACAAACATGGACAGGATAATAGGAATTGACAGAAAGAGATAAAATAGGCTCGTTGCCTGGGACCCTGTTTTTCTGAGAAGCCCTGCCACAAAGGTGTTTGTCGCCAGGAAGTCGAAAAAGATATCAAAGGAGCCGAAGGAAAGTGCAACGTATCCGAGAAAAAAAATCACATAAAAAAACATATGTCCGTACTTGGCATGACCGACTTCATGGGCTATTACGGCCTTCAACTCTTCAACCGAAAGGATTTTCTCGAGGGAATCCGTCATAAGGATATATCTGTATCTGGGTATGATACCCATAATACCAGCGGTCATCATGAGCCCTTCCAGGACAGGCCATCTCATGAGATCCCGGTATCTAAAACCCAAATCCCTTAGAAATTTCTTGAGTTCATTTATCCGATCTGATGTATCAAAGGGTCTGCAACCCCACCAGTATTGAATTAACGGAGGCATAAATATCATAAATATGATTAGAAAGATGCTAAAGAATATTATCTGCCCCTCGGTTCGCACAAAAAAACCCTCTACCCCGCGCCATGGACTGATCGATATCAGGTCATACACCAGGGTAAGAATCAACCATGGGAAAAGGATGGGAAAATTGAGCTTAAGCTTCGATATGACAAAAGATCGCTTTTTTATCCCTGTCCCGGATAGCATTACGTAAGCTGGATGTGAAAAATACCAGATGGTGGCGAGATAGAATAAAAAGAGAGAAAGGGCCAGTAAACCCTGCAAAACAGATAAGTGTCTAACTGCCGGAATGGCTTGTATCCAGTACTTCAGTTGAAACACGTAAACATCCAGGCTGAAGAGGAGGATGGCGAAAATGGAAAGCCGGAAAACAAGGTTATGATAACCCCTTACCAGTTTGCCCTGTGTATTGTTTCCAAAGCGAGATACAAGACGCCGGAAGCTCAGTCTGCAGAAGAAGAGAAAAACAGACCAGCATATGAACATCATCGCGATGCAATAGGGCGGGGAGTTTCCATGGTTGTTGTCAGGATAGCTGATATTGAAAACCAGGAGGACAATAATAAAATAGATAATGTTGTTGAACATAAAAAAGCCGGATAGAGTGGATTTCCTAATGTCTCTTTATTATCGGGGTCTCCATTAAGAGATATCGTCCCCTTCCTTAATAAATTCGAGTTTTCCTCCGCCCGGGGGGAGAGAATAATCATCGCTTATGTTTATGGTGACTCCGTAACGTTTCTCAAGATCAGCCAATTCGTTACGTTTGCGGTTCTGGATATAGTTGGCCACATCCACAGGCAGGACCACATCCGCCCTGACCACATCTCCTTTTGAGACACCTTTCCATATCCTGCGCAGATAGGAAACAGCAGCCGCCCCCACCGAAATCACTATTCCTCGGCCCTGGCATTGCTCGCATATCTGATAGCTCTTTGATTCAATCGACGGTCGCAGTCTCTGTCTGGACAACTCTAAAAGCCCGAATTTGGATATGGGTGAGATATCGGTCTTGGCACGGTCTTTCTTTAGCTCTTCACGAAGTGTCTTCTCTACCTCCCTGTTGTGTCTACGGTCTTTCATATCTATAAAATCAATTACCACCAGGCCTCCAAGGTCTCTTAAACGTAGGTGTCTGGCGATTTCCTTAGCAGCCTCGCGGTTTATTTCAAAGATCATACTCTCAATATCCTTGCCCGATTTCGCCCGCCCCGAATTGACGTCGATAGCTGTCAACGCCTCGGTGGTATCAAAGATAATGGAACCACCCGACTTAAGCGGCACACGATTTATATATATGCTCTCTATCTGCTTTTCTATATCATAATAGTCGAAGATCGGACGCCTTTCCTTGTAAAGTCTGATCTTTCTCTGATCCCTGGGCGACACGATCTTCATGTACTCTCTTATCTTGTTATAGGTTTCCTTGTCATCGACTACTATCTCGGACACATCGCCTGTGTAGTAATCCCTGATAGTGCGGAGGCTGAGATCCTGTTCCTTATGAATCAACGAATAGGGGGGGCTTTTTTTAACCTTCTTCCTTATATTATTCCATAGCCTCAACAACCGGTTAAGATCTCTGGACAACTCCCTATTATTCTGTCCAGCTGCAACTGTTCTGATAATATACCCTACCCCTTCCGGGACTTTCATCCGAGACATTATTTTTTTCAGCCTTTGTCTCTCCTCCTCGTCCTCTATCTTCCTGGAGACACCGATTAAAGTACGGCCGCCCGGGGTCAATACAATATAGCGTCCAGCTAAAGAAACATATGTGGTTAGATGGGCGCCTTTCCGTCCCGGCATCTCCTTGACAACCTCAACCAGGACTTCCTGTCCTTTTTTTAAGACCTTTTCGATAGGGGGAAAGGATTGACCCTTTGGTATCTCCACATCCTCCTTATAATACTCGGGATGCACGCTATCCAAGGGCAGAAAACCGTTCTTTTCAGATCCGAAATCGACAAAACACGCCTGGAGTCGGGGTTCTATTCTCTCCACAATACCCTTATAGATGTTGCCCTCCTTCTGTTCAGCCGTGTCTATATCTATGTGAAATCCTTCAAGCAAACTGCCCGAGAGAAAAGCAATCCTGTGCTCTTCGGATTCCACGGCATTAATCACCATTATCTTTTTCATAATTCTCCAATCTCTATCTCTTTTAGGGATACGATCAATTGTTCCTGGGTTTTGTGTTGTTATCCTTTGTTATACTATAAGTCAACGACCCCAGATCAATAGAGATGTCCCTAAATAATTTATAATCTATTACACTGAAATACTAACTTAAGTCAACTTTGATCTATTATTTCTATCTGATTATGGGCCTTCACCGTGACATACCACCAATTTGAAATAACAACCTTAAAAAGGTTTCATCCGGCTAATGAGCACGCTAGTTAATGATATCAAATATTTTGCGCTATATGGCCCATGGGGTTCTCTTCTAAGCGGTGAACTCGTTTATGTGCACTGACCCTGCAGAAAGGGAGACGAGGCGGGCGGGTAGCTTTTTCCAGACTTGGCCGGACTCGAGAATCTTCTATTATCTCATAACTATTCCGCCCGCCTGGGTGGCACTTTACGTAGTTGGCATGCTGTTAATGTTTTCGCCGCGAAAAAGAGAGCCTCATGGGCCATTACCTTCTCCTTTACATACTCATTAAGCGGATGAACCAAAGAATATGATGACTGGATAAAGGTATCGCTAATATGCGGTCACGGCGGTTCTTTTCAAGACGACAAGCACATAGCGCGGGGCGCAGCCGCCTTCGCCCCTTCGACAGGCTCGGGGCTACGGCGAGCCAAGTAGCGCAAGGCGTAAGGCGCAGGGCCGGAGCTGTGACACCAGAGCGAAGGGCTGTTCCTTTTTGGAGAGACTATCGGGAGGGCGCTGTTATTTCAGGAGGTTACGGGTGGGGGACCCCCTGGCCCCGCCTGTCCCGCCGAAGTTTTAACGAAGGCGGAAGCGAAATCGAGGGGAACAGCGGAGGGGGTAGGCATCCCACGGCCGTAACCCCTTGAAATGACCAGCCCGGGAGATCCGGAACGAAGAAAAGGGACAGCCGTGACCTCAGGTGATGAACCTTAAAAAAATCCTTGACAAGCAGGATTATTTGTAATATTTATCTTAAAATACTTGAAGCACTGGAAGAATACTCGGATAAACAAAATGTCCAAACATCACCCCGGCCAAATCTATCGCTACTATTACTATGGGAGGACAGGTCTGCCCGGGGATTGATAAATATCCTGTGATTCATTGAAACCGTGGGCAGCCTCAAAACCCACGGTTTTTTTATTTTAAACAACTTATGGAGGTATTTTAAGGATGAACGATGAAAAGAAATCCCTCAGGAAACAGTTTGCTTGCGGAAAGACATTAAAAAAGCTGATGGCCGATCATTTCTATGAAATGGACGAGGCCTCCAAGACAGGCTCCAAGAAGATCGCCTGGTGCACCAGTGTAGGCCCGGCTGAGCTATTGAGAGGAATGGGGTTTTTGGTCTATTACCCGGAAAACCACGGTGCGATGCTGGGGGCCACGCGTATGGCCACTGACCTTATCCCTTACGCCAACGCCCTTGGTTATTCACCGGATATCTGTTCATATCTTACCAGTGACATCGGTTCTTATCTGCAAAAAAAGACACCTCTAACTCAGGCCTATAATATCGAGTCCGTGCCCAAACCGGATGTGCTTGTCTTCAACACAAACCAGTGCAGGGATGTACAGGACTGGTTCGCCTGGTATGCAAGGGAGCTAAACGTGCCGCTTGTGGGGGTTTTCTCCCTCAGGGAAGTCGGAGAAATCAAGGATTATGAGATTAACGATATCGCAAAACAGATCGAGGATCTAGTCCCGAAATTGGAAGAGGTAAGCGGAGAAAGATTTGACATAGACCGTTTCAAACAAGCGGTAGAATATTCAAGACGCACCTCGGAACTGTGGAGGACATGTCTTGAATCCGCGGCCGCCATTCCTTCTCCCTGGAATTTCTTTGATGCGACTATACACATGGGCCCCGCTGTTGTAGCCAGGGGAACAAAGGAGGGTGTTGATTACTATGAAATCCTTCTTGCTGAATTACAGGACAGGATCAAGCAAGGAATCCCTTCCGTGGAAGGAGAGCGACATCGACTCTACTGGGAGGGTATGCCCATATGGGGTAAATTGAGACCCCTTTCCGAACAATTCGCATCTCTCCATGCATGCATTGTCGCCTCAACTTACTGTAATAGCTGGATATTCGATCAGTTAGACCCGAACGACCCCTTTGGGAGCATGGGACGCGCATATCTAGAGCTGTTCATTGTCAGGGACGAGCCCTATAAGGAAAGATACATGGAGGAATGCCATGAGATGTACAAACTTGACGGGATCATCTTTCACGACGCCAAGACGTGCCCTAACAACTCGAATAACCGTTATGGCCTGCCGCAAAGGATAAGCGAGAGGCTGGGTATCCCTCAGCTTACTATAAACGGGGACCTGAATGATCTGAGGTGTTATTCCGAGGAACAGGCAAAAACAAACATCGAGGCCTTTGTCGAGCAATTGGAAGAGAGGGCGTAATGAGGAGGATCAAAGCATGTTGAACAATAAAAGCCCGGTCTATGCAGGGATAGACATAGGCGCTTCACGTACCAAGGTGGCCCTGCTGGACTCTGAAAAGAATCTGATAGGTCATTGCGTGATAAAATCAGGCATCGACTTCAACCAGACATCCCGTCTATGTCTCGAATCGGCAATGGATATGGCCGGCATTTCCATGGACAATATCGCCTGCACCGTTTCAACAGGCTATGGTAGAAAGAATGCCCCCTTCAGCAATAGGACAAAGACGGAGATCGGCTGTCATGCAAAAGGAGCTTATCATTTTTTCCCTACGGCCATAACCATTGTTGATATAGGCGGCCAGGACAACAAGATAATCAAACTGGATGAGCAGGAAGTGCGCGGCCGGAACCGGGGCATTCCTGGAAGAGATGTCTGCCCGTCTTGATATTCCCTTAGAGGATATGGACCCACTGGCCAGGAAATCGGTTAAGATGGTTGAACTGGGAAGCTATTGCACGGTATTTTCAGCCACGGAGGTTCTGGAGAAGATAAGGGAGGGTAAAAAGGTACCGGATATAGTAAAAGGTCTCTTTTTCTCGGTCATTAAAAGAATTCTGGAAATGGAGGCCCTGTCCGAAAAGGTGGTAATGACGGGAGGGGTGGTCGCTCATAATCCTTACCTGGTTATAATGGTCAAAGACATTACCGGGCTTGATATACTGACCCCCCAATATCCCCAGTTGACCGGAGCTATAGGGGCGGCCCTTTTTGCCATGGATGGTTAGATATCATTAAAGAATGTTCTTTTACCTTGCGATCATCGCCCTCATCATATCGCTGGCGTTTTCAGCATGATCGGCTATAGACCCTATTGTTTCAACCAGCCTGATCATATGAAACACACTGACGGGGTCCTTTTCAAGACTGAATATCTTGATCTTGAATTCAGCCTCTATCTTATCAGACTCATGTTCAAGCCGCCGTATGTTATTGATTATATCTTTAACAATGATCCTTTGCTTTTGCGAATAGTCCTCAAAGTATTTTTTTGCCTCCTCCACCATTCGACTTAAATCCTCGATAGGCTCCATTACCGAATCTACAAGAATGAGGAGCTGTTTTTTCAGTTCTTCCTTGTAGGGAAGAACCCTCCTGAAGGATAGCCAGTCCAATGATTTTTGAACACCATCCAGGACCTTATCTTGCTCCTTGGTGTACCAAAAGATCTCAAATTTGGACACCGGCATTCTTGTGCCCTTTGGTATATGACCACGAATC
>Ga0307434_1001515_pt1 | contig 12470 bp, 11 predicted proteins | sample SalMarWE160220MG_FD_202156 | JGI IMG/M metagenome (GOLD analysis project Ga0307434, IMG submission 202156) | Salt marsh sediment microbial communities from the Plum Island Ecosystem LTER, Massachusetts, United States - WE1603-220 | ecosystem: Environmental > Aquatic > Marine > Intertidal zone >... | reverse complement strand
CGAAAACTCGCTCGCGACTGATTTCTGAACCAAAAGGCGGGAGCCTGCAATACAGGTCTGTCCAGTGGCCGCAAATATACCTGAAATAGCACCCTTTACAGCGTTGTCCAACTGCGCGTCTTCAAAGACAATATTTGGAGATTTCCCTCCGAGCTCCAGGGTAACGCCTTTCAAGCCTTTGGCTGCTTTTTCATAAACCTGCTGACCCGATAGTTCACCTCCAGTAAATGCCACCTTCCTGACTAGAGGATGTTCTACCAGGGGCGAACCGGCTTCGCCGCCAAATCCAGTGATGGTATTGACTACGCCTGGTGGAAAGCCGGCCTTCTCAAAAAGTTTAACAAATTCCAGGGTCGATACAGATGCATATTCGCTGGGTTTTATAACAACGGTGTTGCCGGCAGCGAGCGCTGGGGCCAGTTTCCAGGCCAACAGGAGCAAAGGCGAATTCCAGGGAATGATGCAGGCAATGACACCAAGTGGTTCGTGCCGCGTATAGTTGAACATGTCCGGCTTGTCGACTGGAATTACGTTGCCTTCAATTTTGTCCGCAAGGCCGCCAAAATAGTGATACCACTCAGGTACGTATTTGACCTGCAAAGCCATTTCTGCGATCAGTTTTCCATTGTCCAGCACCTCGAGCTCAGCGAGCCGCTCCGCGTTTTCTGCAGCCAAGTCGCCAAGCCTCCGAAGCAGTTTACCCCGCGCGGTCGGTGTCAGCGCTGGCCAGTCTCCGCTGGTGAAAGCGCGATGTGCAGCCTGGACGGCTTGATCTATGTCGGTTTCGGTGCATTTGGGAATTCGGGCCCATACATTGCCCGTAAACGGATTATGGCTTTCGATGAATGTTCCGGAGATTGATGGCCTCTGGATGCCATCAATGGTGTTGAGATAATCTTCGATAGCGGTCGTTTTCTCGAGCATAATATGGATATCCTCAGTTAAGACGGATTTGAGAAAAGCATAATCAGACTAACATCAGAAAGACTTGTCAGAATATCTTTATCCCAGGTATTTTGCCCATCCTCCACAGACTTCGACGGTTGTTCCAGTCATATAAGCATTTCTCTCTGATACCAGAAATGCAGCGACATCACCTATTTCTTCAGGTTCGGCGAGCCTGTTCAGCATTGCAAACGACGCCATCATGGCACGTACTTCATCCGATGTCATACCCCGTGCCTTGGCCATGGCGTCAGCCCTTGGTCCCATCCACGCCTCCGTTCTCACAGTTCCGGGGCAAATTGAATTGACCGTAATATTGTTTGCAGCCAGTTCACTGGCCAATTGTTTGGTCACCCCGAGGATTCCCGTATTGGCTATTGTGGTGGTCCAGGCACCTGGCAGGAGCTGTGTGCCCGACAGGCCCGATACGTTCAGGACACGTCCTGCCCCGGACTGCTTGAGATAAGGAATCGCAGCTCTCGAAGTCCAGATAAAGGACATCAGGTTCAAATTGATCGACGATTTCCATTGCTCATCAGTCAGCGACTCAAGTGAGCCTGGTGTCATGCCGCCAACATTGTTGACTAGAATGTCAATCGATCCGAGTTGATCATTCGCTTGCTCAACAAAATGGCTGCATCCTTCAGATTTACTAAAATCAGTAGTGATCGCTTTGGCCGTCACGCCGAGCTTCTGTAAATCGGAAACGGCGGAATTCAGTTTGTCCTGTCCGCGGGCGCCAATGGCGATGTTACAGCCTTCGCGGGCCAGTCCCCGGGCAATCGCAAGCCCGACACCCTGGCTACCTCCTGTAATTATAGCATTTTTATTCTTCAGGCCGAGATCCATTTTAGATTCCTTTCCGGTATGAAATCTATTGATTCATTTTAAGTATCTGGCAGCGAAGTCCGCGCACGCCTTGCCAACGATGTTTACATGATCTGGATTGTCATAAAGCGACATGTGTGAGGCGTCTCCTCCAACCTGAAGCAGCTCTTTGCGCGGGCTCGGAATAGTATTGAATGACGGGACTTCCAGTTCAGTCATCGTAATATCGTCATACCAGGACGTTACCATCAAAACTGGCTGATGAATAATACGTTTCATAAAGGGTCGAACGTCATACATCATGGCGAGTTCTGTGCTCCGGACCGTTGTCCAGTGCTGATGATTGGGGGCGACAGTTTCCTTGAATTTTTTGAAGACAGGCCACGTCTCGGGAGCCGGCCATGATGAGGGTTGCTCATGGGGATGTGCCGAATGCGCGATGGTTCCGTCTTTGCCAGTGTTGTACCGATTGATCCGGTCATTCTCGATATGAGCCCAAAGGGTCCTCAGACTTACATTCGAGTTCGCGCGTAGAGCCGTATACCAGCCATCAATCATAGGGACCACCGAGATCAGAATTCTATGCCGGCCATCCATGGCGGCGACGGGAAAAACATGGCCTCCCGCATAACTGATCCCCCACACACCGATACGATCATTGTCGACGTCGGACCGGGTTGTGGCATAGGTTGTAGCATTGATTATATCAAATATCTGATCCCATGGACTTATGTGCTGGCGCGGCTCTCCTTCACTTTCCCCCAGGTTCCGGTAATCAAATGTCAGCGCGGCGACGCCCTGCCGGATGAAATGGTCGGCATATTCCGGCTGGATCAGTTCTTTGACGTAGCACCAGCCGCCTCCCATGATAATTGTAGCAAATGGCGGATCCATATTTTCCGGGGTATAAAGATGGCCCGCAAGCCTGAGCCCGTCGCTTTGAAATGTGATATTTTCACGGGCCATTTAACCATTCTCCCTTGCGTTTGTTAAATTCAACAACGAAACTAATCGAGTTTACCATGGCAGAGTGGTGCCATCGAAATTCAGGAACTTGCCGGCATCCTTTTCCGTTATACCAGCAATCACAGTCTTTACGCCTGCCGCTGACTGTTCTACCGAGTTCGTCGCATTAGGACCGCCCATTTCCGTTCGCGTCCATCCCGGGGAGACAGCGACAACAGTAATCCCAAGGCTTTCAAGCCATTCGCCCGAACTCCGCATCAGCATGTTCAGAGCGGCTTTACTGGTGCGATAGGCATAGCGACCAGCCTGCCAGGTATTCGCGATTGACGCCAGACCGGACACCATCATAACCACGACACCAGAATCGGCAGTTCTTAAATTGTCCACAAAAGAGCCAGTAACGCGGGCCGGACCCAGAACATTTGTTGTTAGAATTTCCTGCCACTGCTGATAATCGTAATGCCTGAGATCCGGATCGTCCAAGCCTTCATAGGCCCCGGAACCATATCCTTCCATCTCAACGATGCCAGCATTGTTTATAAGAACATCGATTGTCTGACCTGTCAGGGTCTTTACTGCCTTGTCAATCTGCTCCTGATTGTTGACATCCAGTTTCAGTATGGAAAGCCTATCACCATATCTCTGCTGAAGCTGATGCAACGCCAGGGCATTATCCGGTTGTCTGCAGCTGGCGAAAACTTTCCATTGATCGCCCAAATACAATTCAACGAGTCCCAAGCCAATACCGCGGTTAGCACCGGTAATTAAGAGTGAAGGCATACCTGGTTTCCTTGTTGTGGTGGCGTTCAATTTTGCTTCCGAAACTGACATTTTGAATTTAATATCATTATGGGAAAAATTTGAATGATAATTTGCAGATTCAGCCTTCTTACTCCGATTTAGTCGAACTCGGATCACCGAGAAACCGGAGTCGATGATACTATTATGATTTAGTATTAGCCAGTGTGATGGATTGTTGGCGAGGTAATGTTAGAGAGTGCAACTGGTGGGACAAGATGAAAACGCGTTGCCACCAATTGCTCTCGGGGGGATTGATACTCCGGCGAGGAGATTACCAACTAAGCAGTAAAAGTTTTTTTTAGTAGACTGACTTGCAAAGCGCGCGGCTTTACAGGGGGCAATTCACTTCGGCTCCAGGAATCTGTATCCAATGCCGTAAAGGGTTTCAATTGCGTCGAAGTTCGGATCAAACCTTTTGAATTTTTTCCGGATTCTTTTGATATGACTGTCGATAGTCCTGTCATCGACGTAGACCTGATCGTCATAGGCCGTATCCATCAACGTGTCACGGCTTTTTACAACGCCGGGTCGCTGAGCCAGGACCTGAAGAATGAGATATTCAGTGACGGTCAGTTTGATCGAATTTCCTTCCCAATGGCAGGAATGGCGTTCGGGATCCAGCCGTAATTTTCCTCTTTCGATGACTTTTGTGTTGGAATAGGGCGAGTCACCGGCGTCCTTTGGCTGAGACCTCCTTAAAATTGTTTTGACACGTTCGATCAGTAATCTTTGAGAAAAAGGTTTTGCGATATAGTCGTCGGCTCCCATCTTGAGACCAAACAGTTCATCAATTTCGTCGTCTTTAGAGGTTAAGAAAATTACTGGAAGCATTGATTTCTGACGTAATCTTCGCATCAGCTCCATTCCATCCATGCGGGGCATCTTGATATCGAGAATAGCCAGGTCAGGCGGCGTGGTAGTCATGCCACTAAGCGCCGACGCGCCATCGTTGTATGTGTTTATTTTATAGCCTTCAGATTCGAACATCATTCGAAGAGAGGAGAGAATATTTCTGTCATCATCTACCAGTGCGATAGTTGCCATGCTCATATTTTTGCCCCATGGTGACGAGGGTTGATCAATAGATCGTCTGCGTCCTGCAGTGATCGTTAGCGGTTCGCACATTAGGCCGCTTCCAAGATGAACCTATTCTGAACAGGTTTGTCAGTTTTTTGAAATGTTCAAACACTCGTTCTGAGGAACTCGCTTTAAGCTAATGTTTGTGGTAGAAAATTTCATTGTAAAATATACCATGAAATTCCTGCCTGGATCTTTGATAAAATTGACGGAGTGTCCGAAGGGGCGGCCAGAAGAATCATAATCTATGTTAGGGCTCGGAGGTATTTATTGTCTTGGAGGTATTTGTTGCCATGACTGGCGCGATGTATCATCAGTATCCCGACACCATGGAATTAGAAGCGACAATCACGAACAGCAGACCTGGTGCGGTTCAGCTGGACAGAATGCTGTTTTTCCCGGGTGGTGGCGGGCAACTGCCGGACCGGGGCAAAATCGTGTGGGCGGGTGTCGAACTGGATATCACCGGCTTTGCCAGCGATGAAAGTGGTCTCTGGCATGTTTTCGAATCGGATGTAAAACCCGAGGGACCATGCATCCTTAAAGTCGATCAGGGATTCCGCGAAATGATGTGCGAACTTCATACGATCGCCCATGTCGTTAACGCCATCGTGTACCAGAACTTTGGCAATCCGCTACTGACGGGAGCACAGCTTGCCGATAACGACACTTTAAGACTGGATTTTGACTTACCTGGAGCAGACAATAGCGAACTTCGTGCGCTGGCCGATCCTGTCAATGAGGTCATCCGGCAGGGGTTGGAAGTTAAAACGACGTACATGCCCTGGGATGAAGCCCAGTCAATTCCTGGCATATTCCGGAGTAAATCTGTTTCGCCGCCCCGACAGCCGGACGGAATGGCCCGAATTGTCGAAATAAACGGGCTGGACCGGCAGGCGTGCGGGGGAACGCATCTGAGGTCTACGGACCAGTCAAGGGCAGTCAAAATTTTGAAGGTCGAAAATAAGGGCCGGCAAAATCGACGAATTCGAATTGGTATGGTCGATTAGGTAAGGCTGCCGGGCATCAGATCGCCGCTCAGTCTAATCCAGGCCAAGGAGTTTGTATATTCTGAGCGTATAGTTACCAAACTCCCTGTTGGTTCTGACATCGAGTTTGCGCGGCATTGGCAGGTCAACTTCGAAATTGTCTGCCATGCGGGCCGGTCGCGCGCTAAGTACAGCAACCCGCGTTCCGAGAAACACGGCCTCCTGAATGCTGTGAGTTACGAATATTATCGTTTTCCGGCTTTCACTCCACAATTGCATGAGTTCGAGATTCATCCGGTCGCGGGTCAGGGCATCCAAAGCGCCGAAGGGTTCGTCCATCAGAATTAATTTAGGATCGTGGATGAGCGATCTGGCAATGGCTGCACGCTGTTGCATGCCACCGGATAATTCGTATGGGTATTTGTCCTCGAAGCCTTCAAGCCCAACCAACGAAAGCAGTTCCAGGGCACGCTCCCGGCTCTCTCTCGGCGGCAATCCCAGAAGTTCGGCCGGCAGCAGCACATTGTCGAGAATTTTTCTCCACTTTAGAAGTAGCGCCTGTTGAAAGACCATTCCGATATCCCGCGCAGGATCGAAATCTGTGCCATCTTCACCGATATTGACCGTGCCGCTATCCTGTGATTGAAGGCCGGCAAGAATTTTCAGAAGTGTCGTTTTCCCGCAACCTGAAGGCCCGACGAGGGATACAAAATCTCCCTCATCGATTTCTAAGCTGACATCGGAAACAGCAACAATTTCCTGTCCCCGTACCTGATAGGTTTTTCGAACGCCTTTCAAGCTGATGAAGGATTTAGCCATTCGCGCTACTGCACCCTGGAATCGCTGATGACAAATGCCCTTTCCAGAACTAGGACGATCAAATATAACACCACACCGATCATTGTAATTAAGAGAACAGCCATGAACATCGCAGCCGTGTCGAGAGTTACCTGGACCTGCAGCATCAAATAGCCAAGCCCCTCTTCAGAAGCAATAAATTCGCCAACGATCGCACCGGCGACCGCCAGCACGACGGCTACCTTCATCCCGGAGAAAATATAGGGCAGCGCGCCCGGCAGCTGAATTTTGGTGAAAATCTGCCAGCGTGAAGCCCTGAGTGCCCGTACCAGGTCGATCAGATCCGGCTCTATTTCCTTCAACCCCCTTTCGGTCGTCAGCAGTATCGGAAGGAAGCATATTGTAAACGCTATTATTATATTGGGCACCACACCGTAGGACATCCAAACAATGAACAGCGGTCCCATGGCAACCTTGGGGATCATATTCAGGCTCACAACCAGGGGCATCATTGTCGTATTAAGCAACTTAAACCAGGAAAAAAGGAGGGCAAGACCAACACCCACAAATACTGCAATGAAATAGCCGCCGAAAATCTCATATGCGGTGATCAGGGCATTGTGAACCCAGTTGTAATCGACCAAAAGTGAATTCAGTGTTTCACTGGGTGACGGCATGACGTAGGACGGAATATCCCAGACAACGACAAAAATCTGCCAAACGACTATGACGAGCATGTGCATGCAAACAATTATGGCAAAGCGGCTCCAATTTGATTTTAACCAGTCCACGGTACATCCATTTTAGATTCTAATCTGCAGTTCAATTTAGCCTGTTCTGTTTTTATTCTAACAGAATTATCCGTTTAATGGGACGGCCAGGGCAATAATCAGCTGGAAATTATCGCTACGGTGTGATCTCTTGGTTATTGAAATTTTCTAACATCGACCAGAAAGCAACTGTTGTTCGGTCGACTCGAATTTTTGTGTCGTTGACAATGTTTGTCATTGCAAATATCGTTAAATAACCATTCAGTTACTAACTTGCAAACAAAATGGTTGTTTCAGCCCATATTGCGTTCCGGACAGACAGCCGTTTAAAATGTGACCGCATTGATAGTTTGTTCTAAAGAGCAGAGTGTCTCAATTATTTTGCCAGGCAGTTAGAAGGGTTACGCAAATTCGTAACCCGTCGGGGAAATTGCACCCAAGGGAGGAATAAATGTTAAAAAGGTACTTGGTTCCAATATTTGGCATAGCCTGTTTGCTGCTAAGTGGTGGATCTGTTCAAAGCGCGGAAAAAATAAACTTCATTCTTAACTGGATCGCTGGCGGTGATCATGCGCCATACTATTATGCCGAAAAAATGGGCATGTACAAAAAGGCCGGCATTGAGGTCAATATCGAACAGGGTAAGGGATCTTCCATGTCAGCCCAGCGGACAGGAATTGGCAAGAACGAAATTGGCCTGGCAGATATGCCGCCTGTCTTTGCCGCGATCTCCAAAGGCGCTGACATAGTCGCGGTGATGAACATTTACGCCAATTCGCCTTATGGCTTCTACTGGAAAAAAAGTTCAGGAATAAAAGACCCCAAGGATTTTGCAGGTAAGAAAATCGGTAATCCACCCTGGGATGCGGCCCGAAAAATGTGGCCGGCATTTGCAGACAATGTCGGCATCGATCCGAAGTCAGTCACATGGGTGAATGTGCAGCCCAATGCCAAGCTGGCCGCACTAAAGTCCGGTTCCATCGATGTGACGACATCATTTTACAATATACATCATATTTTTCAGGCCCAACTCGGTGACGATATGGGCTATGTGCCCGGCAAGGCTCACGGTGTTAACCCATATGGGAATTCAATTATAGCAAATGGCAATTTCCTGCGTGAACATAAGGATGCGGTTGCCGCATTCGTTAAAGTTAGTCAGACTGCCTTTGAAATATGCGCGAAAAATGCCAAACCCTGTATCGACGCACTGGTCGAAGCCAATAAGGGACTTCAATTCAAAAACGAGATGACGAACTGGGAACTGGTAAAGGAGTTGATGACTGATGAGACATCAACAACCAAGGGCCTGGGTTATATGGATGAAGACCGTATGATGGCGTCTTACAAACTGTTTGCCCCGTATCTCGACAAGCCTTTTGAAATGAAAAATCATTTCACCAATGACTTCATAGATACCAGCATGAAAATGCCGAAATAGTTACTTTGAAGTTATAACTGGAGTTGGTCTGAAACCTAAAGAGCCTGCGGGATTTTAAATTCAGCAGGCTCTTTTTTATAAAAATATTTCGAGTGTTACATTGTCTGATCGACAATTTGGTTGCTAGAACAATTAGCCCGGTCAAGATCGACATTCAAAAATATCCCGGCCTTTAACCAGTGCTTTAATTTTGGCGTCTGCGATCGATCTCGGTAACATCCAAAAACCGCAATCGGGATGAATATAGGCTATTCGCCCGCCTCCAAGAACACCTTCTATCCGCTCAAGATCCCGCGCTATCGAATCTGCCGTTTCCACTTGCGTTGACTTTATGTCAATAACGCCGATACCCAGTCCCAGATTCGGGCGAAGATTTTTCAGTATTTCGAGCTCTCGGGGCGGGCGTGATTTCATCTCAAGTACAATATGATCGGCATGAAGCCCATTCAGATAGTCTGTCAACCCTTTCCAGTCGCCGGTCTGGATATGTTGTCCGCCATAATTTCCAAAACACAAGTGCACTCCCGTTTCCCCGTTCGCGGCATCCAGCACTCGATTAATAGCAGCGAGAGCCCAGTCTGACTCCGAAGCATGGCCCGGCAGGTTGGCTTCATCAAGCTGAATGACAGGTGCTGCTAAATGCCGGACCTGTTCGGCCAGAACGTCAGCTATGGCAAAGGCGAGCTCTTCCATCGAATTGTAGTACTTATTGGCAACCGTCTTTGCCAGCATATGTGGACCGGTCAAAGTGAATTTCAGCGGCTTTGATGCAAGAGAAAGTGCCCGCTCGCAGGCACTTGGTAAATCGAGTGTACCGTGTCCGATGGGGCCATCCACAATTCCCGGTGGGCGCGTGCGGAAGCCCATTCCGGTCTGGGATCGGTAATCCAATATTTCCTCAAACGAAAGATCTGTTCTCACGCCAGACATTGGATTGAGGAAATATTCAATCATGCCATTTGTTTCGGGATGATTGACATCAAATCGATAGAGTTCACCATCACAGACAATATCAATCCCGGCCGACTCCTGAGTGTGGATGACGACCGCGGTTGCATCAGTAAGCGCCTGCTCCGAAGGCGCACGTATCAACCAGTCGGGAACTGGATAGGAACCCACTACTGTTGTTTTTATTTTCGCTTCCGTCATGACCCTTGATCCTAATTCGATGGACGGACCAGGCAGATTTACTAAGTAACTATATGGTTACGATTTGAAAAATCGAAACCTAAAGCAAATATGGTCGATTGGCAATTGACGAGTCTGCCTTATTTCCAGTCATCGGGAACTTTAAGCACTTGTGTTGAATGGCCGGCTTCCGCTAATTATTGACGACAAATTGCTGGTTCCGGTATGGCGCTTCCACTACAGTACGATGACGTGGAACCGGAATAAGTCAAGAAACAGGGGCGTCGAGAATGTTACCGCGGATAGTTTTAGTTTTATTACAAATTGCATGTGCCTGGACCGTAGCCCCGTATATCATTCGATATGTTCCTGGGATTGGAAGGCGAATATGACAGTGGATAACGAAGCGCAGGCCTGGCGTTGGCCGGAACAGCGGTGGCGCAAAATCGTATCAAAGGTGCGTGCTGGGCGTTCGCTTAAGCCGCGGGTATGGAGAGATGGGGCACGTGCAGCTGTTGCTCTTTCGTTTGACTCTGATCATGAAACACAAACCCTGCGATATGGACAAAGTTCTCCCGGAAAACTGTCACAGGGAGAATATGGCAGCAGAGTGGCCGTTCCGCGCATACTAAAGCTGCTCGCTTCCCGGCAAATCAAAGCCTCGTTTTTTGTTCCTGCCGTTGTTGCCAAGCTTTATCCCGAAGAACAGCGCAGTATTATTAATGACGGTCATGAAGTCGGTTTGCACAGCTGGATCCATGAACTTAACAGCGAACTGCCTTATGAAGACGAGCGTAGGCTTCAGTTTCAGGCGGCGGAAGTTCTTGAACAGATTACCGGTCAACGTCCGGTGGGTATCCGAACGGGGTCATGGGATTTTAGCCAGCATACGCTTTCTATCAGCCGGGAAATGGAGTTGCTTTATGATTCATCGCTGATGGCAGATGATGAACCCTATGAGCTTTTGGAAGAGGGGCAGCCTACCGGCATAATAGAACTTCCGGTGGAATGGATTAGAGATGATGCTCCCTATTTAATGATGGACCGGTTCTCTCCCTACAGACCCTATACCGCCCCATCGGCTGTATTGGAGATATTCAAAAGTGAATTTGACGGCGCCTATGAAGAAGGCGGCCTGTTCTTGTTGACAATGCATCCCCACATCATCGGTCATCGATCCCGAATGGTTATACTCAGGGAACTGATTGACTATATTCAGCTGAAATCCGATGTCTGGTTCGCCACGCACAAAGAAATTGCCAGCTATTGTCTAAAGCAGGCCGGGCAGGATTTATAATGCTACAGATCGTCAGGCAGGCGTAATATTGCCAGGGCTAGAAGTTCGGCGCGTTCAAATAGGGTCTTTACTTCGAGATACTCGTCAACGGTATGAACCATTCCTCCCACCGGACCAACGGCGCAGAGTGTTGGTGTTCCCACTGCCGCAGTAAAACCTGAATCGGCACAAGCCCCCGAATGTTCTCCAATAATTTCGAAGCCTTTGCTCTTTGCAACGGACAGATAGTGATTCAGCAACTTATCGGATTCTTCGGTTGAAATAAGTGGATAAAACTCGCCTAGAATCTCGAAGCGGGACTGCGTTCCCGGGACAAAAGAGCGTTGAGCAATGTCCTCGACCTGCCGCTTGATCTTTGCTGCCCCCTTGGCGTCAAGATAGCGTATATCGACTTCGCTACTTGCTTCAGGTGCTACCATATTGATTGATTTTCCGCCGTTGATCAGACCTACGTTTACGGTGTTTCCTGCGTCAATATCCGTCAATGCGTGCCAGGCCTGAATTTTTCGAGCCAGTTCCTCGATTGCGCTAATGCCGTTTGCATGCTGTGAACCGGAATGGGCGGCCTTTCCTTTGACTTCAATCCTGTAAAAAGTTCCTCCCTTGCGGCCGGATACGACATTGCCATTGGCGCGGCCCGGTTCGGAGTTAAATACAACTCGTGAATTCCGGGCCTCATTTTCAATGATCGGGCGCGATGAGGGAGAAGCAATTTCTTCATCTCCGGTAAACAGACCGACTGTGGCGGGCAAGGTACTCTCATGCTGAGCCATGCCGGCAAGAATAAACGCGTTAATCACCAGACCGGCTTTCATATCCGCCACGCCCGGGCCATAAGCGATGCCGTCTTCTATGCGGAATGGACGTTTCGCTGTCTCCCCCTTGGAAAATACGGTATCGCGATGACCGAGAAGCATAATTGGCCGGTTTTTCTCAGAATGTCCGACCATGGCACGAATGGCGTCACCATGGTTCTCGACGGGAATTATTTCCGTTCTGACACCATAATTCTCTAGGAATTCAATGAGTTGCAAACCGACGGCATCTACACCTGCCTTGTCGTAACTTCCGCTATCAATATTGACAAGACTTTCCAGTAAATCGATCATGTCCTGCCGTCGGTTCGACAACCAGGAGATCAATAAATGCTCATCATTCGTCTTGTAATCAGTCATGGGAAGAGATTAGAGATAAATCGAAAATTGGCAAGACCTGAACGGTTTTCATTATCAGGGTTGACCAGCAAATCTGTTGAGAATTTTGAAGAATATAATCTTGGGGCCACGGGATAATTGGTGATGAACAGCAGTGCGAAACGTATAGGCGTCATTGTTAATGGCGCCACGGGTGGTGTCGTAAATTCGAAGCACTTAAGCCATGTTCTTATTCCGATTATCCGGGAGAGAGGATTAATACTGTCGGATGGCAGC
>Ga0307434_1001513_pt1 | contig 12479 bp, 2 predicted proteins | sample SalMarWE160220MG_FD_202156 | JGI IMG/M metagenome (GOLD analysis project Ga0307434, IMG submission 202156) | Salt marsh sediment microbial communities from the Plum Island Ecosystem LTER, Massachusetts, United States - WE1603-220 | ecosystem: Environmental > Aquatic > Marine > Intertidal zone >... | reverse complement strand
CGTCGATGCAGGGTGAGCCAGGCTGCAGGCGCAGGTCGCCGTAGTCGTCGTTGTCACCGACGCCCCAGCCGTCCCCGCCGTCGTCCGGGTTGCGCACGAACCGCGGATCGCCATCGACGTTGGCGATCCCGGGATACACGTTGCCGTCGCCTGCGAGATCATCCTGGACGCAACTGTACTGGACGACCGGGGCGGTCCCGTCGATCTGGGCGGACGCACCAGTGCCCCCGCGGTCGCAGTTGCCCCAGAAGATGCAATTGGCGAGGCTCGGGCTGCCGCCGAAGCTGTACATCCCCCCGCCGCGGGCATTGGCTGAGTTGCCGCTCAGCGTGCAGTTGGTCAGGCCCGGGCTGCTGAAGCGGTTGCACATCCCGGCCCCGCGGTGATGGGCAAGGTTGCCCACGCACGCACAGTTGATCAGCACCGGGTTGGACCCGGCAAGGTTCTGGATCGCCCCACCGAAGGCGGCCTTGTTGCCGGCGAAGGTGCAGTTGATCAGCGTAGGGTTGGCGTAGTGGGCGTTGTACAGCCCGCCGCCGCGGCCCGCGGCCGCATTGCGGGCAAACGTACAGTCGATGACCGTCGGGCTGCCGTTGGGATTGAACATTCCGCCGCCGCAGTCGTCCGGCCAGGTCCCGTCGGCGTTCCCGCCGGTGATCGTGAAACCGTCGAGGATCGCGTCGGCCCCGCTGCCGTTGCCGTGAACAACGTGGTAGCTGTTTTCATCGTTGCCGGCGAAGTCCGGCCCATCATTGTGGTCGAGGTCACCACTGAGGATAGTGACGTGCGCCTGTGGGTCCCTCTGGGGGCGTTGCGTCTCGGTGCCTGCGAACCCGCCGTAGACCGCCGCCGCGTCGGTCAGGTGAAAGGCGGCGGTGCGGTCACGCGTCTCGCGATCAGGGGTGTAGGTGCCGGCCGCCACCCAGATCTCGGTGAACGTGCCGCCGGCACCGGCGGCATCGGCCAGTGCATCCTGCAGATCGTTGTACGCATCCGTCCAGCTCGTCCCGTCGTTGGCTCCCGCCGCGTCGGCAGCGACGAAGATGATCGCGTCGCAGGCGTCGCCCGCACCATCGCCGTCGGTATCGACCTGGTCCGGATTGGCAGCCAGCGGGCAGTTGTCGTCGCAGTTCGCGGTCGCGCCGCCCGTGCAGGGGTTATCGCCCTGGACACCGCTGGCATCGCCGTCATCGAGAATGCCGTCGTCGTCGTCATCATCGTCGCAGGCGTTGATGAACCCGTCGCCGTCCGTATCCAGCTCACATTCGTCGGGTACATCGTTCTCGTTGCAATCCCCGCTCGTGCCGCTGGCGATTTCGCACTCGTCCGGTACGCCGTTGTCGTTGCACTCGTTGGCCTGCAGGAAGGTCAAGCCGGTCGGCTGGCTGAGCCCGCTGCCTCGGGCGAAGGCCGCCTGGACGCCGGGGATATTCGGATCGTGATCGATGGGTGAGCCGTCGGACCGCCTGAACTCCAGGACGCTGTTCGTCAAGCGGCTGCACACGAACAGGTTCCCGTTGGGGCCCCAGGCGATGCCCGCAGGTCCGAGGAGTCCCCCGCTGCGGCTGGATACGAAAGGCCCCAGGAAGCTGCCGTCGGAGGCATACTTCAGCACCGAATGGCTCAAGAAGCTCGCGACCAGCAGATTTCCCCGGGCGCCCCATGCTATCCCGGTGGGCCCGTCAAGACCCCCGCCTTGGGCGGCCACGCGGACGAACTCGCCGGACTGGCCGTCGTATTCAAGCACCTGATCGGTGCGGAAGCTGGCCACAAGCAGGGTCCCACTGCCGGTGGTGAGCAGTCCCGCCGGCCCGTCGAGCCTGCCGGCCCCCGGGGCGACGAACGGCTCGCCGGGATCACCTCTCTGCAGGTCGTATTGAAGGACGCTGTTGTCGAGCCAACCGGTCACGAGCAGAACCGAGCCTGACCGGACCAGCACGCCCACCGGGTGACCCAGACCGCCTCCCGAGTACTCGCGGACGAATGCCCCGGTCGGTCCCCGGAACTTGAGCACGCTGTCCGAGAAGGTGCTCGCCACGTACACGTTGCCGCTCGCATCAAGGGTGATGCCGTTGGGATGGTGCAGCCCGCTTGCGCCGGGCGGGACGGCATCTCCCAGAGGCTCACCGGTCAGGCCGTCGTAGGCGATAACGCGGCTGGTCGCCCAGCTCGACACGAGTAGTCGGGTTGCCGAGACCACCTGGCATTCGTCGGGCATCGCGTCGGCGTTGCAGTCCGCGCTGGTGCCCTCGGCAATGTCGCACGCGTCGGGTATACCGTTCCGGTTGCAGTCGTTGTAGAACGGCGACTCGTCGGCTCCGATATCCACGCGGCAATACTGGACCCGGTCGTCGCCGTCGATGTCCGTGGCATCGGGCTGGCCCGGCTGAGTGACAAACGCCGGGTCGCCGGCGTCGATGCCCGGCGAGCCCGCCAGCAGGTGCAGGTCGTCGTCCCCGGTGCCGGGAATGCCGTCGGGACCATCGGGATCAGCGAGCAACGGATCGTCGCCGATGTTGCCCCGGCCTTGCCAGGATTCCGTCCAGCCCTGGATGCAGCAGTAATCGACGATCGGCGCGGTGGAGGCGAACACCTGGGCAGCCTCGTCCATGGTACCGTTCGAGAGGCTGTTGCCCCAGAAGATGCAACTTGTCAGCGTGGTCCGGCCGCTCGAGAAGATGCGCAACCCGCCCGCCTGTAGACAGGCGACGTTTGCGGAAAACGTGCAATTGGTGAGCGTGGGGCTGCCGCTGGCGACGCTCATCCCGCCACCGACGTCGTCGGCGAAGTTCCCGAGGAACATGCAGCTAAACACCGCCGGGCTGCCATTCTCCATGTAGATGCCGCCGCCGGCCACGGCTGAGTTGCCGAGAAACGTGCAGCGGCTCACGGTCGGAGAGCCGCCCACGATGCACATCCCGCCGCCGCGGCCGTTCGAGTTGCCGGCGGTGATGGTGAAGCCGTCCAGGACGGCCGTGGCGTCCGTCCCGCTCGCGTCCACGACGTGGTGACTGTTGTCGGCCTTCGTGGGGTGCCACCTCTCGGCGGCCGGCGCGTCGTTGCCGTTCAGATCGCCGCTGAGGATGGTGAGGTTTGCGGCCACGTTTCGTTCATCCCGGCCGGTCTCACCGCCGGCAAACCCGCCATAGAGCGCGAGCCCGTCGAGCAGCCGGAACGTCGCGTAGCGCGGCAGACCGGGAACGGTCTGTAACGACGGTCTGTATGTACCGGATGCGACCCAGATCTCCGTGGTCGTGCCCCCGGAGCCGCCGGCCGCGGCCAGCGCGTCCTGGAGGTCGTTGTAGGCATCCGTCCAGTTCGTGCCGTCGTTCAATCCGGTCGCGTCCGCATCGACGAAAAGGATGCCTGGCTCACAAACGTCTCCCACACCGTCACCGTCGGAATCAGTCTGATCGGGATTGGGATGGTCGGGGCAGTTGTCGCAGGCGTCACCGATGCCGTCGCGGTCGGCGTCGGCCTGGCCGGGGTTGCTGACGAGCGGGCAGTTGTCGGCGCCGTCGGCTACGCCGTCGTTGTCGTCATCGTCGTCGCAAACGTCACCCGAGAGGTCGCCGTCGGTGTCGGCCTGGTCCGGGTTGGCATGGTCGGGGCAGTTATCGCAGGCATCGATCACGCCGTCGCCGTCGGTATCGGGCTGCTCCTCGTCCGGCACGCCGTTGTTGTCACAGTCATGAAAGGCCCCGAACTCGTAAACCCCCATGTCCACGACGGGCGGCGAGCCGAAGATGCGAGGTTGGTTGTCAAGGTCTAGCGGGACGGGCTCTGTCGTGTCGCCGTCACCGTCGAGATCGGCAGCGTCGGGGGGCACGGCCGCGTTGTCGCCCGCGCCGACACCGGGCGAGCCGGGCATCAGGTGGAGGTCGTCGTCCGCGGTGCCGACGATATCATCGGGACCGTCGGCATCGACGAACAGCGGGTCGCCCCCGATGTTGCCGGTGCCCCCAAGCGCGCCGGTCCAACCCTGGACGCAACTGTGATTGACCGCCGGCGCGGGACCGGCGGCGTGGATCTGGGCCGTCTCGTTGCTGCCGCCCGCGTCGCAGTTGCCCCACAGGATGCAGTTGGCGATCGTCGCGCTGCTGGTGTCTGAGCAATAGATGCCGCCGCCCGCGCTGCCGGCCGAAGAACCACTGATCGTGCATTGGGCAATCGTGGGGACGCTCCCGTCCCAGCAGCAGACCCCGCCGCCGTCCTCCCCGGCGGTGTTACCCGTGAAGATGCAGTTGGCGATCGTCGGGCTGCTGTCGGCCAGGCAGAAGACTGCCCCGCCGTGGACCGCTGAGTTTCCCCTGATGATGCAATGAGTGATCGTGGGGCCGGCACTGCTGCAGAAAAACGCGCCACCTGCGGGCTCCGCCTGGTCGAGGATCTCCACGTCGTACAGCGTCTGGCCGCCGCAGCCGTTGGTGATCGTCAGGCCGGCCACCACCGCGCCGGCGGTCTCACCGCTGTGGAACAGGAACGCGCGATGCGGATCGCCCTCGGAGCCTTCGCAGTCGATGATGGTGGCTGCCACCACGGCGGGATCACCCGGATCAACGCTGCGAACCGTAATCGCCTTGCCCCAGAAGTCGAGGTCGCGATTGCCCCAGCCGATGTAGGTTCCCGGCAGCAGCACGACTTCGTCGCCGTCGGTGGCGGCGTTGATGGCCGCCTGGACCGTGGCGTGCGTTCCCGAGGTGCCGTCGGGGGCCACCGTCCGGATGCGAGGGCCACCGCCGAGGTCCGATGGTCGGATGTTGACCACTGCCGCCTGGGCCGTGCCGGGAACGCCGGTGATGGCATACCAGCCGCTTGAGTAACTCTGCCCGTACCCCATGTTCAGGTGCAGGCCGGCCTGCCCGTCGTCATAACCGTCGAGAACAACTGTGTGGGTGCCCCAGTAGTACCACACCGGCCAGCCGAGGACGATCTGCGCCCTCATCTGCTCATACCACTGGTCGTCGGGATAAGCGGAATGACTCCAGCGCTGAATCGCGATGGTGTTCGGGGCACATCCGAAATAGCTCTCCAGTGCATCTCCTGACGGAGCGCCCCGGGACCCGTACGGGCTGAATCGCATCTCCACCGCTACCCCGCAGTGATAGCACAATGCCGCCACCGCGTCCCGCCAGATCAGCGGATCCTCGGGGAGCGCCAGTTCGGGCATGTTCCGCCAGTCATAAGTGGTCTGGCTGAAGTCAACGCAGAGCTCGACCTCATCCTGGCCGTTGTTCCACCAGTAACAATGGCTGCCCGCACCTTGAATGGGGCTCTGCCAGTAGCGGAGGATTTGTGACATGGCGGTTGCGGTACACCCGACGACGCTGCGCCGCCCGTCCGAGTACACGGGGCAGTGGTTGTTGTAGGGTTCATATTGTTGCCATCGGGTCCGCAGCAAAGGCCCCTTCCGGGCCGGGCTGGGCGATGCTTCAACTGCACGCTCGGCGCTCTCTGCTTGTCCGTCCCCATTGGCGGTTTGCTCCAGCGTGCGCCACAGGTGGTGAGGCGGCTGCTCGCGATTGCCCTCCCGCGCCAGGTCCTGGACCCACCCACAGCAAGCGTCCCAGATTGCGCGGGCCGGGGGGGCGCCCTGCGGTTCGAAGCGGTTCACTTTCGAGTAAAAAAGAATCGGCGGCAGCACATCGTCCGCCGCGACGACGATACATCCGCCGCCTGTCACGTCGAACCGGTACGCGACGGGCACCAGGCCTTCGGTGGTCAGAGGCTCGGCCTGCCCGGCGTCCAGGATCGGAAGGCCGGCGCCGTGCGAGCCAGGCCCGCTCTGTTCACCCGGATCCAACCGGGCGGTTGACCCCTCCCTGGGGCATCTGGCAAACCTGCGCCTGTACCATTCTCGCGCAACGTTCGCGGCGCGCTCATCAGGCACGGCCTTGGAGAAGGCTGAATGCGGCGAAACAAGAAGGAACAAAGTGATGGCGAGGGCAAAAGACAGCCCGGGCCCCCGCAGAGACCTGCGGTATGGGCGGCGGGAATCATCCACGGCCATTACCCCAACCGGATGCTGGTGATCAGCGGTGCCTGCCGGGTGCCTTCAGCCCGATTATCGACACCCACGGCAACCCATACATGATACCCCCGGCGAATCGGGAGATCAACGTTCGCCGGAGAGGCGCTTATCGGTCCGGGACAATCCCTCGTTGCCGTTACCCCTTTCCTATCTCTCCGCGCCTCCGGCATTTTCGCGACGTGCCTGCCCCGGGCTCAGTCCGCGCAGTCTGGATCGGCGGGAACGTTGGCGCCACTCAGGCATTGCAGGAACTTGCTGCAATCGTCCTTGTCCACGTCCAGGTCACTATCCAGCCGGGCGTCGTAGCAGTGTGGATCAGTTGCCGGAGTGCCGGGACCGGTGAAGCACGCCTGCAGGTGGCCGAAGTCCTCCATGTCCACGTCCCTGTCGCCGTCGAAGTCGCCCGGCCCCGGTCGGGTGGTGAAGGTCCACACGTCGCCCGTCGTGGTGCCGTTGCCGTTGACCTCATCGATCCGCCAGTAGTAAGGGGTGAGGACGTCGAGGGGGTCCACGGCACCGGGCTCAAAGGTGGTGCCTGACTGGCTGGCCTGGAATACCAGGGCCCCCGGGGTTGCGCCGAAGTAGACATCGTGGGATGTGGCCCCCACGCCTGCGGTCCAGGTCAGTTCGGGCGTTCTGCTGACATGCGTCGCGCCGTCGGGCGGATCGGGATTGAACGCCTTTTCCGGCGGTCCGCAAGCCCCCATGGCACTGAGGTCGCTCTCCAGGAAAAGCGGCGGCATCCCGGCGCCGGCTGAGAGGCCGGCAATACCATCCGCCGCCGCGATCCCCAACCACGTGATTCGGATCGTCCCGCTGAAGAACATCTCTATCTGGAAACTGTTGGGGTTGGCGGCACCGTACTCCGGCACGTTCTCGTACGTGACCGCTACCCGATCGGCAACCTGCTTCCAGGAGACCGTACCCCCGGATGCGGGGTTCAGGTCGTCGTACAGGCCCGATATGCGACGCATGCTGAAATGTTCTTCGAGCGATTCATTGTAATCATGATCGCCCCAGCCGAAGGTGACGTAGCCGTTGCTGCCCACGTAGAAGACCGATTCGCTGCTGCCGTAGAGGGACACCTGCGCCCCGCCGGACAAACCCACCTCCACGTAAGCGTCGTCGCCGAGGTAAAGGGTTGTTCCCCCGCTCGGGTCGGTCGGAAACCCTGCGGCGTCTTCGGTGCATGCGCGATAGAAGCTGGCCGATCCGTCGGGTACGAACGTAACTGTCAGGTTGTCCAGATCGTTGTCGCTGGAGTCGAAGGACTCGGTAAAGTGGTCGATTTGTCCGACTCTCAGGCTGACTTCGCGCCTCTGGCACAGCCCGCTGGTCAGGTTGCAGAAGTTCACGGTGTCGCTGTAGACGCCGATCGGCAGACCATTGGCGCTCTCGTTGATGCAGACCTCCGCGGTCACGGATTGAGCGGGGCTGAGCGTGCCTCCGGTTGAGGGTGTCAGGTCCAGCCAGTCCGCCGTCCACGTCGGCTCCCAGTTCAGCGACTGGCTTCCCACGTTGGTCAGCGTATAGCTCTTGCACCCGGGCTTGAATGGCCCGCCCTCGTCGCCGGAGGAAATGAAATCCGTCGTCGGCTGTACCCCGAGATCATCCGGAGCGCAGGCGATCAGCCTCGCGCAGAAGTCGTACAAGTCGATGTACGCCGAAACGTAGAATTCCTGGCTCCGGCCCCGCGCGCATTGCACCCACGACCCTGCCATGGAGCTGTAGTAGTCCTGGAGAAACTCCTCCCAGCGCGTCGCACCGGGGAAGAGGATGATCGAGCCATTGTAGTCCGGATCGAATTCACCGGCCGACCCCGGGAAATAGATCGCCAGGCCATGACTCCCCGACCAATTCGACCCGTGCCGCTCGTGGATAACTGCCGAATCAACGGCCGTCATGGCGCTGCCGGCGGCGGTTACGCAGGCAAGAACACTGCTGTTCCAATTGTCTCTGAGCGTCTGGGCGAGCGAGTCAACGTCGGCCGCCAGCGCATCCATTTGAGTCAGGTCGATGGCTGACTGAATCTCGCTGTTGCCGTAGGACTGATAGTAACGATCGACGATCACGGTGCCGAGCCCGGCGGCGTCCATCGACGGGGTGGCGGTCAGATCCTGGAGGATCGTATCGTAGGGCCACCCGTCGCCCGGTTCAGTCTCCTCCGAGCCGACCATGACGCCGGCGTGCTCTCGAATCTCGTAGGCGACCTCGATCATGCCCATCAAGCAGGCGTCGAAACCGACGAGGTCCGGCTCCCACCCCCCGGTCTCAATTGCCGCCAGGGCGCTGCGCACCTCTTTCATGTACAGGCAATCCGAACCGTTGGAGTCGTCCCAGCAGACCGCCTTGAACACCTCCTTCTCGAGGTTTGTCCGCCAGCCGCCGCCGTGATCCCAGAGCACGACGGCGTATCGCGAGGCCGGATGGTTCTGCGCTCCCCACTCGACAAAATCGATCAGGGTCTGCGGATTGCCCATGTTGGCCTCGCCCACGCTCTGGCCCCAGGACGTGTCCGGCACGTCGCCCGGGTTGATGACACCCAGACGCGCGTCCGTCCAGTTGCCGTATCGGTCGTCGTAGTTGGAGATGCGGTCGAAGAGCGCGACGATCTTCACGTCGGCACTGGAGCCCACGCTGGCCATCTCGAGGAAGTCGCCGATTGCCGCGCCCTCAAGGTTGTTATCGCCGTCGAGGTAGACGAGGAAAGTCCACTGGGCGGGAGACTGGGCGAACGCCATCCCGGCCACCAGCACCTGCGTCAGCCCGATGACGACGCCGCTCAGGACAGATCTCATGAGTCTTGCTCCCTTTCTCGACACTTCAAGGACAGGATGCCGAGTTCCCGTTCCTGCTCTTGGCCAGGGCCATGTCGATGAGGTCGATGTTGCCGTCCAAATTCAAATCGAAACGCACCGTCACCTCGTCAGTCGGTTGGCCGTTCATGCTCTTGACCTGAGCTATGTCGATCAGATCCGTGCTGCCGTCGCTGTTGGTGTCACCGCACAAGACCAGAATGTGCAGGTCGTGGTCGCCGACCAATGGGGTCTCTGCCAGGTTCGCGATGGTCCCTTCTTCGATCCAGATTCGCAGGCAGGTCTCGTCGGGGACGCCACTCATTTCGATGGTCATTTCGCGGTCCGCGTTATTAAGAATGGACACCGAGCCCAGGGTGCCGGCGGACAAATGGACCTCGGTATGATCGGGCACGCCGTCGATGGCCTTGACCGGATCGGTGAACGTGAGAATCACCCGCGTCGGTCCGCCGCTTCGGGTTTCGACGCCGGCCTGCTCGGGCGGATCTAAGGGCAGCCCGATGTCCAGGTCGCTCGCGGGTGCGTGGGCCTTGCGGGAAACCGCCGAGAGGAGTTGCGGGGGGGGCAGGCCGCAGACTCTCACATCGTCAACGTAGAAGCCGTCGAAGTTGTTGACCCACGAATCGAAGGTCCGGAACCGCAAGCGGATCTGAATATCCGAGCCGGCCATCGCGGACAGGTCCACCGCCGCCTCCTGCCATTCGCTGCTGGGGTCGGCCAGCGTAACCACCCCGAGCCCGGGATTGTTGTGAGCCACCACGTTGAACGGCCCACCGTTCTCGGACAACTCGACCGAGGCCATGTCGTACTGGCTCGGCGAGCCTTCCGTCTGGAGGAAGTAGTTGAACCTCAGCTCGATGGGCAGCGGCAGGCCCGCCAGACTGATGACCGATGACGTGACCACCCCCTCTGCCGTCAGGCCGCTATCGTAGTCGCACTGAGCGTCAACGCCGAAGTAGAGCGAGGTGGGCGTCGAGTGACTGCCGGCAGCCGACTGGCACGCCGTCGTAAGGTGCCACAGCCCGTTGCCGTCGCCGAAGCTGTTGTCGATGACGAAATCATCCAGGCCCGATTCGAAGTCCACATCCAGGACGCACCATGGCGTCTGGTCCCAGACGATGAGCTGCACATTACGCGGTTGAGCAGTGCCGGACGTAAGATTCGTGAACGTTGCCGTACTGGTGTAGGTGCCCCGCGGCAGGCTGTTGGCATAGCCGTTGATGCAGGCATTCACCGTGGTGGATTCTCCTCCGGCGAGCGTGCCACCGACTGGCGGGACGTCGAGCCAGGGCTCGGTTGCATCGGCGGTCCAATCGAGCGAGGCGAGCGGATCGGGATTCGTATTCGTCAGCGTGTAGGTCTTGCACTGCGGGGTGAAAGGCCCACCCTGGCAGCCGCTCGAGTAGAAGCCGGTCGTCGGTACGACCGACAGATCATCGGGGACGCAGGCGGGATACCCACTCAGGTCACTCTCCTCGAAGTCGAGAGGAATGCCGTTGCCCCCGGAGAGCCCGGCAAGCCCGTCCGTCGCGCCGATGGCCAACCACGTGATCCGGATCGTCCCGTTGAAGAACATCTCAACCTGGAAGCTGTTGGAGCCCGTCGGGCCGTACTCCGGCACGTTCTCGTACGTGACCGCCACCCGATCCCCGAGCTCCTTCCAGGAAACCGTGCCTCCGGATGACGGGTTCAAATCGTCGTACAGGCCCGAAATCCGAGGCAAAGAGAAATGATCAGCGATCGATTCGTTGTACTCCGTGTCGCCGGCCGTAAACGTTATGTAGCCGTTGCTGCCGACGTAGAACACGGAGTAGCTGCTGCCGTAGAGCGAAACCTGACCCCCCGAAGGCGACACCGACTCGTAATCATCGTCGCTCAGGGGCAGGGCGGTCCCGCCGCTTGGATCGGTCGGGAACGCCGTGGCTTCCCCGGTGCAGGCGTGATAGAAGCTGGCTGATCCGTCGGGGGTGAACGTGACGGTCAAGTTGTCCAGGTCGTTGTCGTTCGAGTTGAACAACTCCGTGAAGTGATCGATCTGTCCGGCCCTCAACGTGACCGAGCGCGTCTGGGCATGGCCGCTCATGACGTTGGTAAAGGTGACGGTGTCGTAGTAAATACCGGTTGGCAAGCTGTTGGCATTTGCATTGATGCAGACATCGACGGTCGTGGAATTCCCGCCCGCCAGCGTGCCACTGCCCGGCGTCACATCAAGCCAGGGCTGGGCACCTTCCGCCGTCCAGTCGAGCGCATCGGTGCCGTTGTTCGTCAGCGTGTAAGTCGCGCACTCCGGTTCGAACGGGCCGCCCTCCTCGCCCCTGCTGACGAAGCCTGTCACCGGATCGACCCTCAGATCATCGCTCTCGCGGTAGAACACATAGCAGGGGTCCGAGCCGACTTCAGAGCACCCGTAGGGGATGCGCATGTACCCGCCATCCTCTCCCCAGCCCGTCCCCCACGAGTTGCGGAGGAACCACACGCCGCTGGGACCCTGGTTGTCGTCCCAGCCCACGAGCGTGATGGCGTGGTTGGGAATGCCACTTTCGCAGTTGTTGAAGATCCCGCCGCCATATGCCATGAAAGCGCTCGTGACATAAACGGCTGACGACACCGGCCCATAATCCATGATGGCCTGTTTGATGGCGTTGGTGCCCCCGCTGATATAAGCCCAGTGCTCGATGCAATACGAATGGGGATAGGGACAGTTGCACGGAACATCCGAGGCCACGTAGGGGAAGTCGGCCTCCGGGACCGCCCCACAATGCCCGCAGGGGTCCGTCTTGCCCGACACACACGCGCAGAGGTGATACGCGTGGGCCCAAGAGCCGCCGTTGCAGCCCCAGCCGTCCTGGTTGCAACTGACCAGCCATTGCTCGGAAAGATCCACCTCTACGCCGTCTTTGATCAGGATATTACATTCCAAAGGCCCGACGGTGCCGAACGCCCAGCAGCTCCCGCAGGAACCCTGGTCCTTGACAACGGTACAGCCCCCCAGGGCCCGCCAATCGAATGCGTCGGGCAACTCCAGCTTGGGCTCGCACGGGTCGAACCTGGCGCCCTCGGGCCAGTCTGCCGGCCTCTTGTACCCGCACAGATCGCCGAGCGGGCGCTCGGTGGCCGGGTTCCTGACGACCTTGAAGGTCCATCCTTTGGCCTGGCCCTCCAGTCGGAGGGCGGCAATGTCATCGTTGGACAACTGGGCGTATGCCAACTCGGCCAGGAGCATCTGAGTCAGCCCGATGGCAGCGAAGCTCGCAACGGATTTCATGGTCTGGTCTCCCTGACAGGAACCCATGCCCAGCCTGACGATTGGCTTCCGACGGCCTTGGCGCTATGAGGTGGGGAAGTGAGCACGCCTCTTGGCGGCCGATAGCCGACCCCCCCGCCCCGCTGCCTGAAGGTCGGACCCCTGCGACTGCGGATCCCCGCTACCTTAGAACTGATGTTTACTCCACCGACGGCCGGATGTCAAGGGCTAAAGCCCGCGGCTCTTTGATGTTGCGCACGACGGGCGCACAGGAACCGGTCAGTGCGAGTTAGGTGGAATCCTCCTGGGTCGAGGCTTCGACAGGGTGTTGATGACGTTGCTGACCATGTAGGAACCTGAGGCGTCGATTTCGACTGATCTCATGGTC
>Ga0307434_1001510_pt1 | contig 12485 bp, 11 predicted proteins | sample SalMarWE160220MG_FD_202156 | JGI IMG/M metagenome (GOLD analysis project Ga0307434, IMG submission 202156) | Salt marsh sediment microbial communities from the Plum Island Ecosystem LTER, Massachusetts, United States - WE1603-220 | ecosystem: Environmental > Aquatic > Marine > Intertidal zone >... | reverse complement strand
TGGTAGAGATCGACGTTGAGGACGAGAGAGCTGTGTTAATACCCAAGAAGCTGGTAGATAAGAGCCAGGCTTACTTCTGGACGAGGAAGTGGCAGGAAGGCGAGAGGGCGGCTGACGAAGACATTAAAGCCGGGCGTGTTAAGACCTTTGACTCCGTCGATGAACTCATAAAAGACCTGGATCAGAAATGAGGCAGGGGGCGATCCCTTACTAAGTCTCGCCTGCCCTGGCCGTCGCTGCGGGACCTAATTTGTCAGGGTAGCACACGGGTTTCAAACAGAAATTAGCATGGATTCTTTATTCGAACAAGGAGAAAATGTCGCTTCTTCCCCGAATGGTTGACCGGGGCTGTGGACCCCATTAGCTCGAATAATCGCAAACCTGAGAAGCCACCCCAAAATGAGCGGGTGAATGAAGCATTACTTCGAGTACAATACTATGCGACCTAATTTCTGATTTGTAGCAGGTTTGATTGGTATGGTGTCCTTGGAATTCCTTAATTATTTGAGATTAAAATCCGATTTAATCCGGGCAAGCAGTTTTGGATATGGGCAAGCGCCTGTAGGTTTCAGAATCTTCTTGTTCATCAATGACCTTCCCTCCTCAAGAAACGAGACCACCACATATTGCTCCATGAGGGTAACATCCCTAACAATCCTCAGATGATTATCGCGAGAAACATCAAGCTCAAAAGGCTTTACTTTATAGATATGCATTAGCACAGTAGAGTCAACAAGGAAATCTTCTACATCCTGTTTTACCGGTTCGCGAAAAGGGGTCTTGGAAGTAGCTTCTCTATGACCAAGAATATCTGTCGCAATATATCGGTATACTTGGTTCTGTGTACTCTGCCCAGTATCTTCCAGATGCCCCGATAATCGTCTGAAAGCTGGCCTAGCAGTAACATAGTTATTATCACCGGTTTGCCCAACATAGAAATACTGTTCTTTACCGTGACGAATCTCAATCACATATAGAAGATACGCTCTTCTAAATTGTGCTCCTGGTAGTTCTATCCGAATATCAGGCATTAGTTACTATATTCTGACGCTGGATTTACTTGTACCCATTATACAACGTTTGGACTCGTGCTGTCTACCATTGATATCTTGGGGACATAATACATGATTTGTGGTAGGCCTAATTGGTATGGTGTCCCTGGAATTTGATGCTGCGGAGGTGGAAGAGTTGACAGTCGGGTATTCGGAGAATTACAATTCTCTACAGTAGACAGTGGGAAGGGGGCAGTAGTAGTGGCGAAACAGTGTCCGCATTGTGGGTTTGATATTATAGTTGGTCAGTCGATCTGTCCGGAGTGCTACAGCTTGATAAACGACCCTGAAGGACGTAAGCCATCGGGCCTAAAAGCTCTCAAGAACGTCATGATCTTCCTCCGCGATCCAGTTCATTCGGTATCGTTCCAAGATCGAGTAGTGAAGTACATGCCAGAACGGGTGGGAGTGACTTTTTATGTCGAAACGCCGGAAGCCTTGAGAGAAGTTACTCAAAACTCCGTGGGCACTTGGGGCTTAGTTATTGTTGATGCTGACGTTGCCCAACAAGAACAGGAACTCCTCAATTGCTTTGTCGACGAAAACCCAGGGATTGTTGTTGGCATACAATATGATTTTGGGACTGCCCTCCCAGCAAGGGCACCCTTGAGGAACGCCATTATGTTCCGAAGGCCTTCAGATATCGACGCATGGCTGCGCATTATGCACCAATTACTAGATGGGGTACAGAGCAGTTGAAGTTCCTTGAAATGGGGGGCTTGACAATGGTTGCCTTAGATGATACAATATTGTCCAATAATGAACCGCACGGCTTCTACAGTGCTGCTTTATCAGTATTGGTACATCGTGGAGTAAATGGAGATAGCTGTGAAAGTACCATTGCAACTTCTTATAGAGCATACTTTGAGAGATCGACTCAAGAACATCAAGAAACAAACCAGTATTCCAATTACGAAGATTGTTTCTGATATACTTGAAAAGTATTTACATGAATATGAAGAGCGTTATGATGTCCAGCCAGAGTTGCCGATGTCAACGAAGAATTCACAGGTCTTCGATTAACTCATGACTTTGAATGCAGAGATGAAAGTAGTATATACAGTACAAGTAAGGTTTAAGTCTAAGGTGACTCTAAGTTAAACGAGTAGAATGTGAATAGTATCGGAGGTGATCCGACGATGGTAGCAAAGAAAGGTCATCCTAGGATTCTGCTAGTAGGAGGCGGGGCACGGGAGCATGCCATTGGTGAAGCCTTGTGCCGTAGGCAGAAGGTCAATTTATTGGTGGTAAGCCACAATTACAATCCTGGACTAGCTAGGCTGGCTTGCCAATTCGAGAGGTATAAGGAAACTGACGCAAAATCGATAATAAAATGGGCCAAGCACCATGGTGTCAACCTTGCGGTCATAGGGCTTGAGGACTCACTAGACGTGGGGTTGCCGGACGCATTAGCTGACATTGGTATCCCGACAGTAGGTCCATGTCGGGACGCTGCCCGAGTCGAAACATCGAAGCTATTCACTCGTGGTCTCATGCGTAAGCACGGCATTCCGGGCCAAGTGGAATACCACCACTTTACAGATGTCAATTCTCTTAGAAAATTCCTCTTGTCTTCCTCTCGCGATTATGCGTTGAAGCCAGTGGGGCTAACCGCAGGCAAAGGAGTCAAGGTAATGGGTGAACACTTTGGCTCCGTCGAGGAAGCAATCGCGTATGGCGAGAAGGTTATCCACGAGGAGATTGGCGGTACATCTGGTTTGATTGTTGAGGAGCGACTTATTGGTGAAGAATTCACGCTGCAAGCCTTCGTAGATGGTGAGACGGTCTTGCCCATGCCCCTTGTACAAGACTTTAAACGGGCACGTGAAGGAGATATAGGGCCGAACACTGGAGGGATGGGGTCGTATTCGGAACCTGACGGTCTATTACCTTTTGTAACACGGAAGGAGTCAGATGATGCATGCGAGATTCTACGTCTGATTGTTCGCGCGCTGAGAGCAGAGGGAATGCGATATCAGGGGATTCTTTATGGGCAGTTCATGGTTACCGATAGAGGTATCAAACTTATCGAGATGAATGCTCGGTTCGGAGATCCAGAAGCCGTAAACGTGCTGCCATTACTAGAAAATGATTTTGTGGATGTGTGTCGAGCCATCGTAGGCGGTACACTGCGACAAATAGATTTGAACTTTGCAAGGAAAGCAACCGTGTGCAAGTATATAACGCCACCAGAATATGGGTTTGAGCCCAAGTTGGGGGTGCCCATAAAGCTGGACATACCCAAGATTCAGTCGTTGGGCGTAAGAATCTTCTTTGCCAAAGTTGACCAGGGCCAGGAGGAAGATGTATTCCTCACGACATCGTCTAGGTCGATTGCTTTGGTAGGCATTGGCGACTCTGTGGAAGAAGCAGAAGCACTGGTGGAACAGGCTACTTTGCATGTTAGTGGCGATTACCATATCCGGCACGACATTGCCAAGAAAGAAATGCTCCAACGCAAAGCCCTTGGGAAAAAGATTGCTGTCGCCGCCTATCGTTAGTTGCTAACAAGATTTTTCCCCTAAGTTGACAATAAGAGAATTTTCACACAGTCTGACGGCTTTGGTGTAGTCACTTAGACTGTCGAGGTTTTTCGGATCTACTAAGAACTTGCATCAAGTCTCGATGTAGGCTACGGTATTCTTGGGGCATAATACCTGATTTGTAGCAGGCCTGATTGGTATGGTGTCCCTGGAATTCTGGAGATGTTTAACGCAAAGGGTATCGGTCTTCGGAGGCTGAGACTGGGGTGGCGTTTTCATCGTGCCGAAACGAGGCTCGGCGGCCCGACACCACAGGCGGTTACATCTAACCACAACCCCCAACATTCACGGTAAGCGACTAAATTAGCGTTATAGCGAGAAGGGAAGCGTCGAGTCTCCCCTCTCTCATTTCAGTCTTATGGAGCGTTTACCATTGGACGAACATCGGGATGCTTGCCCTTCCATACGTACATTACAGAAGAGCAAATAGTTTTTCAATCTGCTTGAAAATGACCTGTCATCTCGTCAATATTACCGAGCGCAACTCCTAAGAGAGCATGACCAAATGCGACTGCTTCAGGGGCAGCTAGTTCTAAACCGATGCCTTGTGCTTCATTATCACTACTAGGGAAAAAGATGGTTATCTGGTTAATCTCAGCATCTTTGACTTTAACAGCTTTTATAGTGAATGAACAAGGGCAAACTATTTCTATATAATCTCGACTAGACCAAGAGGAATTTGACTGAGGAGCTCTCTTTTGACAACTCTTTATAGTAACCATATTATCTCCTTCTGTGGGATAGAGGTGAGAATTTAAATAGGTTTGAGTTCTCTAGTGAGCGTTAATACGGTCTTAGAACCTTTTTGATAAACGGCGTAGCAGCCCACGCAATCGTAAAAATATTCTTTATAAAAGTCATAATCCATTTCATGTGTGTTTCTTATATGCATGTCTAAACCAGTAGTAATTTCCCGACCACAAATCAAACAGTGTTGGGGGCGCGGTTCCATAATATTAAACCTCCTTTTGTTGTTAACTTGAAACTATGAGAATTCTACTCGTCAACGGGATAAATTGTCAATTCCTATTGAGCAAATGACAAAATGACTTAAGGCATGGCTAAAAGAAGGAAATCTAAGAAGGTTTACGCGAAGGAAACTTATTACTGGTGTTCGAAAAGTGGCATTCTGGGGAAATAATACCTGATTTGTAGTAGGCCTGATTGATATGGTGTCCCTGGAATTCTGCGTAAAAGCACGTTTGAATATCATACGGTCTTCTGTTGCTTTTCAGTAATAGCAAGTAAAGGATCGACTACCAATTCCTTCAGTTTCTTGCTTGAAGTGATATTAAATAGGGGCACAACAAATGTTTCAGAGCCTTCTAAATTCTCGGAAAACTTGGAGCCTATAGTCCGCCGCCATCCCTTCAATTCTGGATGGGGCTCTCCAAAGAACCAGTACTTACACATATAGTAATCATAATTCTTGCTAGCTGTCTTGGCTGTCATCGGCTTTTTGTATTTAAGGCGGCCTGCCGAGACCACAGGCTCATCTACATCAGTCGGTAGGCCTCCTTTCTGGTCAGAAGCAAAATGTATACTTACGAAAAGAACTTGGTCAATAGTAGGATCGTTCGATTCCGGCGTCGCTGGTGTGTAGAAGCGAACAGCCCATCTGGCATACCAGCGTTCAGGAGTATTCAAAGAGTATGAAAATCCTGATGGAGCTACTATGTTCGTAGACTCCCAGCCACTTTCGCCCAACAAGTGGTCCGCATCCATAAGCAACAACTGTGATTGCTTATACAACCTTGTCAAATTCTCGAATAGAACCTTGGTAGATGTCTCTTCATTTTGCGCCATTTTCTTTCACCTCGTATGTATAATCTATATGTATTGACTCCGAAACATGCGGCCATTCATATCCTTTTTCGGCAAAATGGTAGAAGTTAGGCAAATCAAAACGATGTATTACGGGTTCGATACCCTGAAACGTAACAAGGCCTTTCCTATCCAACAGGCTCAGCATATCCTTCGATACGGCTATTCTCTCTGAAATAGTCTCGTACTCGAGACTCTTCTCTAGAATAGACGGCAGAAAACGCCATGATGTCCAAAATATATCTCCGTTCCTATTCCGCTTACGTGAGTACTCTGCCAAGGACCGTGCCAGTAAGTCACGCGGCATTCCCATGTGTTGAGTAATAAATAGAAGCCTACGTGAAGCAATCTCCAACTGGGGATTCCAACCAAGGGTTCCAACAGATACAATGTCTAGATTGTCTAATTCACGAGCCAACTGGTCATTAGGCTCTTCACGTTCATCTTCTTCGCTAGAAAGGCCGGAATAGTACTTAGCTTCAATCAATATCAGATGCACATGGTTTTCTTCTGTTTCAAGCCCGAGTAGCACGTCTGGTTCACAAGGGATACGGCTCGCTAATTTCAACCACGGCCAGAATGACCAGTGTACCCTGAGGACTTTGCCTGGGATTGTAAGGATATTGCCATGAAGCGAGCAGGCTGTCTGCAAAAAGGGTATTAGGGCATTTTGAGTTGGCAGGTATCTCATACATCCGAAAATGTCAGAGGTGAGAAGGTCCTCCATACGCTCTGATAAGTTCTGCCCCGTTTGACTTATTTTCCCATGGATTTCTGCAATTGTCATGAAATTTCGTTCAATGCGCTAACCCCTATTAGTATTATACCATTCGTTATTCTGGGGCATAATACCTGATTTGTAGCAGGCCTGATTGGTATGGTGTCCCTGGAATTCGCAAAAAGGACAAATAATCGAAAGCTATTCCTCTGTTAGAGACTGGGAGATGGAAGTGAATTGGTCGAGGGCGGATTCGAGATTTTCGGCGATTTCACGGCCGAGGATGTCCGGGTCTGGCAGATTAGCTGAATCCTCAAGGCTTTCATCTTTGAGCCAGAAGATGTCCAAGTTGACTTTGTCTCGCTGCATGAGCTCTTCGTAGGTGAAGACGTGGAAACGCTCGGTTTCTTTGCGGTCGTGGCGGTTCTGGGAGTTATAGCATTTCACAAAGTCTAAAAGGTCATCGTATTTTAAGGTATTGGTTTTGAGGGTGAAGTGTATGTTGGTGCGGAAGTCGTATATCCAGAGTTTTTCTGTCCAGGGCTTTTCGCTGGCGGGCTTGCGGTCGAAGAAGAGAATATTTGCCTTGACGCCCTGGGCATAGAATACACCAGTGGGAAATCTAAGAAGTGTGTGCACATCACACTCGTCGAGCAGCTTCCTTCTTACTGTCTCGCCGGCACCACCTTCAAATAGAACATTGTCAGGCACAACAATGGCAGCTCTTCCGTTGATTTTTAGAAGTGTCTTCACGTGTTGAAGGAAGTTCAATTGTTTGTTTGATGTGGTAGCCGAGAAGTCCTGTCGCTCGTAGGTGAGGGATTCCCTGCCAGCTTTACCTTCGCCATTGAATATAGTGTAGCTGCTTTTCTTGCCGAAGGGGGGATTGGTAAGCACCATGTCAAAGCGTTCTCCGGGGTCGGCAATAAGGCTGTCTCCGGACTCAACCGGGGTTTCGATGCCATGGAGATAGAGGTTCATGACGCAGAGCCTGACGACGGCATCAACGATGTCTTTGCCTTTGAACGCGTTGAATTTAAGGAACTTCTTTTGGTCTATGTCCAACTGATAGTTTTTGGAAATGTAGTCATGGGCGAGCAATAGGAAACCACCGGTGCCACAGGCGGGGTCGCAGATAGTTGTATCCGGTTGAGGACGCATGACCTCAACAATAGCTTTGATGAGAGGTCTGGGGGTAAAGTACTGGCCGGCGCCGCTTTTGATATCCTCAGCATTTTTCTCGAGGAGACCTTCATAGATATCACCTTTGACGTCTATGTCCAGACCAACCCAGGTTTCAGTATTGATGAGCTCAATGAGGCGCTTGAGCTTGGCCGGGTCTTGAATTCGGCTTTGGGATTTGCGGAAGATTATGCCTAGCATGCCTGGCTCTTTGCCCAGGGTTTCAAGGATGAGGCGGTAGTGAGTTTCGAGCTCAGCTCCGTCTTTCTTCAGAAGGCTTTGCCAGTCAAAGCCTTTGGGTATGGTTGGTGGCTTATTGAAAGGCGGCTTGGTTTGCTCATCAGCCATCTTCAAAAAGAGAAGATAAGTTAGCTGCTCGACATAATCGCCGTAGCTGACGCCATCATCACGGAGGACGTTGCAGTAGTTCCAGACTTTCTGAACGATTGCTGATGATTGGTTTGTCATTTTACGTCAACCTCACCTGTTTTGTGTGTGTCCTCTTCTCATTTTTGCTTGCAGCTTTGGCTTCGGCCAGATGCTTGGTTCTCTCAGCCTTTATCCTTTCAAGTAGCCTTTCGGCGGGTTCGTCGTTGGGATCCTGGGGGACGAGCTTGCCTTCGAAGGCTCTTCTCAGGATGCTCTGGCGCAGCCTTTCGGCTTGTTTGAGGCTATGGTCAACGGTTTTTCCGATTTGGTCGGCGACGGAGAAGTGGCGTTCAATTTCTTCCACAACTTTGTGCTGTTCAGGCACAGAAGAAATCGGGAATGGAATCTGGCGTAAGTCTTTCACAGATGATACGTTAACCATTGCAGAACCTCTAGTATTCGCCAACATAATCTCTTCCACTCTTGATCGAAACAAATAAACAAAATATGATGTGTCAACTATCTTATTGTTCAAGGTGATCTTTAACAATGCTTGATTTATCACGCCCGGTCGTATTCCTTTAGGAGCAATGGTAATTTTACCCACTGTTCCAGAGCAGCTCATTAATATATCACCAGGGCGAACCTCGAAATCTTTCATCTCTTCAAATTTTTTCTCATCTATATAATAACTTCCCCGACCGAAATCATTGTATATAACATTTCCTTGTTCGTAGACCTTATAACCACTGGGCACAAAGAAAGCTTTCTTAATTGCGCTTCCGAATGGTCCGCGTCTAATTGCGTTTCTAACGCCGGGCACTAGAAAGTCCAATGTAAGGTAACTCCAGCCCTCTGGTAATTCGGGCAGGTCATTGGTATCCGGCGGAGGAAGATCCTTGGCTTTGGCGGTTTTCTGGCGTTCCTGCTTGATACGTTCGAGGAGGGTGGAGGCAGGTTCCAGCTCGTTCTTGTGGACTTGGCGCCATTCTTCGGTCAGCTTGCCTTCGAAGGCATGTTTGAGAACAGACTGGCGGTAGCGCTTGAGCTGGGCTTGTATCTTCTTGAGTGCTTCGACGCCGGCATCGAGGCTGGTGAAAAGCTCCTCGATTTTGGCGACGATACGTTGCTGCTCAGGGAGTGGAGGGAGAGGGATAGCAAGGACTTGGACCTTAGGTAATTGCAGTGATGGCAGAGTCGTAGCATGTGTCAAATCTTTGAAATCAATCGTCTTTAGCCAATAATATAGCCATTGGCTAGGAATTTGGCCTAAAGGTGAACAAACTCCTATATGGCTAACTACATACATATTTTGTGCCAAAATAGCCCTCTGATTTAGGAGTGTCGACATTCCACTTTTTGTAAACAGTACAGAGCCCTTCGGGAATCGTTTCATGTTACGCACTGCCTCGCTGTTTAGGTGATCTTTTGTATTGTGTAAATAAACTTTATCGCCCAACCGTCCCATATCTTGAACACGAACAAACGGATGGACGCCACCTTCGAAGTACTCCTGGCCTTGTGGAGCCGGATTTCCACTGCTAAGGTTGGCAACTTCTGATAGGTTAGTCCATACCCATCTCTGCGGCAATTCATACTGATAGGTTGTCTCGCGGTTCACGCCACAAGCTCCTTATTCATCTCATCCAGAATCTTATCGAGTTGCCGCTGGAAGACAGCATTTGCCCTGACGGCGCCGCCTTTTTGAGCGAAGGGAGGTAACTCGAAGTCATCGACTCCAATAGTCAGCGAAGTAGCTATATGCTCCTTTATCATTTTGAGCCATAGCATCTGTTCGAGGGTGAACTCCCTGCCGAGTTCTTTCTGCATAGAGAGCCAGCGGTCGAAGCGGCGATCGACAATCTCCGAGAATGGTTCGAGTATATCGGTGCGACCGACAGCAAAGCGAATGAGGGAGACGATGTTAGTGAGGAGCTTCTGAGGGCCGGCACCTTTGACCCTGGAGCTCTCCAGTTGCTCATAAGCATGCCAGAGGAGTTCCGGTGTGAGCTTGTAGGGCGGTTTCTTAATAGCCTCGGCAAGCTGCTTGATGGCCTCGTAGGTAAGTGGTCGTTTGACATAGGGCTGGCTATAGAGTATCTGGAGGGCAGTAAGCTCGTTCTTATTATCTTCGATAAACTTCTTGAAGGTGTCGACGCAAGCTTGAGCCTTTTCTTTTGCCCGTGGGTCAAAGCCGACAGATATGAGGCTATCCTGGCTAACCGTATCAATTACCTGCTCGCTCTTTGTCTTAAGGTCGACGAGCAGGTCGCGCAAAGACGGGTTGTCGAAGGGGGCACAGGCTGCTCCGGCGATATGGTGGTAAGCCTGTCTCACCTGGTCCGGATTCGGCTCTTCGATATGAAAATACTCTTTTGCCTCATCTCGTTGCTTATCAGGGTCCACGGCATCGAGAAGGCGATTCGCCATGTCTTTCAGCGATATGCCCTCGGTAGCAGTTTGTATTTGCCGCCTGTCTGTTTCTTCAAGTTGTCTGTCCAGCCGGGCAAGCCGGCTCGCCAGAGAGGAAAGGGTGTCCTCCTCTCTATTACCAAGGGCGATTGCTTGAAGGAGTTTGTCGAACGGGACGCTCTTCTTCTTGTCGAGGGGGCGTGAATCCGTCTTATCGTTTTCACAGACGCCGACGGCATCCACGATGACACAATGAGTTTTATGGGTGGCATCGGGGTTAACGCTGTGAAATTCGGTGGGCAAGATGGTGCGGGTGCCACGGCCTTTCATCTGCTCGAAGAGGACGCGTGACTTGACGTCACGCATGAATATGACACACTCGAGAGGTCTGATATCAGTGCCGGTGGCAATCATGTCGACAGTTACTGCAATGCGTGGATTATATGAGTTACGAAAGCTGGTGATGAGGTCTTCAGGTTTCTCTCCGGTGGTCCTATATGTAATTTTCTTACAGAATTCGTTCCCCTTGCCGAACTCTTCCCTGACAATGTGAACAATGTCCTCGGCGTGTGAGTCATGCTTGGCAAAGATCAGCGTCTTAGGGACTTCGGTCCTGCCGGGGAATATCTCGGTGAAGAGCCTATCCCTAAATGTCTTCACGATCGTCCTTATCTGGTCCGGGGCAACTATGGAGCGGTCGAGCTGTTCCGGGGGGTAATCAAGGTCTTCATCCAGTTGTTCCCAGCGTATCTCACGGGTGAGCTTATGCCGTTTATCTACCCAAAAACCAGCTTTCACCAAGCTGCCGTGCTGGGTGATATCCGTTATGATGCGGTAGACATCATAGCCAACGCCGACGCCATCGGCTACAGCGCGCTCGTGGCTGTACTCCATAACCAGGTTCTGGTTGAAGAAGCCCAGGGTTTGCTTGGATGGAGTGGCGGTGAGACCAATGATGAAGGCATCGAAATACTCGAACACCTGTCGCCAAAGATGATAGATGGAGCGATGGCACTCGTCGGTTATTATGAAGTCGAAGGTTTCTATGGGGATGGCGGAGTTATAGGCTATTTCCTTTGCGGGAAGAACTGCTGGCGATATATCGAAGAGAGAACGTTCCTCAAGCTCGGCATCGAACTCTGGCTCTCCTTTAAGCATAGAGTAAAGCCGCTGTATGGTGGTTATGCAGACGCGGCTCACCGGGTCTAAGGTATTGGAGGTGAGGTGCTGGATATTGTAGAGCTCGGTGAATTTTCTCCCGTCGTCAGGAGTGGTGTAATTCTGAAACTCGCTTCTGGCCTGGCGGCCAAGGTTGCTTCTATCAACGAGGAAAAGGACTCTTCTGGCATTGGCGAATTTGATAAGGCGATAGACGAAACTGACGGCGGTGTAAGTTTTGCCGCTGCCAGAAGCCATCTGGATAAGGGCGCGTGGTCTGGCTTCGGCGAAGGATTTTTCCAGGTTGGTGACGGCTTCAATCTGGCAATCTCTGAGTCCATCGGTTATCAGAGGAGGCAAATTTTTAAGTCTGGCTCTGAGGGTGTCCTTTTGGGAGAGCCATTCCTTGAGCGTTTCAGGTTTGTGGAAGTTGAAGATGCGGCGGGAGCGGGGGTCTGGGTCTCTCAAGTCCCTAAAATAGGTCTCCATGCCGGTACTTTCGTAGGCAAAAGACGGAGGTTCGTCCACATGAGGCAGGCTTTTGGGGATGCTGGCAAGATAACCGCCGGACTGTTCAGCTACACCGCTCAAAGTAGTGCCAAAAGGCTTAGCCTCAATGACGCCGACAGGTTTTCCATCAACGAAAAGCACGTAGTCGGCTGGTCCTGTTTTCAGCGAGAGGTCGCACACCGCCACCCCCAACGAGGCACTTAGATTCAGTTGCTCGCGTTCCTGAACGGCCCAGCCATCAGCTTTTAGTAGCTGGTCGATTTTCTGCCTTGCCTTTTCCTCAGGCTTCATAAACACCACCCTAAGCCACCTGTCTTTGGGGTTTAGATAACACCTATCTTATTGTAGTATATCGAAAGATAAGTTGGAAGTACCTTTATTGTGTCGTAGTTTCGATCAAATAGCTTCGCATTCAGGTATACTATAGTGTACGATTGTTAGGTTATACATCCCGGCAAAAAATTTAGTCAGGCGCGATGTCCCAGGCTTCAAGCAGATGCTCCTGTTGAGAGCAGTAGACAGTAGACAGTAGACAGGAGTCAGCAGTAGGGGGTCAGGGAGCAATTAAGAGAATTCGAAAATCAAAAGGCAAAACAAGGTATAATAGCTGAAGCTAAAAAGTAGAAACCAGACTTGTGGAGGAGGTGATATGAGCCCAATATACAACGTGTACTGTGACGAAAGCTGTCACCTGGAAAGGGACCGCCAGCCAGTAAT
>Ga0307434_1001500_pt1 | contig 12548 bp, 12 predicted proteins | sample SalMarWE160220MG_FD_202156 | JGI IMG/M metagenome (GOLD analysis project Ga0307434, IMG submission 202156) | Salt marsh sediment microbial communities from the Plum Island Ecosystem LTER, Massachusetts, United States - WE1603-220 | ecosystem: Environmental > Aquatic > Marine > Intertidal zone >... | reverse complement strand
AACACCGAGAAGACGCCCGTTATGATTCACAGGGCCGTTCTCGGCTCTTTCGAACGTTTCATCGGTATCTTAATAGAGCATTATGCTGCGAAGTTTCCATTGTGGCTGTCGCCTGAGCAGGTAAGGTTGCTGACCATCAGCGAGAAAACCAACGATTATGCAAAACAGATTCACAACAGCCTGAAAGAGGCGCAGCTTCGTTGCGGCATTGACCTGACAGATGAAAAAATAGGGGCAAAAATTATTAAAGCTCACAACGAAAGGCTACCCCTTATGCTCGTTGTCGGCCCGAAAGAGCAGCAGCAGGGAACCGTCAACGTCAGATTCAGGGGCAGCAAAGAGACCGGAACGGAGCATTTGGATAAATTTATTAAAATCGTTAAACAAAAAATTGCCGATAAAAGTATGGATTTGTCATTTTAGCTCTGGAAGGTATTTAACTGTATATGGTAATTCATTGCCGATTCTTTAAGAAAGGTAAGGTGGTTCACAATTAGCAAGCAGGGTTTAAAAATAAACGGGCAGATACGTGCCGGCGTGGTTCGTCTTATTGACGAATCGAACAATCAGGTGGGGATTGTTGACAGAAATGAGGCAATCAGCAAAGCACGCGAGGCGGGCTTGGACCTTGTAGAGGTCGCGCCGAAAAGCGAGCCGCCTGTATGCCGAATAATTGACTATGGAAAATGGATCTACGAGCAAAAAAGAAAACAGCGGGAAAGCAGAAAAAAAAGTCGTCACCACGCCTCAATCCTTAAGGAAATCAGGCTCAAACCAGAGACGGATAAGCACGACCTCGATATCAAGGTAAACCATGCAAAAGAGTTTCTGGGAAAAAGCTACCGTGTGCAGTTTACGATGATGTTCAGAGGCAGGCAAATCCTCCACCAGGACAGGGGCTATGAAATATTGGAGCAGATTGCCAAGTCCCTTGAGGACCTTGCCAAGGTTGAAAGGCTGGCAAAAATGACTAACAGGAGAATGACTTTGGTGCTCGTGCCGAAAAAATGACGTTGAGCTCCGGGAATTATTGAAAAATATAAAACAAAGCGGTACAGGGGACCTTAAGGCAATCCTTTGCATATTTATAAGGGGCGTGGCTCTTTACTTTTTTAGGCCTGTAGGAACGGTCGATACAGGCAGACACCCTTGAAACCTTATTTAGCCAATCTTTTTTACAATAATTTGTATTACCGCTATTGACTCTTAATCGTGAATTTTATAGACTAATCCGCTCGTATCGTAGTTTGGAATTGGGAATTGAATCTGGATTTGAAGGAATTGCGTAAATGCCGAAGCAGAAAACCCATAAAGGCCTGAAAAAAAGGGTAAAAATTACCGCCTCAGGACTCATCAAACACCAAAAAGCAGGTAAAGGCCATCTTATGAGCTCCAAAAACGCCAAACGCAAAAGACACCTCTCAACTCCAACGATTTTGAATTCGGTTGTGGCCCGGAAAATGAAGGCGAAACTGCCGAATTAGCTTCTTTCGAAACAAAAGCCTGCTTCTCGGCTATCAAATGGTGAGCCTGTCGAACCATTCATCAGCTGCCGCCAGCAGGCATTATTTCAAAAATTCTTTTAAGGAAAGCTGATATGCCAAGAGTCAGAAAAGCTGCTGCAAGACGCAAGGCGAAAAAGAGAATCTTCAAAGCTGTAAAAGGTCACCGCGGTGCCGGCGGCCGCCAGTACCGGCTTGCAAAGGAGGGGCTCGTAAGAGCAACTGTTTATGCCCGCGTCGGCCGAAAACTTCGCAAACGCGATTTCAGGGCGCTCTGGATTACACGCCTCAGCGCCGCCTGCCGCCAGAGAGACATAAGCTACAGCAAATTTATCGACGGCTGTAAAAAAGCGAAAATCGCAATCAATCGAAAAATGCTCAGCGAAATTGCGATAGCCGACCCCGCAGGCTTCGATAAAATAGTCGAAGCCGCAAAAGCGGCCCTCGCTTAACCGATACGCTATTACGCAATACGCATAACGCACGACGCGATACGAGATATGATTGACCAGTTTGAAAAAATTCGTTCCGAGGCAGTTGAAGCCCTCAAAAAGGTCAAAGACCTTGCCGGCCTCGAGCAGTTCCGCATAAAGTACCTCGCCCGTAAAGGCCAGATTACCGATATGCTGAGCCGAATCGGCTCTCTCGCCGCCGAACAGAAACCCAAAGCCGGACAGCTCGCAAACAAAATCAAAAAAGAGGTTACCGAAAGCTTCGAGCAATTGAAAAAGAGCCTTTCGCAAAGTCAGCCGAAAACCGAACCTGCTGTTGATGTTACATTGCCGGGCATACGTCCCGAAATTGGCAAGGCTCATATCATAACGCAGACGATAGACGAGCTTCTCGAAATCTTCGGCAGGATGGGTTTCTCCGTTGCTTACGGGCCGGAAGTCGAGGATGGATGGCATAACTTCGTTGCCCTCAATATAGGCCCGGACCATCCAGCCAGGGACCCGGTGGATAATTTCTATATCGACGATAATACTCTTTTGCGAAGCCAGACCTCGACGATTCAGATTCGGGTTATGGAAAAGCACAAACCGCCTATCCGCGTCGTCGCTCCGGGCAGGGTCTATAGGCCGGATACCGTCGATGCAACGCATATGTTTATGTTCCATCAGCTCGAAGCCCTTGTCGTCGATGAGGGAATAAGTATGGTCGATATGAAAACGACCATTGACCAGTTCATTCACGCCTTTTTCGGAGCGGATACCAAGTGGCGGTTTCGGCCGAGCTTCTTCCCGTTCACCGAGCCGAGCGGCGAGGTCGATTTGCAACTGCTCGACAAATCCGGAAAAGAGGACTGGGTTGAGATGGGCGGCTGTGGTATGGTTGACCCGAACGTCTTTGACGCCGTCGGTATTGACAGCGAGAGATATACCGGCTGGGCCTTCGGATTTGGTATTGAGCGTCTCGCTATGCGCAAATACGGAATAACCGATATCCGCCTTTTCTTCGAAAATGACCTCCGCTTCCTTAGACAATTTTGAACCGGTGAGATATGAAATTATCTCACGGGTTAAACCGCTGAGTTCGCAAAGACCTCAGAGATTTTTAACCGCAGATTTATCTTATTAATACCTTTTTAGCTAAAATCTTTAATTGTTTCCCTCTTGACTAATTATTTATTATGCATATCATAAAGTTATGACAATATCCAAGCAGACATTGAATAAAAAGCAAAAGATGCTATTTGAAGAGATAGATTTTGTTGGTTCTGACAAGATGATTATCCTCAATAAAGCAAAGCTTCTTGAACTGATAGATGAAGCTCGCAACCAGACATCAATAGTATCATTGCACGATAAAATCTTTGAGTTGAGAAGATATTTATCGACTTTCAAGGCCGATACGAAGGGTCTACTTAATATCGGTGCTAATGGTGATACAGTTCAGATAAACCAAAAATATTTGTTCGGAGAATTAAGACAAATTGTTGAAACGCGGACATTAGACAGAAGCAAATATTATTTGCATCGCTTAGCAAAGGCCGTAGCCGAACAAAAGACCAACAAAATCAACGATCTTAACCTCAACAGATGGAAGGAATACGAAGATATAATTACTGATAGTTTATGGATCCTTGAAAAGCGAGATAGTTCAGGAGTTCACAAAGCCGATTATTGGGGTAATTTCGTCCCTCAGATACCAAACCAGTTAATAAAAAGGTACACAAAGAAAGGTGAATGGATTCTTGATACCTTCGCCGGATGCGGAACGACTTTAATTGAGGCCCAACGGCTGGGCAGAAATTCTCTTGGTATTGAACTTCAACCGAAAGTGGTAGAAATAGCCAATAATCTCATAAAGTCAGAACAAAATAATTTTGAAACAGCAAATGAGGTCATTGAAGGAGATAGCAAAGAGGTTGACTATAAAGAAGTATTGACAAGATACCGCCAGAATTCGGTGCAATTGTTGATTATGCACCCGCCATACTTTGACATTATCAAGTTCAGTAATGACCCACGCGACTTGTCTAATGCTGGTTCCGTCAATGATTTCCTTTCTATGATGAGCGTTGTTGTTCATAAAGCATCAGAGGTTCTTGATAAAGGTCGATATTTTGGGCTTGTTATCGGTGACAAATATAGCAAAGGAGAATGGATACCATTGGGCTTTCTGACGATGCAGGAGGTTCTTAAGTGTGGATTTACTTTGAAAAGTATAATCGTCAAAAACTTTGAAGAAACATTTGGCAAACGCAACCAAAAAGACCTTTGGCGATACCGTGCTATTGTTGGCGGTTTCTATATCTTCAAGCATGAGTACATTTTTTTATTCAAAAAGAAATAAGAGGATTCTTAGCGTGGGTCTATTAAGTCAAACTGAAGTATTGCGATTTAAGCTATCTACTATCCCGGCGCCACTTTTAAATAAATTGGCCCTAAAAACTGGCGTGGTTGGCAAAGGTGTTGGTGAATTAATAAAAAGCATAATTGCATCCAATATAAATGAACGAGTGCTGGATGAATTTATCAAACAAGAGTATTCGAAGAAGGCAAAAGAAAGACGTTCTATCATATCTGATGCGGACCTGCTTTCCGAGCTTAATAGAGTGCAGCATTTCAAATGGGGAATTGAGCAGGGGCAGTTAGATAACAAAATCCAGGTCCAATTTGTTCGTCAATTTCCCCGATATGATGACCTTGTCAGTAATGTTGAAAAAATCCTCTATACGTCTGTTAAAGATTACGTTATTTGTAGTTGGTATAATTTTTGGTCCACCGTAATTATCGAAGACATAATTAGCACTCATCCACGGGTCGTTCCTACCTTAAAGAACGTCAAAGGCGTTGATTTGTTCTTTGACGGCCAGCCGTTTGATTTGAAGATAACTTATATGCCTAAAGGGTTTTCCAATCCAGAAGAAGCAATTAGCGAGCCTAGTAAATTAGCAATATGGTTGTATGAGAACCAAGGGGCACAGCGTTTTGGTGCTGATAACAGGTTATTCGTAGTTCTACACGACACCAAAAACACAGATGAAAGTTGGCGCATTAAACGTGACATTGATTTTGTAAAAAATAACATAAATAGGTTTTTCGATACAGAAACCGTCTCTAAAAAAGATGAGATAGTATTCACCTTCCAAAAACATACATATACGGCAATCTCCAAGATATTGCTTTTAGCAAAATAGAATTGGTGAATAATAGCCATTGTTTTCTGACAGTTTTTTTCTTCCTTTTTTTTCCTACTTAAAATATATTACTTACAATTAATCCTGAAAATAATCGGGATAAGTAATGAAAAGATCAATCAGAGAATTCAAAAGAGCTAAAACAAACCAAAGTAACCAAAATTTTAATCCTATTATGCTCGTAACAAAATATACTCCAGAGAATATCAAATTACTGATAGCCCATATCTTTATATACGTTATCTTCTCATTCTTGAGCCGAAACCATATCGTGAATAACCACGACGAGTTTACAAACAGCAGTATAAAGAAATATAGATAAAATATTTCAATTTCTTGTATTTTGAGGCACATACAATAATAAATAAATGAATGAGTTATTAAAATTAGAACATCATACGGCATGATTGACCACTTCCAGCCTATCCCTTTCTTAACAAGGATCTTAATGTTCTTTGATGGAGCGAAGAAAAACCTGATAAGAACAAAAACAGCGATTAATATTGAAAGCCAACGGTCGAGCGGAATGTCCCATTGAAAAACTTCAACTATTTTAACAACTCCACAAGCTAAAATTATGGCATAAATGATTTCCATTATTTCAATAAATTTTTCTCCAATCTCTTGTCTCTCTTTCTTTTTATATATTTCTTTTATTGTGATTAGTGGATTTTTCATATCTTTTTCTGTCTCCCCTTTTTCACTTCTTTGTTACTGAATATTTTTGACTATGTTGTATCTCTATCTCTTGGTTTCTTCTTTAAGCAGAGAATTATATCACCTTAAACTATATCATTCCTTCTATTTCCACATTTCCACCATACAAGAAATTTTATCTGGTATTTAACTGACACGAATTTGTCTTTTAGCTGCTTAATTATTTTAAGTCGTATGACATTCATATGAACAGTAGTAGCAACCGTTAGACTGAGGGTAATGTTCTTTTGCTTTTTTCACAGCATCGTGGCAATTTGAAAAATCACCTAAATACAGCCTGTTTTCTGGGCTTGGTAAATATTCGCAGTCTGATTTGTGAACTTCATGGTCCCCATTAGCTTGTTCTTTTTTATTTACATAGTAAAGAGCCATAACATCCCTCGCTTTCTTTTTTTTGCCCCTTTTTATATATGATTTGACCGTTCATTATATACTATTTCGACAAAACAACAATACTATATTTTATAGAATATGTATTATAAGTCAGTGTAATCCGCGGTTAAATAAATTATTATTTTTTTATTGATAAAACGTCCTTAATTAGTATAATACCTCTGTGTGTTAGAAAACACCATGTCCGTCGTAGCATGGGCGAAGACGGAACGTAACGCGGAGGAAACCGCAAGATAGAACAGCTTGTCTCGCCGAAGTCTTGACGTAGGCGGACAGTTCACGTCAATTATTATTCATAACTTCTTTTCTATTAAGGAGTTACTTAACAATCATAAATCATAAGTAATAAATAATAATCAAGGACTAACAAATGTCAAATAACCACGAGCATGGGGAATCCGGTTTCGATCATGGAGTATATAAAATCGAGAATCCATCCTCATTTCCCTGTTTTTTATTGAAAGTTGGGTGTTCGACGTTCTATGTTGGACGTTTATTCTCTGTCCTCGGCCCTCTACATTTGTCGAGAGAAATCTACAAATCACACCTTTTTATGCAAAACAAAGCCAATTTGTACCACGGGCTTCCAGCCCGTGGACTTTTGCTAAGTCCTTTACATATAGAGTGTTATATAAATATTTATCCTGTCATCCTGTCTGGAAATGACCCAAAAAACAAAGCCAAACAAAGCCAATTCAAACCCAATTTTAGCCCAATATTGGCTTTGTTTTTACTGAACGAACCCAATTTCAAAGCCAATTATGTTAAAATAGGTAAATTCGATTCGCCGTTAAGGAATGAAATTTTAACTTCGGAGCACATCCTGAGAGGATGGTGTGCAGCCAGCAGCGTTAACTGCTGTGTAAATCTGTGTGAATCAGTGGCTAAAATATTCTCTGTACCAAAAAGCATAATCAGCGATAATCTGCGTAAATCCGCGGTTAACAATATTTCGTGTTTTGCTGACTTACAAACTAAGAATGCAGATCATTCTCGTGGTCGAGGAAGATTTTGCTGTAACATTGTTTTTCTGCTGACTTTAACAAAAAGAATGCGCAAGCGTTCTTGTGGACGAGTGAAATTGGCGTGTAATGCTCGCATTAAAGAGCAAATTTATATGAGTACACCAAAGTCAGCAGAATATCCTGTCATCCTGTCTGAAAATCTCTGCGTCCTCCGCGGTCTCTGTGGTGAAATCTATCTACCGATGACGGCGATGCTAAATGCTTTTTCGGAGTTTGGGGGCTACGTCGGTTTTTTCCCAGGTGAAGTTTGGCAGGTTTCGGCCGAAATGGCCGCCATGAGCAGTGTCAAAATAAATGGGTCTGTCCAGCTTCAAATAATCAATCATCGCTCTCGGCGTGAGCGGGAAAAACTTCCGTACAAGCTGACTTATCTTTTTCTCGCTTACCTTCGCGGTCCTTTCGGTATCAATCAGCACAGATATGGGCTCAGCGACACCGATTGCGTAAGAGAGCTGGATTTCGCAGGCGTCTGCAAGGCCGGCAGCGACGATATTCTTCGCGATGTGGCGGGCCATATAGCTCGCGGTCCTGTCAACCTTCGAGGGGTCTTTTCCGCTGAAACAGCCGCCGCCATGGCTTCCTCTGCCGCCGTAGGTATCGACGATGATTTTCCTTCCTGTCAGGCCGCAATCGGCATACGGGCCGCCATAGACGAACCGGCCGGTCGGGTTTATGTGGTAAATGATTTTTTTATCGACGAGTTTTTTCGGCAGAACGGGCAGAATGACTTTTTCGATGATTTGTTTTCTCAGGTCTTTGTACTTTATAGAAGGGTCGTGCTGAGCCGCAATGACGACTGTGTGGATACGCTTCGGTTTTCCATTTTCATATTCCACGGTTACCTGGCTTTTACCATCCGGTCTGAGCCAGGCAAGCTTTTTAGAAAGCCTTGTCTTTTCGAGTCTCAGCGTAAGGGCCTGTGCGAGAGAGATAGGAAGCGGCATAAGAGAAGGGGTTTCTCTGCAGGCGTAACCGAACATAATACCCTGGTCACCGGCACCCTGTTCTTTGTGCAGGCCGGCGCCTTCGTCGACGCCCTGAGCGATGTCGAGGCTTTGCTTTTCGATGTTGACGAGGACTGTGCAGCTTTTATAGTCGAAACCAATCTCCGGGCTGGTGTAACCGATTTTTCTGATTGTATCGCGGACGACATCGGGAATGTTGACGGTTGACCTGGAGGTTATTTCGCCGGCGACGAGGACCATTGATGTTTTGACCATTGTTTCGCAGGCGACCCTGCTTTTCTTGTCATGGGCGAGCATTGCATCAAGAATCGAGTCGGATATGCAGTCGGCGATTTTGTCGGGGTGGCCCATAGTAACCGATTCGCTCGTGAACAGATATTTGTGCATATCACAATGTGGATTGGTATGAATATATTTTTTCGTCATTTTCGATTCGACCTTTCAAAAAAACGGCTAATTGCCTGGATAAAACAGTGATTTTAGTGAATTATCAGCTTCTGTCAAACTGAAAATCGCGAGAGAATAATTATATTAATATTATGATTGGCCGGGCTATCTTCTCTCGTTCAGTCTCCAGTTATAGGGGGAGAACTTGACAGTGTAATTTTCAAATTTAAGGTAGTTAACCTGCTGTTCGGTAAGATATTCCGTGAGGAAATTTATAACCGCCCTGACCTCTGGCGTCTGGTCTTTGAACCATTTTTCAATTTTATATTTATCGAGAAAATAATTTCCGTACCAGCTTTCCGGCTGGAGTATGGAATGCAGATATACAATATGTTTGTCGGAGTCGATTGTAAAGGATTCGGAGTGTAAGAGTGTTTTCTTGATTTGCTCTTCCAGTTGCTGATAAAGGGTTTTACCATAGTAAGGTTTATTAAGCAGAGACGGGCCCGACAGGCCGCCGTGGAACAGTGCTAAAAATGCCTTTGGCTCGTTGAACTGCTCGTGGAAAAAACGCCTCTCGATGCGCTCAAGAGTAAATTCTTCATTCATAATATTAAACTTTTGCTTTTCGATACCGCTGAGTTTTCTATCGATATATCTTACGCTGTCCGGCGGCCATTTGAAAATTCTTGAAAAGGGGTCAGATTCTATGGGGTAATTTTCGATGATGATATTAAGAAGCTGTATGTTATAAGCGTTAATCCAAAAGGCGATTTTATCTTCTCTCGGCCAGGATTTATATTTGTTTTGGTCAAGGTTTTTAAATTCCTGGAGCAAATCTCTTAATTCGACTCTTCTTCTTTTCAGATTCGGGTAGTCAACCATTCCTGTAGTGTCCACATAAGTGGTCAGGATTGGAGCACACTTTTCGTGGAAGTCAACCTGCGGCGGAAAATTCGAGTCGTCAGGCTCGTTGGGGTCTGCCTTTGAGATTTGCGGCTCATTCGGTTCGTCAGGTTCTGTTTTAATAATTACAGGTTCGTTTGGCTCTTGTTTGGACTCGGCAGGGTGGTTTGGCTCTTGTTTAGCCTCGGCAGGGTGGTTTGGCTCTTGTTTAGCCTCGGCAGGGTGGTTTGGCTCTTGTTTGGACTCGGCAGGGTGGTTTGGCTCTTGTTTGGACTCGGCAGGGTGGTTTGGCTCAGGAACTGCGGTTTGTATATCCTGTGCAGGATTTTGGTTGGATTCAGCCTTCTCAGTCTGAATACTATACTGTGGTTTTTTGGTGCTTTCTGTCGGCGGGATGTTTTGAGTTTTGTGTTCGGTAGATGTGCAGCCGATGATGCAGGCCAGGCCTACTGAAACCAACACAACAATAACAACAAACTTATTCATTTTACGATATCCGTTTATCCAACGACGTTTTTATAAAGAATCCTGCCGGGTCGCTGTAATCGAATTCAATAGAATATCATCATTACTTTTATTTTAACAGAGAGAAGTATATTTTTCAAAAAGTTTTATACTTCGTGATGACATTTCAGCTTATTTTACGGTGCTCTGTAAATAAAGCCGGCTTTTAGATTTTCCCGATTGCGAGGCAGGCGTTGTGTCCGCCAAAACCGAGAGAATTGCTTATGGCGATATCCACCTTCCTTTGCTTTGCTTTCCAGGGCACATAGTCAATCTTAGGGTCGCATTTCGGCTCAATATTATCAAGGTTTATAGTAGGGGGGATAATGGATTTTTCGATTACCTTGCAGCAGACAATAAGCTCAATCGCACCGGTAGCTCCGAGAGAATGGCCGAGACAGCTTTTGGTCGAGCTTATTAATAAATTGTAAGTGTAATCACCGAAGAAGGATTTTACCGCAGCGATTTCAGCAATATCGTTTAATTGCGTGCCTGTGCCGTGAGCGTTTATATAGTCGACTTTTTGTTTTTCAATGCAGCCGGCTTCAAGTGCCAGTTCCATTGCCTTTGCGGCACCTTCGCCGTTTTCGAGAGGTGCGGTGATATGATAGCCGTCGTCGGTAGCACCGTAGCCGAGAAATTCCGCATATATTTTTGCGTTTCGTTTTTTTGCGTGCTCATATTCTTCGAGAATCAGGATACCGGCACCTTCAGCGAGGACGAAGCCGTCACGGTCCCTATCAAAAGGTCTTGAGGCAGCCTGTGGATTATCGTTACGGGTACTAAGCGACTTTGCTGCACAGAATGAGGCAAGCCCAATTGGAGTGAGAGCAGCTTCGGAGCCGCCGGTAACCATTATATCACTTCTTCCGGAAACGATATTGCAAAACGCCTCGCCTATTGCGTGAGAGCCGGAGGCACAGGCGCTCGATATGGCCATATTCGGGCCTTTGAGGCCGTAATAGATAGCAATGCTACCGCTGGCAGCATTGCTCATAAGCCTTGGAACGCAGAAGGGTGATAACTTTCTGGGTCCTTTTTCAAGAAGCCTTACGTGCTGTTCCTCGATTTCCTTGATGCCTCCGATTCCGGTTCCGACGATGACGCCGCATCGGAAGGGCTCTTCTTTCAAGAAATCGAGACCGCTGTCGCTGACCGCCTGTATCGCAGCGGCAACAGCAAGCCGTGCAAATCGGTCCATTCTTTTTGCTTCTCTTGAATCGACGTATCTGGTTATGTCGAAATCTTTTATTTCACCGCCGAAAGTTACCGGATACCCGCTGACATCGAAATGTTCAATATAAGAGATGCCGCTCTTTCCCTCGCAAAGAGAGTCAAAAAGCAGATCAACCGACTGTCCCAAGGCGGTAACACAGCCCAAGCCTGTAATAACAACCCGTCGTTTAGTCATCTTGAAATAATCTTTTACTGCTCGCTTTTTTTAGACTGCAGAACTTTGGCAACGTAATCGATGGCGGCGCCTACGGTCTGTATTTTTTCGGCGTCTTCGTCAGGTATGCTTGTATCGAATTCATCCTCGAATTCCATAACGAGCTCGACAGTATCGAGTGAATCGGCATTTAAGTCGTTAATGAAAGAGGTTTCCCGTGTTACTTCGGACCTGTCAACACCCATCTGCTCACAAATAATATCGATTACTTTTTCCTCAATCACCTTGATATTTACTTCTTCAGGACTCACTTTATTTCTCTCCTTAGTCAAACAGGACTTAAAATCTTTTCTATTACAATCGTCTTAACTTCGCATTGGGCGGTAATATACCGATAAAGAAATTGATTTACAAATGTTTTTTTAAATTTTTTACCGCCGCAAACAAACTAATTTTCATCTTTACATAGCCATCCCTCCATCTATACAAAGAACCTGACCTGTAATATAGCCTGCGTCATCGGATGCAAGAAAAGCAACCGCACAAGCCACGTCTTCAACTGTCCCGAATCTTCTTAATGGTATCAGCTTTTTCGCTGCTTCTTTAACCATATCGGGGAGTTTATCGGTCATTTCGGTGACAATAAAACCCGGAGCTATACAGTTTGCAGTGATGTTTTTCGAGGCAAACTCACGAGCGACGGTCTTGGTCAGGCCGATGAGGCCGGCCTTGCTGGCTGCGTAGTTTGCCTGTCCCGCGTTGCCCATAATGCCGGAAACAGAGCTGAGTGAAATAATACGGCCGAACTTAGCTCGCATCATTGACCTCACTGCGGTTCTTACAGCAACAAACGCCGCTCTCAGATTTACCTTTATGACCGCGTCGAATTCCTCATCGCTCATCCGTAAAATAAGATTGTCACGTGTAATGCCTGCATTGTTCACGAGGATGCCTATGCCGCTGTGCTCACCGGCTAATTGCTCAAGTGTCGATTCGAACTGTTCCGTATTCGTGATATCGACGCACTTTGTTATGACGTCAAAGCCGGCGTCACCGACAATCTTTTGCAGCTCGGCTAACTGGTCGGTGTTTATGTCAAGACCGGCGACAATCCGT